>FKKE01002007.1_pt3 | contig 26447 bp, 34 predicted proteins | sample 1106331 | NCBI WGS metagenome assembly FKKE01 (sample SAMEA3931202, study PRJEB13176) | freshwater metagenome | biome: Drinking water system; feature: drinking water; material: freshwater | place: China | collected 2013-02-06
CCTGCAGGTCGAGCATCCGGTTTCGGAAATGATCACCGGTCTCGATCTGGTCGAGCAGATGATCCGCGTCGCTGCCGGCGAGAGGCTGGCGTTCAAGCAGAAGGATCTGAAGATCAAGGGCTGGGCGATCGAGAGCCGCATCTACGCCGAAGACCCGTATCGCAACTTCCTCCCTTCAATCGGGCGCCTGCGCGTCTATCAGGCGCCGGCGGAGGGGAGGACCGGCGACATCACGTTGCGCAACGAAACCGGCGTGCGCGAGGGCGACGAAATTTCGATGTTCTACGATCCGATGATCGCCAAGCTGGTCACGCACGGGCCGACGCGCATCGCCGCCATCGATGCGCAAGCCGCAGCGCTCGACAATTTCCTCATCGACGGCATCGCCGACAACATACCGTTCCTCGGTGCGGTGATGGAGGAGAAGGATTTCCGCAAGGGCGATTTTACCACCGCTTACATCAAGCAGAAATTTCCCGACGGCTTCGATGGCGTGCCGCCGACGGCCGAGCAGCAGGCGTTGCTCATCGCCACCGCCGCGGTGACGCGCTCCTTCACCGCCCGCCGCGCGCGGCAGGTCAGCGGTCAGGTCAATGGCGCCGGCAATGGCTGGCAGCGCGATTGGGTGGTGATCCTCGACAAGGTGCATCATTTGACGCACGTCGACCTCGACGCCGCCGGCGCCGATGTCGTCATCGACGGTAAGAAACATCGCTTCGATACCGCCACGCGCCCGGGCGCCCGCATCGTCAGCGGCAAGTTCAACGGCAAGCCGTTCGCGGTGAAGATCAAGACGGCGCCCGAGGGCTACACCATGCGCCTGCGCGGCGTCACAGCCCGGGCGCTGGTCGCCACCCCGCGCGGCGCCGATCTCTACAAGAAGATACCGGAGAAGCAGAAGGCGGACACGTCCAAGCTCATCGTCTCGCCGATGCCGGGGCTGGTGATTTCGATCGACGCAAAGCCTGGCCAGGAAGTGAAATCGGGCGAGGGCGTCGCGGTGGTCGAAGCGATGAAGATGCAGAACATCATCCGCGCCGAGCGCGACGGCGTCATCGCCAAGGTCCACGTCGCCGCCGGCGCGTCGGTGGCGGCGGACGAGGTGATGATCGAGTTGGCGTAGAGCTTCGTGTCAGAACTCGAAACTGACGCCCGCTTGCCACAGTCGCGGGGCGCCCGGCAGAATTCCGCGGGCGCGATCGACGATGTAGAGTTCGTCGGTGACATTTTTCACGGTGACGAAGAAGGTTGTGTCGCCGCCACCCGGGCGGAGATTGGCGGCGAGGTTGAGAATAGTCGCGTCCTCGATCAGACCGCGCTGGCCATTGGCGATCGGCGCCATTGTGTTGAGATCGTCGGTGAACATCTCGCCCGTGTGCTGCACTTCCGCTTCGAGTTGCAGCCACTCGCCGCGTTCATAGCCGATCGCCAGCGAGCCCAGCCATTCCGGTGCATAGGGCAAGCGATTGCCGCTGACGGACACGGCGCCGAAGCCGGCTATGTTGGAGAAGCGCGTTCCGGTGAACTCGGCTTCGCCTACCCAGGTCAGCGCCGTGCGCAGATAGACATCGTCGTCCTGCATCAGCCCCATGTCGCGCAGCGAGAGGCGCGCGCTGGCCTCAGCGCCGGTGTGACGGGTTTCGCCGGCGCTGGTGAGAGTGGCGCCGACGCCGCCGGCGACCGAAGCCGGGACGATCTGATTGGAGAAATCCATGTGGAAGGCGGTGACATCGAGATGGAGGCCCGGGCGCACCTCGCCGCGCAGACCAAGCTCCCAATTCACGCTCTCTTCGGCGCCGAGATCGACGGTTCCGCCGCTATTGGTGACGATGTCCTCGACGCGCGGGGGAGAAAAGCCGCGATGCACGCCGGCGTAGATCACCACGTCGTCGGAGAGCTCGAAGGTCAGGCCAAGGCCTGGAATGATTTCGGTGAGATCGGTCGAGCCGCTTGCGCCGGTCAAGCGATTGGTGCGTTCGAACGCGATCGACTCCACGCGGACGCCAGGGCTCAGTTGCAGACGGCCGAAATCGAGGTTGGCGAGCACGAAGCCGGACCACGCATCGACGCTGCGCACATTGTTTTCCGGCGTGCCGCCATTGACGGACACCCCCGGCGTGCGGCCGGTGGGCGTGTCGGCGTTGATCTGCAGCCGGCTCTGCCGCTCCGTGTGCCAGCGCGCGCCGGCTTCGATTTCGGCGTCGGCGCCCAAGACGCGCGTGTCCCAGTTCAACCGGGTTTCGATGCCGTACTGATTATATTCGCGCAGCCGGCCCTCGGTTCCGCAGGTTGTGCTGAGATTGGCCATGCCCGCGCATGCCGGATCGGAGGCGTCGTTCGGCCGCTGCGCCGAGTTGGAGGACTGGCGCCACCAATCGCGATTGAAATAGAGCGCGTAGACCGAAGTGGTGAGCGATAGCGTCGGCGAGACTTCCCAGCCGTGGGTCAGCGCGCCGGTGTAGCGCTGGGTCTCGAAGCGGTCGTTCGGAAACGGATTGCCGAACGGGTTTGCAGCGAATTCCGCTTCGGTCAGCCCCGAGTAGGAAACCTGACTGTTCTCGCGATTGACCGCAAAGCGCGCGACCAGTTCGTGTCCTGGCGCCAAAGTGCGTTCCGCGCGCAGGCTGTAATCGGCGAATTCGAGATCGTGATTGTCGCGAACGCCGTCGAATTGTGTGGTGCTGGCGTGCCCGAGCCAACGCACGCCGAGCGCTTCGCCGCCGAGTGAGGCCGCGATCTCGCCATAGCCCAGGTCGCCGCCGGCGACGAACAGGCTGCCGCCGAATTCAGTCGGCGCATCGGGCGAAATGTAGTTCACGACGCCGCCGACGGTGTGGGGCCCGAAGCGGATTTGGCTGGCGCCTTTCAGCACTTCGATACGCTCGAAACGGCGCAGCGGCGGGTGCGAGTAGGTGGCGTTGTCGCCGTACGGGCCGTACGTGAGCGGAAGGCCGTCTTCCAGCAACAGCGTTTCGCTGGAGCGCGTCGGCGCCAACCCGCGGATGCCGATATTGGGGCGAAGGCCCAAGCCTTCTTCATCGCGGGGAAATACGCCGGCGGCTTGGCGCAGCGCCTCGTTGACGGTGAACACGCGCGAGCGTTCGAGGTCCTCGCTCTCGATGGTGGCGCCTGAGCCCGGGATATGGAGCAGGTCTTCGCGGGCGCCGATAACGACGATTTCGGCCTCTTCATAGAATTCGCCCGCGCCCTCGGCGTTGGCGGGAACCGGCGCCAGCAACGCGAACGCCGTGCCCAACAAAAAGGTCTTGCGAATCTGCTTGTTGTTCCGGCGCGCCATCTCTCGTTTCCCACCTTCGTGCATGAGGGAAGGCGTCGGTAGATTAGTTGCGAACGACTCGCAAGTGCAAATAAGTCGCAGCGGGACCCACAGCATCGTGCGTCAAACGCGACCCGACGGGTGGGGGCGGACGCTTGTCGCGTTTGACGCACATAAGATGCTGTAGGACCCGGGGGCTTTAGCGCAGCTTATGGACTTGAAATCGGGAACAGAGCCCGCCCCCAAGACGACCCCGATTTCAAGTCCGCTGCGCTAGTATTGGCAGGGCTGGACCCGGGTCAGGCAGTCCTCGCAGGCCTGGTTCCGCCAGGCGGGGGCGCCCGCCAACATGGCGGCCAGCCACTCGGCCAGCGGCGCGCCGGCGCTGCGCTCGGTGTAGAAACGCGGCGTCCGCAGGATCGAGTGGGTTTCGCCGGCGGCGACGTAGGACCGGAAGTTGCCGGCGCCTTGGCGGCGATGCAGCGCCTCCGTCATCGCGTTCGTCCAGGTGGCGCAGGCGTTCTCGGCGCCCATCAGCGCATAAAAGCTCGACTGGGTGATGTCGTGCGTCGTTGTGTATTGCGCGAAGCGATCTTCGGGGAAGCGCGCGGCGAGCAACGCCACGAGATCGGTGTCGGGCGTAATCGCCGCATTGCGCGGCAACAATCCGCGCGGCGCGGCGAAACGCCAGCTGCGTTCGCGCTGATCCAGAAACGCTTGGGTGGTGACGCCTTGCCCGGCGTCTCCGAACATCATCGTGCGCGCGTCCGGATAGGCTTGGCGAATGCGCGTGTAATGGGTTGCTGCGCCATAGGCGCCGGCGCTCGATCCAGCGACCAGCAAACGTTCCGGTTCCGCGAGACTGTCCTTCATCCAGCGCAGCACGGCGCGGAAATTGTCGGCGCCGCGATGCTCGATCGTGTAGGCCTCGCCCGTGTCGGGATCGGTGTAGTGGGCCGTGTTCGAGCCGGAGTGCACGTCGCCCGTGCAATAGGGGACGTAGACGAAACTCCAGTCGCGAACCGGGTTGCGCGGATTGCCAAGATCGAAGATGCCGCTGAAGCGGTTGGGGTTGTCGCTGTCGATCAGCTCCGCCTTGTAGAAGCCGTCGTCGTCGCGCGCCGCGTGGCGGAGACGGGGAATGGCGCAGGTGACGTCGTCCCAGCAGGCGCCGCCGCCATCGAAGAAGATCACGAGGCCGTCCGAAGCGCCGCGCCGGAACCAGAAGCGATAAGCGGGGTCGGCGCCGCGCGCCTGCGAACAGGTCGGCGTGAACTCACGCCCGCCGATGCGGATGGCTTGCGGCGTGACTTGGCGCCATTCGCTCGCGGTTTCCGCCGGTGCGTCCGCGGCGTTCGCCGCACCCGAGAGTGTCAGCGCCGCCAGCGCAGCCAAGACCTTCAAACGCAAACTCACCCCCGAAGCCAGTTCGAGGGCGTCATTTCAGTGTGCGATTGCGGCAAGCGCGAGACCAATCCGCCGCCATTGTTTGATCGTTCGAAACGCAGCTGGCCGGAAGCGGGGGAGCGCCTCCGGCCAGTCACACACATCGCCATGCGGGGAATTACGAGGCGCGCCGCTTCGAGGCGTAGTCGATGATCGAGAGCAGCAGGAAGGCGACGCCGACCGAGCCCAGGATGACGGCGGGGATCCACATGCCGTGGCGGGCCTCGCCGCCGGGATCGAAGCCGTCCATCAGATAGCCGGCGGTCACGAAGCCGCCCGCCAGCGCCAGCAGCACCACCGCATTGCCCAACGTCTTGCGGGCGCGATTGCCTTCTTCAAGCATGCTCTGCGTAAGCTGCTGAACCAGCGTCGGGTCGATGTTCTGGCCGCGCGCCAGCGCCTGGGAGACCAAATCGTGGGCGGAACGCTTGGTGCGCTCCTTGGCCAAGGTCGGCACCAAGATGATCGCCGCCAGAAATCCAAAAAACACAAACGGAACAAAAATGTCGGCGTCCATCGCGTCAGCTCCATAGCCGGGGCGTTTGCCCCATTGCCGACACAGATGCCGGGGGCGAGGGCTTTGGACGCAGGCGAGATCAGGAAATCGTGCGCGGCTCGGTTCCGGCGTCGATCCACAGGGTGAAGGTCGAGCCAGCGCCCTGCGTGCTTTGGCAGCTGACATCGCCGCCCATCAGCCGGGCTAGGCGGCGCACCAGCGCGAGCCCAAGCCCCGCCCCCTCGGCGGTTCGCGCCGCGCCGATGTCGGCCTGAACGAAGGGCTCGAAGATGCGGGCTTGATCGGCCGCGGCGATGCCGATGCCGGAATCCGCGACCGTGAACACCAGGTGTTGGCGCCCGTCCCTGTTTTCGCGGGCGGCGCTGACCGTCACGGCGCCGTTGCGCGTAAACTTGGCGGCGTTGGCGACAAGCTGAAACACAGCCTGATAGAGACGCCCATGATCGATCTCCGCGTCGCCCAGCGCCGACCCGTCGCCAATGATCAGCGTGTTGTTGCCCGCTGCGACGAGCGGCGCGGCCGCTTCGCGCAATTGCTCAAGAATGGCCGAGACGGCGCCATGCTCAGACTGAAGCTCGATGCCGCCGGTCTCCAGTTTCGACAGGTCGAGAATGACGTCGATGACGCCAAGGAGCTGGCGGGCGGCAATCCGGATCTTGCCGGCGTCCTCCGCCATCGGTTTGCCTTCGGCCTCTTCTTCGATCAGCTCGGCATAGCCGATCACGGCGTTGAGCGGCGTGCGCAGCTCGTGACTCATCGTCGCCAGGAACTGCGACTTGGCGGCGTTGGCTTGCTCGGCGGCGAGGCGCGCAGCTTCGTGTTTGGCGATGTTCTCCATCAAGGCGTGGCGATCGAAGCCGAACATGCCGGCGGCCAGCATCAGGGCGCCCAGCGCCGCGATCCCGATCGCACTTTCAGTGCTCACGCCCGTCGTGGCGAAAGGCGCGCCGATCGCCATCGCCGAGAGCGGGATCGCACCTGAGAGCAGCAGCCAGCGGTTGGTCGACGCGTATACGAACAGATGGTTCGCCGCGCCGCACAGCCATGCCGTCGCCACCACCATGCAGGCCGGATCGCCCGTGGTCCAGATGGCGGCGGGATAGGATGTGTACAGGAGCGAGCCGATGAAGTTGATCGTTGCGAACCAGCGAAACCCTTCGTGCTGGGATCGCTGCGCCGCGGGCAGCGCCAAGATGTTTTCGAGCGCGGGCCGAAGCGCCAAGTCCCAGCCCACGATCGCGATCAGCCACGCAATGCCCATCCACACAGGCAAGGCGCCCAGAGACAGCGCAACGACAAAGGCGCTGAAGCCGACCCGCGGCCAGGTCGCGCGGCCAACGTTCTTGGCCACCTGCTCGACCGTCTGTGAGCCGAAATGCGCGGAGCGCCCGAGCGAGAGAGAATCATATCCCATCGAACCGAGCCTAGCCGGTGTAGTGCGCCGCGTATTGTGCGTGCTGTCTAGGCCGGCGGAGCGGCGGACGCCGTTGGTCCGAACACGCTCTCGAACGACGCGCGCAGCGCCGCATCGGCGTCATGCATGGTCACCGGCAGGCCGAGGTCCACCAAGCTGGTGACGCCGTATTGCGGTCCCGAAATGCCGCAGGGCGTGATCCCGGAGAAGTGTTCCAGGTCCGGCTCGACGTTGAAGGCGATGCCGTGGAAGCTGACCCATTTGCGCAGGCGCACGCCGATGGCGGCGATCTTGTCCTCGCGCGCCCAGCCTGGGCCTTTGCGCTCGACCCACACGCCGACCCGTCCGGCGCGCACTTCGCCCTTCACGTTGAACCGCTGCAGCGCGCCGATGATCCAGCGCTCCAGGTCGGCGACGAATTTGGTGACGTCGCGGCCGCGCGTGCGCAAATCGAGCATGACATAGGCCACGCGCTGACCGGGGCCATGATAGGTGAACTGGCCGCCGCGCCCGGTGCGGTAGACGGGAAAGCGGTCGGGCGCGAGCAGGTCGGCTTCTTTGGCGCTGACGCCGGCAGTGTAGAGCGGAGGATGTTCCAACAGCCAAACGAGCTCGCCGGCTTCGCCGGCGGCGATGGCATTGGCGCGCGCCTCCATCGCCGCGACCGCCGTCTCGTAATCCGTAAAACCCGGAGACACCGCCCATCCGATCATGTGTTCACGACCTCGCAACCCTTTCCGGTTGGACTAGAGCAGAATCAGATAGGGCCGTCGCGTGCCGGGAAAAAGTCAGGTCCATAATGTCGACATCGAGCTCTCGGTGGTGCTGGGGCGGTGCTCCATGCCCATGCAGCAGCTGCTGCGCATGGGCCGGGGGGCGGTCATCCCCCTCGACACCAACGAGACCGACGAACTCTGGATCCTGGCCGGCGGCCACCCGATCGCCCGCGGCGAGATCACCATCCAGGGCGATCGGCTGTGCATTACCGTGACCGAGCCCGCCGACGTGCACGAATTCAACGCGGCGGCGTGAGGCGGGAGGGGACTGGCGGCCCTTGTTCGTTGCGGGCCTGTCTGGTAACCCCGCGCCCCTGGAAATGCGCTCGTGGCGGAATTGGTAGACGCACTGCCTTGAGGTGGCAGCGAGTAAAATCGTGGAGGTTCGAGTCCTCTCGAGCGCACCATCCTACGCTTGCGAAGCGAGGGTAGGATGCCCTCCGACCTACGTCGGCCGAAGCCGACTTCGGTCGGTGAAGGCCGAAGCCTTGGCGAAGGAGGGCCTTTGGCTAATCTTTGCGGACAGAGCCGTTCCCAATGATCCCGATCATCGAAACCGAGCGCCTGCGCCTGCGCGGGCATGAGCTGCGCGATTTCGAAAACTCCGCCGCGATGTGGGCGGACGCGCGCGTCACCCGCTTCATCGGCGGCAAGCCGTCAACGCGCGAGGAGTCATGGCGGCGGTTCGCGACCTTTCCCGGACAATGGCAATTGCTCGGCTTCGGCTATTGGCTGATCGAGGAGAAAGCCGGCGGCGCCTATGTCGGCGATGGCGGGTTCGGCTCCTTCAAGCGCGATCTTGAGCCCGCGCTCGACGCGCCGGAGCAGGGCTGGGCGCTGACGCCGTCCATGCAGGGCAAGGGCTACGCCACCGAAGCGGTGCTGGCGATGCTGGGTTGGGCCGAGCGCCATTTCCAGCGCACGGATTTCGTTTGCATGATTTCGCCCGGAAACGCGCCGTCGCACCGGGTGGCGGAAAAGGTTGGGTATCGGGAGTATGCGCGCACGACCTACAAGGGCGAGCCGACCGTGTTGCTGCGCCGACCTTAAAGGTAGGGCGACAGCGCCAGGCGCACGCGCGATCCCTGCACCAGCACTTCCTGATACGTCGCCGGATTTTCCGGCGGTTCGCGCGACGGCCAAAGCGCGACGAAGCGGTTGAGCTCGCCGGTGGCGCGGCTATAGGCGATGAGATTCTCGCGGCGCAATTCATTCTGATGCAGATGGATCGCTTGCTGGGCTGCGAGCGCGGCGCCCATGCTGTGCTGGTACTCGACCGGGTCGGCGACGCCATCGACCAGAACGTGCTGATAGAGGCCGGTCGAGATGTCGACCATGCGGACGATGAGTTGCGCCGCATCGAACTGCAAACCGCCGATGGCGCGCGACATTTCTTCCTGGGCGTCGCGGAGACGCTGCATCATCTGCGCGCGCGTGAAATTCGTTCCCGCCGCCGCTTCGCGCAGCGCCGTGACGTCGAGCGATCCGAATTGATCTGCGGCTGGCTCGTAGACTTCGAGTAAGCCCTGCTGCACCAGCACCGCTGCGTCGGCGGGTTCGCCGCTGAACGCGCCGCGATCTTCGACGATTCTAGCCGCCGCCATGACGAAGCCGCGCAGGTGCTGGATGCGCAGCGCCGTCAGCTGGTCGCCGGAGAGCCCGGCATAGGCCGATACGACGCCGGCTTCGCCGTGCTCGCCGCCCGCCTCGCCCATGGCGGCTTCACCGGCTTCGCCGCCGCCGGGCGTCGCGGGGGCAGCGCCGCCGCCTTCGCCCTGCGCCGCCTCGCCCCCCTCGCCGTGGCCGCCTTCGCCGCCTGCCTCGCCGCCGCCTTCCCCGCAGGCCGCAAGCCCCAAAGTCGTGGCGGCGACGCCGAAAGTACGCCAGCGCTTGAATTTCCACGTGATCATGCGTTTCTCCGGCTTTCGACGGCGCGCGACCCTGGACGAGTTGCGACTAATTCGCAAGAGAGCGGCATGAGCGTCATACTGCAGCAGGTCTTGGGGCCCGAGGATCTGGGGCGCGTGCAAGCCGAACTGGCCGAGTTCAGCTGGGTTTCAGGCAAGCGTACGGCGGGCGCCGCGGCGCGCGGGGTGAAGGAGAATCTGCAGGCCGACGGCTCGCTGCCGCGGGTGAAAGAGGTTGAGCGCTTCGTCGTCGAAGCGCTGCGTCGGCATCCATTGTTCGAGATCGCGGCGCGGCCGGCGCGGATCTCGCGGCTGCTCTTCTCCCGCTACGAGCCGGGCATGACCTACGGCGCTCACACCGACGACGCGCTGATGGGGAAGGGCGACGACAAGCTGCGCACCGATCTTGCCTTCACGATTTTCCTGGCGGCGCGCGAAAGCTACGAGGGCGGCGCGCTTGTGATCGAGTCTGCGCTCGGCGAGCAGAGCGTCAAGCTCGAGGCGGGCGACGCCATTCTCTATCCGGCGGGCTCGATCCATCATGTCGCGCCGGTTGCGAGCGGCGTGCGCCTTGCGGCGGTGGGCTGGCTTCAGAGCTTCGTTTCCGACGCGTCGCAGCGCGAAATCCTGTTCGACCTGGCCGTCACCCGCACGCGACTGGCGCAAACCAGCGTCGCGCGCGAAGACCTGTTGACGCTGGACAAGAGCATCTCCAACCTCCTCCGCATGTGGGCGCGGTAGGGTCTACGGACTCCCAACGTTGCGCGAGCGTTTCGGCGTCCGCGAAAAGTGGTCCTCCGATCCGGTTTGGGGTTGACACTCACAGAGCCGGCATTTGAATCTTCAGTCGACTGGGGTGGCGCTGAGAGGGGAACCTTCATGCGCATCCATTTTGTGAGCGCCGTGATAGCTGCGGCCTTGATCGCGCCAGGCGCAGCTTTGGCGCAAACCGGTCACGTGGATCTCTCTTACACGGATCAGACGTACGATTTCGGCGGCTTCGACTTTGAGGCCGAACTGACCAGTCTGGGCGGGCAGGTCGCGTTCGATTCAGCGCCTATCGGTGTGCAGATCGACGGGCGCTACACCAGTTGGGGCGGCGACGCGGATTCAGACGCTTGGAGCCTGGGCGGGCACGTGTTCACGCGCGGCGACAGATGGCTGTTCGGCGGCTATCTCGGCTACGAAGACATCCAAGACTTCAACGTTGAACTCTGGACCGGCGCGCTGGAAACGCAGTTCTATCTGCCGAACGCCACCATCAGCGGCGTTCTCAGCCACAGCATTTGGGACGGGCCTGATTATGAAGTCACGATGCTCGAAGGCGAGTATCGCCATTTCATCAATGACAATTTCACCCTCCACGCTGGTTTGGGATTCGGCGAGGGCGACATCGGCGGAACCGATCCGGATGTCTGGAGCGCCGCGCTCGGCGGCGAATACCTGTTCGAAGGCATGCCTGTCAGCGTGTTCAGCCAGTATCGCTACAACAACATGGACTTCAGCGGCACCGAACTAGAAGTTGACTCGCTGAGCATCGGCGTGCGCTATAATTGGGGCGGCACTCTGAGAGATCGCAGCCGTTCTGGAGCTGGCCTCAACCGCGTTCCCACGGTATTCGATCGCTTCGTGAGCTGATCCAACAGCAAACGCGAAGGTCGCTGGTTTTGCCGAAGCCGTGGGCGCTTGGCTACTTCTTCTCCGCGCCCAGCTGCTTGGCGTAGCCGCCGGCCACCAGTTTCGCCATCAGATCGAAGAGCGCATTGGGATCGGCGCGGCGCAGGCGCGCCATTTCGAGTTCCATGCCTTCGGCCAGAATCAGTTCCCGCTCGCCGCGGCGCAGGGCGTCGAGAATGCGCCCAGCCGCGACGTCAGGCGCCATGCCATTGTCGATGACGCTGTCGCTGAAGCCGCGCGTCTGGGCATTGGCGTCGAGCGCATTCTTGGAGACGTTGGTCCGCACCGATCCCGGCGCAACCACGAGCACGCGCATGCCGAGATGGGCAGTCTCAGCGCGCACGCTGTCGCAATAACCGATCAAGCCGGCCTTGGCGGCGCTATAGGCGCTGCGCAGCGGCGGGCCGGCAATACCGGCGACGCTCGAAATGGCGACGATGTCGCCGCCGCCGGCCGCGGCCATGCGCGGCAGCAGCGCTTGCGTCAGCGCGATGGGCGCCATGAGGTCGATGTCGACAATGCGGCGATAGACGTCGAACACCGTATCGATGGCCATCGATCGCTGCGAAATGCCGGCATTGTTGATCAGCCCGTCGACGCGCCCGTTCCAACTCCATGCTTGCTCGATCAGCGCGGGCAGGCGCGCATAATCGGTGGCTTCGAACGGCAGAACCAGTGCGCCCGCCGGGCAGCACGACGCCAGCGCGTTCAGCGCCTCGACATTGCGGCCGGATAAGATGAGGCGCGCATTCTCCTTCGCCAGCGCTTCCGCAAGCGCCGCGCCGATGCCTGACGACGCGCCCGTGATCCACCACGTTTTGCCAGCGAACATGCGATCTCCCTCGAAGCAATGGTCTTTGTCGCCAAAAAGCGAGACCGCTTCAACCGCTCAACGGAACGGCTGCACGTCGTGGCGATCCACGCCGCTTCGGGTGTTCCTTGGCCCCGGTCTCAGCGCGATCCAGACGAAGACAATGCCCGACGCCAGCACCACCGGTAGACCCAGCATCAACGCAAGTGGCGTCGTCGCCAGCGATGCGGCGAGCGAGAATTGCTCGGCCGATACAGACGGCGCCGCCAGCGCCAGCAAGTGCGTCAACAGGAAAGGCGCCGCCGCCGCGATCGCCACGCCCGCCGCCACCAAATGCAGCACCGCGACGCGGCGCGAACGCGGCGGGCGTCGCAGCGCCCAACTGGCGCCCAGCGACACCAGCGCCAGCGCGAACACCGCAAACAGCGCCGCGATCGCCAACCGCTGCGGGCCCGGATCGTCGTAGAACAATCCGGCGGGCCAGCCGATGGCCAAAGCCAACGCCAGCGGCGTCCAGATGAACGCCGGTTTCCGCCACGCCAGCGGCGGAATGCGTTGGGGAATGGGCGGCGCGGCCATGCGCGGGCGACCTTACGCATAAACCTCGCGGCGTCACGGTGGCGCGTCTCCGAACGCGAACGGTTTCCCCAGACGGGCAGGCATGTTTCAAAGCGTTCATGGACGCCCGCCAGACCTCGCCCTCCGTCGCCCGCAACCGCGATCCGATCCTCGACGTGTTGCGCCGTGTGCTGGCGCCGCGGGCGCGGGTGCTGGAGATCGCTTCCGGCACGGGCGAGCACGCGGTCTATTTCGCGGCGGCGATGCCGGGCCTCTCGTGGCAGCCGAGCGATCCCGATCCGGCGGCGCGCGCGAGCATTGCCGCGTGGATCGATGCCTCGGGGATCGCGAATGTCTCGCCGCCGCTCGCCATCGATGTCAGTAGCGAGGACTGGGGCGCGGGGCGAACCTTCGACGCCATCGTCGCCATCAACATGATCCACATCTCGCCATGGGAGGCGACGCTTGGGCTGACGGCGGGCGCCGGCCGGCTGCTGAGCGAGCGCGGCGTGCTCTACACTTATGGCGCCTACAAACGCGGCGGGCGCCACACCGCGCCATCGAACGAGAGCTTCGACGCGTGGCTCAAGGAGCGCGATCCGCGTTTCGGCGTGCGCGATATTGAGGACGTTGAAGCCGCGGCGAAGCAACACGGCCTGCACCTGCGCGAGGCGATCGAAATGCCCGCCAACAATCTCTCGCTCGTCTTTCGGCGTTGACCTGTGGCGTGCGTGACACGTGCTGTTTGCGCACGCGCGTTCGCGAAAGTCCGATTGTCACCGCGATTTAATGCGCACGCCATGTTCGTGTCGCGAACGGCGCCTATCTCGCGGGCTGCGGACACCTCCCCGTCCGCGTAACCGAGGACGATCATGCGCAGTTTCATTTCGCTGCTCGAGCTTGCGATCGGCGGCGCCTTCACCATCGCCGTCGCGGCGTACGTGGCTCAAGGCGTGCTGCTGATGGCAGAGTTCGCGCTGTGAGGCGCATCGCGCGCGGAGCGTGGGCAGAACGCCCGCGCTCCCGCGCACCCTTGGTGTTGGAATAGCGCCTAGCGCGTCGGCGTCGGCGGATCGGTCCGGTAGTCGTAGAAGCCGCGCTGGGTTTTGCGGCCAAGCCAGCCGGCCTCGACGTACTTTACCAAAAGCGGGCAGGGGCGGTACTTGGAATCCGCCAGACCCTCATAGAGCACCTGCATGATGGCGAGGCAGGTATCGAGGCCGATGAAGTCCGCCAATTCCAACGGCCCCATCGGATGGTGCGCGCCCATGCGCATCGCCTTGTCGATGGCTTCGACCGAGCCGACGCCCTCGTACAACGTGTAAATGGCTTCGTTGATCATCGGCACCAAAACGCGGTTGACGATGAAGGCGGGGAAGTCCTCGGCGTTGGCGATCTGCTTGCCGAGGCTTTCGATGAACTTGACCGAGGTGTCGTAGGTTTCCTGGCTGGTGCCGAGGCCGCGAATGATCTCGACCACTTCCATCACCGGCGCCGGGTTCATGAAGTGGAGGCCGATGAACTTGTCGGAGCGGTCGGTGGCGGCGGCGAGGCGCGTGATCGAGATCGAGGAGGTGTTCGAGGCGAGGATCGCGTCGGGTCGCAGCACCGCCTTCAGATCGGCGAAGACTTTGCGCTTGGGTTCGTCCTGCTCGACGATCGACTCGATCACCAGATCGCACGGCCCGAGATCGCTCAACTTCGCGGCGCCTTTGATGCGCTTCAAAGCCGCATCCATGTCGGTCTGCTTGATGATTCCGCGTTGCACTTGCCGCGACATGTTCTTGGTGATGGTCTGGATGGCGGCATCGATGCGGCTCGCATCGGCGTCGTTCAGCAGAACCTGATAGCCGCCCAGCGCGCACACATGCGCAATGCCATTGCCCATTTGCCCGGCGCCGACGACGCCGACCGTGGAAATCTTGCTCATCTTAACCGTCATAGGCGCTCAGGCGCCGCTGAATTGCAATTCTTGTTGCAGTGCAGCATAGCGGCGGGCCGGGCGCAAGAGGAAACCGGCTAGAGCCCCGCCTTGGTCAGTTCGTCCATCAGCTCGGGCACCGCCGCCTTGTAGTCGGCGACCAGGCCGTAATCGGCGACCTGGAAGATCGGCGCCTCCTCGTCCTTGTTGATGGCGACGATGACCTTCGAATCCTTCATGCCCGCCAAGTGCTGGATGGCGCCCGAAATGCCGATGGCGACGTAAAGCTCCGGCGCCACCACCTTGCCGGTCTGGCCGACTTGATAATCGTTGGGCGCGTAGCCCGCGTCGACCGCTGCGCGCGAGGCGCCAACGGCGGCGCCCAGCTTATCGGCCAGCGGGTCGAGCACTTTGTGGAACTCTTCGCTCGAGCCGAGCGCACGGCCGCCGGAGACGATCCGCTTCGCGGCCGTCAATTCCGGGCGGTCCGACTTCGCCATTTCTTCGCTGACGAACGCCGATTTGAACGGGCCCGTGGGCGCGGCGATGGTTTCCACCACGGCGGCGCCGCCATTGCCGGCGGCCTTGAACGCGGTCGGCTGCACCACCAGCACCTTCTTCGGTTGCTCGTCCTTCACCGTGATGATGGCGTTGCCGGCATAGATGGGACGCACGAACGTGTCGGGCCCTTCGACGCCGATGACGCCCGAGACCTGCATGACGTCGAGCTTGGCGGCGACGCGCGGCGCTGCGTTCTTGCCGGTGGTGGAGGCCGGGAACAGCACCGCGTCGTAATTGGCCATCAACGGCGCGATCAAAGCTTCCAGCGGCTCGGCCATTTGCTTGGCGAGTGTCGCGCCGTCGGCGTGCAGCACTTTGCGGACGCCCTCGATCTTCGCGGCGGCCGCAGCGGCGGCGCCGGCGTTCGAACCCGCGACCAGCACGTCGACATCGCCGCCCATCGCCTTGGCGGCGGTGACGACCTTGTTGGTGGCGTCCTTCACGGACGCATTGTCATGTTCGGCGACAACGAGAACGGCCATTTCAGATCACTCCCGCTTCTTTGAGCTTGCCGACGAGTTCGGCCGTGGTCTTCACTTTGACGCCGCCGGCGCGCTTGGGCGGCTCGGCGGTCTTGATCGTTTTCAGGCGCGGCGTGGTGTCGACGCCGAAGTCGGCCGGCGTCTTCACATCGATCGGTTTCTTTTTCGCCTTCATGATGTTCGGCAACGAGGCGTAGCGCGGCTCGTTCAGGCGCAGATCGGTGCTGACGATCGCCGGCAATTCCACATCCAGCGTCTGCAACCCGCCGTCGACTTCGCGCGTCACCGTCGCTTTGCCGGCGCCCAGCACGATCTTCGACGCGAACGTCGCCTGCGGCCAGCCGAGCAGGGCGGCGAGCATTTGCGCGGTGGCGTTGTTGTCGTCGTCGATGGCTTGCTTGCCGAGGATGACGAGGTCCGGCTTCTCCGCCTCGATCACGGCCTTCAAAATCTTCGCCACCGCCAGCGGCTCAACTTCGCCGTCGGCCTTCACCAGGATGCCGCGGTCGGCGCCGATGGCCAACGCATTGCGGAGCGTCTCCTGCGCCTGTTCGGGGCCGATCGACACCGCGACGATTTCCTTGGCCGCGTCCTTGGCGTGGCCGCCGCCGCCTTCCTTCATCCGCACCGCTTCCTCGACCGCGATTTCGCAGAACGGATTGATCGACATTTTGAGGTTCGAGAGATCGACGCCCGACCCGTCCGGCTTGACCCGGACCTTGAGATTGTAATCGAGCACCCGCTTGACCGGGACGAGGACCTTCATCGTTGAAATCCTTGAGGATTAGGGGCGTAGCGCCCACGCCCAATTCGCGGGCGCACATAAAGCCCGTAAGAAATGCCGCGTCAATGCGACTATCGGGGCAAAGGGCCAGGGTGTGAGGCGCGGCGCTGATGAACGCGGCGGCGGTGGCGCAATCTCTTGGACCGCCGGCGCCCTCGCCGGCGGGTTGCTTCGTTCTGAAAAGACTTGAGTCAACTTGAACACCGTCGCCGGCGAGGGCGCCGGCGGTCCCAGACTTATCGGCTCAGCACGCCTGGCCAGTTCGCGTTGGCGTTCCGGATGTGGCCGGGGATGTCCTGTTCCCAGCGGGCTTGGATTTCGTCGTTGTAGTTCAGATAGAGTCGGCCATCGACGATGCGCCAATTGTTGGGGTTGCCGGCGGCGGTGTAGCCCTGGCTCACAGCCCAGGCGCAATAGCCGCCATACTGCGGCAGGTAGCGCGCCGGGTTGGCGCGGAACGCAGCCAGGTGTTGCGCCGAAGCAAAGCGATACTCGTAGCCTTGGTGATTGATGCGGAACTGCTCCGAACCGCGCACCGGGCGCCCGTCGGTGAAGTACGCAACCGGGTCGTAGCCGCTGACGGCGACGCGCGAGAGCAGGCCGGTATGGACCGGCGCTTGCTCGGCGTAGGCCGGAGCGGAGAGCGTGAATGCGCCAAGCGCGAATGCGATGGCGATGAGAAGTTTCTTGAACATTTGAGCCTCTATCTCCCACTCCACTAGAGTGGGAGGGGATAAGGGGGTGGGGTGAATAGGCGGACTGAGAAGTTGTACGAAAAAAGCGAGGCGCCGAGCTACACCCCCACCCCTGCCCCTCCCCCCTCTACGGGGAGGGGAGCGCTTTGCCGTCTCGTCTGGTTTGGCGGCACAAAAGCGCGGCCGAGATCGCTGAGCAGAGCCACGACTTCGTTGCGGCGGATGAAAAGCAGCACGATCGAGGTGAGCCAGATCGTGACCGCCGCGGCGAACAAACCGCCGCCGTCATTGTTCGGATCGATTCCGAGCGGCGTGAACAAGTGAAAGCTGACCGCGCCGGTCATCACCGCCAGGCCGATCAATGCGCCCAAGGCATTGAGGCGAACAAATCTTGACATCAGCCCGATCAGCAGCAGCGATGAGGCGAAGAGTTCCGCCGTGCCGATCACGTACTGGCTGAAGAGGCCGGTGTGGGCGAACAAACCGGGCAGCCCCAACGTGCCGGCCCAGCCGTCGAGGCGGCCGAAGATTTCCTGCGTGTTCGGGTGATCGGTGAATTTGTAGCGCAGCGAATCCAAGAATACGGCGGCCGCGAACACCGAAATCGCGGCGGGCGCGTAGCGTTTGATCTGATGGAGCATGGGGCAACTCTGAGGACCGCCGGCTTCCAGCCGGCAACATAGTCGATGCAGGCGAAGACGTTTGACGGTGCGGGCCGGTTACAATGCCGACTGGAAGCCGGTCTTTGCAACTAGATGCGACGCCAACGCAGCGGCTTGCCTGGATCGCGCGCGACAAGCCCCTTTGCCTCAAGGTCGAGCTGCACGGTCTTGGTCCACCACGTTGTCGTCGTCCCGGGAAACACCTCTAGCGACAACGCATCGCGCATCGCGTGCATCATTTCGTGTTGCGTCATGCCAGGCGCGCGCTTCGGAAGCACTCTCAGCATCGCCGCGCGGGCCAGCTTGTATTTTCTCGCATCGACGCGGGAAACCTGACCGGGATGGTTCACGTTTTCGACGACGATCATTTCCCTCGCCACTCGCTGCTCCCATCTGTTAGGGACACCTAGCGCGCATTCGCCTCGGCGCGCGCCAAGTCGATCTCGATGGTGCGTGTCCACGTAGCGCCCGCATCCCGCGACATCTCGCCGACTTCACGCCAACGCGAGTCTTCAATTGTGAGCGTGTAGCGCACGATCACCGGCGAAAAATTCATCGTCCATTGGAAGCGGCCGTGGTCTAGGAAACGCGCCTCGGCTGTGACCGCTCGCCCTTCGTTGTAAGCCCGTATCTCGTAGATTTGCCGCTGGTCGTCGTAGGAGATGACGCCAAACGCCCGGAAGACAGGGTCGCCTGAATGACCAGCGTCGGCGTAGCCGGCGCCATGGATAAACAACAACAAGCCATCCGCGCTGCGCTCGACGCGTTCGGTCTGATAAATTGTCCGCTGCGCCGGAAACTCTAGGTCGGCCGTGCCGCTCCATTGCCCAACAAGGCTAGAGAGCCGTTCGATCGCCGCCCTTTGCGTGGCAAGATCGGGACCTCGATACGATGGTGCGGCTGCAGGCTGCGGCTGCATTTGCGCTGCAGCCGAAGCGCAGCCTGAGGCCAGCATCATCAGCGCCACGAGCAAGAACCGCATGCAACTCTCCACTGTCAGAGTACTTTGGAAAATAAAGTATGATGAGGAGAAAGTCAAGCGTGGAGCCAAACGCGGCCCCTACCACCGCAAAAACCGTGACCCCACCAGCGCCCCCAGCACCGCGCACACGGCGATCGCCAGCGTGTACCAGGTGGTCACGAACGCGACGGAGTCGGTCGGGCAATACATGGCGTACGCCATCGCAGCGACGCCGCCGGCGAGTGCGCCGATGGCGGCGCCCGCCATAGTCAGTTGCGTCGGCGCGAACGAGCGCATGAACCAGGTAAGCAAGGCGGCGACTGGCGCGGCCAAAATAGGGATCAGCACCACGCACCAGGGCGCGCGGCCCTCGCCGCCCATCCAGGCTTGCCAGCGTTGCTCGGGCATTTCGCCCATCAGCGATATCCAGGCGGCGATGGCGCAGAGTGCAACGAACAACCCGATGGCGACCAGACGCCATCCCAGCGGCCGGCCGGGTTTCATCAATTGCATCGCCGCCGGCAAAATCACGGCCGCCGCCAGAGCGGCGAACATCGCTTTCATCATCACCGGCATGCGCGCGGCGCCGATGTCTGGGCGCACGCCCAAGCCGATGGCGACCAGCAGGCACGCAACCACCAGCCCCGCCGCCAGCGTGATCGCCAGGTTGAGCCGCCAGCGCGGCCGCTCCGCCGGCTCGACGCCGCGCGCCAGCGCGTTGATGAGGTCGTCGGTCTTCACGTCGTCTGCTCCTGGCCCATCAGACGCATGAGCGTCTTCAGGCCGCGATGGATCGAGATCTTGATGTCGGATTCGCTAAGGCCGGTTTCGTCGGCCGCTTCGCGCACGCTCTTCTCTTCGAGCTTAACCAGGCGGATGGCGGTGCGTTGCTTTTCCGGAAGCTTGCCCAGCAAAGTCGCCACGTCGCGCTTGGCGTCGCTGGCTTCGTAGTCCGGATCGGGCTCGCCGAAGTCGACGCCATCGAGCGAGGCATGGGCGCGATGCTTGGCGCGGCGCAGGAAATCGATCAGCCGATAGCGGGCGATGGCGTAGAGCCATGCCGTCAACGGGTAGGCGGGATCGTAGCTTTGGCGGCGTGTATGGAGCGCCACCAGAGTCTCCTGCACCAGATCCTCCGCGTCTTCGTTGCGCCCGCGCAGGCGCGCCCGGAAGAAGCCGCGCAACAGCGCCGCCGCTTCGGTCAGAAACGCGCGATGCGCGGCTTCGTCGCCGGCGAGGCCCTTGAGCAGCAAGGCCCGGAGTGCGGGTTCGTCGGCCATTCTCCCCTTGAGACTGGACTACGCGCCTCAGGCGCGCCGGTTACACGTCGTCGTTAGCAAGGTGAGCACTGAAATCCATGTTGGCGTGGAGAACACGGACCACATCCAGCGTCGTTCCGCTTACCAGATAGAAGATGACGTGGCTGCCGGACCTTCGTTTCAGAAAAGGCGCCTGCATGTTGTTGACCGCTCGGCCGAGCGCCGGCTGCCGACAGAGGCGTCCGATCTCGGCCCGAATCGCAGACACATACTTATCTGCCTGTGCTCTTGACCAGCGGCGCTTCGTGTAAACCCAGATGCCGGCAAGGTCTCGCCGAGCATCCGGCCGAAGGCGAACCTCAAGCATTCTGTTGGGCGTCGTCTTCCGCGTGCATCTCTGCGAGGAACTCGTCGAAATCGAATGGCTCAGGTTGGCCGCTATCGAGGCCGTCTTGCAAGGCTTTGCGTAACGCCCGCACCTTTGCCTCCTGTTCTTCCAGCAGGCGCAGGCCAGCGTGCACAACGTCGCTTGCCGAAGAGAACCGGCCCGCCGCAACCTGCTCTTCGATGAATGACGTGAAATGCTCGCCAAGCGAGATGGAGGTGGTCTTGCTCATCGCCACAAAGTACCAAAAATTGGCGCTTGCCGCAACTTACGTTCGCCGGAACGGATCGGCGGGATAGACGCCCAGAACTTTCAGCGAGGATGAGAAGAAGGCAAGCTCTTCGAGCGCCAAGCGCAGGCTTTGATCTTCGGGATGGCCCTCGACCTCGCAGAAGAACATCGCCGCCGAAAAGGCGCCGCCTTCGATGTAGCTCTCCAGCTTGGTCATGTTGACGCCGTTGGTGGCGAAGCCGCCGAGCGCCTTATAGAGCGCCGCCGGCACGTTGCGCACGCGGAAGACGAAGCTCGTCATGCACGGCCCGTTGTTTGCTGGCGCGCGGCGCTCTTCGCGGGAGAACACTAGAAAGCGCGTGGTGTTGTGGGCGGCGTCGGCGATGTCGGCCTTTAGCACTTTGAGGCCGTAGATCTCCGCCGCCAGCGACGAGGCGAGCGCGCCCACTTTCGGATCGCCGAGTTCTGCAATCTCGCGCGCGGCGCCGGCAGTGTCGGCGGTCTTCACCGCGGTCAGTTTCAATGCGCGCAATTGTTTGCGGCACTGACCCAGCGCCTGCGGATGCGAGCGTACGTGCGTCAAACTCTCAAGCGTGGCGTTCTTCAAGCCAAGCAATTGGTGCCGGATCGGCACGAAGCGCTCGCCGACGATGAAGAGGCCGCTGTCCGGAATCAGGTGGTGCACGTCGGCGACGCGGCCGGCGACGGAATTCTCGACCGGGATCATCGCCAGCCGCGCCTGGCCTTCGCTGACTGCCGCGAACGCATCCTCGAAGCTCGCGCACGGCAGCGGTTCAAGCTCGGGATAGGCTTCGCGTGCGGCGATGTGCGAGTTCGCCCCAGGTTCGCCTTGAAAGGAGATACGCTCGGTCATAGGCAGCGAGCGTTAGCGCAAGCGGCGCCGACAAGGAAAGAGCCCACGCGCCATGAGCATGGCCCTAAGCGCCGAGCGCGCCATTCTGGAGCAAACGCGCCGCGGGCTGCGTACGCTGCTCGCCGTGCCGGCGGCGCGCGCCGGCGGCTTGGCGCGCGTGAAGGACATCGAAATAGCAGGCCCCGCCGGCCCGCTGCGCGCGCGCTATTATCAAGCGGCGGACGCGCTCGACACGCCGTTGATGCTGTACTTCCATGGCGGCGGTTTCGTCTGCTGCGATATCGATACGCACGACTCGATCTGTTCGTGGCTGGCGAAGTCGTCGCAAGGGCGGGTGCTCTCGGTCGGTTACCGGCTGGCGCCCGAGACGCCGTTTCCCGGGCAGATCGAAGACGTGCGCGCGGCCTGCGCCTGGGCGTTTCAGAACGCGCAGAGCTTCGGCGCCAAGTCTCACCAGATTGCGCTCGCTGGCGACAGCGCCGGCGCCTATCTCGCCGCGACCATGGCGCTGGAGATCAACCGCGCGACGCCGGGCGCGGTGGCGCTGCAGGTTCTGCTTTATCCGCTGGTGCATGTGCGGGATTCGCTCTGGGCCGACGAAGAGCTGCGCAATTTCCGTTTTCTCGGGCGCGTGGCGTGTCTCTACATTGCCCGCAGCCTCGGCGCGGAGGCGCTGCCGTCATTGCTCGATGTCGATCTCTCGGCGGCGCCGCCGACGATTGTCGCCGGCGGCGGACCATTGGACCCGGTGCGCAACGACGCCAAGGCGCTGATCGATGCGCTGCGCCGCGCCGGCGTCCGCGTCACCGAGAAAAAGTATCCGGTGCTCATGCATGGCGGACTAAATTTCACCGCCTATTCGAAGACCGCGACCACCGCCTTGCAGGAGGTGGGCGAACTGGTGCGGGCCGAACTGACACGCTAGGGTCGGCCCCGAAAAGGGGAGAGTGTTTCATGCGTGTCTTTGCGATTGCCGCATTGGCGGCGTTGGTGGTGGCGTGTCAGCCGGCGGAAGAGCGGGACGTCATGTCCGCGGGCTGCGAGGCGCGCGCCGCCGCGCAATGGAGCACGGAGGCCGATCCGAACGCGTCGGTTGAAGCGATCACCACCGGTCCCGATTGCGCCCGCGCGATCGCCACACTCATTATCCGCAACGGGTCAGGCGAACCGCTCTACGCCATGACCTACAATCCCTCGCAAGTGATGACGCTGGCGCAAGCGGGCGACGCCGCCGCCATGCAGGCGGCGCTCGCCGAATGGATCGATCCGGGCGCCAACACCACGATGCAGACGAGTTCGGCTCTGCCGGAATGGCCCGAAAACGCGATGAGCCCACTGGGCGGCGAGTTCCCGTTCTATCCGGAAGAAGGCTACGGGCGAGAAAACTACGCCGAGGTGCGCGCCGCGAACGCGCCGCTGTATTGCTACGTGCAGGGCATGGAGAGCATGGCGTGCCTGGCGCTGCGCGAGGGCGCGCTGGAGTTGGTGGGCGTGCAGACTTTTCCGGGGTGATCGGCGCCCTCTCCTCACGGGGAGGGAGACACGTCTGCGCGCGCGCCCGCCGAACCCAACACCAACCGCGCTGCATCCAGATCCGGCGGGCTGTCGACGCCTTTCGGAAAATCGGCGATCGCGTCGGCGCGGATGAGCATGCCCATTTCGAGCGCCCGCAATTGTTCAAGCTTCTCGCGCTGTTCGAGCGGCGAGGGCGGCGCGGCCACAAAGCGCGCCAGTGCGTCGCGAGTGTAGACATAGATGCCGACATGGCGCTCGATCGGTCCTTCGCCGTGCGGTGAAGCGGCGCGGGTGAAATAGAGGCAGCGTCCGTCGGCGGCGCGGATGGCTTTCACGACGTTCGGATTCTCGCGGTCGGCGGGATCGCTTGAGGGCGAGACCAAGGTCGCGATGTCGGCGCCGTCGCGCAGCGCCGCCACCGCGCGCGCAACATCTTCGGCGCGCATGGTCGGCATGTCGCCCTGCAAATTCACCGCGACATCGTAGCGGCTGGCCGGATCGAAAGCCGCGAGCGCGGCGTGCACGCGGTCGGAGCCCGAAGGCAGGTCCGGATCGGTCAGCGTGACGTTGCCGCCGGCCTTCAGCACCGCTTCGGCCACTTCTTCCTCACAGGCCGCCACCAGCACCGGCCCGACATTGGCGCGCTTCGCCAGGTCCACCATCCAGGCGATCATCGGCCGGCCGTGAATGTCCGCGAGCGGCTTACCCGGCAGGCGGGTGGACGCCATGCGGGCGGGGATGACGACGACGGGGTTCATCGCGCCCCAGTGCCGTGCGGCGGTTCGACGCGCAAGGGCCGCGGAGGGCTCAGAGCGGCCCCGCGCCCGCTTGGCGAGCCGCCCGACGCAGGCCATAAACCCGCGCAACTTCGATAGCGGCCGGCAGGGCAGGGCGATGAGCGATCTACGGATGAATTCGATTCTCGGTGCAGGCTTGGCGGCCGTGCTGGGCGTGATGGTCGTCGGCGTCGGCGCCGAAACTCTGATCCATCCGAATTATCCCGAGAAGGCGGCGTACTTGCCGGAGGTCGTGGCCGAAGGTCCTGCGCAAGAAGGTCCGGCAGGCCCGCCCGACTTCGGCCGTCTGTTCGCGGACGAAGCCGGGCTCGCGGAACTGATCGCGCGCGGTGAGCGCGTGCACGCGCAGTGCGTGTCCTGTCACACCTTCGAAGCGGGCGGCGCCGAGGGCATCGGCCCGAATCTGCATGACGTGTTCGGCCGCGCCGTCGGCCGCCACGCCGGCTATTCGTTCTCCGAAGCGATGGCGGCTCATGGCGGCGCATGGGATTATCTGGCGCTCAACGAGTTCCTGACCTCGCCCGCCTCGGCGGTGCGCGGCACCAAGATGGCGTTCGCCGGCTTGCGCAACGAGCAGGATCGAGTCGCGATCATCGCGTATTTGCGTTCGATCTCGCCCAACAGCGTGCCGCTGCCGGCGCCGTTGCCCGAAGCTGCGCCTACCGAAACGACCGAAGGCGCGCCGGCTGAAGGCGAAGCCGCGACGCCGGGCTAAGCGCTAGATCACTCGCCAACAAAAACGGCGTCCCGCGTGAGGCAGGACGCCGTTTCATGTTTGCGCTTTCGCCTACGAAACGGCGGCGAAGGCCTGACGCTGCTCCTGCATGTCGCCCGACAGGATGGTCGCGCCGAGCTGTTCGAGGAAGGCGTCGCCCTTTTCGGTGCGCTCTACGAACACGTTGCGCCCGTCCTTCGGATCGCGGCGGCGCTGGACGAAGCCCAGGCGCGACAGCGTATCCAGAGCGCGCGTGATCGCCGGCTTGCCGACATTGAGCGTGCTGGCCAGGCCGCGCACGGTGTGTGGGGCCGGTTGCAGGCGCACCGTCATCAGCACCGCCAATTGGCGGGCCGTGAGGTCCGGGGCGTCCGAACGAACCGTGGTGACGGTAACCCGACGCCACAGGTCTAGAGCTTCTACTTGGTTATGGGCGAGATCCATGCCGCTCCCTCCAGTTGAATCGCAAGCGGAAGATTCGCTGATTTGGTGGTCAGTGCAAGCTCGAAACCACAAGATGTTGTGGAATGGCCGAAATGATTAACCAAATCTTGATCGCGCAGGCCGAAACGACCCGTCTGGATCAAGGCCGGCAGGGCAGCCAAGAAAATCGCAGCTCAGGTCGAACCGGTAAGGCCCCGGCGCCGACCTAAAGACCGGGAAGGGCGAGTGAAGCGTTGCGTCGCGGACTTGAACATGCGCTCGACGATTATCTCGTCCTGCTGGCCCAAGGCGGATCGCGCGAGGCGTTCGCCAGGCTGGCCGCGCGTTGGACGCCGAAATTGTTGGCGTTCGCCGCGCGCGCGTTGGGAACGACGGAGGCGGCAAAGGATGTTGTGCAAGATACTTGGGAAAGCGCCGTGCGCGGTCTTGCCCGGCTCGACGATCCGGCCCGCTTCCGCGCCTGGCTCTACACCATCGCGGCGCGCAAGTGCGCCGACGCGCTGCGCGGCAAATATCGCCATGCGCGCATCGCCGAAGCGGTGCAAGCGATGGCGGCGGATGCGACGAATCCCGAGCGCGAGACCAACGATCGTCTCGACCTCGCCGTTGCGCTCAAATGCTTGCCGTCCGAGCAGCGCATCGCCGCGAGCTTGTTCTTCGGCGAAGACATGAGCGTTGCAGAGATTGCCGCCATCACCGGCGCGCCCGCCGGCACTGTGAAGTCCCGTTTGTTCGCCGCGCGCAAAGCGTTGCGCGCCGCACTTGGAGAAACCCATGACCAATCTTGACCATGCTATCCGTGAGGCGCTTTCCAAGGAAGACGCCGAATTTCTGGACCGTTTCGAAAAGACCACGCCGATCGGCGAGGTGATGGATACATTTAGGGGGCGCTGGGCGTTGCTCAATGCCTTCGCGGCAATCATCACCTTCGCGGCGTTCGGATTCTTCGTCTACGCCATGCTGCAGATCATGAACACTGACGATCTGCGCATGACCGTGTTGTGGGCGGCGGCGGCGGTGACGAGCGCTTTCTTCGTCGGTCTGCTCAAAATCTGGTTCTGGATGGAAATGCACCGGAACCAGGTGTTGCGCGAAGTGAAGCGCCTCGAGTTGCAAGTCGCGCGTTTGGCGGCGCGTTAGCTCGCGAACCGTTTCTTGATCACGCTCCAGCTTGCCCGCAACGCCTGCGCTTCACCGCCGGCGGGGCGGGCGGGCTTTTCCTTCGGGGCCCAGGCGAAGATGTCGAAATGCGCCCAGGCCGGGGCGTCGACGAAGCGGCGCAGGAACAGCGCGCCGTAGATCGAGCCGGCGAAGGCGCCGTCGCCGGTGTTCTTCAGATCGGCGATGGGCGACTCCATCTCGCTTTCGTACGCATCCCACAGCGGCATCCGCCACACCGGATCGCTGGTTTCGTTGGCGGCCTGCGCAAACTCGCCGGCGAGCGCATCGTCGTTTGAGTAGAAGGGCGGGATGTCCGGCCCGAGCGCAGTGCGCGCGGCGCCGGTCAGCGTGGCGAAATCGAGCAAGAGCGCCGGCTGATCTTCGCAGGCGCGCGCGAGCGCATCGGCGAGGATCAAGCGGCCTTCGGCGTCGGTGTTGTCGATCTCGACGGTCAGGCCCTTGCGGCTCTTGATGATGTCGCCGGGACGAAACGCATCGGCGGAGATCGCGTTTTCAACCACGGGCAGGAACACGTCGAGGCGCGCATTGAGCTTGGCGTCCATCACGAGCTGCGCCAGCGCCAGAGCGTGCGCGGCGCCGCCCATGTCCTTCTTCAT
>FKKE01001463.1_pt1 | contig 26305 bp, 36 predicted proteins | sample 1106331 | NCBI WGS metagenome assembly FKKE01 (sample SAMEA3931202, study PRJEB13176) | freshwater metagenome | biome: Drinking water system; feature: drinking water; material: freshwater | place: China | collected 2013-02-06
CAGCTTCGATCCGAATACATCAATCTGTCGGGGCTTAGGCGTACTGGCGTTGAGTACAATGACGCCAACATCGATTCACTGTCCGCGCTGATCGAGCGGGTGAGTTTGGAAACGAAGGTGTGGGCATTTGAACTCATCGAAGGAAAATCATTGACGGACTCGGTGATGATTTATGCACAAGAGTTTAGCAAGGCGAAAGATCGGCTTGCCACACTCAACGCCAGAGGAGGGGATGATGAATAGCGAAGCCAGGCGACAACTTGACAAAATGTTTCCAAGTACTCCACGGGAAGAGTCGTGTCTGTCTATATGGTTTCCCGTACTGCGGGAATCTGGTGTTCCGGTGCCGGATACGTCAATCGTAAGACTTCCAGAGAGTCTTGATTTGTGGCCCCTGTTGGACGGTGATGCTGTTGAAGGGTTCGATAAGTTCGTCGAAATGATCCGGGTTGAAGCGGATCGTATTGGCTACCCATGTTTCCTGAGAACGGGTCAGGGATCGGGGAAGCACGAGTGGAAAGACACATGCCTGATTACCGATGCGGCGTGTATCGGTCAACACATTTACAACCTAATTGAATGGTCGGCTACGGTCGACTTCCTCGGACTCCCGTGGGACGTGTGGGTTATTCGTAGAATGATCCCAACTGCCCCGTCGTTTCATGCTTTTGGCGAGATGCCAATTACTGCCGAGCGGCGATATTTCATCAATGGGGGGGAGGTGATATGCCATCATCCGTATTGGCCCGAAGAAGCGTTTGAATCGAGGGCGTACAAACTTCCGTCAAACTGGAAAGATTTACTGGCTGAAGTGAACTACGAAACCGTGGATGAAATCGCCCTACTGACTCGGCAATCAGAAATAGTATCTGAAAGAATATCAGGCGCATGGTCACTCGACTGGCTTCGCGCTTCTGATGGAACGTGGTATGCGATTGACATGGCATCAGCGGGAAACTCATGGCACCCGAAATCCTGCAACGCCATCCTCGCCGCCGCATCATCGACCGCCGAGAAGGGGGAAGAGGAGTGACAGGATCATTGCCAATCCCATTTGCCATAGGAGAGGAAGTGTGGGCTGTTGGTACGGGAGGCTACGAGCGGCACATTACTTGCCCTGAATGCCTCGGCGAGAAAACATTGACCGTCATTCAGAAAAATGGCGAATCGTTTGAGGTCGAATGCGCCTGTTGTCGGCGTGGGTATGAAGGATCGTTAGGGGTTATCAAGCAATACGTTCAAGATTACCGCCCCGAACGATTCGTTTGCAACCGCGTAACGGGCTTTAGTCGTGGGCTTGTTCAGTACTCGGAAGCGCCGCTTGACGCGACGTGCTATTCCTATAAAAACTCCGACAATCTGTTCCGCGACAAGACCGAATGCCAAGCCAAGTGCGAAGAGTTAAACGCCGAAGACGAGCGTCGTCGTGAGGAGCAGTTCTACCATCATCGTATCGGTTCAAGACGTGACCTCGCTTGGTCGGTTCACTACTGGAATGGAAAGATCAGGAAATGCCGCGAAGAACTGGCGCGATACGAAAAGCGATTGGTTGAATGCAAAGAACGTCGCGCCGCCAAAGGGCCAGTTGCCGCTGACAAGAAAGCCGAGGAGATAACATGACCCGTCGAACTGCGTTGATCGGAGGACTTCACCTATTGGATCGCACTCAGGGTGTAGTCATGGTTGAACCGGACGGAATAAGGGGGAAGGGTGAGCACGTTCTACAACGACAACGAGCCGTTCGTCTGCGCCTGGATGCAGAACCTCATGGATGCGGGGCTGATAAGTAAGGGCGTGATCGACAACCGACCGATACAGGAAATCAAACCCGATGAAGTCAAAGACTATACCCGCTGTCATTGGTTCGCCGGAATTGCGGGATGGGACTATGCCTTGCAACTCGCAGGATGGCCTGATGACAGACCAGTATGGTCAGCCAGCTTGCCCTGCCAACCATTCTCTGTGGCGGGGCGGCAAAAAGCGGAACGGGACGATAGACATCTTTGGCCCGTCTTCTACGATCTCGTTCGAGAATGCCGACCTGTCACCATCTTTGGCGAACAAGTTGAAGCTGCGGTTAGACTCGGCTGGATCGACCGTGTACGCACAGACTTGGATCGAGAGGGCTACTCCTTTGGGTTTGTTGTATTGGGCGCACACAGTGTCGGGGCACCGCACATCAGGCAACGGATATTCTGGGTGGCCCACGACAAGAGCGAACGATGCAGAGAAACGCGGAGAGACTGCGATCAACCCGAGGAATGGCTTGGTATCGGCGAGTCAAATAGCGGGATACCCGACTCCGAGGGCGGACGAGTTTTCGAGTCGCCAAGAGGGAACGGGCGGCAAGGTATTGAAGGAAGTGGCGGGGGGGGCGACGGTCAGAGTGTCGGGATTCAACGACAACACGAGGGCCGAGAGAGTGGCACGGGGGACAGCACACTGCGGGGACTCATTAGAGATCATGGCAGGTTGGGCAACACCAACAGGGCAGGATGCGGAGAACGACGCGGGGCCGAGCCAATTCAATCGCCAAACAATCCCTCTGAACACCTTAGTTCATGGAGTAGTGGCCAATACATCCAATGCGCCGACGGAAAAGCGCGGCTCATTGAACCCAGCATTTGCCCTTTGGCTCATGGGGTTCCCAATCGCGTGGGCGCATTGCGCGGAGCAGGTAACGCGATTGTCCCGCAAGTCGCGGCGGAGTTCATAAAGGCATTCATGGAAACGGAGATAACATGACCCGTCGAACTGCGTTGATCGGAGGACTTCACCTAATGACCACACTAACTCGTGCTGTTGTCGTGATGGGGGTGGCGATTGGGGAGGTGAGCGGATGACTGACATAGATACACCAGGCCACATCTCCGACATCGAGCTCTGGGCCGCCGAAATGAGTGACCGCGATCCGATCAAAGCACGATCGCTCATCGTCCAATGGAGTGCATTCACGGGCGATGCTGGTGTGGTGAGTATTGGGAACAAAACTTGGGGGCAGGTGAGCGCGGGATGGACAAGGCAGATATGGTTCAAGGCGAGGAAGGCATACAGCGAATGGAAGAGCCGTCCGAATATGGAGCTGGATTTCAAAGAGCCAATCAGGATGCCGGAGGTGAAGGATAATGGGTATTCGGATTTACCGTTCTAAATCCTGCGAATGCGGAGAAGAGTTTAAGACCAACGGGAACACCGACAAGTGCCCGAAGTGCAGGATTGTGGCGATGAAGATTCGCAACCGCGACTGGAAGCGCCGCAACCAGGTGAACCTCAAGTCCTCGTCGCAAGGAAAGAACGGGGGTGAGCGGTTTGGGGATACGCAGATCGTGAAACGCAAACTCACCCACGCCAACGGGCAGGATGCTTGGGACGTCGCGCTTCCTGACCACACTCAGCAGATCAAGCGCGAGCAGTGTGTGAAGGCGCTGGATATACAACGCATGACTCCGGATCAGATTGTGAGGGCGTTCCAGAGAGGGTTGTTCTGAGCGCTTCAGTATTCACCGTCAAGGAGTGGGAACCTCCACCGATCCCTCTCGCCCCCTACTCCCTCAAGAATCAGCGCCAGTGGGTGCCGACGCACGCCAAGGGGGGGAGGACGATTATGAAGCTCGCCCCGAGCGATAAAGCGCAACAGTGGTTGAAGAATGCAGGGTTGCTGTGGAGGGCCTATAAAACGGTGGAATTTGACGCTCAGGACGCGCTACAGCTCGACTTCGTGGTGCGCTACCCCAACTACCACCGCGACTTCGTTGGGGCGCTGGATGCCATTGCCGACGCGCTACAGCATGCCGGCGTGGTGAAGAACGACCGGCAAATTAGGGCGCTCGGCCCCAACTGCCACGCGATGGATGTGACGGGTGAGCCGTGCACCTGGGTGAGAATTGAGAAAATAGGTGAATTGCCATGGGAGGTGCAGAAATCATGAAAGTGAATGCCGAAATCTACCGCGAAGTGAATATGAACGGGGTGAGAATCCCCGAGATCGTACATGTGCAGATTGAATTCCCGGAGCATGTCAAAGAGCTCAGTCCTGGGTTTTTCAAGGATCACACGAATGGGATGTGGCAGGTGGTGAAGGTGGGGACATCCGAATAGAACTGTGATTGATCAACTCGCACTGTAAGAATAGGCAGGGTCAACTTGGTAGGGTCAGGACTGTTCCACCGCTTTCGGGTATGGCTGTTACCTGAAAAGCGTTTAAGCGAAAACATTCTTGAGCTTATAGAAGACCGCGAACGCCTGGGCGACCTCGAAGGGGCCAAGCGGTTGTCGTGGTCACTGGCATCGGCGCTTCGCTTTGAGCGAAATCGCAGGCCGTGGGAGCGATGGATATGACGTCGCTGCTCGACCACGCTCTTTCCTACGCCCACCGCGGATGGTCGGTTGTCCCGATCAAGCCGGGGGAAAAGCGCCCCTCCGTAGACTGGCAGAAATTCCAGACGCGTCGCGCCACTGACGCCGAAATCGAAACGTGGTGCGCTGATCCATCCCTCACAGCCATCGCTCTCGTACTCGGACCGATCTCTGGCGGGATATATGCACGCGATTTCGACGTGGGCGATTCCTACGACGAATGGGCTGCTGAATATCCTGAGTATGCCCGCTCTCTCCCCACCGTGAAGACAGGGAAGGGGGCGCATGTATACGCCACTATGCCCCTCGATAGCGGGCTCAAAGGGATTGAGGTGTACCGCGATGGGGAGCTGCGGGTGTCGGGCGGGATTGTGCTGCTCCCACCGTCCCTGCACCCCTCGGGGATTCGTTACAAGTGGATTATCCCACTAACTGATCACCCCCCGCTCGAAATCGACCCGCGTGAGATCGGGTTGATCGGACAGGCGCCAATCAAACGGCAATCCAAATCAACGGAAACGCCGGACGTGATCCCCAGTGGGCAGCGCAACAACGTTCTCACCAGCTTAGCCGGCACGATGCGCAAGCGGGGAATGAGCGAAGAATCAATCGCCGCCGCCCTCCAATCCGAAAACCTCAAACGTTGCCGCCCGCCACTGGATGAATCTGAAGTATCCACAATCGCCCGCAGCGTGGCGCAATACGATCCAGAAAAAGCCTCTGGCAAAACCTCTGCCCCGATCATAATCCGAATGTCCGACGTGGCGCCACAAGACGTGCATTGGTTGTGGGAGCCATATATCCCGCTCGGCAAAATGACCCTACTTGAAGGTGACCCGAAAGTGGGGAAATCGTTTCTCGCAATTCAGATTGCCGCCATAGTGAGCCGTGGATGGGGATTCCCCAATGGGGATGGGAAGCCGCACGGTTCGCGAGACAAGGCTAATGTCGTGTACATGAATGCTGAGGATGGGTTGGCGGATACCGTGCGCGTGAGGCTCGACAAGGCGGATGCCGACGTGAATCGTGTCTACTGCGTCAGATCGGTGCGAGTACGTGAAGGCGCAAAGATTGAAGATCGAATGATCACAATGCAGGATGTACACGAGCTTGACCACGTGCTTTCCGAAGTACAACCCGAGCTTCTCATCATCGACCCCGTTCAAGCCTATCTCGGCAAGAAAGTAGATATCAACAAAGCCAACGAGGTGCGATCAGTTCTCACCCCGATTGCGGATCTGGCGGAGCGGCATCAGTGTGCCATTGTGTGCATCCGGCACCTAAGCAAGTCCACTCAGTCTAAGGCGATGTACCGCGGATTGGGGACAATCGACTTCTCGGCTGCTGCCAGGTCGATCATTCGCGCCGACCGCGACAAAGACAACCCCGCGCAACGGATGATTGTGCACGTGGCATGTAGTAACGCTCCCGAAGGGCCAACGCTCGGCTATGAGCTGGCCGACGGTTTTACTTGGACCGGAGTGATCAACACCACGGCGGATGATCTGGATCAACCCGAAACGACAGATCGAGATTCGGCGGCGGTCGGGAAGGCGATTGAATTCCTCGAAACCCAACTCGGGAGCGGGAGTGAATTGGCTGTGGTAGTTAAGAAACAGGCGAGGCGGGCACGGATTAGCGAGTGGTCGTTGAGGAAAGCGAAGTCGAAATTAGGGATTCGGGATGAGAGAATTGGCACAAACAGCGAGTGGGTTTGGAGACTCCCAAACGACAGATAACCCCATGACTCTACACATACCTCTCAAGCAGGCTCTCAAGCAGAAGGCTATTAAAGACAATAAGTTGAGCGTGAGAACCAGCGTGAGAGGCAGCGTGAGACCTCTCAAGCAGAACTCTCAAGCAGAACCCCAAGGCGTTTATAGAATTAGAAAGAAAGTATCAGCATGAGAGCCAACGCACGTGTACGCGCGCGCGATACAATGAGAATTTCGAATGTCTAAACCTAAACCCACCCGCGATGAAGCTATCGCGTTCGCCCAGGATCTACTCCGCGGCCGATGCCAGGACTATCCGGGTGGGTGCAATGGGCTGCTTGCCGACATTGCCTGCCTGTCGATTCAGCGAATCAAGAACCTCGGGAATTCGGGGCGCAAAAAAACGGTACCATCGAAATGCAAAACGGTACCCACAAATACTTGACAGCGTGTGTACTCTCTGTGCGTGTGGCTAACGGGGCTTGGACAAATTGGACGCCTGAAAAGGAGACCGAGTTTCTACAAGCGGTTATTGACAACGGCGGCAATGTCACGGCAGCTGCTCAATTCGTCAACGTTTCTCACTCGAACGTATATCATCGCAAGAAGCTCGACCCCGAATTCGCAGCGGCCCTCGAAGAGGCAATCCAGACAGGCGCCGACGTTCTCGAAAATGAATGTCGCCGTCGCGCTCTTTGTGGTGTTGATGAGCCCGTGTTCTACCAAGGCAATCAATGCGTCGACGCTAACGGAAATCCGATCTTCGTCAAAAAGTATTCTGACACACTCGCAATCTTCCTACTCAAGGGGGCGAAGCCAAACAAGTATCGCGAGCGAGTCAGTAGCGAAGTGTCGGGTCCGGACGGAAAGCCAATCCAGGTCGACAGCAAGGTGCGCGTCTTTTCTGTGCCGGACAACGGGTCAAAACCGAAAAGCGTGGGCAATGCCGACGCTGACTGAGATCCAAGAGGCTGCAGGTCCCGCCCTGTTTACGCCGAACTCGGTAAAGCAATATCAGGCGCTTGCCTCGGATGCTGATATCACGATCTACGGCGGCGCGCGCGGTGGTGGGAAGACCATAGCGGCGCTCATGTGGGCGGCTCAACACATCGACGTACCGGGATTCACTGCGACAATCTTCCGCAAGGACTCAACGCAGATCCGTCAACCTGGCGGACTCTGGGACACAGCGCTGAAGATGTATCCACTCGAAGGCGGTGTCCCAAACGAAACTCACCTGTGGTTCAAGTTTCCCTCTCGCGCGAAGATTGGTTTTGGCTCAATCCTGCGTGACGCGGACTTGGCGGGATGGAAAGGTGCGCAGATTGCGTTCCTTGGATTCGACCAGCTCGAAGAGTTCACGCGTAAGCAGTTCTTCGAATTGCAAGCATGCAACCGTTCGACCTCCGGTGTAGCAGCCCGAGTATTCGCAACATGCAATCCCAGTCCTGATTCGTTTCTCCGGTCGTTTCTCTCGTGGTGGATTGACAAAGATGGTTACGCGATTGAAGCGCGCTCCGGTGTTGTCCGATACTTCACGATCCAAGACGACCAAGAGATTTGGGCGCAGTCGCTCGACTTCGAAGCGGCCAAGGCAGAGCTGACCGACAAGGTCGGTGCTGAGTACGGCTGTCAGTCTGTGACGTTCATTCCTGCCAAGGTGGAAGACAACGTCGATCTGATGCGCAGCGATCCGACCTATCGCAACAAGCTGGCCGGTGGTCGTCGCGTCGATCGCGAGCGGTTCCTACTCGGAAACTGGAATGTCAGGGAGTCTGCCGGTGATTACTTCAAGCGCGAACAATTCAAGCTCGCGGACGCAGTGCCGCCGCTATCCGAGGAATGGCGCTACTGGGATCGCGCCGCGTCGGTGTCAGAGAAAGCGTCATGGACCGTTGGTCTACGCATGGGCCGTGACTATGACGGCCGTATTTGGATCACTGACGTTATTCGGTTCCGCAAGATTGCCCAAGAGGTAAAGCAGGCGATTCACAACGTCACAGCTCAAGATGGCTACTCGGTCAACGTCGGTATCGAAGGTGATCCCGGCCAGGCTGGTAAGGCCGAGGCTGAGTCATACGTAACCGACCGCGAGATGCAGGGGTACTGCGTTGAGGTGAACAAGGTTCATGAATCAAAGGGTGCTCGTGCGCTACCCCTGTCCTCGCAAGTCGCAGTCGGGAATGTGTACCTGAAGCGTGCACCGTGGAACGATGAGTTTCTACGTGAGCTTGAGAACTTCGACGGGTCGGACAAGTGCGTTGCGGATCAAGTGGACGCAGCGTCCGGCGCGTTTCACATGCTGACAGCGAGTGAACCGGAGCCAGGTCTCGGATCGGTTGACATCAGTGGGCAGTCGAACGGGAATGGGAACGGAAACGGGGCTCATGGTGCTTGGGATGAGGAAAATATAAAGGCCCAGATCATGCGCGCTCACCTGTCGCAAGTGTTCGGTGGAGACGACGATTGAGCGCGTCAGTTCAAACCATCATCCTACGCGAGAAGCCCCGTCCGGGCTTGTTTCGTCGTGGTATGTCGTCGCTTGCCGAGAAACTTGTAGAGAAGGGATTCTACCGCACTGACATCGAGCGCACGCCGGGCATGGAAGCATCGGCGGCGTTCGGGTATGAATACGACGCGAGCAAGGCGTTCTTCCCCGGTCCTGCCGGTGCTGGGTACGTCGGCGCAATTCCCGAGAAAGCAATCTATCCCTACCAGGCGCTCGAATCTCACTACCAGACAAACCCGTGGGTGAATCGCTGCGTGTCAGTGATTGCGCATTCGATCGCCGGACTGCCGTTCAACCTGTACCGTGAAAAGCTGGTCAATGGCAAGCCCAAGCGTGTTCAAGTTCTAAAGCATGAGGCATTGACTCTCATGCGGCGTCCGAATCCGTTGACCACCGACCGCCAGTACAAGCGTGACCTGGCATCTGATCTTGTCATGTGGGGTGAGGCATGGCAGTACACTGAGGACGGTACGTCGGGCATTGGCGCCGGAGTCCGCAAGCCGACGTCGATGCGCCTGTTCCGGCCCCAGCACATCGCTCCGATCCCGCACCCGTTGACGCTGCTCGCCGGATACGAGTACATGCACAACTCGCAGGCGATCCGCATCGCGCCGCAGTACATCGCTTCGACGAAGCTCTGGAACCCACAGAGCGACTACCGCGGTCTGCCACCAATGCAAGTCGCGAAAGACGCGTCGCTCTTGCAGTACTACATGCGTCGGCACAACAAGAAGTTCTTCGAGAACGGGACGTTCTTCGGGCTGTACATGTGGACCGAGAAGGTCCTCAACGAAATAGCGTTCGGGCGTCTCAAGGCCGACGTGAAGAGCGAGTACGGCGGTCCGAAGAATGCGCACAAGCTCCCGATCCTGCACGGTGGGTTGCAAGTCGGGAATGCTTCGACTAATGCCAAGGACGGCGACTTTATCTCCATCGGGAAGTACGGCCGCGAAGAGACGCTCGTGGTATTCGGCGTGTGTCCAGTTGCGGTTGGAGTCCTCGACTATGCCAACTACGCGAACACCTGGCAGCAGATGAAGATGCTGTACGAGCTGACGGTTATCCCTTACTGCGAGATGATCGCCGACATGGAGACCTTCGGTTGGTTGCGGACCTTCTGGCCGAATGAAGACGACCTGTATTGGGCGTTCGACTACTCCGGTATCAAGTTCCTCGGGGAAGAGGCCGAGATTGCAGACCGCATTGCGTCCTCGCGCACGCGCGACGGGCGAATCACGATCAACGAATGGCGCGCCGAGAATGATCTGCCGCCCGTCGATTGGGGCGAGGATCCACCGGCCTCACTGTCGGGCGTGTTCGGATTGTCTGAATCCAAACCACTCGAAGAATCTAAGACTTTATGGATTCGCAAGAAGGCAGACTTCGATACACGGCGTGCGCGTTGGGCTGTCGCGAATAAGCGCGTTGAGGCCGACGTTCCGCATCTCTCGCGCATGATGATTGGCCACTGGGCCGACCAGCGCCACCGGTTGTTGTCGAAGCTCAGAAGCTATGAGACATCGACTTCCGGCCCGCTGGATATCGACATCAAGAAAGCACTGCCGACCGCTGAGGACCTATTCGACTCCGACTTCGAAGCGAAAGCACTGGCGAAGTCGGCGCGTCCGATTATCAATCGAATCGTTGAGCGTGCTGCTAAGCAGCGTCTTCTCGATATCGGCTCCGACGTGACGTTCAACTTCATCGATCCCAAGGTGCAGGCGTTCGTTGAGGGGAAGACTTACCGCATGGCGCGCGACGTGACTCGGCACACCCTTAGGGGAATTCGCGAGATCATGATCGATGCGGTAGTCAGTGGGCATACGATCGACCAGATCGCGTCGCGCATCACAACCACATACGACGATTTTGAGAAATACCGGGCGTTGCGTGTGGCTCGTACCGAGTCTGTCGGAGCGCACAACGGCGCAGCCATCGAAGCCTATGCACAAGGCGGGGTGGAAAAGAAGGGCTGGGCTGCCGTTCTCGACGACGCCACTCGCGAGAGCCACGCGGAACTCGACGGCGAAGAGATTGATTTGAGACAAGATTTTAGCAACGGGCTGTCGGCTCCGGGCGTCCCTGGCGCGACTGCTGGCCCTGACGTAGTTGGCGAATTAGTGAACTGTAGGTGCGCAATCTATGCCGCTTGAAACGCGAGTGAAGATCAAAGACTTGATCGGCAACCCCAAGTGCCGGACATGCTACGGGCGGGGATGGGTGTGGATCACGCCGCCCAAAGAGGCGCGCCATGCGCAGCAATGCGAATGCGCAAGAGCCATTAGGACGTTTACGAGGAATGTTGAACCGGTGACCTAACAGAATTCTCACAGCGTACTCGACGGCCATCGAGTTAAGCGCACGCGGAAGTCCTGAGCCTCTGGAACTCTCTTGCTCTCAGGCAGAGAGGGTTGCAGGGGCTCTTTGCGTGAAGGGGCAACAACAGATGACACAACTCGCAACTCTACCAGACGATGTACTCGCGATCAAGAACTCGCCGGAGCTGCTCGTGCTCAAGTTCGGTGAAGTCTTCAAGGTCGCCGACGAAGATGAGCGCATTGTCGAAGGGTACGCATCCACAAACGACATCGACGAATACCGTGACATCATCGAGCCAAAGGCGTTCGAGGCCGCGCTGTCCCGCTACATGCAGTACCCGATGGTCTGCCACAACCACGACTGGCGCAACTCAGTCGGCGTCGCTGAAGACTGCAAGGTCGACAGCAAAGGGTTGTGGTGTCGGCTCCGCATCAGTGCCGCTGAGCCGGAGTTGTGGACCAAGATCAAAGAGAAGGTGTACCGCGCGTTTTCCATTGCCGGCCGCATCGTCAAGTCCGAATACGACGACGAACACAAGATTCGTCGCATCACGGAAATCGTGCTCTACGAGATCAGCATCGTGGGGCTTCCCGCAAACAGACAAGCACGGATCGAACTGGCGCGCTCAATGCACGGCGCGATCCTCAGTGGCAACATCAACGCAGTACAAAAGGAGGGCAACATGCCGGATATCGACTTGACCAAGTCGACACCGACCGATGTGGCCGCGCTCGTGGCACCCGAAGTGCAGAAACAGCTGAGCGCGCTCTCGAAAACCATCGGCGACCAGATCGAGAACGTGACGACGAAGGCTGCGAATGCGGCTGTTGGCGTCGCGTTGAAAGACGAGACCAGTGACCTCGGTAAGTCGCTGAAGCTGATGAACCAGGTCTTGGATGCGCAGAAGAACGCCGTCACAAAGGCCGACTTCGATCAGTTCAAGGACGCCGTAAAGGCCGACTTCGCGAGTGCCGCGATCGGTTACCAGACCAAGAACCTTGCCGCGAACGTGTCCCGCGTTCCTGCGGTGAATGCGTTCTCGCTGTCGGAAATCTTCCGGCGCGATTCGTTCACGGATACCGAACGCAAGGACGCAGCCGAGTTCGGAATGGACCCGGTGATCTACCGCTTGCAGATGGTGGATCCGCTTCAGCTGTCCGGCTCAGGCCAAGAACAGGTCTGGGAGTTCCAGCGCACTGCGATGGTTGTGGCGATGACGCACACGATTCTCAGCAAGTCGCAGTCGTACCGTGGCGTCAAGTCTCTGAAGTGCTACCAGCGCATGCAGCGCCAGCTCGATGCCATCAAGGGCGTCGCGATGGACACCGGAACCGCGGCCGAGGGGCTTGAGTGGGTTCCGACGCTCATGAATTCCGACCTCATCCGTCGCATCGAAATCGAAGCGAACGTGATGAAGCTGTTCCGTCGCGAGACCATGCCGTCCGCAACCTGGGACTGGCCGGTCATGGGCGCCGGTGCCTCGATGTACGTCATGGCGCAGGCCACAACCGATGCACTGACGGCGCTTATCACGTCGTCGGTTGTCGGAACTGGCAAGGTGACACTGACCGCAGTCAAGGGCGGCGTGTTCATCCCTGTCGCAACCGAAGTCAACGAAGACTCGGTGTTCGCCGCGATTCCGGTCATCACCGACGAACTCGTGCTGGCGTTCCGTCGCGGTCTCGACAACTGCGGCATCAACGGTGACTCGGACGGCACGCACCAGGACACCGACGTGCAGGCAGTTACCGCCCACAGCAACAAGTTGTTTGACGGTCTGCGCAAGAAGGCGCTGGCCGCGTCCGGTTCCAAGGTTGACGGCGGCGGCGTGGCAGTCACGGCTGCAAATCTGCGCCAGCTCCGCAAGGTGCTGAGCGGTGCGCGTGCCGAGAACCCGGCCGACCTGGCATTCATCCTCTCGGCTTCGGACTACATCAACCTGCTCAGCGATGAAGTGGTCGCGACGGTTGACAAGTTCGGGCCGGATGCAACCTGGCTCAAGGGTGTGCTGTTGGCCCTCGACGCCATTCCGGTTGTGCTGTCCGACTTCATGCGCACCGACGTTGACGCGACTGGCGTGAACGGTGCGTCTGGTAACACCTACTCGACGGCATTGTGTGTGCATCGCCCGTCGTGGGCGCTCGGTGATCGTCGTCAGGTCACCGTGAAGTCGTCGGAGTACATCCTCACCGATCAGTTGCATTTGGTCGGCACATGGCGCGGTGACTTCAAGAACATCAAGACCAGCAACTACCCGGTCTCGATTCTCTACAACGTGCAGCCGTAGTCGTGGCTGGCGTTGGTTGTGGCGCTGTGAACAATTCACTATCGGGCGGCTGATGCGAGTCGCCGCCCGACTTCGATGGAGGGAGAGAAGGCAATGAAGAAATACTTGAAGATCGTGTTGGCGCTGTGCCTCGTGATCGGTTTGGGCACGATGGCGATGGCAGACCTGAAGTCGGGGCTCGGGACAGGCACTTACAATCTCGTTGACGACTCCTCGAACACTGCTGCCTTTGAATTGCGCAAGGCTGGTGACATCGGTGCGGACAAGGACACGTCCGATGTCTACGACGCCTACCAGTGGAATCACCTTGTTCTACAAGTCAAAGGCACTCCGAAGCTCGACGAGTTAATTGTACGCGCCGCCGCTACCGCTCTGGACTCCGGTGCCGCGATTGTGCGGACGCAAGGTTCAAATGACCGAATCTACTGGAAGGACATCGACACGACTACTGCCGCTGACTCGCTGGCCGTAAGCGAAGAGTTGTGGTTCAAGGAGCGATTGTTTCGATATCTGCGATGGGTTGTCGAGACGACAACCAAGTCGGATGATTCCGGCGTCACTGTCAACTTGAAGCTGAATGCAGTGAAGCGATGAGACTGATCGCATCTCTCATTGTCGCGATTGCCTGTATCGGGTGTGGCGTGCCTGAAAAGTACGCCATGCCCGGCGTTCTGGAGCTCGACGTGCTCAACTCTCTCACGGTCTTGTTTGTCAGTCCAGAGCAAGGGGTAACGCCTGTTCGCAATCTCCGGATTGTCACTAATGGGGATTATGCGATTGGCCGCTGTTTCTGGGAGGAGTGGACGCCAGTCGGAGGCGACGAGAATCGCGGCGTCTACGTCATGTCGCGGGCGACGGCCACAATCTTTGCGTGCAACGAAAAGAGCGCACGCGACAGCATTAGGGCGTCGGACGCGATGCTCCACGCAGTTTCACCGATGGCATCAAGAATGGTGAGGTAGATGACGCATGGCCAAGAAACCAGCAAAGCATCCGGATCCGGAAGCGGAAGTAGTCCCGGAGCCAATCCCAACGCCGGAGCCGGAAGCGACACCGACCGTTGTCCCCGGTGTGGTCGAGGTCACGATGCTCGACCTGGGCAACCCGAAGTGGGAAGTCTACAGCGGGTACATGACGGGCGCGACGGGCAAGGCGATGCCGTTGACGCTGCGTCCGGGTGTTCATGTTCTGCCTACCGCCAAGGCCGAGCAACTGTGTCGGGACTTCCCGTTTCTTTTCACGATGGAGACGGCACCGAAGTCGAGCGCATCGTCGAGCGAAGTGCCCACGGATACTTCGACCGACTCATCCGGCCCGGTAGCGGAGCCAACGAATTCAGGAAGTGAGGTCTAAGAGCTATGGCTGAGAAACTGACCATTGTCCCGGTGACGTATCTTCCGGCGAGCAATCTGGGGGTGGCATTCACCACCACGTTCGACTTCGAACGTGCGGCCGTGTACCAGAATGTGAATGCAACCGCATACCCCAACGGCATTGACACTGCCAAATGGGGCGGGTTTGCATGTCACATCAACGTGCTGTCGTATGACGGTACACCGACGCTGTTCTTCAAGATTCAGCACTCGGCAGTCGATCCATCGTCCGTGAGTTATGATCCGTGGGTTGACCTAATCAAGTTTCCCCCCATCACGACAGTTGGCGTGTTCTCTGTTGAATGCCCCAACGAATCGGTTCGCCAGTTCGGGCGGTGGGTGCGTGTAGTGCACTGCCAGTTCAACGACGGCGCAGAGGCGGCAACGATCGGTGACATCGTATTCGGAGCGCGTGAATAGCGATGGCAGAAGTCGCAACCAAATACGCTGTCTGCGAATTGGCCGACGTGCGTGCGGAGCTGAAGATCGGTACGCTGGCTGACGGCACGCCGGACCTGTCGCACGATGACAATATCCGGCGAATCATCAACAACATATCCGCGGCTGTTGAGAGTTACACCGGATGGACGTTTGCGGCGCGTGACATTGCGGCCGAGAAGTACGACGGCAACGGGTGTACCAATCTAATGCTCAAGCGGTGCCCGATCATCAGCGTCGCATCGGTCTATGTCGACGATGTGCTAATTGACTCTGATTCCTACGTCGTCTACGAGGACATCGGCAAGCTCGCACTCATAGACGGGACGGTCTTTACCGTTGGCCGCAAGAATGTGTCAGTCACGTATCGTTGTGGCTACGAGCGTCAGAACATGCCACCCGAAGTTTCTGGGGCAGCCCGCACGTGGGTTGTGCATCGGTTCAAAGTGCTACACGAGGGGCGTCAGGGCATCGTCTCGAAGTCAGACGCAGGCGGTGACTCGCTCAGCTTCGCGCCGGGCAAGATGCCGGATGAGGTTAAAGAGATTCTGGATATGTATCGCGGTTTGTAGTCAGGAGGCTCCATGTCAAAGAAATATGCTCATTCTCACATTCTGACTGAATACAACGACTTCCAGCCGAGCACGCTGAGCCACTCCGACTGGACAAATATCACCGATGGCGGGCTGTTCGACTGCGGGGCGTCTAACGGCTTGGCGGTGCTCGTTAAGCCGAAGGGCGTTTCGGGTGATTCCGTCAGCGGCACGAATCCGATCCTGAGTGTCAGGGTCGATCATTCCGTGGACGGGCTCAATTGGGCCGAGCTCTTCACGTTCTCGGAGTGGATGGGTACAGTCGAAGCCAAGATCGCGTCCATCCCGCGCGTTGAAGGGCCAACATCGTTTGCGCAATTTGTACGCGTGATGATAAAGGTCGAGGGCACAAACGCAGCGTGGGGCGGCCTCGAAGTCAAAGCATCACTAAAAGACTAACGCCATGCTGAGACTCTCGATCAACAGGTACGGCCGGTTTAGTGGCCAACGCATGCAAGAGGTTAGGACGCGGATCGTTTCGACGATTCCGGAGACCTTGACGCGCATTGCGATGGACGCTGACAAGCAATTGAAGACCGACTACCTGAAAGGCGGCGGCACGTTCACGCCAAAGAAAGCAGATGGCTACAAGTGGGTGAAGAACCCCGGCGCCAATCTGCGGGTCGGTGCCGGCAACCTACTGCGCTCATGGATTCACGTAGCGGCCCGTAAAGTCGCGCGTGGATGGCAGGCACTCATTCAGTCGCGCGGCGTTCCCTATGCGCGGATCCACATCTTCGGCGGCTGGACCGGCCGCAATCGGTCAACGTGGATTCGCAAACGCGACTACATGAACCCGATGATCGAAGACAACCGCCCGGAGTGGTTGAGCTGGATCGGAACCGACTTGAGGAGCGCATTTAAGTGAGCGTCCGCGATTCCATCTTCTCGGGTCTCGTAACTCGCCTCGAAGCGGTCAAGACGGGGAATGGCTACGCCTCGAATGTCGCGTTGGTCTACCGCAATGCTCTGCCGGCCGAGTCTGTCACGATCAAGGACGGGCATGCTCTGGTATCGCTTTTCGATGACGGAAAGTCGGCCACGATCCAGAAGGGCGCGAGTAATCGGTTGCTCAAGGAAGCGCGGTACGTCATTCGCGCGAAGATTCAAGGAACACGAATGGGATTGACGCCAACTCAGTTGGCCGACAACTGGGACGGCGATATGGAGGAACTGGCCTACAACCTTAACGCCACTCCATCGCTCTTGCATGCCAACGTGTGTGCGGTCGAGATGGACGCATACGCCGGATGGAACGTCAGCGAAACGGATGCGATTATCGCTGTCCCGTTTCTCGTGTTGTTCTGGTTCGATCAGACGGCGCCTTAACAGAAGACCATGCCGACAATTTACGGAACAGTGGATTTACTCGAGATCGCGCGCGACTCCCTCGTGACGCATCTGACTGCATTGGCAACCGCAATGACCTCCGGCTCCATCTCGCCGAAGTTTGAAGCGGTGTACGAGGACCACTGGTCTACCGTCGCCATGACATTCCCGTGTGTCTCGGTCGGAATCGAGGAATCGCTCAATCCGTTCGTCGGCCAATCGTCGGGCACGCATCGCAGCGACTTCAACATGCGGTGCACTCTCCGGGTGATGATCGGGCGGTCGAATGCGTTTCGGGATGAAGTGAAGCTGATGCGTCTCTTCCAATCGACAATCAATTACCTGGAAGAGCGCCGGAAGATATACGAGAGCGGTTCGGACAAGATTCTCTGCGTCGGGGCAATGGAGGCGCGGCCGCTTCGGGAGTTTGACGACACACGTTGTCTGGGCGGCGAACTGGTTCTGATGCTACGCGGTACGGGAACATTCACAAGGGCATAATCGAGAGAGGGGCGATACGATGGTCAAGATATACACGCAGCATGAGGCGGATTACTACTTCGCGCAACAGGTTACGTGGGGGACGGCCGTCACGACGAATATGCGCCGGCTGAACTGTGAGCCGACCGTCTTCGACGTCAAGCCCATCGTCCGCAAACCGAACCGTGCCTATCAGGGCCGTATTCGCCCGCGCGCCGCGCACCTCGTGGACTACAGAGGCGCGACGCCTGGTGCCACGTTCCGCGGTGTAGCACGGCGTGAGGACTTGCCGTTCATGATTTTCTCCGTCGTTCAGGACTTGGTGTCTCAGTCGGGGACTACTCCGAATTTTCTGAAGACGTTCAAGTTTCCAATTGTTGTTCCGGACTTCCCGACAGAAGGCGATGGCACACCGAATCGGTTCTTCGGGACGTTCCTGAAAACCGCTCCCGAAGCATCGAAGGGGCAAGAATTCCACGACGCGGTTGGTAAGCAACTGAAGCTGTCGTGGAAGCAAGGGCAGGGGCTTGAGACGCGGATGATGTACGAATGGCAGGTCATCGGACGCGGGACTCCTAACCTGGCGTCGACCGCAACGGGCGCGACTGCAACCAATGCTCCGGAAGACCACTACGACTTCTACGACATCAATGTCGCCACAATCGAGGGGGTGGATATGGTCATCCTCGAAGGCGAGATCCTGATCAATCCGAACGTGTTCCCGGTTTCTGTGGACAAGGCCAACGATGGCAAGATCCACGGATGGGGCTATGGTGTGCCCGAGGTGGATTTCAAACTCAAGGTCGCATGGACTTCTGAGGCCCACGACGTGCAGGAGGTCATGGGTACAGAGGTCGATCACTCGTGGGTTATCTCGTTTGGCACTTCGCCCAACGCGGGATTCTTGGAATTTAACGCAGAGATGCAGCCCGGCGAAGACATCGCCGACGACGAGGGCGGCGGCCAGACCAAGGCGATTGACTTGGTCGGCAAACTGATCCGTCCGGCTGCCATCACTGACGCTAACTGGCCCAACGCTATGTCCATCGTGACGGCTGGGTTGCCTGACTTCACAGCATTTGTCTAATACGGAGGGTTGATTGCTCAGACTTATTGATCCGATGGAGTCGCATCCGCTGACTCTCGACATCGACGACAAGACCAATCCGTCAATCGTATGGGTTCGCCCGATGACGGAGCGGGACGCGGCGAAGGTGCGCGCGGCGGGGCGCGGCAAGGACGGCGAAGACCTGACAGCGCCGAGCGTGTTCGATTCTCTCTTGGGGCAGATATCCAAGATCGAGAACGTCCGCTGGGCCGGTGTGTGTCCCTTCGCCACTGACGATCCCGCTACGATCCGCGACATCATGATTGCGTGGCCGATCACAACGCGCAAGGCGTGGGCCATCAAGATATTCGGATTCTGCACGCTCGATGAGGCGCACGCAAAAAACTCAGACGGCTCGTCCGCATTACTCGACACGGGTTCCCCACTTGTGGTGAGGGCGAGCATCGACGGTGCATCAGTCGGGCAAGCGTCAAGCTCAGAATCCCGGGGATCAGAGACAGCGCCGAATTCACAGTCGGCACAGTAGACGAACTCGCACACGCGTTGGCCGTTTTCGGGGAGGGCTACCCGCAGTATGACGAAATCCAAATCGCCAAGCTGGTTGGTGCCTGTCCGTGGCCGCTCGTGTCCGATGACGGGTTTGCAATTGAGGCCATGCGGTTGACGATGGCACTCAAGAACGGTGCGCCGTGGCCCTGGGCGGGCACGTTCTACGATTCGCCAGCATGCTTTGCGATAGCGCAGGGGATCATCCTGAGTGAAGGCAGCAACTACGATCCTTCGATGACAGACTGACGACATGGCGACAACTACCGACTTCTTCAAGGTTGCATTCGGGGCAGAAGACGAACTGTCCGGGCCGATGGCTGGTATCGCGGCCGGGGCGGCGAAGCTCGTAGCTGGCTTTGTTGCGTTGGACGCCTTGGGCGACGTGTTCAAGGGGTCCATCGCGGGAGCGATCGAAGCGGAAACATCGATGCTGCGACTCGCCGGATCAATCGAACGCGCGGGCGGCTCTATGGATGTTGTCGGCGATAAGGTAAATGAATTCGCCGCTGACATTCAGAGTCGGTTCGGGATCGCCGACGACGCTGTAACGGATTCCATCTCTCGCTTCATCGACTACGGGGCCACGGTTGACGAGTCGATGGCGTTGTTCCGTCAGGCCATGGACTTGGCGGCGGGAAAGACTATCGACCTAACATCGGCGGTGGACGCGCTCGCGCGGGCGTATTCCGGATCTACTGGCATGCTACAGCGATACCTCGGTGCGAGCGAGGAAATGTTGGGGCAAGGGGAGAAGATTGACGTCTTGCGCGCGCGCCTCGATTCTATTTTCGGAGGCAAGGCACAAGAACAGGTCAATTCATCCGCGACTGGGTTGAAACGGTTTAGCACAGCATGGAGCGAGCTTCTTGAGTCGGCTGGCAAGCAGGTCACAGGTCGCGGCGGCGTAAATGTCTTCGTCGATCCATTCACGAGCCTCTTTCAAGTTCTCGCTGAGGCGATTAAACCAGCGGAAACCCTACAAGAGAAGTTCGAGGCCCAGCTTGAGGTAGTCACCTACTACAACGAGCAGATCGACATCCTCAATGGTCTGAATCAAACAAGTGGCCCGCTGTGGGATGAGATTACGAAACGACTCGGCATTGCGTCCCACGTTCTTGAAAGTCTTGGGAATCAAATGGCCGAAGCGGCAGCTACGACAGATCAAACCGGAATGGCTCAAAAGAATCTCGCTGCGGCGTTCGCGGCGACTACTGGGCCAGCGACTGAGGCAAGTGACGCCATTGACAGTTACGAGCGGAATCTGGAGACCTTGAATAGCACGTGGGCCCAGACTCTCAAGATGATGCGTGGCGAGGACTTGTTTGGTGGACTCGGGGCTGGTGATGGAGTCACGGCAGCCGAGAGGGCGATCAGCGACTACGAGCACTTTCTTGATCTCGTTCAGGGGAATGCCCAGCTCGGTGCTGATGGCGGCATGTCCATGATTTGGGAACACGAAGAGGAAGTAGCGAGAAAGGCCCTTGACAACATCACCGACCACCGCACCGAATACGAGCAATTCGCTCTCGCCTCAACCGGGCAACTCACTTCCGAGATCGCCGGAATGTTTGTCGGATTGGAAGTGGACCTGAAGGGCGTCTTCAAGAATATCGCGAAGGACTACATCACGCTCGTACTCAACGAGATTCTCAAGCAGACCGCGCTGCGGCTTGGGCAGCAATTGTTCGGGCTGCTCTTTCCCGCGCAAGGTGGATTACTCGCAGCGGCTGGGGCTGCTGCTGGCGCGAGCAAGATCGGGGCCGGTGGTGTCACTGGCGCGTCGGTGCAAAACCACTACTACATCGATACGGTCATCGGAACTGACGAGTATGTCTCCGAGCATCTGGGGCCGGCACTCGAACGCCGGACACAGAACGGGCATGGACGCTTGGCGTTGATCACAGAAGGGGCACTGTAACATGGCTGAGTCGATGCGCCTCTATCTGCCGAATACGGAGTTCGCCAAAACGGATACCGACGTGTCCTACTTCGCCGACAAGGCGCGGCTGTGTCTCAATTTCGATCCGCTGAATTGGGAGACCGGCATCATCGACGGCGCGAACAAAGTCATACTAAAAATTGACGCGGACAATCGCTCGACAACCGGCGCAGTCACAGAGTCGGACATCGACTGGGCGTGTGTCTATGTCCGCAACTGGCAGGACTTCGGGTCCGGGAAACAGGTTGAGTTTAAGTCAACCACGAGCTCTGGCTACACGGGTCTCGTGTCACGCGGTGTGCGCACGTTTCTCACTGCTAACGGGCCGCTTGTGCATCTAAATTTCAACTCTACTCAGGACCGCTACTGGCAGATCGAATTCCAGGGACTGACCGGAATCGCGCCACAGGTTGAGCTGGTGATGATGGGATGGACGGCAGACATCCAGGCGCGGTGGAATCACGGAACCCCCGAAGTGCTGTTTGATCGCACGGTCTGCGAACTCACGCCCGGCGGTGGATTCATGGGCCGCAAAATGCGCGGGGCGAAATCGTCGCATCGTGTTCTCACGGTGGAGACCCGCGCGTGGGAGTATGCGTCCGACGCGGATATCGCGACGATGCAGAGCGTGTTCTATGCACTCTCTGGCCCACTACTCCCGTTCATCCTGAAGGACTACAACGCCACGTTCATGAATCAGTGGCGGCTCGTGCGGTTCGACCCTGAAGTGCATGGGAATGGGCGCGGATTCACCCGAGTCCGCACGCAGAGCGATTACAATGACATGCAGATCACAATTCGCGATTTGCCACGCATCCATTTCGGGAACGTCATCTAATGATCCCGATGCCCACGAAATGGCAGGACCTCGCCCCCCGCGTCTCAAGGGCGGCGTGGATCGTCAAGATCACTCCGGCGTCGCTCGCCACCGGCATCCCGGTAATCTATCTGGCCGAATCCGAAATGCACCTCGGGGCGGATCATGTCTATGGGTTTCTGCGCTCAGTCTCTGAGTTTGGGCGCGGAGTAGACGTCTATAAGTCGTCATACAATGCGGCGCGCGCGGTTGTCACGATTCGTGATGCGTTCTATCAGAAGTACGCCGGCGACGCTACGCCGTCGCGGTTCTCAGACGAATACCCGATGACGTCTGGCTCCTTCGCGATCCTGCACGACGCGGACATTGAGTTGCTCGCGTACCCCGGATCATACGCGACAGTCATCGCGGACTGCCTGTCGATCTACCAAGGAACAGTGACCAAGGTCCACTTCAAGGGTGAGGATCTCGTACTTTTCACAGATGAGCGGCGACGCATTGTTCATCGCGATTTACCGCAGCGCCGCTTCACGCGGACGCTGTTCCCGAAGATGCCTGCGGATACCGAGAACGAAACGATGCCGCTTGTGTACGGGCATCACTGGGAGCAAGAAGTCCTTCGCAAGACGGGGTTCGCGCCGGCCAGGAGAATTGACAACTGGAAGTGGTTGGTTGCGGATCATGTGATCGATGCGTTTCCGACAGAGCACCGGCACGGAGCGACTGGCGTCCAGGGCATTATGATCTGGATCGACGAACTCCAATCATGGGCAAAGTCGTATGTCGGGGTCACATTCAACACGAATGACTCGGGACGCGCGACATTTACGATTGATCCGGACACGGCCGGGTTCGATGTCTACCTATACCCGACAGCGTCATACCCAACGTCAACCGGGAGTGATGCGGCAAACCTTCGCGGGATCGAAGCGGCAAGGGACTACGACGCAGCGACAAAGCTGTCCGTCATCGCCAACAGCACGACGCAGGCCGAGGTCGTTCTCGAATGGCGTCAGCAGGGCGACGAATCAGACGACGACAAGAATAATTCGGTAGCCGAGCTTCCGGGTCCGGCGACGCCGCTGTATGGATTTCAGATGTATGCCAGCAAGCCAGTCGGGATCACTATTTCGTCGGCGACGATTGATTGGTGGAATGGGTCGGGCTGGGTCAACTTTGCGTCCTCGATCGATGTGACCTCGACTGAATTCATTCATTACGCGATCAACGTTGCGACGAATCTCTTTTACGGAACAGCCGAGTCGATGCGCTGGCATTTGGGCAGCGGCCCGGCCTTTACGTCTCCGGGGGCACCGGACCGTAAGCCGTTTAAGGTACGAATTCGGTTCAACGGGACTGGCTGGACAGCGAACTCCACAGTCGTTGCTTACATCCACGAAGCGCGAATGATCATGTCCTGCCGAACGCCGCGCGACTCGGCAGTTAAGATCGGAACCAAGATTATCAATGAGCGCGTGCGAGAGATAAACGTGCTCGGGCAGTACACGGGGCGCACGGTTTGGGTGCAACGCGCAATTCCCGTCGCCGACATCGACACCAGAGTCATCGGTGCATCAGTACAGGGCCGCGAGTACGGATCGTGGATCGACAACGGCGGGCGTAGCAATTCCCACAATGTCGGGGATCACATCACTACGGCGCCTGGCATTGTCGAGTCTCTCTGCCGCGACGAACTGGCCGTCGTCAATGCTGACATCGATCAACCGTCATTCGATGCGGCCATGACGGACGCGACTTACAACCGGACTGCCAAGCTACACGTCAAGTCGGATGCGCGTCTCAATTCGAAGGCAATCATCGAGCGTCTCTGCTGGGAGCACGGCATGGCGCTTGTGCATCGCCCTAACGGGCAATTGCGGTTGCTGCGCTGGCCCGGCAGTGGGGAGCTTGTCGCAACGCTATCTCCGGATGATCTCTACGAGCAAATGCCGGAGATCGAGTCCACCGAAACGGGAATCATCAAGAACCGACTCACGCTGCAATACAACCGCATGGCTGATTCGGGGAGATACCTGCGCACCCAAATATCAGGGCCGGCGCTGGCCACATCTGTAACCCGCTACGAGTATCAAGACGACGAATTCCAGTTGCAGTCCCACTCGGACATTACGAGCGCGCCGAAGGCGATCTTCGACGTTCTCCTTGATGATTACGCCCTCTTGGCAATGCCGCATCAGATTGTCCGATTCACCACGCGCGGGTACAGGTTCGCGCACGCGGAACTCGGAGACCACTTCCTATTCTCGTCGGCTGACTGGGTTCGTGTGCGGCTCCGCCTGGGAAACTTCTGGGTCGGCCAAGAGCTCATGGTCTATGACATGATCTACAAACCGCACGGCATCCAATTCACGTGCATCAACTGGGAACCGGAGTAGGGGGGCGCAACCAATGAGCGAGACAACGAGGAAGTATCTGGCAGTCACAAATGGAAACGGGGGGATCGACTACAAGAAGGTTGCTCTCTGGATCGCAGGCATTACGATTTCGCTGATCACCGTCATCTATGCGAAGGACACGACCGACGTTGCCGCGCTCAAGGATGATGTTGACTCGCTGAAGACGGACACGGCGAATGTGAACACGCGGATATCCGTCATCGAAACGAAAGTAACAAGCATTGAGAAGAGTCAGTCGCGATTGGAAGCATCGCAGGAGAAGATGGAAACCAAGATCGAGAAGATATACGAGGCGGTCGTGAGTAGCCGCGTTCGGGACACTTCCGGTCGAAACCCGTAGGAGGACTCATGTTCAAGCGAATCGTTTTGGCAGTGCTGGTGACTGTCGGGTTGGCTGTGACAACCCAAGCCGAAACCGAATTGATCGGCGGAGTTGCCGCTGGTAAGTGCATCGGCGGGCCGTCCCAGGACCAGACGTTCTTCGCGGCCACGGCTGGTGCGCGGATCAAGACATTCGAGTATGCCAAAGTGTACACCGTGGCGCGTCTCAATGGATCGGATGGTGAGGCGTCCGAGTGGGGGGGCAAGGTCATTCTGGCCGGTCAGTTTCAGGCGATCCCCTGGCTTCACGTTCTCATCGATGCGGGGATCCTCGACAATGGATTTGTGGCGGGTGACGGAGAGCTGCAGATTGCGCCCTCCGTTGGCGCTGGTGTGGCGGCTACGGTCGCGCCCTCCGTGACGGTGGTGCTCTACGGAGAAGCAATTAAGCGCGGTGCGATGGAGTGGGATAAGACAGTGTGGTTGGCCCCGACGTGGCATGTGAAGCTATAGGAGAATGCGGGGAGTGAAAAACGCGGGTGGTGCTAACCCTCCTACCGTGTAAAGCGCAAGGACGCGCTACTCCCCGCCCACCCAAGATGTTCAAGAAAGCAATCAAAGGGATTCAGGCCTACAAACTCTGGACGCGAGCATACGACCTCGTGACCAAGTGGGGAGACAACGTGGGAGAAACTGTAGTCAACGGAGTGCCCGTTAAATCGCCGTGGTTGTCCAAGATCAATTGGGCGAACGGTATCGGGCTGGCAGTGTCGGCTCTGGCATTCTTCGGGATCATCGTGCCGGAGGAATTGAAAGAGCAGGTCGGAATCGCAAGCGCGGCAGTGACGCAAGTAGTGACAATCATACTCAGAACTTGGTTCAACAATTCAGTCACGGAGGCGCCCAAGTGAAGCGGATAATCGCAGTCATTCTCGCCGTGGCATGCCTGGCATCGTCGGCCCATGCCGTCACCCGCTACACCTACAACCCCGGCGGTCACAAAGGGGACCCGGTGAAAGTGGGACAGGATATTAGCCGCACCACCCCACCGCCTCCTGTCGTCACCGTGCGCATCACCAAGTGGGTATTCAATGGGGAGTGCTTGCAGTTGATCGATGTGACGGCGGGCGGGACAATCCTGCTTGAGGTGTGCCTGTGAAACGTACTGTGTACCATGTCCTCCCGCGCGGTCAGGGATGGGGATGCAAGGTAGGCGGTGAGTGGATCGACGTGGACCATTGCGCCCAGTTGATGACGAAGATCGACTACGTGCGCGCGGTGAAGAATCTCGCGCGGTCACGTTGGAAGAATGATGGCATCATATCGGAAGTCGTCGTGCATGTGCGGCGCAAGAGTCCGAAGCTGGGCAGCGCATCACGGATTGGCAAGGGGAGTGGGTCGCGTACTACTTACGGGCGCGATCCGGAGAGGACTAAGGGATAACATGGCATCATTCACTAAGCTCTACGAGATGAGCATCGTGTCGAGCGATCCGACAGGGGAGCAGTCGGACGTGGCGTATGTCTCATTCTTTGAAATCGTCGGGCCGTCCAAGAAGCTCGTGGCTCAGCAGCAGATCAACCCTAATACGATTGACATTGAGTCAATGGGCCAGTTCGCCGGGGAAGTTGCAATGGGGCTCGTAAACAAAGCATTCGCCCCGGACTGAATGTTGCAAGCGGGAGTGCGTGATCCTGGAGGGAATTTAGAATAATGCCGACGTTTGGGAATACAAATATCGAAACCAGCGTGAGCAACCTCGATGATACAATCATCGCGGGGCGGTTCACAATG
>FKKE01001278.1_pt1 | contig 26272 bp, 32 predicted proteins | sample 1106331 | NCBI WGS metagenome assembly FKKE01 (sample SAMEA3931202, study PRJEB13176) | freshwater metagenome | biome: Drinking water system; feature: drinking water; material: freshwater | place: China | collected 2013-02-06
GCATCGACAGAAGATGAAATCGTGGTGCCTGGCCAAGTGCGCACGCAGGTGCCGCCGCCGCAGGGCGATCCGCGCTCGAACGAGGAACGCATGGCCGACGTGCGCGCCTGGGATCAGTGCGTCATGCAGGTGCAGAACGCCTTCGACGCCGATCCGATGCGCCCGCAACTGACGACGCCGGAGGAGTATTGCGCCACTTCGCTCGGCATGGCCGAACGCACCGCCGTGCCGATCGCGCGCCAGCAGCGGCGGCGCTGATGTCGAATGTGGACGACAATATCTGGGAGGATTTGACGGGATTTGTCAGCGAGACTTTTCAACATCGAATTCACGAAGTAGGAGAACTCGCGCACTACACAAATTTCGCCGCGCTGAAGAACATACTTGAGACCGAGGAAATGTGGTTCTCAAGCGTCACGCAAATGAATGACTATGACGAGATTGTGCGAGGCAAAGAACTCCTGATTGAGTTGTCCGCTGAAGGAAGCGCCCTGCACGAAGTGGTTATGCGCATTCAGGCGCTAAACGAGCCGCTCTGGCGGAGAGCGAACCAAGCCTTTGTGTCCAATCAGTTTGCCGACTTGTTCAACACATATATTTCCTGCTGGAGCGCTTGTCATCCGGCTGATCGAACGCACGACAACCTCACGATGTGGCGCGGGTATGCTGCAAACGGCAATGGCGTAGCAATGGTGGTGAGTCCGCTAGCTCTTGGAATGCTGCCAGGTGTCCTTAGCGAGATAATCGCGTGTCCCGTTTTTTATGAAACGGAGTCGGAATTCGCGGGACGGGCGGTTCGTGCGTTTGAACGATACCTCGAAGGCCTTGCTCGTTGGAACTCAGTCGCTGACAGCCATCATGAGCTGGTCGCCGACGCATTCGCGGAATTGTGCTTCTATTTGGCGGTTACTCACAAACATCCGGGGTTTTCTGCGGAGCGTGAGTGGCGCTTTGTCTGGCGCAAGGAACGGCACTCCCAGTCTGCGCTCAATTCCTACTTGCGGCCGTGTTTGATCGCGGGAGACTTGGTGGAGCGCTTTTGCTTCCCCATACGGCCCAACCAAGGTGTTTCGCCGGCGGAACTCGACATTAGGCGCGTGATCTCTTCGATCATGATCGGGCCGTGCGAGGATCAGTATCTCAAGCGGCTCGCAGTCGTGAACCTGATGGCATCCCGTGGATTTGACAACGCCGCCAACAAGGTCGTCGTCAGCACGATTCCATTCAGGCATGTGCGCTAGTCAGACTGCTCCAGCAGCGCATCCATGTGCTCGTCGCTCAGGCCGAAATGGTGGCCGACTTCATGCACGAGCACGTGGGCGACGAGGTCGCGCAGGCTGACATCGCCGCGATCGATCCATTCGTCGAGGATGGCGCGGCGATAGAGGAACACTATCGCCGGCTGCCGTGCGGAATCCATGATCGAGCGCTGGGTGAGGTCGACGCCCGAATAGAGGCCGGTCAGTTCGAACGGATCCTCGATGCCGAGATCGGCGAGGATTTCATCGTCGGCGAGTTCCTCGACCCGGATCAGCACGTCGCCGGCCAAGGCGCGGAAACTCTGCGGCAGCTCTGACCAGGCTTCCTGCGCGAGGCGTTCGATGTCGTCGAGGGAGGGGGCGAGGACCATGCAACCCGCGAAATAGGGTGTGAGGGCGCCGTCCGCGAGGCGTGTGCCGTGGCGAGGCGAATACCGTAAGTTGACGCCTGCGTCATTTTTCTTGATTTGGGTCAAGCCGTGCGCTAGGGTGCGAAAATCCAGAACAAGGGCTCGCGCGTAGCCAGCGGGTCAAACCGGGAGAGACGATTCATGGCCGATTCCGCCGCTCCAATCCGCCAGATCACCAAGGACGAGGTCTATGACGCCGTCCCGCCGACGGATTTCAGCAAGATGCTGGAAATCGACCGCCACTTGAACCGGTCGAGCGCCTTCGACAAGATCATCTCCGCCACCCACGACCACTTCTGGGACCCGCTCGACAAGAAATACATCGATTTCGAGTCGGTCCCCTGGGACCTCGACACGCAGGACCTGCAGCCCGACGAAATGGTGCCGGCGCTGCTGACCGATTACGTCACCGAGCACTTCAACAAGCATCCCGAGCTGCGCACGCGCTTCAAGAACGAGATCGCGCGCTGGTCGATGAGCGCCATCCTGCATGGCGAACAGGGCGCTTTGAATCTCTCCGCCTCGCTCTGCCACGTGCTGCGCGATCCTGGCGCGCAGGAATACGCCGCCAACCAGACGCGCGAAGAAGGCCGCCACGTGACGGCGTTCGCCAAGTACATCATCGCCCGCTGGGGTTCGCCGCTGCCGTGCGGTTCGGTGCTTGCCGGCCTGTTGCAGGAGATCGTGCACGCGCCGGAAGTCTACAAGAAGATCATCGGCATGCAGATGCTGGTCGAAGGCCTCGCCATGGGCGCGTTCGCCACCATCTATCAGCGTTGGAACGATCCGCTGGCGCGGAAGCTGACGCAGTTGGTGATGACCGACGAAGCCTTCCACCACAAGTTCGGGAAAATCTGGGCCGACCGCACCATCCCGAAATTGTCGGAAGAAGAGCACAACATCGTCGAGGATTGGGCCGCGCACTGCTTCCAGACGCTGTTGTTCAATCTCGTCGCGCCGCACCAGATGCGCGACATCTATGTCCGCTTCGGCCTCGATCCCGACAAGGTTATGGAAGGCTTCCAGGCGGTGGCGACCGACGAAGCCCGCCGCGAGCAGATGAAGGAATCGACCAACATCTTCCGCGTGCTGGTGAAGACGCTGTGGAACGCCGGCATCATCACGCCGCGCACGGCCTCGTTCTATGCGATGTACGTGAACTTCGACGAGTTCAAAGCCGAAGGCGAAGAGATGGTCGGCGACGCCATCGCCGCCGACGGCATCAAGTATCTGCAGACCATCAATTTCGGCGCCAACACCAACGCGCTGAACGAAGTGAAGGCGGCCGCCATCGCAGCGGAGTAACCTCGCTCTCGATAACAAGCTCAAGCGCCCCGCTGTGAAGCGGGGCGTTTTGTTTGGCGGCCTCCTTTGCGCTTGCCAGCCGGCGCCGCGCCGGTACGCTTTCCCGCGCAGGACAAGCGAGGAGGGTGCGATGCGGACGATGCAGGCTTTGGCGTTGGCGTCAGCGCTGGCTGCGTGCGGTCCTGCCGCCGTCGACGAGGCGCGCATCGCCCGCGCCGACAGCGAGCCCGGCAATTGGATGAGCCACGGCCGCACCTATGCGGAAGAGCGCTACTCGCCGCTCGACGACATCAATCGCGAAAACGTCAGCCAGCTGGGTCTCGCCTGGTCCTACGAAATGCGGGTGCCGCGCGCCGCCGAGGCGACTCCGATCGTGGTCGACGGCGTCATGTATGTGACCTCGGCCTGGAGCATCGTCTATGCGCTCGATGCGGCGACGGGCGCGGAGCTTTGGGTGTTCGATCCGGAAGTGCCGCGCGAGCGCGGCGCTTCGGCCTGCTGCGACGTTGGCAATCGCGGCGTCGCGGTGTGGGGCGGGCGCGTCTATGTCGGCACGCTCGACGGGCGCTTGATCGCGCTCGACGCGCGCACCGGCGCCAAGACCTGGGAGGTCGTCACCGTCGACCAGGCGCGGCCGTATACGATCACCGGCGCGCCGCGCGCCGCGCGCGGGCTGGTGTTCATCGGCAATGGCGGCGCCGAATACGGCGTGCGCGGCTATGTCAGCGCCTATGATGCGCGCAGCGGCGATCTGCGCTGGCGTTTCTACACCACGCCCAATCCGCGCGAGCCGGACGGCGCCGCTTCCGACAGCATGCGCGACGCAGCGCTGGCGACGTGGAACCCGAACGCCGGCGCCTGGCTTGAGAGCGGCGGCGGCGGCACGGCTTGGGATGCGCTCGTCTACGACCGCGACACCGACACGCTGTGGATCGGCGTCGGCAACGGTTCGCCGTGGAATCGCGAGATTCGCTCGCCATCGATCGAAGGCCGCAACAACGACAATCTGTTCCTGTCGTCGGTTGTCGGCGTCGATCCCGATACAGGCGCCTACAAGTGCCACTATCAGGAAACGCCGGGCGAAACCTGGGACTACACCGCGACGCAGCCGATCATTCTCACCTCGCTTACGATCGAGGGCCGCGAGCGCCGCGTGCTGTTGCACGCGCCCAAGAACGGCTTCTTCTATGTCATCGACCGCGAGGATTGCGGGCTGATCTCGGCCGGTTCTATCGCCACGCAAACCTGGGCGAACGGCGTCGATCTCAACACCGGTAGGCCGAACGAAAATGCCGAGGCGCGGTTCGCAGCGGACACGGCGATCGTGCTGCCGTCACCGTTCGGCGCCCACAACTGGCACCCGATGTCGATGTCGCGCGACACTGGGCTCGTCTATCTGCCGGTGCAGGAGATGGCGCAGGATTACACCAGCGATCCGGCGTTCGTGTATCGGCCCGGACGTTGGAACACCGGCACCGTGCACGCGGCGCTGCCGACCGACCGCGCCACGCGCGCGGCCGTGCGCAATTCGATGCGCGGCTTTCTGCTGGCGTGGGATCCGGTCAATCAGCGCGAAGCCTGGCGCGTCGACCTCGGCCCGCCCTGGAACGGCGGCACGCTGGCGACCGCGGGCGGGCTGGTGTTTCAGGGCATGCTCGACGGACGCTTCCGCGCTTACGACGCAGCCACCGGCGCGCAGCTCTGGGAGTTCGACAATCAAGCCGCCACCATGGGCGGGCCGATTTCATACCAAGCCGGCGGCGTCCAATATGTGGCCTCGCTCGCAAGCGACGGCAGTTTGGGTTTTCTGCCGTCGGGGCTGATCGTCGCCAATCCGCGCGCCGAGCCGGCGAACGGCCGCGTCAACGTTTTCCGCATCGGCGGCACGGCGTCCTTGCCCGCGCGCGAACTGGTGGCGCTTGAGACGCCGCGGCCGCCGCAGCTGCGCGCCAGCGCGCGGACGATCTCGCAGGGTGCGGCGCTCTACACGCAATTCTGCATGGTGTGCCACGGCTCTGGCGTCATCTCTGGCGGCGTGCTGCCAGATCTGCGGCGCGCGGGATCGCTGCAGGACGCCATCGTCTGGCGCCAGACCGTGCACGGCGCGCGCGCCGCCAACGGCATGCCCGACTTTACGCAATGGCTCGACGCCGGTGACGCCGAAGCGATCCGCGCCTATGTCGCCAGCGAGGCCGCGATCGCGTACGCGGAGGAACGCGCGCGGCGGTGATGCGGGAGGACGCGGTGAGCGAACCGATATCACGCCCTGAGATCACTGCGGCGTTGGCGCGCGGGGTGTCGCGGCTGTTGGCTCAGCACGGCTTGGCGTCGATCCTGGAAGTTCCGCTCGCCAACGGCCGCCGCGCCGACGTGATGGGGCTGACCGAGCGCGGCGAGATTTGGATCGTCGAGACCAAATCTTGTCTCGAGGATTTTGCCGTCGACAGCAAATGGCCGGACTACATCGATTATTGCGACCGTTTTTTCTTCGGCGTCACCGAGGACTTTCCGCGTGAACTGATCCCGGAGGAGTGCGGGCTCATCGTCGCTGACGGCTTCGGCGGCGCCATTCTGCGCGACAGTCCGGTGCGTCAGCTGGCGGGCGCGCGGCGCAAGGCGGTGACGCTGTTGTTCGCGCGGCTGGCGGCGCAGCGCGCGGCGGAGTTTTGAGCTTGGACCGCGGGTCTTCAGACCCGCATCAGCAGTCACAAGTGCGGGTCTGAAGACCCGCGGTCCTCCTAGCCCACCGGCGCCGCCGCGCTGGCGCACACGTCTTCGGCCGCGACCGCCTTGGCGTCGTCGTAGGCGCTAGGCGTCGGCGCCAGGCGCCGGATCAGCGCGATGCCGCGCGTGCTGGGGCTTACGACGAAGGTTGCGCCGTCATCATCGGCGTCCTCGGGAACGCGCCGGACCAGAGTGATCTCCGCGCCATTGCGCACTTCACGATCGTCGACGACGTAGAAATTGTCGCTGTTGGCGGCGTAGAGCGAGAGCGACCAGTAATCGCGCCATGGCGCCACCGATATCGTCACCGGCCCGCGGCTCAGATCGAACACGCAGGCGGAATAGGCGAAGTCGGGCGAGGGCCGCACGATCTGGCGCGACGCGGCGGTGACGCGTTCGCTCATCCGCCAGACATTGGCGCCGCCGGCGCCGATGCGCTCCATGGCGACGTTCATCAGCACGCGCGGCATGGCGTAGATGGCGGCGAGGTGAACCAGAGCGGCGATGACGACCGCGCCGAAAACGTACTTGCCCCAATTCATGGCGCGTCTCCGGCGCATGAGACCGTGGTCAGCACTGGCAAGGCGGCTTCGCTGGCGCGGAAGTCGCGATTGGGATTGTAGATGCGCAGCGTGATGGAGAAGCCGCGGCGGGCCTCGCGCGACGACAGCCAATGGGCGGCGTCGCCGCGAACCGGCGCGATGCGCACGCTCCACGGCGCATCGTTGCCGGCGCGTGAAGCGTCGACGGAATGGGCGGCGTCGGTATTCTGGGCAAGAAAGTTGTCGTCGGCGTAAAGCGTCACCGACCACCAGCGCGCTTCCAGCGGAACGCCGTTGAGATCGTAGACGCAGCTCTCGCTCAGCGGCCGGCCTTGCTCGTCCTTGTAAAGCGTGAAGTAGAGCGCTTCACGGGCGCTCAGCGCCAACAGGCCGTCGCGGGCGATGATGGCGCGGGTGTAGGGCCCAGCCGCGGTCGAGCCGGCGGCGCGGCTATGGGCCCAGTTTCCATAGTGTTCGGTGAAGCTTGAGCTGCCGAAGTGCAGCGTCGCCCAGGCTGAACCCAGGCCCAGCAGCGCGCCGGCCAGTATCGCTGCGATCCATGCCAGTATTCGCCGCAGCATAACGTTCCCCACGCCGCGAAAAATCACGCCTCGCCGGGTGTTTTGAGGTCGAGCGAAAGCGCGTGCAAGCCGGTTTCGAATTCTTCACGAAGCGCTTCGTAAACCAAGCGTTGACGCGCCACGCGGGAAAGCCCCTCGAACGCGGCCGCGCGGATTGCTACATGATAGTGGGTTTCGCCGCCCGGACGCGCGCCGGCATGGCCCGCATGCTGGCTCGACTGATCCGTCAAGACAAATTGAACGGGCGCCAAGCGCGTGCGCAGCGCGGTTTCCATGCGCGAAGCGCGCGAAAGCTGCTTTTTGTCGTCTGTCAATTCCTTGTCCGCTTAACCTCTGGCGCTCATACTCTCCCATCCGATGTCAGAGACGTTCGCCTATCGTCCGAAATTCGTCGACATCCGCGTCAAGAAGCCCGACGCGGATCCGCCGCGCTGGGCGCCCGGCGAGCGCCCATGCGACCATATAGGGTGTTCGCACGCCGGTCTCCACCGCGCGCCGAAGGGCAGGGACCAGGGCGGGGACTTCTGGCATTTTTGCGCCGCCCACGCCGCCGACTACAACAAACGCTGGAATTATTTTGCGGGCATGTCCGACGCCGAGATGGCGGACTTCCAGAAGCAGGAAGAAACCGGCCATCGCCCGACTTGGACCTTCCGCAGCGGCCGGCTCGACCGGTTCTCGGCGGCGATGCGCGGCTTTAGGGCAGGGCGGGCCGGCGATCCGTTCGGCATGTTCGGCGGCGAACCGGCGCCCGCGCCGGCGCAAACCCGCCGGCGGCTGACGCGGCTGCAGAGCCTGGCGCTGGAGGCGCTGTCGCTGGAGGATAAGGCGACGGCCCCCGAAATCCGCGCCCGTTACGCCGAGCTGGTGAAGCGCTGGCACCCCGATTCCAACGGCGGCGACCGCAGCGCCGAGCAAAACCTCCAACGCGTCATCCGGGCCTACCAGACGCTGAAGGCCGGCGGGCTGGTCTAGCATGGGTCGATTTCGCCGCTTTTCTCTCCATGCTGCGGCGCGGTAGGCTGGCGGCGTATTTTCCCCTAAGGTCGACCTTCTTCCCATGAGCACTGCCGACGATCTTCTGACCGCCAAGCCGGACAAGACGGTTTCCGCCCGCGAATTCGGGGTCGAGAGCGATATGAAGGTCCCCGCCTTCTCGAAGAAGACGGAATACGTTCCCGACATAGATCCGGCCTACCGCTTCGATCCGCAGACGACGTTGGCGATCCTGGCGGGGTTTGCGCACAATCGGCGCGTCATGGTGCAAGGCTATCACGGCACCGGCAAATCCACGCACGTCGAGCAGGTGGCGGCGCGGCTGAACTGGCCTTTGGTGCGGATCAATTTGGATAGCCACGTTTCCCGGATCGATCTCGTCGGCAAAGACGCGATCGTGCTGAAGGATGGCAAGCAGGTCACCGAGTTTCGCGAAGGCATGCTGCCTTGGGCGCTGCAGCGGCCGGTGGCGATCTGCTTCGACGAATACGACGCCGGCCGCCCCGACGTGATGTTCGTGATCCAGCGCGTGCTGGAGGCGAGCGGCAAGCTGACCTTGCTCGATCAGAACCGGGTCATCAGCGCCAATCCGTATTTCCGCTTGTTCGCGACGACCAACACCATCGGCTTGGGCGACACCACCGGCCTCTATCACGGCACCCAGCAGATCAACCAGGGCCAGATGGACCGCTGGTCGATTGTGACGACGCTCAACTATCTGGATCACGACGCCGAAGCGGAAATCGTGATCGCCAAAGCGCCGACCTATTCCACGCCGGAAGGCAAGCGCACGATCATGGCGATGGTCCGCGTCGCCGACATGACCCGCAACGCGTTCATGAACGGCGACATCTCGACGGTGATGAGCCCGCGCACGGTGATCACCTGGGCGCAGAACGCCGAAATTTTCGGCGATGTCGGTTTGGCGTTCCGGATGACGTTCCTGAACAAGTGCGATGAACTGGAACGCCCGACCGTGGCGGAGTTTTACCAGCGCGCGTTCGGCGCGGACCTCCCCGAGGCGGCGACGCGGGTGAAGGTGGCGTGAGCGACCGGAAACGCCGCGCCTTGTCGGCGTTGGCAGTACAACGAAAACAGGACTGCCTTCCTGGTTATCGGCGGCTGAGCGACTTTCACGGCGGTGCGTACGATAAGCATGATTTCGTTTCGCCCTGGACGTTGTCGGCGGGCAACGTCGACGCGGACCTGATGATCATTCTCCAAGACTGGAGCTCGTCGAAGTCATTGGAGGGGCCGTTCGATGAGGAAGCAGCTCGGCTGGGACATACGCCCGGCTTGGCGACAAATAGAAACCTCAAACGTTTGGTAGCCTCGCATTTCGGGCTCGATGTCGCCGAAACTTACGTCACGAACATGTTCGTCTTCATAAAGGAAGGGGCGATGAGTGCGCCCATTCCATTGAGGGATGCGATCTATTCCGCACGGAAGTACGCCATTCCACAGATTGAAATAGTGCGCCCGCGAACGGTGCTGTGTGTCGGCAGCTTGACGTACAATGCAATTCGGGTCGCCGCCGGAGAGGCGCGGGTTAGCATTCGGCGGGGCGCTGACACCGCGTTCAATCTGGGCGAAAGCCGCCTCTATGGCGTCCCACACACTGGCGGCTTGGGCATGGCTGGCGCAGGCGGGACAGCGGCCGTTGAGGCCATGTGGTCCGCCATTGCGGCCAAGCATCGGCGGCGGAATTGAGAGGTTCTTGTCGTGACTGTCCCGCCATTGCCCGGCGGCGTTCAGCGATGTATGTAATGATGTATGTCGTCGCTCACCCGCACCCAGATTTACCTTGAAAGGGCGCAGATCAAGGCGCTGGACAAGCGCGCCAAGGCGCTGGGTTCGACCCGGTCCGACGTCATCCGCGATCTCGTCAATCAGGGTCTGGCGAACAACGACAATCGGCCCACGCTCTACGAGGTGGTCATGGCGCTCGGCCCGCCTGGCGGTGATCGGTCGATGACGCAGGAAGCCTTCGCCAAACGGCGGCGGAAGATGAAGCAGTCGTTCCGCAAGCGCCTAGCGCGCAATAAGGCGCAAGCGGCGGGTAAGTTCGATTGAGCCTGCTTCTGGATTCCTCAGTGTTGATCGACGTTCAGCGCCGGTACAAGCCGGCGCTCGCATGGTTGGCCAGACAGGATCAGACGGCGTTGTTTGTCTCGTCGGCGACAGCCTTTGAACTCTACGCAGGGGCCGACCGACCCGGCGCTGCCGAGGCAGTTCGACAGATGCTCGACGCCGTCTCCATCGTCGTCGTCGATGCGGTCATCGCCGAGAAGGGGGCAAGCATCTTTCGCCGCTACGAGGCGAGCCACGGTGCCGACGAATTCGACGCCATCATCGCAGCCACCGCGCTGGTCGCGCGGCTGCCGCTGGTCACGCGCAACGTACGACACTTCCCGGCCGTGAAAAACGTACGCAAGCCGTACTGAGCGCCCGCTTCCGGTCCCCCAAACCGCGCTTTCCCTTGCGTCTGTCCCGTATTCGGTTAACCATTACCGCCGGGTAATAGATGCCGGGGGGCCGCCGATGTTGTTCGTCCGCCTATTGATGCTGCTGCTGCTGCCGGTGCGGCTGCCGATCATGCTCGTCCGGGCGCTGTTTCGTGTCGGACGCACCGCCGGGGCGAACGCGGAAAAGGCTGGCGCCGCGGCGGTCGCGGGCGGGGCAAGCCGGGCCTTGCCCGACACCGAGGCGGCGGACCGGCGCAATAGCGTCTTCTTCATTCCGCTCAGCGTCGAGGAAAGCGATGAGCCCATGATCGGGCCCGGCGACAACGCCGTCGCCAAGGAAATGGCTGAGAAGGCGCAGCTCTATTACAAGATCCGACCCGACCTGTTTCCCAAGGACGATTTCTACGAAAGCGTCGAGAGCCGCTTTATCGATGGCGTCACCCGTATCGATAACCAGGGCGCGGAAGATCAATTCGTCCGCATGCTCGACCGCGCGCGGCGCGTCACCAATGACAACACGCGCACCATGTTCTGCGAAGTCGCGCCGATCGCCCTCATGATCATCCTGATTTGGCACGGCGTCATGCTTGTTCTTGATCCCTTTGTGCTGTTGAACCGCGACACGCCGCTATGGAGCATCCAGACGGCGCAGGTGTTTGCAGTGGAGCTGATGCTCGCGGGCGGCGCGCTCGGCATGGCGCTGCTGGTGATGATGACCATCTATAGCCTGTCGTATGCGAACATGCAGCGTCAAAACGCGCTGGCGCTCAACAACTTCATCTCGATTGAGTTTGCGCGCCTCACCAACATGTTTCGCGTCGCGCAGCGGGAGTGTTTGCAGGCCGAGGCGATGCTATCCGACTCTCAGCGCGATGAGGTGATGCAGAAGGCGTCCAATTGGGCGCTGGCTTATCATTGGATATCTGTGCGGCAGCTGCTCGAGGAATTCGTCGTCCGCAACGCCATGTTCCAGATTCGCCGCAACACAGTGCTCTACGTGGCGCTCGGATTCTTGGTCTGTCTTGTCGTTTTCGGCGCACTGGCGGCAATTGGCTATTTCGCCGCCAACCTCACGCCGAATTCGCACACCAGCGGACCGGTTCTCGTTCTTCACTTCGCCGCGATCACAGCGGTGTTCGTCGTCCTGATGTACGGCTTGGTGATGCGCAAGCCGGTCGCCATCATCGCCAGCAATCTGCGCAAGGACGAATGGAACCGGTTTGCGACGCTGGCTGTCGGGGACGCCATCGCCGAGCAAGTGACGCGCGACAAGGTCCAGATCATCATCAATCGCGATCGCGCCCGTGCAGCCGGGGTTTAGGCCCTCGCAGTTCTGACGTTTGCTGGGCATTCACTTCCGGCGCGAGCGAGCTCACCACAATCTCTTCACGCCATATCGGTCGAGTTCAGCGTCCTTCGAGACAAGGGCAAGCCCTTCGGCCAGAGCCTGCGCAACCAACATTCGATCGAAAGGATCGCCATGAAAGCGCGGTAGGGCGCCCGCCGCCAAAATGTGCTCGAGCGACACATCGAGCAGCTCGAAGCCGGCGCGCACCAAGACAGGCCTGAAGGCCGCGATCAACGGCGCCGCCTGCGGCAGTTTCCCAGTGGGCGCCTTGATCGCACACTCCCAAGCGACCGCGGTGCTGACGAACACGAGGTTGTCGCTTGCGCTGATTGCGGCGCGCGCCCGCCGGCTGAGCTGGGGATCGCTCTCAAACCACCAAATCACCGCGTGGGTATCGAGCAGCAGCCTCAAGCGCCCGACTTCGATGCGGCGCCCGGGAAGACAGAACCGCCTTCCCACTCGGCAATCTCTTCATCCGTCATCGGCGCGAAGTCGTCGTACGTCGTCGGACCGATAATGCCTTTCAGCAAACCGGGTTTACGGGGCGACTTTCCGTCCCACGCGCCGGGCGACCCCCATATGGCTACCTCCTCACGAACACCGTGTGTGTGTGCTGCGCCTATCGTCACCAGCCGCGCTACGGGCTGATCCCCGCGGCAAATCACGACCTCCTCGCCCGCCTCGACTTTGGCGATGAGTTTGGAGAGATTGGTCTTGGCCTCGTGAATCTTCACCTTGGTCATTGCCCCAGGTTAGCTAAGTGAGTTAGCTAATGCAAGGAATTGGCGACCTTTAGAGGACAAGGCGGATGGCTCAGCATCCCCGTATAGAAATCGACCCCTCCGTGATGGGGGGCAAACCGATCATTCGCGGCACGCGGGTGACAGTTGAGCAGGTACTGCGCGAGTGCGCGCGCGGGGCGACAGCCGCGGAGATTGCGGCTCAGTACCCACGATTGGCCGCGGATGACGTGACCGCCGCATTGGCCTTTGCAGCCGATTATCTTGCCCATGAGATCGTGGCGGCGGAGTAGATGGCCGCATTTCTCGTAGACGAGTCCTGCCCCCGCGCGGTCGTGGAAGCGTTGGTTGGAGCCGGTCACGATGTCAGATATGCGGCTGATAGCGATCGGCGCGCCGCCGATGTGGAGCTTGTCAGCATTGCGCTTGCCGAACACCGCGTGATTGTCACCGAGGACTTTGATTTCGGCGAACTCTTGATACGCAATCGCCTCCGTGCACCCGGCGCAATCATTCTATTCCTGCCGGAATCGAGGCCAGCACAAAGAGCGTCGCGCTTGCTTCAGGTGCTGACCTCCGGGAAACTCACCTTCGAAGGCAAAGTAACGATCCTAACCGCGCGGCAAGTGCGTCAGCGCCCGTTGCCGGAGTAAGTTGCGCCCGATGTCCGCCAAGGAATCCCCCGTCGAACTGTTCAAGCGCTCGCTGGCGCAAACGACGCGCGCGCTGGCCGGCGCGGAGGAGGAGCTTGAGGTCACGTTCGGCGCCGAAGGTCCGCGCCTCTCGCCGGGCCGGATCGTGCTGCCGCATCCGCCGCGGGTGATCTCCGATCCCGAAGCCGAGCGCATTCGCGGCCAGGCCGACGCGCTGGCGTTGCGGCTCGCCCACCATGACGACCGCGAGCATGCGCGCTTGCGTCCGCAAGGCGCCGAGGCGCGGCAGGTGTTCGACGCGGTTGAAGAGATGCGTGTGCAGGCGCTGGGCGCCAATGCGTTGAAAGGCGTCGCGGGCAACCTGACCGCGGCGCTGACCGATTCGCTCGAACGCCGCGGCGCCGCGCGCATGCAGGACCGCGCGCTTGCGCCATTGGCCGATGCCGTGGCGCTGATGGTGCGCGAGCGGCTGACTGGGCTCAAACCGCCGGCGAACGCCAAAGCGCTGGTGGAGGCATGGCGGGCCGACGTCGAGAAGAGCGCCGGCGCCGATCTCGACAAGCTGGCGGCGGTCGCCGCCGATCAGCGCCAGTTCGCGCTGGCGTTCCGCGACGTGCTCAACGATCTGGGCATCGGCGACGAACTCAGCGTCGAAAACAGCAATGATGAAGACAGCCAAGCCGCCGGCGAAGAGCCGCCGCCGCAGGCGGACAATTCAGACGGCCAGGATCAGATGGAGGATCAGGCTCCAGCCGACATGGAAATGATCGAGGGCGAAGTCGATACCGACGACGATCGCACCGTATCGATCGAGGCCGATGTCGACGCCGACGATCAGCAAGACACCGAGATGGAGGATCCGGGCGACAAGCCGATGCGTCCGAAGCCGCGCAACGACATTGAAGATCCCAACGCCAACTACAAAGTGTTCACCCGCGCCTTCGATGAAGTGATCGGCGCCGAAGAGCTGTGCCCGCCCGAAGAATTGGCGCGTCTGCGCAATTATCTCGATCAGCAGCTGAAGCCGCTACAAAGCGTGGTCGGCCGCCTCGCCAATCGCCTGCAGCGGCGGCTGCTCGCGAAACAGAACCGCTCCTGGAGTTTCGATCTGGAGGAGGGCGTGCTCGATACGGCGCGGCTCACCCGCGTCATCATCGATCCGATGTCGGCGCTGTCGTTCAAGCAAGAAGAGGACATGCCGTTCAAGGATACGGTCGTCTCCTTGCTGCTGGACAATTCAGGCTCGATGCGCGGGCGCCCGATCATGGTGGCGGCGCTGTGCGCCGATATTCTGGCGCGCACCTTGGAACGCTGCGGCGTTAAGGTGGAAGTGCTCGGCTTTACGACGATCGCCTGGAAAGGCGGGTCGTCGAAGGACGCTTGGCTCAAGGCTGAGCGCCCTCCGCAACCCGGTCGGCTCAACGATTTGCGCCACGTCGTCTACAAGGCCGCGGATGCGCCCTGGCGGCGCGCGCGGCGCAATCTCGGCCTGATGATGCGCGAGGGCCTGCTGAAAGAGAACATCGACGGCGAAGCGCTGATGTGGGCGCACGATCGCTTGGCCGGGCGTCCCGAACAGCGCCGTATCCTGATGGTGATCAGCGATGGCGCGCCGGTCGACGATTCCACGCTCTCGGCCAATCCGGGCAATTATCTCGAACGCCATCTGCGCACGGTCATCCACTGGATCGAGACGCGCTCGCCGGTCGAACTGATCGCCATCGGCATCGGCCATGACGTCACGCGCTATTACAAGCGCGCCGTCACCATCACCGACGCCGAACAGCTGGGCGGCGTCATGACCGAGAAATTGGCGGAGCTGTTCGACGAGCCGGCGCGCGATGATTTTCTGCCGCCGCCGCGTTCGCCGCGCGAACTGAAGCAGCGCGTTCAGCAGGGCGCGCTCTGATGCGAAGACTTTTTCTTGCGTTGATGGCGCTCGCGGCTGCCTGCTCGCCCTCGCATTCGGGCGGCGCCATCGATCAGTGGCAGGCGGTGGAGGTGACCGTCGTTCCGGTTGAGGCGCCGGTCGAGATCGTCGGGCGCCTCGCCTATCGTGGCGGGCTGGAATTGCGGTCGGACGATCCCACTTTCGTCGGCCTCTCCGGCATCGAAGTGCTCGACAACAATCGCGCCGTCTTTATCGGCGACGAGGCCGATTGGGTGGAGGCGCAGCTTGTGCTCGACGAGCGCGGCCATCTCACCGGCTTCACGGACGTGCGCAGCGCCTGGATGCGCGACGAGCGCGGGCGGCCGTTCAGAGACAAAACGCAGGGCGATTCCGAAGGCTTGGCGCAATTGGCCGACGGCCGCTTTGCGGTGAGCTTCGAGCGCTCGCACCGCATCCGCATCTACGATCTCAACCGCGACGGCCCGTTCGGCGCGGCGGCGCCGGGGCCAAGGCTCGACGAGGTGGCGAGGCTGCCGGCGAACTCGAGTCTGGAAGCGCTGGCGGCGCTCGAAAACACGCTGTTGACCGGCGCCGAAGGCGGCGACGAGCCCGCCGCGCCACTCTGGCTGGCGCCGATCGATGCGAGCGCGCCGGTTGTGCCGCGTTTCTCGTATCCGCTGAGCGGGGGCTTTTCTCTCACCGGTATGGATCGCCTGCCTGACGGCAGCATCGTTGCGTTGGAGCGCTTCTATGCGCCGGTGATCGGGCCGCGCGCGCGCATCACGCGCTTTGCGGCGCCGAGCGGCGAGGGCGGCGCGGTCGAGCCGGAACTCCTGGCGTTGCTGGAACCGCCGTTCCCGCTCGACAATTTCGAAGGCATATCGGCGGTGCGCGCGAGCGATGGCGCCACGCGCCTCTACATCATCTCCGACAATAACAGGAGCGCGCAGCAGCGCACTTTGTTGTTGGCGTTCGATATTGTGGAGGCTCAGTGAGCGGCGTCGTAGCGGGCGGCGCGTAACTCGGCCCACGCCGCGAGCGCAAGCAATACCGCAATCAAAGCGGTCCAGACGAAACCGCTGCTCAGGGCCCAAAGGCCGACGAGCGCGGCGACAATCAAGCCGCACACAGCCGCGATCGTGCGCGCTGTCGGGCGCGGAAACACGTAGCTGAGCGCCGAGCGCAGGATGTGGCCGCCGTCGAGCGGAAAGCCGGGCAGCAGATTGAAGGCGCCGAGGATCAGGCTGACGAACCCGAACAGCGCCAGCGTGTTCAGCAACGCGAAAGTCTGCGGCGTCTGCGCCAGCGAGCTGGCTAGAAACGGCTGCAGCGACAGCACCAGGCCATAGGTCGCCAGATTGGCGCCGGGGCCGGCGGCGGAAACCGCGATCTCGTGCCAGAGTTTTTCCGGCGGGCGGACGAACTGAACGTAGCCGCCGAAGAAGGTCAGCACGATGCGCTTGCTTGGAATCTTAAGCGCCGCCGCCATGCCGGCGTGGCCAAGCTCATGGATCAGAACCGCCGCGAACAAGAGCCCGACATAGACGATCGCCTGCGGCAGCGCCGCGACGCCATCGCGCAGCAGCGCCGAGCCGACCACGTAAGCGGCCAGCAGCAGAAACGCCGGTTCGATGATAATGGCGGCGCCGGCGAACGATCCGATGCGGAGCCCGCTCTCTTGCGCCACCTGCGTCAGGCCGCGGCGGTTTCCGCCAGCTTCTTCTTCAGATCGCGGCGGATCTTGGCGGCGCGCGTGGAGAGTTCGGCTTCGTCGGCCTTCAGCAGATACTGGTCGAGGCCGCCGCGATGATCGACGCTGCGCAGCGCCGCCGCGGTGATGCGGAGCTTGTACTCGCGCCCCAACGCGTCGCTCGACAGCGTGACATTGACCAGGTTCGGCTCGAAGCTGCGCTTGGTCTTGATGTTGGAGTGGCTGACCTTGTGGCCGATCTGGCGGTTGACGCCAGACAGTTCGCAGCGGCGGGACATGGGACTTCTCGGAATTCCAGGGAAAATGAAGCGCGGACGCTTACGCGAAGGGCCCGCGGGGGTCAAGGCGAGGCGGGCCGGGAAACGGTCTCAAGACAGCCGCTTCCATCAAACAGCCCAATTTGGTTCATGTCTGGATCAGCGGCGCTCGGGTACAGAGCAGGCTGCCTCAATGCAGGAAGGTGGGATATGACGCGGTTCAAGGCGGCCAGGGGCTTGGTTCTGGCGCTTGGCATGGCGGGGCTGGCCGGGTCGGCGCTGGCGCAGACCGGCGCGGATCGGAGCTTCGGCGCGCTCTACATCGTGCACGCCCGCGGCGTCGAGGCGGGCGAGTTCACCTATAGTTTCACCCAGACTGGCCAGACCTATCAGGCGACTGCCGAACGCCGGATGACCGGCTTGGCCGGCGCGGCGCTCAACCGCAGCCAGGACTACACCTACTCGGTGCGCGGCACGGTCGCCGCCGACGGCACGCTGCGGCCGACAAGCTACCAACATCAGGGCGGGCGCCGCCGGGAAGACCGCCCCAACGGCCGCCTCATCCGCACGACGTTCACCGCCAACGACGCAATCACCACGGCCACGCCTGGCCCCGCCAATATGGGCGATCCGCCGGCGACCCCGGAGCAGCGGCGCAACACCATCGACCAGATCACGGCGATCGCCGCCATGGCGACGGCGACCGGCGATCCCTGCGCCCGCACATTGCGAGTCTATATGGACGGCCGCGCCCGGTTCGATTTCGCCATGTCCCCCAATGGCAGCGTCACCATCAACAGCCGCGCCTATCGCGGACCGGGCGTGCGCTGCCGGGTGCAGTTCCGCCCCATCGCCGGCTTCGGCGATCCGCAGGAACCGGCGACGTTGACTTTCCTGTTCGCGCGCACCGAGAGCGGCATGTGGGCGCCGGTGAGCATCGAGATGCCCACCGACGGCGCCGGCGTCGTCCGCCTGGAAGCCCGCCGGCTATCGATCAACGGCGTGCGCCTCAGGTAAGCCGCTGACATCACAAGCAAATGGAGTTGGGGCGCGGGCTGGCTTGGCCCGCGCCTTTTCAGTCTTGTGTGTTACTTATGTATTAACCCCAAGATATAGCCGTGAACGGACAAGAAACGAATCACCCGCACAACCTGCGCGACTGATTCGTTCTTGTTCTTTTCTGCCCCGTGGGTTTTGGGGGTTACTCTGATCGGCTTGAATTCGCCGGACCCGGGTCCCATCGTCTGCCCATGACCGCGCGCGCACTGGTCAAGGCGGTCCTCGGCCCCACCAACACCGGCAAGACCTATCTCGCCATCGAACGCATGCTCGGTCACGCCAGCGGCATGATCGGCCTGCCGCTCCGGCTGCTGGCGCGCGAGGTCTATGACCGGGTCGTCGCCGCCAAGGGCGAGGCGCTGGCGGCGTTGATCACGGGCGAGGAGAAGATCGCGCCGGAGACGGCGCGCTATTTCGTCTGCACCGTCGAGGCGATGCCGCTCGATCTGGCCACATCGTTCCTGGCAGTCGACGAAATTCAGGTCGCCCGCGACCTCGACCGCGGCCACATCTTCACCGACCGCATTCTGCATGCGCGCGGCTTCGGCGAGACCATGCTGCTGGGCGCCGACACCATGCGCCCGATGATCAAGAAGCTGTTGCCGGGCGCCGAGATCAGTCACCGCGAGCGCATGTCGACGCTGGCTTATGCCGGGCCGCGCAAGATCACCAAGCTGCCGAAGCGCAGCGCCGTCGTCGCGTTCTCGGCCGAGGAAGTCTACGCCATCGCCGAATTGCTGCGCCGCCATCGCGGCGGCGCGGCGGTGGTGATGGGCGCGCTCAGCCCGCGGACGCGCAACGCCCAGGTCGAGCTTTATCAGAGCGGCGAGGTGGACTTCCTCGTCGCCACCGACGCCATCGGCATGGGCCTCAACATGGACGTCGATCACGTCGCTTTTGCTTCGCGGCGCAAGTTCGACGGCCATTCCTGGCGCGATCTGCGCCCCGACGAGATCGCGCAAATCGCCGGCCGGGCGGGGCGCTTCACCCGCGACGGCCAGTTCGGCGAAACCGGCGAGTGCGAGCCGTTCGACGAAGACATCGTCGAGCGTGTCGAAGCGCACGAGTTCGAGAGCATCGAAGCCGTGCAATGGCGCAATCCCGAGCTCCGCTTCGATACGGTGGATGCGCTGATCGCCTCGCTTGAGCAGCCGCCAACGCGGCCGGGGCTATTGCGCGTGCGCGGCGCCGACGATGAATTGGTCCTGCGGCGCATGCGCGACGATCAGGACCTGATGGATTGCGCGCGCTCACCGGGAGACGTTCGCCGGCTCTGGGAAGCATGTCAGCTGCCCGACTTCCGCAAGCTCTCGAAAGACGAACACGCGCAACTGGCGCTGCGCATCGCCAAGCACATCGTGGCGCCGAAGGGGCGCGTTCCCAGCCAATGGGTAGCGAGCGAGATCGAAAAGCTCGACCGCACCGCCGGCGATCTTAATGCGCTACAGGCGCGGTTGGCGCATATCCGCACCTGGACTTATGCGGCGAGCCGCGCCGACTGGTTGGAGGATGCGGACGATTGGCGCATGAAAACGCGTGAGGTGGAGGATAAGCTCTCCGACGCGCTGCACGATGCGTTGACACAGCGCTTCATCGACCGCCGCACCAGCGCCTTGCTGAAAGGTCTGAAGCGTGAGGAGGCGCTGCTCGCCGGCATTTCGGAAGAGGGCGAGGTGACGGTCGAGGGCCATTTCGTCGGCCGGCTCGAGGGCCTCGCGTTCAAGCCCGATCCGCGTGCATCGTCGAACCTCGAAGGCCGCGCCGTGCGCAACGCAGCGTTGCGGGCGCTGCGGCCGGAGGTGTCGCGCCGCCTGGCGCGTATCGCCCAGGCGGCTGATGAGGACATCGCGCTCGGCCGCGACGGGCGGATTCATGTCGACCGCGCCGCCGTGGCCAAGCTGGCGCAGGGCGCGCCGGTGCTGAAACCCAGGCTCGATCTCATTGGCGGCGAACAGGCCTCCGAGCGCGAACGCAACGCGGCGCGCGAACGGCTGGAGCTTTGGCTGGCGCAGCTCGTCGCGCGCGATCTGCGCCCGCTCGCCGCGCTGGAGGCGGCGTGGCGCGACGGTCGCTTGCCGCCGGATGCGCGCGGGCTGGCGTTTCGTCTGATCGAGAATGCCGGCGCGCTCGACCGGGCGCACGAAGATCTCAATCACATCAGCGAAGCTGCGCGCGCCGCGCTCCAACGCCACGGCGTGCGCATCGGCCGCCATAGCGTATTCATGCCCGCTCTGGTGAAACCGCGCGCGGCGCACACTTTGGCTTTGCTCTGGCGCGCAGCGCACCCGAACGCCGATCGGCCGCTGTTTCTGGCAAGGCCGGGAGCGCTATCGGCGCCGCTCGATCAGGCGCGGTCATGGGGCGAATGCGCGGCGGCGGGCTATCGCGCCTGCGGGCGTGTGGCGATCAGGCTCGACCTGGTCGAGCGGCTGGCGGAGGCGATCGAGAGCGATCCGCCGCCTACGGATGCGGCGCTGGCGCGGCTCATCGGCCGGCCGGTGCGCGATCTCGCCGGCGTGCTCACCGCGCTGGGGTATCGCCGCGCATCGGGAGAGGAGGGCGCGCCGAAACACTGGCGCCGCGCACCTCAACGCCGCGGCAGGGACAACGCGCGCGCCGATCCGGCGAACGCCTTCGCCGAATTGGCCAATCTGCTGCCGCCGCGCCGCGGGGAGCAGGCGTGAGCGAACGCCAGCGCATCGATCTGTGGCTCTATCGCGCGCGCTTCTTCAAGACGCGCGCCGCCGCCGCGCGGCTGGTCGCCGAGGGCGGCGTGCGCTTCGTGCGCGAGGGCGCGCCACGGCGTCTCGAGAAAGCCTCGGCGGAGGTGGAGGCGGGCGACATACTCGTGCTGCCGTTACGCGGCGCGCTCGTCTCGGTGCGCATCGTAGCACTGGCGGCCCGCCGCGGTCCGGCCAGCGAAGCGCGCGCGCTCTACAGCGAACTTGACGCGGAAGCTCTCGCTTGACGCTCGCCGCGGCGCTGGCCATGTCAGCGCCGAAAAGCGGAACCGGGCCAATGACCTACATCGTCACCGACGCATGCGTGAAATGCAAATACATGGACTGCGTCGAAGTCTGCCCGGTCGATTGCTTCTATGAGGGCGAGAACTTCCTGGTCATCCATCCGGACGAGTGCATCGATTGCGGCGTCTGCGAGCCGGAATGCCCGGTCGACGCGATCAAGCCCGACAGCCAGGACGAGCCGGACGGCCGATGGCTGAAGGTCAACACCGAGTTCGCGAAGATCTGGCCGAACATTACGGTGAAGGGCACGCCGCCGGCCGACGCCGACGCCTTCAAGGACGAAAAGGGCAAGTTCGAGAAGTATTTCAGCACCGAGCCCGGCTCGGGCGAGTGATGCCGCGCCGGGCCGCTCGCCGGGGCCCCCAGCTTTAAAACCGCTTAAAACTGTGGTAGGGTGTACTCAGAAATCGGGGTGCGCGCGTCGCATCCCGGCAGCTGGATCGATCCATAGCGCCAATTCTGCTCGGTTTTAGGGGAACACGGGGTCAAAACGGGCCTGGAGGCTCCTTTTTGCCACGTTTGGGCAGGCGTGACGCGACGGAATGAGCCGGCTGTTCCATAAGAACATCAGTGGGACACGGAGTACTCAGATATGCAGACCGGACATCCGTCGATCGCTTTCCGCCCTGGCGACCACATCGTTTACCCCGCCCACGGGGTCGGTCGGGTCCTGGGCGTCGAGCAGCAATCGGTGGCGGGCATCCCGCTCGACGTGTTCGTGATCTCCTTCGAGCAGGACAAGATGACCCTGCGCGTGCCGACGGCGAAGGCGCGCTCCTGCGGCATGCGCGCGCTGGCTTCGACCGACGTGGTCGATCAGGCGATCAAGACACTGCAAGGCCGCGCCCGCATCAAGCGCACCATGTGGTCGCGCCGGGCGCAGGAATACGAGCAGAAGATCAATTCGGGCGATCTCGTCTCGATCGCCGAAGTGGTGCGCGATCTCCACCGCGCCAGCGACCAGCCGGAGCAATCCTATTCCGAGCGCCAGCTCTATGAGAGCGCGCTTGACCGCATGGCCCGCGAACTCGCGGCCGTGGAAAAGGTGAGCCGCGACGATGCGGTGCAAAGGCTTACGGCTTCGCTCGCCGCCAAGAAGCAGGCGCAAGCGGCGGCGTAAAGCGCAGCCCGCGCACTGACGCTCGCCGGTTGTCGTGGTAAACCGCCGTCCTGTTACGGCGGCGGGGGCATGAGCTTTGCTCCCGGACCACGCAGAATGGGAACGATGCGGTTTGTCTGCGCCTCCTTGGTGTTTGCCGTGCTGGCCTGCGCCGGCGCGTCCGCCCTCGCGCAAAGCCAGGAGCAGCAGCTCAACGAGCGTTGTTTGAACCGCGACAAGGCGTTCAGCTTCGAGACGCAGCTAATGGCCTGCACCAGCCTGATGCGCATGCAGGGCGGCTCGCCGCGGGCGCTGGCGGTGACGTTCAACAATCGCGGCAACGCTTATCGCGGCGAGCGCCAATATGGCGCGGCCATCGCCGACTATGACGAGGCGGTGCGGCTCGATCCGGGCTACGCCAACGGCTTCAACAATCGCGGCATCGCGTTGCGCTATGCCGGGCTGCACGAGCGCGCCATCGCCGATTTCAGCGAGGCGATCCGGCTCAGCCCGGATTTCGCGTCCGCCTACGCCAACCGCGGCAGCGCTTATGCCGATCGCGGCGACCTGGCGCGCGCCATCGCCGACTACACTCGCGCCATCGGCCTCGATCCCGATTATGCCGGCGCCTACAACAATCGCGGCAACGCCTATCGGCGCCAGGGCGAGTTCGAGCGCGCCATGGCCGACTACAACACCGCCATTCGGCTCAATCCGCGTTTCGCCGCCGCCTACAACAATCGCGGCCGGCTCTATCAGAGCATGGGCGATGTCGAGCGTTCGCTGGCGGATTTCGAGGAAGCGCTGCGCCTTGAGCCCAACAATCCCGACTATCAAGGCTTCGGCATGCGGCGCTGAATTCGCCGCGATCACGCCGCCATTCGCCGTTTGCGCGAACCTTCAGATCACAAGTGCGTAAGCCTCTGCGTCTAACCACGCGCAGGCGCGCATCTTCAGCGTTGAATCAGGCGGCGAAAGGTTTGGTTCACCATTATTGGTTAATGTGGAGAGGCTCGGAGAAGTACCCATGCTCGAAAAACGCATCGGTGAACCGTGTCCGGCCTGCCAGACGCCGCTGCAACGGCGCGCTTCCACCTTCCGCACCATTATTGGCGATGTCGCTTTCTGCGCGCGCTGCTGCTCGTCCTTCGAGTTGGCGCGCGACGACGACGACCGCGCCCTTGCGTTCGGACCGCCGGACTTCGCGCCCGTCTAAGGCGCTGATACTGCCCAACCGACGCCGGCCCGCATGGGGCCGACGCTTTCGCTTCACCGATTGTCCAGCTGCGCCCGCACCGCCGCCAGGCCCTCGCGGGTGATGCGATAAGGGCCGCCGTTTTCGCTGCGGATGAAGCGGCGCCGGCGCAAGCGCTGGAAGACGCTCAAGCTGCAATCGTCGAGCCGCCAACCGTCTCGGTTGAGGCAGTCGACCTCGACGATATGGCCGATCTCGTTCTTGCGATGATGGATCGCGCCACCCTGGGCGAGCGCGTGCAGCGTCCGCTGCTCGTGCTTTGAAATGTTCACGTGTGGATTGCCTGGTCTGAAACCGGACCGCGGACCTTCAGGTCCGCAAGCGCGTCAGACGCGCGGTCCAAGAACCGTGGTTCAGAGCGGGCTGGCGTTACACAACGCGGCCCGCAGCGTCAGGCAATCTCGGACAACATAGGCGCGCGTGTTTGGCAAAGACCCGCTTGCGGCGCAAGTTAAAATCCGGACCGCCGGCGCCCTCGCCGGCCTGTCGCTATGCTTGCAAGCTAAGGAGCGCGTCGCTTCGCGACGCATGCGCGCTTGGAAGCGCGCGCTCCAACCTGGATGGAGCAGCGCCAATGCCGGCGGGGACGCCGGAGATCCAGACTCACTGCGGCGCGCGCTCCAGGTTCGCTTCAGGGATCAGCGCGCGCATGCGGTTGCCGAACGAGATCAGGCACACTTCACTCGGCGCCAGCGGGCCGGTCGTGTAGCTGGAGCTTTCCATGCCTTGCTGCACGCCTTCGATCAGCGCCGTGTCTTCGGTGTTCACCTGGCGGTTGATGCGCCAGTTGAGATAGCGCGCCGCCTTCATCTCGCGACTGCTATCGGGATGCACGTAGGCGATTTCGCGGATCATGGTCTGGTTGGCGGACACCGGTATGAATTGCATGAAGTCCACCTGGTCGGGATAGATGTCGAAAGCGACGTTCGGCCAGAGCTTGTAGTAGGTCCACAAGCGGCGGCGCTCGGCCGGGATGTGATCGAAGCCTGAGAGCAGTTTTTGATATTGCCGCTCCGGCCAATGATTCGAGGGCGTCTCGGTGACGTGCCCCCACATCTTGTCGATCCATGGCTTGGCCTCGATCCGGTAGCTGCCCGCAAGCAGCCGCGAGAGGCCGGGGTGCGCCACGGGGATGTGCATGCCGTCGGAATAATTGTCGCCGACATTTTTCCAGTTCACCGGGCGCGGCCGCAGCGTTACGCGGCCGTTCGGCACGAGTTTCTCGAGGTCGAATTGCGCCAGCTCGTCCGCGTAGGGCGCCATCATCTCGGCGACGCTCGGCAGCCCCGGCGCGAAGCGCACGAAGATGAAGCCGTAGGCGATTTCCTGATCGACGAGCCTCAGCCCCAGCTCATCGGCATCGAGGCCTTCGAAGCCTTGCCATTTCGGCGCGCCGGCAAAGGTTCCGTCGAGCTTGTAGCTCCAGGCATGATAGGGGCAGACGAGGCGATGGCCGCACGATCCGCGGCTTTCATTGGCGATCTTACCTGCGCGATGGCGGCAGACATTGTGGAAGCTGCGGATCAACTGATCCTCGCCGCGCACGGTGACGACGCGCTCGCCCAGAATGTCGAGCGTCAAATAGTCGCCTGTGTTCGGGATGTCGTTGATGTGGCCGACGACCTGCCACGCCTGCTTGAAAATCTTCTCGCGCTCCAACTCGAAGAAGCGTTGATCGGTGTAGAGCCAGGCGGGCAGGGATTGCGGTGTGCTCAACGTTCAACTCCGTCCTTCCGGGGCGACCGAAGGTCGAACCCGGAACCCAGAGCGACCGACGTGACGTTGGCCCCTGGGTCCCGGGCTCTCGCTGCGCGAGCCCCGGGATGACGGTAGAGGTAACGCCAAATCACTTTGAATGGCCAGAGCAACTGGCCCACCGCGCCCCGGCCGATCTCGTCGCGCACGCCGAGCGGGACGTCGCAAGGGCCGGGCACATAGTGGGTCCCGAAGGCCTGGTCGAACACGGAGAACACGGTGGCGAAATTGGCGCCGGCGCCATCGGCGTCACGGATGTGGTGCCAGCGATGCATGGCGGGCGAAACGAACACGCGGCCGAGCGGCCCGTAGGTCCACGGCAGATCCATGTGGATGAAGAGGCCATAATAGTGGCGCACGAGATTGTTGGCGATCAGCGCCCAGAGCGGCAGCCCGAGCAACGCCAGGAACGTCGTGTCGATCAAAGCGGTGGTGACGCGATTGAACGGATGGAAGCGAAGGCCCGTGGTCCAGGTCATGGCCTCATCGCTGTGATGGATGGCGTGCGCGGGCCAGAGCAGGGCCGTGTGCTCGAGCCGATGGCGCCAATAGGCGATGAAGTCGCCGGCGAACAGCGCGATAAACACAATTGCCCAGGCCGGCAGCGCCGCCCATTGCTCCGCGGAGATGAGCCGCAGGCCCGCGGACTGGATCAGCGCGCCCGAAGCGGCGAGCGCCATCGCCAGCAATGGCGTCACCGCAACCACGTCGAACGCGAACAGGATGAGATTGGTGCGCACTTCCGGCGCCGCGGCGCGCGCTGTCCGCAATGCCGCCGCGCCACGCGCAACGAGCGCGATCGCGGCGAAGATCAGCGCGGGGATCAGGAGATCGCGCGCGTGCGATACGAGTGCGCTCCACGACAACGTAACAAACTCCGTCATCCCGGCCGACCGAAGGGAGAGCCGGGACCCAGGAGATCGCAGAGCGCGGTGGCGCCTGGGTCCCGGGTCGCGCGCCGCGCGCCCGGGATGACGACGGTGCGTTTGGCGTTCATAGTGGAGATACTAACTCACATCACTAGCTTGGCCAGCGCGGCGCGGAAGGGGCGGTCGCGCTTGAGGAACACTTCGCGGCGCATGGCTTCGCTGCGGGTGGGATAGCGTTCGGCGTAGAGCAGCACCCAGGTTCGCCCGCGGGTCGAGCGCGCGCCGCGACCGGCATTGTGCGCCGCCAGCCGCTGGTCGAGATCGGCG
>FKKE01005508.1_pt1 | contig 26210 bp, 26 predicted proteins | sample 1106331 | NCBI WGS metagenome assembly FKKE01 (sample SAMEA3931202, study PRJEB13176) | freshwater metagenome | biome: Drinking water system; feature: drinking water; material: freshwater | place: China | collected 2013-02-06
TCGGCGATCCGACCGGCGTGTCGGAGACGCGCAAGGCGCTGACGAAGGCGCAGGTTCAGGAAAATGCCAAGACCTACCAGCGGCAGATTTTTAAGATTCTCGATCCGGTCAAGACCGAGGTGGTCTTCAATAGTGCCTGGATGGGGCCCATGTCGGCAGAAGGGTTAATTCAGCTGGCCGCCCATTATCGGGTGGCCCGGATGATGGAGCGCGAAGATTTCCACAAGCGGTTTCACGAGCAGAAGCCGATCAGCGTCCACGAATTTCTCTACCCCTTGGTGCAGGGATACGACTCGGTGGCGCTCAAGGCGGATGTCGAATTGGGAGGCACCGATCAGAAGTTCAACCTGCTGGTCGGTCGGGAGTTGCAGCGTGACTACGGGCAGGAACCGCAGGTGGTTCTCACGATGCCCTTGCTGGAAGGGACCGACGGAGTCAAGAAGATGAGCAAAAGCGTCGGTAACTACATCGCGCTGGAGGATGCGCCCCAGGAGATGTTCGGGAAGGTCATGTCCATCAGCGATCCGCTCATGCTCCGCTATTATGAACTCCTCAGTAGCGAGGATCTCACGAGGGTGAAGGCCCTGCATCCGATGGAGGCCAAGCTCTCCCTGGGCGAACTGTTGGTGGCCCGCTACCACGGCACGGACGCGGGGCGGCAGGCCCGCGCGGATTTCCAGCACAAGTTCCGCGAGAAAGAGTTTCCCGACGAGCCCGATGTCCGGCTGACCCTGGGGAGTGACGACGTGAAGGATCGGGCTCGGCCGGCGATCGGCTATCTCGATCTTCTGATGAAGACGGCGCTGGTGCCGTCCAAGAGCGAGGCTCGACGGCTGATCGCGCAGAGTGGCGTGGAATTGGACGGCACGAAGTTGTCGGACGGCAACGGGGTGTTGTCTCTGGAAGCCGGACGGGCGTATCGCCTCCGAGTGGGCAAGCGCAAATTCGCGCTCATCGAATATCGCGACTGACGAGCCGGCGTGAGACGGAGTCGATTGCAACAGGCTGTCTGGGCGAGTTTCCTGCTCCTCGGGTGCACGCAACCAAGCTGGGCCATTCCCGAAGGGTTGCCTTCGGAGGCGGCCATGCGCGACACCGTGCGCCGGCTGGTACCCCTTGGCAGTTCCATCACCGACGCTCAGGAGCACATGCGAGAGAGTGGATTTCACTGCGTGTATCAATGGCATGGGGCCTGGGCCGGAGAACAGGATCTCAGCTATCTCCTCTGTCGCCGGGAGGAGGGCGGGTTTCGGCAGACGCGGGTCTGGGAGATTGCAGTGCTCCTCAGCGGCATCACCGTCGGTGAGGTGCGTGTCCGGGAGGGCGGTCGCGCTTAGGATACCGAGTTCGGCGCCTCGCGCCTTGACTTGGATGAATCGGCGTCGTAGGATTATCGTTCTTTGAGCATCGAGGGCGGGCGTAGCTCAGTGGTAGAGTCCTAGCTTCCCAAGCTAGTTGTCGTGGGTTCAAATCCCATCGCCCGCTCCAATTCTCGCCTCGCGTCTGCGGGCAACGCGGTGCCGGTCCCCCTTCTTATGGTCACGGCTGAAGACGCAGCGCAAGGCAGGGCTTTTCTGCCCTTCGTCTGTGTGCCTCGCTCAGGCGCTCACAGCTGACAGCTCCGGCGCCCCACCGTGCGTTCCCTGGGCGACAAGGATCAGCTCCCGATGGAGCTGGAGGGTAATCGAGGGAGAGTGGAGCCGAGTCGTCTTTCTGGGGAGGCAGGTCCGGCCTCGTCGGGCAGTAGCGCCGCCTATTCGTTTCCGCGGAAGCCGTAGAGGAGCGTGATGTTGATGCGCCGGCTCAGATACTCGTCCCGGAACGACACGTCGTCGGTCTCGTGAAACAGATCGGAGTTAAAGATGACGGCACGGTTGCACCGATAGGGGACCCGCACCATGTGGGCGTGAGAGGCATCGAGAAATTCTTGGATTTTGCCACGGTTCTTTTGACTGTTGTAGGCTTTGAAATCCCAGTCCGCCGGGGCTTCCTGATCCCACACGAGCAGGCCGCCCGTCTCGGGATTCAAATTCGCCTCGTCGGGCGTCACCCAAAAGTTCACGTTCACGGCCGCGGCATCCGCGTGCATGCCCAGTCCTCGTCTCGCGCTGTCGTGTTTGAATGACCACGACTGCGTGAGCCGGTGCTGTTTGAATATACGGGGGAATCGCAGGCGGAGCTCCTCCGCAATCTGGAAGAGGAGGGGGGTCGCGAATCCGTCGCCGATAAACGCGCCGAGATACCCGTTTTCGTATTCCTTCTTCCAAATGGTGGCTTCCCAGCAGAAGCGCCGCATGGCGGCCAGCGCCTCGTCGGTCAGCAGCTGGTCGACATACAGCAGCTCCGGTCGTTTGGCGAGCCAGCGTCCTTCAATATCGGTTACGTCGAGATCGGGATTGAGGGCGGGACCCTGGATCCGCGGGGCTTGGCCCGGGTAGAGCAGGCGGTTCCAGGATGGCGCTAACGCATCGGCGTCCTGAGGCGAGAGCCGGACCCATGTCTGCGTGGGGGCGTCGCGGTCCGCCAGGGATCGGATTCGAAGCAGGGCGTCCAGGTATGCGTGGACCTCAGGACCGAGGCGGCCTTGGTCAACCAGATAGGTGATCTGCTCGACATCGTGTTTCAAGCGTGCTCGGGAGACGAGGGTAGGCCGCACGCCTTTCCCATGATCATGCTTTAGGCGTGTGGCGATATCGAGGTGGTGACAGGCTGCCTCGCCCTGACCTTGCCAGACCGAGAGCAACCCCAGATGATAATGGCCTTTCCATTGACCAGGGTCGGTCTGTGTGACCGTTTCGAACTGTGTGCGCGCCTCACCGTAGGCCCCGGTTTCCATACAGAGAAGGCCCAGATTGTTTCGGGCTTCCAAGTGCCGTGCATTGAGTTGGAGTGCCTGGGCATAGGCGTGCCGTGCTTCGTCCAGCCGCCTGAGTTCCTTGAGCACGACCCCGAGATTGTTGTGGAGATCGGCTGAGGTCGCCGCGCGCGTCAAGGCCTGCCGGTAGCTGGCTTCGGCCGCCTCGAATTGTCCGAGATCCTTGAGGACATTCCCCAGATTGCTCAAGGCCTCTGTATAACGGGGATTGAGTGCGATGGCCTCGCGATAGGCCTGCGCCGCTTCTTCGAGGAGTCCCTGCTTCTGGCGAACGACTCCAAGGTTGAACGCGTAGGTGGCCTGCGTTCGGTCGGAACGGATGGCCTGTTGGATGAATTCGACGGCCTCGTCGAGGCGTCCGCAGCGGTAGGCGATGAGGCCGAGCAGATGATTCGCCTCCGCATGTGCCGCATCGTGTTCGAGGATGCGTTGATAGAGGGCCGCGGCTTCACTCAGCCGACCGGCCTGGTGGTGCGCTCTCCCCTCGGTCAGACATTGCTGCAGCGCGATGCCTCCCAGGCCCATGGCCCGCTCTCCCTTGTCCTGAGCGCGCCGCTCGTGGCGATTCATGGCGCTCCTGCCCGTCGTGAACATAGTGGCCAGCCAGATAGCCTAACGCAGGAAGGAAGCGAAGGTCAAAGTCGGAGGCGGGGGGGGAAACGATGCTGAGCGTACGGGGGCCCGGCTCCAGGAGACCGAAGCCGAGGTTAGCTGGCTTTCGCGAGCGGTTGGGCCTGGTTCCGTTGTTTCACCACGTCCAGGGCCGCGATGCGGTAGGCCTCGGCGAATGTGGGGAAATTGAAGATGCTCTCGATGAAAATGTCGACGGGGTTGCCGTTGACCAGCGCCATTTCCGCCAAGTGAATGAGTTCCGTCGCGTTCTCACCGACGATCTGCACGCCCAGAATTTGCCGGCCGTCCGGCCCGGCGATCAGTTTCAGCAGTCCGTTTTGCGCGCTGGCGATCTGCCCTTTCGCGACCTCTTCGAATGTGGCCCGGCCGACGAAGACATTGCGAAAGCGAGCCCGAGCCTTCGCTTCGTCAAGTCCGACGCTGGCCATTTCCGGGATCGTGTAGATGCCCAGCGGAATGAAGTGATCGGAGGAGCCCACTGTGGTCCCCAGGGCATGGCTGACGGCCCGCCGACCTTGCTCCATGGCCGCGGAGGCCAACGAGGGAGGGCCGGCCATGTCGCCGACGATATAAATGTGCGGGACCGACGTCCGATTGTTTTGGTCGACGGGAATGAATCCCTTCTCGTTGCTGGACAAGCCGGCCGCAGCGATGTCGAGGTCGTCCATGTTTGGCTGGCGGCCCAAGGCCACCAGCATTTTTTCCGTCTTGATGATCGGGCCGTTGGCGAGCGTGGTGACGACCGACGAGAATCCATCCCACCGAATGGATTCGATTCGGGACGCGCCATGGTAGTGTCCGCCCTGTGCTTCGAAAGCGGTGGAAAACCGTTCCACGATTTCGGGGTCCATGAAGCGGAGGGGACGTGGATTGAGATCGATTAGCGTGACCTCGACGCCGAGGAGCGAAAAAATGGAGGCATATTCGCACGCGATCACGCCGGCCCCCAGAATGGCCAAGGATTTTGGGAGATAGATCATCGACAGGATCGAATCGCTGTCCAGCACATGCTCATGGTCGACCGGCGCGAACGCGGGATGTTTCGGGCGCGAGCCGGTGGCCAAGACGATGACGTCGCCCTGCAGTTCCTGGGTTTGCCCGTCGACGGTCGTCATCTCCAGGACGTGCTTGGAGATGAAGCGGCAGCAGCCGTGAAGAAACGTGATGTGATTGCGCTTCAACTGGGCGGTGATGTACTGGCTGTGGGCCTCCATGACCTCGGTCAGCCGATGCATCAGAATGCCGACCTCGATACCTTCCTTCAGCTGGCAATCGAAAGCCTGCGCGCCACGCTTGATGCGGTCGAGGCTGAGCGCCGTTTCGCGGAGCGTCTTGCTGGGAATGGTTCCGCGATAGACGCACCCGCCTCCGAGGCCCTGTTCCCTCTCGACGACCGCGACCTTCTTTCCAGCCTTGGCCGCCATGATGGCGGCCTTTTGGCCGGCGGGTCCGCTTCCGACGACGAGCACCTCGTACTTCGCGGTGAGGCTCATAGAGACATGCTGCTCACAACGTTTCTGACCATGTCTTGCGCGGCGACGAGCGCGGCTAGATCCTTGGGATACAGGTTGAGATCCGCGAAGGCCGGGTGATCGTAGAGCGTTTCGACGCTCATCTCACCTTGGCCCAGGATGAATGATGCGAACCGATGGGCGACGGTGGCGATCATGACCTCTTGCTTGAAATTCGGCGCTTGCTCGTAGTTCTGATAGTAGAAGATGCTCTCGCGGACCTGTTTGGGCAGGGCCCATTGCTCCCCCATCAGATCGCCCACCTGCACATGGTAGTCACTGACCAGCTTGAACATGAAGCACGGATCGGCCTGTACATTCAATTCCTTGGCCAGTTTGATCGCGGTATTGAGGACCACGGGCCGGCCGATGGCGTGCAACAATCCGCAGATGTAGGCGCTCTCCAGATTGGTGCGCTTAAGTTTGGCCACTTCCTTCGCGTACGCCCCGCTGGCGACGGCGTGCCACCACATGGCCTCCAAGTCCTTTTCGAAGCCGGGTGCTTGAAAGGTGCCGGCCTTGAGAGAGACGGTAAAGGCGATTTCGGAAAGGAGATTGATGCCGAGCATGGAGACGGCGTGTTGGAGCGAGACAATCGGTACGCGGGGCATGTACGCCGGAGAGTTGGCGATCCGCAAGACATGGGCCGCCAACGCCTGGTCTTTGTGGATCAGGCCGGCGAATGTGGCCGCATCGGAATTTGGGTCGTTCACCAACGCCAAGATCTGCGTGGCAACGCGGGGAAGCAGCGGCAACTGGATGTTCCCGCTAGCCATGCGTTCGTTGAGGGCCTGTTCGAGGCGTTGACAGGCTTCCGGGTTCAGGTTGATGGGGGCTTGTGTCGCCATAGTGGTCTCCAGAAAATGGGCCTACGTCTCAATCGCTACCGATCTTGTCGGTGCCTTTCTCAAAAATCTTGAGGGGTAAATGCCATTGGTGGTTGCAGAATCAGTCCATGACAGTGAGAAAGCCGCCGCGTATACTCCGAAGTGGCCGTGTCTCTGCAACGCACTGTTTTTGAAGGGATTGTATGGATCATCCGAACCCTACCCCCGCGGCAGTTGGTGGGCTCACACTGCTGTCACTCATAGTGGTTCTTGGCATGACCCTTGCGGCGGAGCCTTCCCCCTCGGGACACGGTGAGCCCAGGGCGGCGGCCTCTGATTCGACCGAGTCGAATCGGCCGTTTTCCGCCCAAGAACGAGCCGATGTCGAGCGGAAAGTGCAGGCGGAATTGGATGAATTGCAGGCCGGAATTCAGCGCCTCCAGGCACGGATGGATCAGATGTCGGCCGATGCGCGTCAACGGGCGGAAGCCTCCATTCAGGATTTGGAGCGGCGCAAGGAGGAGGCTCGGCGGAAGCTCGAGGAAATCAAGGCGGCAGGGGAGACGACCTGGGCAAGGCTCCGGGCCGGTCTAGAATCGGCGATGGACGACCTCAAGCGTCGCTTCGACCACATGATGCCCTCGGGGAAGTAGGCCTCTACGCATGCGCGGAGGGGGCGGGGTGTTCTCCTCAGTGGGCTTGCCGTGCCGTCCGCCCCTGTGTATACATGGGGAACGTCAGGGAGTTGACCGACCGTGAACACTCGCTATGCCCTCTATCCCGGCTGCGCGGCTCAGGGTGCGACGCCTGAGCTGTATCAGGCCACAATGGCCGTGTTGCCACGTCTTGAGATCCAGGTCGTCGAGTTGAAGGCGGCCGCCTGTTGTGGGGCGGGAGTGGTGGCGGAGGCGGATCCGGATGCGGCCTTGGCGCTCAATGCGCGGACCTTCGCCCAAGCCGAGGCGATGCATCTGGATGTCATGACGATTTGCGGGACCTGCCAGGGCGTGATGAGTGCCGCGAACCGGCGCCTGAAATCGGAACCGGAAACCCTCGCCAAGGTCAACGCGATTCTGGCTGCCGATGGTCTGGCGTATCGTGGCACGGTACAGGTGAAACATCTGCTCTGGATCGTGGTCAAGGACCTAGGCTTGCCACGCTTGCGGAGGGAGCTGCACGTGCCCTTGGAGGATCTGCGTGTGGCCCCTTTTTACGGGTGTTACATGTTGCGCCCGTCCTGGGAGCTGGGCTTCGATGATCCCGAAAATCCCTCCTCTTTGGAAAAGGTCATTCGGACCCTCGGGGGCGAACCGGTTTCCTATGCCGGGCGGACGAAATGCTGTGGCTTTCCGATCATTCTTGAGAAAGAGGCGATTGCCATGGCGATGTCCGGCCAGAACATGAAGGAGGCCAAGGACCAGGGGGCCCACGCCATGGTCACGCCCTGTCCCCTGTGCCACATGAGCCTCGACGTGTACCAAGATCGAGCTGGGCGGGCGGTCGATACGACCCTGAGTTTGCCGATATTGCATCTCCCCCAGTTGCTGGGTTTGGCCATGGGCGTGCCTCCGGACGATCTCGGTTTGCATCGCCATCTGGTGCCGGTTGATGCTCTGCTGCGAAGAATCCACCGGCATCCCGACCCGTCAATTTCCCTGAGCCCAAGATCCTCAGCCTCCCAATCATCCTAACCCATTGAAATATTCAGGCAAGGAGCGTCGTGGCATGAAAGTCATCACTCTCTCAGACTATCAAGTGTTTAGTTCAGAAAAGATGAAGAAGAACAATATCTTTGAAACGCCTCGGTTTTTCTGCGACGTCTATTGTTTCGAGCCGGGGCAGGAACAGAAGGGGCACGTCCATGGCGAGCAGGACAAGGTCTATCTGGTGTTAGAAGGCCAGGGAACCTTCCAGGTGGGTGCGGAGAAACAGGTCCTGGGACCAGGGCAGGGAACCATGGCCCCGGCTGGTGAAGAACATGGCGTGAAGAATCACACACAGGCGCGACTGAAAGTCCTGGTCTTTGTGGCCCCGAATCCCTGAGACGGGTCGCTAGCGCGTGAACAGTGGTACGGTCACCGTGATCGCTCCGGCGAGATCTCCGTCGCCATGGCCTTCTTTCGGATAGCCGGAGATGTCGAGATCACCTTCTGGCTCGCCGTGACATTTGAGGCACTCCGGTTCGTAGTAGATGGGCATGACGACCCGGAGTGTCTTGCCCCCATCGGTCAACTCACTCACATAGGCTTCGGCGCGCGGTCGTCCTGACAACCATTGTAGGACGGAGGCTTCGTACTCGTCCGGCTCATTCTTGGAGTTCCGCGGTTGCAGCGCGGTCTGCTTCAAGCGCACATGGGATTGCTGGGAAAACCTCCTGGCCGCCTGACTGCCATAGGTCGCCGGGATGAAGTTCTTGTAGCCGATTCCCCGCTGGTTGATCACGACCTGTGCATCTTGGACGACCGCCTTGCTGGCTTCGAGAAAAGCCGGGAGCAGTTCTCGGGCGAGGGAGGGAATGGAGGAGCCGGCATCGCGTCTCTGAAGAGTGCGCAGATCGATGCCTGTCATGAGCCGATATTGCTCGATCAGTTGTTGCTCGAACAGCGCCGGCGTAAAGCCCTTTTCTCCGCGATGCGGATCGTCGATGAGGCTTTGATGATGGTCGATGACCAGTCTTCCCGCGCTCAGCAGCTTGGCGAGAAGACGTGCGGTCTCTTCCCCCTCGGCACGGTCGACCGCCCAGGCCGAATCGGCCGCGCCGAGGGGGTCGAGGGCCCAACAGACGATGCCAAGGATAGCGGCCAACCATGGATGTGGCATGGGTTCCTCCTGTCGTCAATTATCGCCGATGGTTTTCTCGGCATGCGCCCTGATCGTAGTGCGTGGGCATGTTCTCTGCGGCAAAGGGCAGGCCCTCGATGGCCGCTCGTCTGGGGTACGCATAAGGCTCCTCGAACCAGCGGCGGTGCATCGCCGCCAGTTGTCCCGCTTCTTCCAGCATGTACAGCGTGTGGTTGATGAGGCCTCGGAGCCGGTAACTCTCTTCCGCTGTGGCGACCGCGTAGGATTCGCTCGTCAGTCGCAGCGGGGTGCCCGCCCGGGTGGTGAGCAAGAGCCAGTCTTTCCTGACCGTTGCCGCCTCGAACTGCAACACGGGCAGTTTGCCGAGGATGACATCGATGGGGGGGGATGGCCATTCGAACGCGGCCGGTAAGGAGTCGCAGAGAAGAAGGTGGCTGTCCTTCAGGTGCTCTCGGGCGTAGAACTCGGCCGTGGTCCCTTCCTGTACCGCGATGGTGCGGCCGGCGAAGGCCGTTCGCGCGTCGGCCACCTCGATGCCTCCGGTCCTCCCATGGGCCGTGGCGGCTGCGATGGCCTGGTGCGTGTCCTGACGTCGGGTAAGCCCGCCCAAGCCGCCGCCCGAGACATACGGGTTGGAATAGGCCAAGCCGCTCCGGGCCGGTGACGGCACGTTACTGCTGATCGAGGAGACGAAGAAGTCGAGTTTGCCCTCATTCAGCAGCACGAACAGGTCGCGGAATCGGACCAGGTGCAGGACGGGCTTGATCGGCTGGCCGTCGCATGCCCGGGTCAGGGCCTGCGCCAAGGTCTGGATCACTTCCACGTCCATCCCGGTAACCCGGACGCCTTCGTCCGTGAAAACGGCGGGAAAGACGAAGGGGCGGAACGGTTCCACCGAGAGGCCGACTTGGACCTGCTTGCGCAGGCAGATCGTTTGCACTTCGTCCGTGGGAATCGGTTGGATCCATTGGACCGCGTCGATGAGCAAGCCGCACCCGGCCAGACCGGGCAGCACGGCGGCTGCGGCGGCGCGAGCCAGTCGTGTCAGAATCGAACGCCGGAGAGGAACATCCATTGGTGCGCGAGTCCTCGTTCTTCGCGAAAGTCGATGCGGTACTGCGTGTATTGAAAGCCGAAGTCGACGGCAAGGCCGTGGGCCACGGGAAATCGGACGCCCAACTGGCCGCCGAGGACATGCCCGGTCCGGTCGTTGCCTGAACTGGGCAGGACCGCGCCCGTGATGGCTCCCAGGTACGGGACGGCCCGGTCTTCAAGGGGACCGAACAAGGCATGCCGGATCAGGCGGTTGATGGGACGACCCTTCGGAAAGTCCAGCAGGTCGAGAAAATTGTTCCAGCGAGGATTCACCAGCAACGAATGTTGGTCGGTGGTGAACTCACGGGTGGCGATACTGAAGAACTGGTACAGACTCCGCACTTCAAGGTTCCCATACCGCAAGGCGGTGAACCCAGCCTGGATGCCGATCTCCCGGTCGCGCGGCGCAAAGGTTTGCTTGCGGATGGCGATATCCAGGTTGATCGGCTTGATCGGCATCACATCGAGCAAGGCCTCCTGGGCCCACGCCGCTTCCGGCACGGCGAGCAAGGTCCCGAACAGCAGGGCTCCGCCAATCCCGAGCCTGTGTCGGCGCTCAGTGTGGGGCATGCGGGTCGACTGCTCCGGCGCTGATGCACGAGCGCATGATCTCCGCACGGCAGCTGAATCGCGTGGAGAGTACGGCATTGGCGACATCGGCCAGGTGTTCTGGAGGGTCCGGGGTGTGCGCCCGATCGACGAGCAGGTGGTCGGGGACGCTTCCCCCGTCGACGGCGAGCACACCAGGAATCTGAGCGAGTGCCTGTCGGACCGCCTCCACCTGTTGGGCGCAATGGTCACCGGAGAGGAGCAATGCGATACGTTCTTGGGGCCGTTCCGCGGCCGCACCCAACGACGGATTCAGGATCCATGCGCCGATGGTGAGCCCAGCGATGAGATAGCTCGGGACAATCCGCATGGTAGTCTCGGCTTGGCAAGAAGGGAGAGGCGCCAGGCCAGAAAGTCGGGACCTGGCGCCTCAAGACAGGGCGTCCCCTCTACTTTGCCGGGATCTCCCAGGGTACCATCGGCATGAGCGGCGCCGGCTTCGCATCCGGGCCTGCCAGCAAGACCGCAATCGCCCCCCGGAGCGCGCCCGTCAAGGAATGGGTGACCAGCGGATAGGCGCCCGCCGATTCCACCACGACGTCAAACGTGGCGGCACTGCCTGGGCCGACCACGTAGGTCTGCACGCCTTTGAGGTTGTTGGCCGGATTGCCGCTTTCATACACGTTGTCCCAGATTTCGCCGATCGGATGGAACGCCGAGAATTCGTTGGGGCCGGCATTCACAAAGTAGATCCGCACCCGCTCCCCTGGTTTGGCGTCCAGTTTGCCGCCGTTGGTGACGAAGGGGTGGTACTTGAAGATACCGCCGTTGAACATGATGCCGTCGAACTTCCGGTCGAACATGCTCTGGACATCGTTCGGATTCTTGAAGAACTCCGACTGCACCAGCACATATTCCCGATCCGCTTTCGGCCATGCGTGGGGATCTCTCGGGTCCACGATGATGGCGCCGAACATTCCGCGCGCCACGTGTTGGATCATCGGGGGAGCCCCGCAGTGATAGAAGAAGATCCCGGGCTTCTTCGCCACGAACGTGTAGCTGATCGTTTCGCCGGCGTTGATGGCCCTGTAGTTCTTCAGAAAGTCGATTTCCGCGGCGTGAAAGTCCATGGCGTGGGGAAACTTGTTGCCCGCCGGATTCTCGAGCGTAAAGTTGATGGTGTCACCTTCCGTCACCCGTACCACCGGGCCGGGCATCTGCCCGTTGAAGGTCCAGGCCGCATATTTTTCGCCGTTGCCGTCGATGACCAGGTCGGTCTCGACGGCCGTCATCTTGACCTCGTGAGTCTTGGCCCACGCCGCAGTGGTCTGGAGTCCCAGTCCCAAAGTCAGCACCGTGGCCGTGGTCGCAAGGCACGCAGTCATGAACCGCTCAGTCGTGACGCGCATGGGAGGTCCTCCTTGAATGAAGCGTTGCGATGGTCCTACCGCCGCCAGGATTGGCGTCGGAGTCTCACCGGAGTTTTGAGCTTACCAAAGGAGACCAATGCACAAATATGATGTAAATCACATTATGGCGAAAAGCCGGAAGGACGCGACAACTAGGCCGATACGGCCGCGGCGATCGACTGAAGCCGTGCGAGATCCCGAATGACCAGATGCTTGGCGGTGCCGGAAACAAGGCGATTCTTCTTGAACCGCCCCATGATGCGGATGACGGTCTCGGTGGTGGTGCCCACCATGTTGGCCATGTCTTCTCGGGTGAGGCGAAATGGGAGGCGAATACCGTCGGATTCTTTCACGCCACTGCGGATCGCCAGATCCACCAGCAGGGATGCCAGGCGCTGGTCGGCTCGATCCAGGGCGAGGATCTTGGCCTTTTCCTGGGTTTCCCGCAGGCGATTGCCGAGGTGTTTGATGACTTCGAGCGCAGCCTCGGGGCTCTGCCGCAGCATGTCGAAGTAGGCTTTCTTGCTCATGCGCAAGATACGGACATCGCCGACCGGGTGGGCGGTTCCGGGATGGAGGCCGCCTTCGAAGGCGGCGGCATCGCAGCAGAACAGATCACCGGCCATCAGCATCTTGAGCGTGCACTCCTTGCCATCCGGAGTGGACTTCACGCATTTGACGGTGCCTTCCTTGACGATATGGAAGTATTGGGTCGGCTCGCCTTCCCGGAAAATGACGTCACCCTTGCCGTACTGGGCTTCCGTCATCTCCAGGAGCAGGCGCTGCCGATCCGCTCCTGAGAGAATGTTCAGGAGGGGAATGTGGTCGAGCCCGTCCGTCCTGGTGGAGCTGGACCGATTAGCGGAGGGCTTGTTTGGCCGCTTCGACAATGGAGCGTGCCCCAATTCCAAAATGATCGACCAACTCGTCCGGTTTGCCGCTATGGGGAATGTCGCGTACGGCCAGTTTGGTGACGCGAACGCCCTCGGTTGCCAGCGCATTGAGGACGGCGTCGCCCAAGCCGCCATGGGCATAATGATCTTCCACGGTCAGCAGCCGATTCTGGGTGGCCTTGGCGCAGGCCGCCAGCGTGGCCCGGTCGATCGGGACAATGCTGTAGAGGTCGACGACCCGGGTGGCTATCCCCGCGGCTTTCAGTTGGTCGTGAGCTTTGAGGGCTTCGAAGAGCGTGATTCCGGCGGCGACGATGGTCAACTGGTCCGCAGCGCTCTGACGGAGGATCTTGGAGCCTCCGATGGGAAAGGTCTCGTCCGCGCCATAGAGGACCGGCGATTTCGGGCGACCCGCCCGAAGATAGACCATGCCGCTGTGATTGGCCGCGGACTCCACGAGCCGATAGGTGCTGGTCGCGTCGGAGGGGTAGAGGACGACGACCTCTGGCTGTGCCGCCATCATGGCGATATCTTCCAAACCCATCTGTGACGGTCCGTCCTCCCCGATGCTGACGCCGACGTGGGTGCCGACCAGCTTGATGTTGGATCGGCTGATGGCCGCCATGCGGATAAAGTCATAGGCCCGGGTAAAGAAGGCGGCAAAGGTCGCCACAAAGGGCACCTTGCCGCATGCGGCCAGGCCCGCCGCCGCACCAAGCATATTTTGCTCGGCGATGAAGTTTTCGAAAAAGCGGTTCGGGAACTTCTTGCCGAACTTGTCGGTGTACGTGGAATTTTTCACGTCGGCATCCAGCCCGACTACCTTGGGGTTGACCGCCCCCAAGGCTTCCAGGGCGACCCCAAAGGCTTCACGGGTGGCGACCGAGTCGCCGACTTTGTAGGGAGAGGCACCCAAGGGCCCCACGACCGGCCTGGCCGGTCCGGTCCCTGTCGGTTTGGCGATCGCAGGGGGTGGCACCTGGGGTTTCAGCTGCTGGCTGAGCTCGGCGATCGCCTTCTGGGTTTCCTCCCCCTTCGGAATCGGCTTGCCGTGCCAGCTGGCGCTGTTTTCCATGAAGGAAACGCCCCGGCCCTTGAAGGTCTTGGCCAGGAGGACGGTCGGTCGCCCCTTCGTCGAGGCGGCTTCCTTGAAGGCTGTCAGAATCGCCGCCATGTCGTGGCCGTCGACAACGAGAGCATGCCAGCCGAATCCAGACCAGCGGGCACGGTAGGCCTCCATGTCGTGTTGGAGCATGGTGGGATCGCTTTGGCCGAGCCGGTTGATGTCCACGATGGCGCAGAGATTGTCCAGGCCATGATGGCGGGCGACCTCGGCCGCTTCCCACACCGAGCCTTCCACCGACTCGCCGTCGCCCATGAGGACGTATGTGCGGTGATCAAGTCGGTCGACGAACTTGGCGTTCAGGGCGATTCCGACGCCGACCGGTAGCCCCTGGCCCAGCGATCCAGTGGCCATGTCCACAAAGGAGAGTCGAGGGGTCGGGTGGCCTTCCAAATCGGACGTCAAGGTGCGGAGTTTCAAGAGATCGGTCTTGGGAAACAGGCCCGCTTCCGCCCAAGCCGCATACAACAACGGCGCCGCATGCCCTTTGGAGAGGACGAACCGGTCACTGTTCGGGGCTTTGGGGTTGGTCGTGTCGTAGCGCATGACGGAGAAAAAGAGCGCGGCCACGAGGTCGGCGGCCGAGCAACAACTGGACGGGTGCCCGCTGCCGGCTTCGCTGGTGGCGCGGACGCTTTCGATGCGGAGCTGGGTCGCGATATTGTGCAAGCTGGCGACATGATCTTGTTGTGTGGCGGTCGCGGGCGGCATGGTCGTTCCTCTCGTATCGGTCAACGGGTCGCAGGGATGATACAGCGGGCGTGTGACGTGGCGGAGGCTAGCAAATGCGGGCGCGGGGAGTCAACGCACGGATGGGAGGAGGGGCGCCGGCCGAGACGGCGGCTACGCGAAGAATCGAAGCCAGAGATAGAGGTGGCTGATGAGCAACGAGCCGATCATCACGGGGAGGCCCAATTTCAGGAACTGCCAGAAGGTAAGGGGATAGCCCGCGCGTCGCGCCATGTCGGCAATCACGACGTTGGCGGAGGCGCCGATGAGCGTGCCGTTACCGCCGAGGCAGGCGCCCAGGGCCAAGGCCCACCACATGGGAAGGATGTCCGTCTGATGCACCAGGTCGGTGTAGTTTGTGATAGTCGGGTGGAGGGAGCGCGCCAGGTCGACGATCAGAGGATTCATCGCCGCCACATAGGGAATATTATCGATAATTCCTGAGAGTATCGCAGAGCCCCAGAGAACGGCAAATGTGGCACCGGGCACGTTCCCGCGTGTCCAGTCGACCAACTGGGCCGCGAGCAGGCCGATGACGCCCACTTTGACGAGCCCGCCGATCAAAATGAAGAGTCCGATGAAGAAAAAGATGGTCTTCCACTCTACGTCGGTCAGGTAGTGGAGTTCCGCCGTATCCTGCCGTGCCGACGTTCGAGGGTGTCCGACCAACATGAACAAACTGGCCCCGAGCAGGGCGATGGTGGCCGGCTCCAAATGCAGCCATCCGTGCAGGGCGAAGGCCAGGTTGACCAGGCCGAGTAGCCAAACGCACCGGAACATCAGCGGGCGGTCGCGCACGGCGTCGAGTGCCTTCAACGCCATCATCGATTCCTTCAAGTGGGGGGCCACGGTCAGGTGCCGGCCAAAGGCCACCCAGAGTCCGAGCAGGAAGCACAGCATGATCAGGATCACCACCGGCCCGAGCATGACCAGGAAGTCGAGATAGCCCAAGTCGGCTTTGCTGGCGATCATGATGTTGGGCGGATCGCCCACGAGGGTCGCCGTCCCGCCGATGTTGGAAGCCAGCGCTTGCGGGATCAGGAGGGGCACGGGGTTCAGAGACAGGCGTTTGGCAATTTCCAGCGTCACCGGGGCCATCAGGAGGACGGTCGTGACGTTGTCGAGCATCGCTGAGAGAACGGCCGTCAGAACGGAGAGGAGAAGGACCAGGCGAAAGGGCTGCGCCCGCGCGCGTTTGGCCGCCCAGATGGCGAGGACTTCGAACAGTCCCGTCTCCCGCGTCACATTGATGATGACCATCATGCCGATGAGCAGGAAAATGACGTTGTAGTCGACGCCGAACTCGTGGGAATAGAAGGCTTCCTCCTGAGAGATGACCCCTAGTCCGATCATCAGCGCCGCGCCGAACAGTGCCACGATGGTTTTGTGCACGCGTTCGGTGACGATCGCTAGGTAACACACGCTGAAAATGGTCAGGGCGATGATAGTGGAAGACACGAGTGGCACCGCGTGGCGTGGTCGGGACGAAACCGTCTCGGTTCTGAGGCCACTCTAACCGTCGGACTGGGCGCACGCAACCGGAATCGATCGGGCACACCCGCTGGGGGGAAGTCGAAATTGATCTGAACAGATCGTTTTGCTAAGTAATGGGGATATTCGTGTCACTCACGGCAGTCATGCTTCACAAAGGGAGGGGCTATGCGTCCGTTCATGCATCTGGTTGGTGCGGTGCTCGTGGGAGCCGCGGTGGCAAGCGTCCCCGCGGTGTTTGCGGAAGAAGGGCATGGGTCGATCGTCATTACCAGCCCCCAAGAGGGCGCCGTCGTGGATGGCAAGCAGCTCGAATTGAAATACGAGCAGACCAAGGGCGGGCAGGCGCATCATGCGCATGTGTACCTCGATGGGGTCTATCAAAAAGGCTTCAAAGGGATCTTTGCAGAGATTCCGCCTGGCAAGCACGAAATCAAGGTGGTGGCGGCGACCGATGAGCACAAAGCGCTGTCGACCGAAGCCGTCGTGCACATTGAAGTGAAGTAGAAGCAGCAGGGGAGCGCCGGACCGCGGGCCGGCGTTCCCTAGGCGAACGCTAGGGGGAACTGGTCGGAGGAATGACGCGGCCCCATCGAACCTTGTGCCAGATCCTTTCGTGCGCCCAGAACAGCACCACCTTCGTCATGGCTTCGGTGGAGCCGATGAAGGCCGCGTATTTGATATTCCCGGTGATGATATAGCTGATGATCATCGTGTCCATGGTGCCGACGGCCCGCCAACTGATACCTTTGACGAGGCTGCGGACGTGGGATTCGGGAGCCTCGATGCTAGTCGCCATGGGTCGTGTCCTTCTGTCGAGAAGCGGCGGTTGGCGGCTTGGTGGCCTGAGTGCCCCGCCGCTCCGGCCGGGATGATGGCTGCATGTGATGAGCCGTACCGGACGTATCGAGGTGATGCCCCCCTCCTGCAGCGAGTTGACGCAATGTGTAGTGGTCCAGGATGCCGGCGATCGCGTCCCGAACCTCGCCCATAGCGTCCTGGATCGGGCAATACGGTTTCGCAGCGTGCGGGCAGTCTCGGCATTTCTGGTATGCGGTCACGCTGACGCAGGCGATCGGGGCGAGCGGTCCATCGAGAATCCGGATGACCTGTCCCACGGTAACCTCGTCTGGTGACTTGATGAGCGCGTAGCCGCCGTGGACCCCACGATGGCTGGCAACCAGTCCCGCGCGCTTGAGCGCCAACAAAATCTGTTCGAGAAATTCCACCGGAATGCGTTGGCGATCGCCGATCTCGTGCCGCTGGAGCAGGCGCTGGTTATAGTGCAGCGTCAGTTCCAGCAATGCCCGCAAGCCGTACTCGCTCTTCTTGGAGAACTTCACGCCGGCCGGTGGTTCCGTCAAAAGTAAACTGAGTTACTCAAGTATTGGGACATTAGGCGGGATGCTAGGGAATGTCAAGCGGGACCGGGGCGGGTTGGCCGAAGATGATTCGGCATGCGGCGATGGGTGAGGTATTCCCGCAGGCGTGTCGCCCTTCCCTTGACAGGGTGCCATCATCATTGCTAGGTTCGATTCATTCAAAACACTTTTCTTACCAAGGGTTTGGACGGTCAGTGACGTTTCAGGATCTCATCCTCTCATTGCATCGTTTTTGGGCCGATCGGGGCTGCGTCATCCATCAGCCGTATGACGTGGAAATGGGGGCCGGCACGTTCCATCCGGCGACCTTTCTGCGCGCGCTCGGTCCGGAGCCGTGGCGAGCCGCCTATGCGCAACCCTGTCGGCGACCGACTGACGGCCGGTACGGCGAAAATCCGAATCGACTACAACACTACTATCAGTACCAAGTGGTGCTGAAGCCCTCGCCCGATAACATTCAGGACCTGTATCTGCAGAGCTTGGCCTATCTTGGCATCGACCCTCGCCAGCACGATATTCGTTTCATGCAAGACGACTGGGAGTCGCCGACGCTGGGCGCCTGGGGACTTGGCTGGGAAGTCCGCTTGGACGGGATGGAAATCACCCAGTTTACGTATTTCCAGGAGATCGGCGGGATCGAGCTGAGTCCGATTACCGTGGAGTTGACGTACGGGACCGAACGTATCGCGATGTACTTACAGGGCGTGGACAGCGTGTTCGACCTGCAATGGAACGACACGCTGACCTACGGCGACGTGCACCATCGCGGAGAAGTGGAATTCTCCAAGTCGAATTTCGAGGAAGGCAACGTCGCCATGCTGATGGCAGGGTTTCAGGCCTACGAGCAGGAGTGCCGTGATCTGCTCGCCAAAGGATTGACGCTGCCGGCCTACGACTACTGCATCAAGTCCTCGCACGTGTTCAATCTCCTGGATGCCCGCGGTGCGATCAGCGTGGCGGAGCGAACCGGCTACATCGCCCGTGTCCGAGCCTTGGCCCGCCAATGCGCGGAGCGGTACATTGAAGAGAGAGCGGCCATGGGCCATCCGTTGCTCGAACGGCAGGTAGCCAAGTCCGCTGTTCATACGCGAGCCAGACGTCGATAGCCGTATGACGCGCGTATCTTCAAAGAAGGGACCGACCAAGCGCTCGTCGAAGGCTGGTCCCGCTCAGCTCCTGCTCGAAATCGGCACGGAAGAACTGCCTTACGAATTCATCGCCCCGGCCGCTGCCTCGCTCAAGACCCATGCAGAAGCGTCGCTGGCGGATGCCAGGCTGACGTACGAATGCACGAAAACGCTGGCGACTCCTCGACGTCTGGTGCTGGTCGTCGAGGGACTTGCCGCGCACCAGGCGACAGTTGTCAAAGAGGCGATGGGGCCTTCAAAGTCTGTTGCGTTCGACCAAACCGGCCAGCCGACCAAAGCCGCCATCGGCTTTGCAACAGGTCAGGGGGTGGCGGTCGAGGCGCTCCAAATCCGGCAAACTTCTAAGGGCGAGTACCTGTTCGCGGTCAAGGAAGATGCCGGACGTTCGACCGAAATCGTTCTGCGCGAGCTACTGCCCGAGGTCGTTGGTAAGCTGTCGTTCCCCAAATCGATGAAATGGAACGAGGCAGGCGTGCGGTTCGCCCGGCCGGTCCGCTGGCTGGTGGCGTTGTACGCAGGAAAGATCGTGCCGGTGGAGATCGCGGGGGTCAATGCGGGCGGCTGCACGTTCGGCCATCGTGTGGTCGGCGGCGGCAAGCCCATCGCGGTAAAGAGTTTCGACTCCTACTGCCAGGCGCTCGAACTGGCGGGGGTTGTGGTCGATCCGGAGCGGCGGCGGCAGCGCATTCAGGACCAGCTTCATCAGCTATGCGGGAAAGCCGGCGTCGGACTCAATGCGGACGACGCGTTGCTCGATCAGGCGGTATACACCACCGAATGGCCGTACGCGGTGCTCGGCAGTTTCAAACAGGAATATCTCGCCGTGCCCCCGGAAATCCTCATGACCTCCATGAAAGAGCATCAGGGATTTTTCTCGGTGCGCGACAAGAAGACCGGGCGGTTGGCGGCGCATTTCATCGCCGTGGCGAACTCCCAACTGAAAGACATGTCCTTGATCAGGGCGGGCAACGAACGGGTGCTCGCCGCCCGGCTGGCCGACGCAAAGTTCTTCTTCGACGAAGACCGAAAGGCCAGGCTTGAAGAGCGGGTGAAGAAGCTCGCGGGAGTCACCTTTCACCAAAAGCTCGGGACGATGGCGCAAAAGCAGGAACGGGTCCGGAAGCTGGCAGGGGGAATCGCCGCCTTGCTGAGCCGGAAGGACGATGTGCGGCAGGCCTGCGACAGGGCGGCCGCATTGTGCAAGGCCGATCTCCTTACCGGCATCGTCGGAGAATTTCCCGAGTTGCAGGGCATCATGGGCGGTGAGTACGCGAAACATGACGGGGAGTCCGAAGCGGTCGGGCAGGCGATCCGGGAGCAGTATCTTCCTCGTGCGCTCGAAGGAGAATTGCCGGCCTCGCTGCCGGGGCAGATTCTCTCTCTGGCAGACCGGTTCGATTCCATCGCTGCATTTTTCCACGTCGGGATGGTCCCGACCGGCTCCGAAGATCCCTTCGCTTTGCGCCGTCATGCGACAGCCATCGTGCGGATCCTATTGGAAGGGCAGATCCGCGTAGATCTGGGGCCGATCGTCGAACTGGCGCGGTCGGCAGTCGGGGAACAAGGGTTCAAAGGGGTGCCGGATGCCGAGGTCCAGGGAAGAAAACGGATTGCGGAGTTTCTGTTCGACCGGGTCCGTCACTACGGCAAGACGGTGCACGCGTTGCGGGAGGATGTGATGGAGGCGGTGCTGCGTTCGGCCTCCGCTTCTGTGATCGACCTCGTCGATCTTCTGTTAAAGATGAAGGCGCTGCAGACGGTGACGGCGAGGCCAGAATTCGATCCCTTGATCGTCGGGTTCAAGCGCGCCTCGCGCATCGTCGAGAAGGAACGGTGGGACCGTCAGCCGGTCGACCCCTCGCTTTTCAAAGAGGCGGCTGAATCGGAGTTGCACAAGCAATTGGGGAACAGCCGCAAAGATTTCGATCAGGACATGGCGAAAGGCCAGTACGAGAAGGCGCTGGAGGCTCTGGTTCGGCTCAAACCCGCCATCGACGGATTTTTTGATGCGGTAATGGTCAACGCCGAGGACCCGGCGTTGAGGAGCAACCGGCTGTCCCTCTTGAAAGACACGGAGGATTTCTTCAAGTCATTCGCCGACTTTTCAAGGATTGTGGTACAAGGAGTGTGAAGGCAGGGGCGTCGGTGATTGTTCGGCGCGCGCAAGCGGAAATCCCTGAGCCTTCCGTGCGAAGCGACGATTTGGAGAAGGCATGGTCGCTCCATCCGAGCAGGGCTCCGAAGCCGGGAGAGCTGCGAAAGTCAGCCGGTTCGCCAAGCTGGTGACGGTGGGGATGATCATCCTTTGCAACTGCGTGTTGTTGTTCGGGGTCTGGGTCAGCGGCGTGAATCTGGACGAGTTGATGAAGGCTCCTGACCTGTTCGATTCCAAGCAAGATGTCTGTTTGCGGTTGACCTGGCAGCGGATCAACGGAGTGCCGGACCCGGTCCGTGTCTGTTCGGAATGGATCAATTTGGCCGATCCGTCCGGTGTTCCGCATCACCTTGCGAAAGACGTCAAAGTCCGGCAGGGGCCGGACGGTCAATACTACTTTGACCGGAGCATTCATGCGGATTTTCGGCTGTTGGGGCTGGCGCTGTTCGTCGGGGCGGTGCTGTCGACCGGCATGTGGCTGAGGCGTCGCTTGGTCGCCCGCTACCGGCTGCGTCTCGACACGGCCGAAGCTCATAGTTCCATGTGTCTCCACTGAGTGTGGAGCAGAAGGAGAGGGCACGCGTGGGAAAGAAATACGTCTACTACTTCGGTGACGGGAAGGCCGAAGGCACCTCCAATATGAAAGAGCTGCTCGGCGGGAAGGGCGCGGGATTGGCGGAGATGACGAACCTGGGAATCTCTGTGCCGCCCGGGTTCACGATCTCAACCGAGGCCTGCGTCGAATACTACAAGCTCGGGAAAAAGTATCCTTCCGGCATGTGGGATACGGCGTTGCAGGCGCTCAAGCGGGTCGAGCGGTCGATGGGCATGGGGTTCGGGAATCCCGAACGCCCGCTGTTGGTCTCGGTGCGGTCCGGCGCGCGCGCGTCCATGCCCGGCATGATGGACACCGTGCTCAATCTCGGTCTCACCCGCGAGCTGGCCGCTCAGCTGGCCGAGGCGACCGGCGACCCCGACTGGGCGCGCGACACCTGGGACCGGTTCTGTGCCGGCTACGGCAGCATCGTGCTCGGCGACGCCACCGCCACACCGCCCGCCGACCCGTATGACCAGCTCCGCGACGCCATCGGTGCGGTGTTCGGTTCGTGGAGCAACGAACGTGTCGCCGCCTATCGGCGTCACCACGGTCTGGGCGAGGGTGGCGGCACCGCGGTGACCGTGCAGGCCATGGTGTTCGGCAACCGCGACGATCAATCCGGGACAGGCGTGGTGTTCAGCCGCGACCCGGCCACCGGCGCGCCCGAGCTGTTCGGCGAATGGCTCGCCCGGGCCCAGGGCGAGGATGTCGTCTCCGGCGAGCGCACACCCGAGAGCATCGACTCCTTCCGGACCCACGCGCCCCGCCTGCACGCCGAACTCGCCACCATCGCGCAGACACTCGAGAACGAACACCGCGATCTCGTCGACATCGAGTTCACGGTCGAGAGCGGCACGTTGTACATGCTGCAGTGCCGCTCGGGGAAGCGCTCCGCGCGGGCTGCGGTCCGCATCGCCGTCGATCTCGTCCGCGAGGGACTCATCAGCCGAGACGACGCCGTCGCGCGTATCAGCGCCGAGCAGGCGAAGTCGTTGTCGCAGAACAACTCGGCGGACATCTCCGCCGACGTGGTCGCCACCGGCACGGGCGCCGGGCCCGGCGCCGCGGTCGGCGTCGTCCACACCGACACCGACGAGGCCTGCGCCGCGGCGGCCCGCGGCGAGCAAGTCGTGCTCGTCCGTCCCTCGACATCGCCGGCCGACGTGCCCGCGATGTTCGACGCGGTGGCGGTCGTCACCGAGGTCGGCGGCACGACCTCCCACGCCGCGCTGGTGTGCCGCGAAATCGGGGTGCCCTGCGTGGTCGGGTGCGGGACCGGGCTGACCGGCACCCTTGCCGGGCAGACGGTCACGGTCGACGGGTCGACCGGAAAGATCTACGCCGGCGACGTTCTCAGTGCCGAGGAGTCCGTCGACGAGTACGTCGAAGAGTTGCTGTCGTATCTGCCCGGTGCGCCGTCCCCCGACCATCCACTGGCCGAACTGGTCGCCGCACGAACTCTGCAGGGGGCCTGATGAGCACCGACACCGGACCGGACGCACGGGCGCACGACGGGATCGACGCGGCCTACTCCGCGGCCGGCCTTCTCGACCACACCGCGGCTCCGGCCAAACGCGCGAACAAGCGCGGTGAGCAGACGCGCGACAAATTGGTCAAGGCGGCCACGGAGTGCTTCACCGAGTACGGATACACCCGCACCCGGATCTCCGACATCACGCACCGGGCGGAGATCTCCCAGGGCAACTTCTATCGCCATTTCGTCAGCCTCGACGACATCTTCCTCGCCGCGCTCCGACCGTCCCTGCTGGAACTGGCGAACGCACGGCTGCGTCCCGATCGCGCCCAGGGCGAATTGCAGTCGCTGATCGAGGTCAACACCACCTATCTGCAGGCCTATGCCCGCAGCCGCCACATGTTGCGACTGCTGCGCGAGGCGGCGGCGGCCAGCGAGAACCGGGGATTCCAGCAGCTCTGGCTCAATCTGCGGGGCGACTTCGTGCGGCGAACCGAACGCTGGCTCGACCGGCTCGTCGCCAACGGCACCATCGAGGCCTGCGACACCGAGCTGCTCGCCGAGACCCTGGGTTGCGCCACCGAACAGATGGCCTACATCCACGTCGGCCTGCCGGCCAGCACACCGCGACGCGAGCGCCTCGAGGCACTCGGTACCGCGCTCGGCGAACTCTGGTACCGGGTTCTCCCGCTCACCTCCAGGACCACGGCATGACCCGCTCCGTCACCTCGACCGTCGAGCGCACCCTCGGGGTCGACGTCACCGTCACCGCGGTCCGCGACGAGACGTCCGAGGCACGCACGATCGTGCTGGACTTCCCCGCGGACACCGACTACCGGCCCGGGCAGTTCATCACCGTGCGCATCCCGAGTGATCGGACCGGCTCCGTCGCGCGCAGCTATTCGCTGTCGACCGCTCCCGGGGTCGACGCCGCCCCGGCGATCACCGTGAAACGAACCAAAGACGGCTACGGGTCGAACTGGTTGTGCGACAACGCCGAATCAGGTCTGACCCTGCACGTCATTCCACCGTCGGGGGTCTTCACGCCGCACTCCTGGGCGCACCCGCTGTACTTGTTCGCGGCCGGGAGTGGCGTGACGCCGGTGATGTCGATCCTGCGTGCGGCCCTCGAATCCCACGACACGACGGTGACCCTGTTCTACGCCAACCGCGACCGCGAGTCGACGATCTTCGGCGAGGCGATCGACGCGCTGGCCGAGCGTCATCCCGGGCGGTTGACGGTGCATCACTGGCTGGAGGCCGACCGGGGGCTGCCCACCACGGACGCGATCGGTGACGTGATCGCCGGCGCCGGTGACTGCGAGGCCTTCATCTGCGGTCCGGCGCCGTTCATGGACCTCGTCGAGCACACCCTCGGTGAGCGTGGACTGCACCACGAGGCGATCCATGTCGAGAGGTACGTGTCGTTGACCGGCGACCCGTTCACCCTCACGACACACGACGACGAGTCGGACGCCCACGCGGTCACCGTGCACATCGACGGTGACGTCCGCGCGGTCCGCTGCGGCTCGGACACCGTGCTGCTCGACGCACTGCTCGCCGCCGACGTCGACGCCCCGTACTCCTGCCGGGAAGGTGACTGCGGGTCGTGTGTGGCCCGACTGACCGCCGGCGACGTCGACCACGGCAACGGCATCGCGCTGGAACCCGAAGACATCGCCGAGGGCTACCTGCTGACGTGTCAGGCGACCCCGAAGGGCCCGGTCACCGTCGAGTTCGACTGATCAGATCCCGAGATCCGGCGCCTGGCCGTACTCCTCGTCGGTCACCGGTTGCAGCCACTGCACGACCTCGTTCTCGTCGTCGCCCTCGTTGATCGCGAGATGGACCATCAGGCGCGTCGGGGAGGCGCCGTGCCAGTGTTCCTCGTCGGCTTCGAAGAGCACACGGTCGCCGGGGCGGATGACCTCGATGGGCCCGCCGCGCCGCTGGCACAGGCCGATCCCCTCGGTGACGAAGACGGTCTGGCTGAGCGGATGACGGTGCCAGTGCGTCCGCGCGCCCGGCATGAAGTGGACGAGGCTCGCCGACACACGCGACGGCGGCGGCGAAGCGGCCGCCGCATCGATGTAGACGTCGCCGGTGAACCAGTCGCCGGGACCTTTGACGGTGTCGATGGAACTGCGAGTGATCTTCATGCGGAACACCTTTTGTTGGGGTCAGGGTATCGACCGTGGTCAGACGGTGAGCAACACCTTGGTCGCGCGTCGTTCGTCCATCGCCCGGTAACCCTCGGCGGCGTCGTCGAGCGGGAGCGTCAGGTCGAAGACCTTGCCGGGGTCGATCGTCCGGTTCCAGATCAGGTCGATCAATTCTGGCAGGAACCGCCGCACGGGAGCGGGACCGCCGTGCAGGTGGACTCCCGAGAAGAACAGCTCCAGACCCGGGAGCTCCACATCGTGGGAGACGCCGACGTAACCCACGTGGCCGCCCGGCCGGGTGGACCGGATCGCCTGCATCATCGACTCCTGCGTGCCGACGGCTTCGATGACCGAATGCGCGCCGAGGCCGTCGGTGAGCTCCTTGATCCGTGCCACGCCCTCGTCGCCGCGTTCGGACACGATGTCGGTCGCCCCGAACTCACGGGCCAGAGCCTGGCGATCGGCGTGGCGGCTCATCGCGATGATCCGCTCGGCGCCCAGCTGCTTCGCGGCCAGGACACCGAGGAGTCCGACCGCGCCGTCGCCGACGACGGCCACGGTCTTGCCCGGGCCGACCTCGGCGGCCACCGCGGCGAACCAGCCGGTGCCCAGCACGTCGGACGCCGCGAGCAGCGACGGGATGAGGTCGGCATCCGGCTGACCGGGGGTGGCGACCAGAGTGCCGTCGGCGTGCGGGATACGTGCGTACTCGGCCTGGGTGCCGAGAGCACCCATCGGCTCGGCGTGCACGCACCGGGACTGATAGCCGGCGCGGCAGATCTCGCAGGTGTTGTCCGAGGCGAAGAACGAGCCCACCACGAAGTCGCCCACCTTGATCGACGAAACCTGATCCCCGACCTCGGTGACGGTGCCGACGTATTCGTGGCCCATGGGGGCGTGGTCGACATCTTCGATGCCGCGGTACGGCCAGAGGTCCGACCCGCAGACGCAGGTTGCGGCGATCTTGATGATCGCGTCGGTCGGCTCCTGGATGGTCGGGTTCTCGCGTTCGTCCACCCGGATGGTGCCAGGGGCGTCCATGATCACTCCGCGCATGTGTTCTCCTCGTCGGTCGGTTCCGCCGTCAGTCCGCCTCCACGAGGCGGGCACGACGGCAGATACGGGTACCCATCAAGGCAACCGCATATGTCGGCGCGTGAGGAGTTCCTGTCAGGAGGTGTACTGACAGGGCACCCCTCGACGCCGCCGACCGTCCTACGCTGGGCGCATGGACAACCGTGCCGAGGTCCGCGAATTCCTGATGTCGCGGCGCGCGAAGATCTCGCCCGAGACCGCGGGACTCCCGGCCGGCGGCAATCGCCGTGTCCCCGGTCTCCGGCGCAACGAGGTGGCG
>FKKE01000223.1_pt3 | contig 26140 bp, 31 predicted proteins | sample 1106331 | NCBI WGS metagenome assembly FKKE01 (sample SAMEA3931202, study PRJEB13176) | freshwater metagenome | biome: Drinking water system; feature: drinking water; material: freshwater | place: China | collected 2013-02-06
GAATAGGCTCGAAAAGAAGTGGTTTAACCTTTCGCTGCGGCTACTTTCCTTGCCACGGGGGCAGCTACTTCATGCTCTTTGCGCTTCCCTCGTGGTGAGCGACCGGTATTTTCTGCGATTTTCTGTAATTCGATATTTATCGTACTAAACAGTCGCCCGAGTGCAGGCGCCCAGTCTTCGGGCTCAAGCGCTGGGATCGGGTCTGAGTCGATGAGAGATTCGAAACAACTCTCCCGAACGATGAGAGGCTTGTGCATCAGCTCGCATGCCTCGAGCACATCAGACTTATGACGCGTCCTGAGCAAGGTGCTTACTTCGTCTAATCGAGCTTCGAGCGCACGAATTATCTTCTTTGCAGAACTAAGGCAATCTACGCCTTTACGCCCAATGACGCCCTGATGGGCAAGCATTGTCGGTTCGACCTCTCGCATCTTGGTGATTGAATTCTGGATTAGTGCGCGATACGTTTGCACCAAATCCTTTGTCTCTCGGTAAATTCGCCGCGTGGATTTCCCGCCGATTGCTTTCGTATGAATGGCACAACCCATCGCGAAGAAACTCAGGAGCGACAGGGTGGTAATCACGGTCCAATAGAGGACCGGGATGTCATACTGACCAAGCAATTGGTGTCCTTCGACCACGAAATAATAAATGAGAATCAGACCACCCAGCCCATAGAGTGCAGCAGATCCCCCTTCACCCCGAAGGCGGTGCCGGCTTTCGTCTGCTTGATCCACACCACGCACAAATTCCTCGTCCATCCACCTAACTCACTTAATTCTCAACACAATTTCTAATTGACCATCACCGAAGAAACACGAATAACTTTTGGTCTTTTTTATTGTTTTTGCTAAAAACGAAGAAATGTTGCCTGAGGACTGACGTTTAATCATGGGCTGCTGCCCTGTTTATTAGGGCGCCAGTTATACGGGATTCACGTACAAAGCCGCACCACGGAATGAAGACACCCTCCGATCTCTATAATAACATGAAAGTGATCCAGGCTCATATCGAGGACATTAAAGCTGTTCGTGCGATCACGGCGACCGCACCCTTCCCGCCAAAGGCCTTTGGGAAAAATCCGCGTGAAGTTTTCGATAAGGCGGTCGAAATGTTCCGCATACTCCGTGAGATCTGTAATCACCTCGCTATTAGCGGCGTTGAGCTGCCCCCAACTCCGCGAGAGGTCCTCCCGCGGGACCTGTTTAACAGCACGGTGAAGGTGATTCAGCATCTCGTGACGCTCAAGCGTAGAATTGGAGCCGCAGATCGCGCCATCCCAGCAAAGGCAAACCTTCGAATCTCACCAAGTCATGTTTATGGCGAAGCGGTAAAAATCAATAGCGAGCTTGAGCTTATCCGCCAATCTTTTGCCGAGGTTGAACGAGCCAAAGTCCATCCGTCACGGTAACGTTACCTCGACATCGTTCATTTCTGATTGTGCGGCTTAAATCTACTTCAATTTTTCTCGTTTCACCGTTACAATAACCTTCAGGGAAATGGAAACATCTACTGCCCAAGTTGTCGAGCGGATGCTCGGACTCTTTGACCGCGCTGTCGCGGAATTGCGCTTTCAGTCATGTAAGTGCTGCGGCCATGAGTTGCGGCAGATTCAAGCGGAAGTGCCGAGTGAGCAAAATCCGACGCTGTTTCATGAATACCGAGTCTGGTTCTGTGAGTCCTGTACGGAGTGTTCAGTTCCAGCCTACTACCCTTGGGTGAGTCTTCACGTATTCTGTACCGCATGCAAAAAACCTTCAGTAGGTCTTTCCTTTCGTGTACTTCGAACTCCAACGTATACTCGAGAAGGTGAGCTTAGTTTCGAGAAGACTTGCCGCCATTGTCACGGTCACGAGAGCGTTATCCTCCCTATTCCACTTCTTCCTGTGCGATAAGACGGCGCACAATATCTGCTAAAATTGAGTAGGGAAACACCAACTCAGGCTTATTTGAGCCTCTCACAACGATTACAGGTGCGCACCCTATATCGGGTTACGGTGCTGTGCTAATAGAACGCGAGAGACAGCGAAGCACTAGTCATTTCCTGAAGGGCATGGTGTAACCGTGTCGTTTCGAAGGGAGGACAATTATGGAATTCGTTTGGTTTATCGTGATCGGATTAGTCGCAGGGTGGATTGCTGGGCAGTTTATGAAGGGTGGTGGCTTTGGGATAGTCGGGGACATTATCGTGGGAGTCCTCGGCGCGTTAGTCGGTGGCTTTCTCTTTCGGACGCTTGGCGTTTCAGCGGGAGGAGGGGTGATTGGCGCCATTATTGTTGCGACGATCGGCGCGATAGTCCTCATTTTCCTTTTACGTCAGCTAAAACGCGCGTAGTAGTCGACCCTAGCGCACTTACGAACCCCTTGTTGTTTGTCGCTGTGCGACAGCGAGGAGGGGTTTTTGTCATTTAATCTATGGAACGCGGGTTTAAAGAAACACTCGAGTCGCAGATAAAAGTTACATTAGCGGGTGCCACTGGTTGGGCTGGCTCTGCAGTCGCAAAAGCGATTCCACAAACCTCAGATCTCGAGCTCGTCTCTGGAATCTCTAGAAAAAACGCTGGACAAACGTTATCCGAGGCTCTCCCTGGTGTCTCATGTCCTGCTCCGCTTTATGCCACCGTCGAGGAAGCACTTGAGCACCCCTGCGATGTGTTTTTTGAATACACAAAACCAGAAGCCGCAAAGCATCACGTGCTCATTGCGCTCGAGCGGAATTGTCATGTCGTTGTTGGGACATCAGGTTTAACAAATACTGACTACGAAGAGATCGATCGTGCCGCAAAAAAAGCAAACCGCGGTGTTCTTGCCGTAGGTAATTTCGCACTCACCATGGTGCTCCTTCAGAAATTTGCAGAGATAGCAGCGAAGTACATCTCAAACTGGGAGATCCTTGAGTACGCTCACGATGACAAAGTTGATGCGCCAGGTGGCACTGTCCGTGAACTTGCTTACCGACTCTCGCAGGTATCCACTCCGACCATAACTGTTCCGCTCAAAAATTTTCATGGTCCGGTTGAAAGTCGGGGTGCCACTCTAAGTGGAAGTCAGGTCCACTCCATACGGCTTCCAGGGTACGTCTATAGTGTAGAGACGATCTTTGGAATGGCTGGCGAAACGTTACGAATACGTCACGATTCCGGTTTGACGGCAGACCCGTATGTTCCCGGAGCTCTGCTTGCAATCCGAACTGTTCACACCTTTACTGGACTTCGACGGGGATTAGATTCAGTGATGAAGATCTGAGCTTCAATCTGACAACGTTTCGCTACGCTAGTCCCACAATCTTATGCGTCTGAAGTGTTAACCGCCACTTCGGGTGCTTCAGGCAGTAAGCAACCGTATCGTCGAGATTCCGCTTATTGAGCAGCTTGTCACCACTATCAAGTGGCATGAGGAAAAAATGATCGAAGTCGAGGTCAGCGACACCTTCTGGTCGTACCTCTTGCGGGAAGACCAGCTTCAGCTCTTGCCCGGAACGCTGAACGAGTGGCGCATTTGGTTTTGGGCTCACAGTGATCCAGTCGACTCCAGGCGGAACGGCAAGCGTCCCATTGGTTTCAACAGCAATCTCAAATCCGGCCTGTTTCACAGCAGCGAGGAGGAGAGAATCAAGCTGTAGTAACGGCTCGCCGCCAGTAAAGACCACGTAGGGTGAACTTTCAGAATCGCTCTGATGTTCCAGCCAAACGCTCGTTATCGCTCGCGTGAGTTCGGACGCGTCCCCAAACATTCCGCCACCCGGGCCATCAGTGCCAACAAAATCCGTATCGCAAAACGAGCACTTCGCCTTTGAGCGTCCGCTTTCCATTCCATTCCACAGGTTGCAGCCACTAAACCTGCAGAAAACACTCGCTCGTCCGCTGCGCTGACCTTCCCCTTGCAGGGTATAATAAATTTCCTTTACGCGGTAAGAAGCCATGAGTGGTTACGCCGCGTTTGCGCGTCTTCCCAGCCGCGCGTAGGGGAGGGGATCGACAAGGCCAAGCTCCTGGAATCCAAGTTGCCTGAGGGTGCAGCTATCACATACGCCACAAGAGAGGCCCTCGGCTGTTGGCTCGTAACAGGTGATGGTAAGCGAGTAATCAACCCCGAGCTCAAGCCCACGGCGAATGATCTCGCTCTTCGAGAGAGTAGCAAGAGGGGTGTGAATCTGAAACGGTGCCCCATCTTCAATACCAGTTCTCGTTGCTAACTGCGCCAAGTGCGAAAAGGCATGGATAAACTCCGGTCGACAATCCGGATACCCACTCGAGTCAATCGCGTTTACTCCGATAAAAATATCCCGCGCGCGAAGCGAATCGGCCCAGGCGAGCGCTAAACTGAGGAGAATCGTATTTCGGGCAGGAACGTACGTCGAGGGGATGTTCGATCCGATCTCCTCTCGATGCCGATGCCGTTCGATTGTAGCTTCGGTCGTAAGCGATGACCCACCAAACACTGAGAGGTCGATCTGGAGAACGCGCTGCTCGCAGACAGCAAAATGTTTTGCGATAAGTGCCGCCCGCTCAAGCTCGAGACGATTCTTCTGCCCGTAGAAGACGGTGAGCGCGTATGCTTCGAATCCTGCAGCACGGGCAATGGCGAGTGTGGTGGTTGAATCAAGGCCACCGGAGAGGAGGACTACTGCTTTTCCTTTCATGGGGCTGATTTTAACTCGGGTTCTCAGACTGTCAATACACTGCGCGTTGGTAGCAACGCTCACAGAGAATTTTCTTGAAGCGCTCAACATTCAAAGTGGTGCTTATTTCTAGCGAGCACTGGGCGCACTGAGTTCGAATCAATTTCTTCGGATTTCGCCGACTGAGTCGCAAACGGTGACGACAGTCTGGACAATCAGTTGGTAACGGAAGGTTCGCCTCGCGATAGAAATAGTATTCTTGGGTAATGATCCGATAGTTCCGTGCACACGAAACACAGGAGAGTACTTCAGCGCAGATTCCCTCGGTCGACTTGCCAATCTCAGGGAGCGTATTCATCTCTACTGTTCCGCGATTCCTCGTGCCGGTCGGTGCACTCTCCCATTTCCACCCCTTGCGATGTATCTCATCCTCGGAGAAGGGTTGGTTGTCGTACGAAACCGAGATGTTGTAACCGAAAGACGAAATCGCCGGCGGGAAAAACTCCCCGTACTCGCCTAGTTTCAACATGCTCTCCTTAATTCGGCTAACGAGAGCGGTGTAGTCTGTAGGCGAGTATGGTTTGTTGAGCACGAGATGATTTGCACCGGGCTTTAATCCAACACAGCCGAAGAGATGGCTCCCGTTGATACACTCATTCGAGTACTCAATATTCCTCGAACCCCAACAGTAACGGCAGAATTTAACGTTATATGATTCAATTCCGGAATTAGTGCTCTCATAGACAAACTCAGCGTGCCGACCCGCTGTATTTGCGTCCATACAATCCTTTGCCCCTCGCCAAACATGTTCTCCGTAGGCGCAATCCTCGGCATCGTAGCAGTGAAATACATGGCGACAATTCTTCGCGTTTCGAATGTAGTCCCCAGTGCAGTTCTCGGCATTTTCAAGCTGCAAGTGTTTTCGTGGTTGGTTGTGGAGAAATTCCTGAAACCGATTCCATAATTGTTTCCGTCGACCATAATCAGAGGGGAGATACTCTGGAAGGAGTCGCAAATACTCCTCTCGAGAGTAAGGTTTGTTCTCGATGTGATACTGTTTGTGTCGCAAGTTTGTAGAAAAAGCGCAGTACGAACAGCCAATACAGTTGTCGAGGAACACGGAATCGCTGCAGTTGGTGCAGTTCTGTGAGTACTTGAGATTGTAACAATTAAAGCTGTCGCTCACCTCGTAGCACGTTTCGCACTCGTGGATGTAGCAACAGTCGAGACAGCTCATCGTCTTCTGAATCCAGTAACAGTAGTAGCAATCTTCACAGTTACTGCTCTCGCTAATGAGATAACAGTTCTTGCAGTGGCCAACCGATTGACAGTAATCACAGTTCTCACAGTTGATTGCCGCCATCCCCATCATCGGGGCGGCGTGCATCAATTCGTCGAATTGCTCAAAAAACGGCCTGTTGAAGTCGTAGTCCCTCGCTTGCGCTCGATCGTTACGTGCTTCTGCGTACCAACACTGCTGGCAATAAACGACGTAATCACTTGTTGGGGGGAAGATGGAGATAAATTGCTTTCGGCAACAATCGCAGTTCCTCGTGAAATAGACATAGTCGTTAATATGGGCATGTCGCCGCAGATGCCGGCAGGTAGGACACCAAGTCGGCGGGGGCACGTCGAGCTTCGCGTAGTAATGGAGGTCAAGATCGGTGATGGGAAATGTTTCTTCGCAGTGACTGCAGACCTTGCTATGCGCGATGAATTTCACTCTCCGAAGACCTCCTTGTGGTAACAACGCTCGCAGTAGACCATTTCCGGGCGCTCTGGCGCATAGGCAGTCCAAATGGCTGCTCGGCACTTTCCGCACTCTCGCGACCAGAGCTGCCGCGGAGTTCGCATCTCTAAACGGCGTCGGTGCCGAAGGTCGGGGTGGGCGTCGGGCAGTGGAAGCCCCAATCGCCGGTAGAAGGCAAGCTCAGGCTCAACAATACGAAATGGGCGCTCAGTCTCGGGACAGATGATCGCTTCCCCGAAGATTGCGTCTGAGACTTGAGCGATCGACGAGGGGAGGGCATTTGCCGAGAGTTCGCGAGGAACTTCAGACTTTGATACTTCAATCTTTGACCAATGATACCCGAGCGCTTTTGCGTCACTCTCCGTTAGGGGAAAATATTCAAACGCTACCGTCTCATTGTAACCAAACGGCGAGAGGGCAGGAGGGAAAAACTCTCCCCATTCTCCTGTTTCGGTCATGTGAGCTACCAGTTTTACCACGAGTTTCTCATAGTCTGCTTTCGAGTACTCACGGTTCAGAATGCAATTTTCTGCGTGATTTAGGCCGACACAACCGAATAAATTCTTACTGTTGAAACAGCTGTGAACATAGAAAGATTTCTGATGGTCATAGGAACAGGCGGCAAAAAGAAGTTCGGTGCCCCGTCCGGACATCACCTCGTACACTAAGTCGTGTCCCGCAACCCCATAACAATCGTATGCATCGCGAAACTTATAAGAGCGAGTGACGTAAGCGGAATCCTCGCCTTCGAACACATCGAAACAGTCCGCGCAATTACGGCTATCGCGGATATGATCTCCCCGCGAATTCTCGGCACGGATAAGATCGGCAAATTTCCGCGGATAGCGTAAAGCATGGTCGCTAAAGCGCTTCGCTTCATTTGCAAGCTTCTCTCGCGTAAGGGGTTTAAATGCGGCGAGACGCCGTTCAAACTCAGTCTTTGAAATCTGCTCATTGTACCACTGATACTCACCCTGATGTAGATTTACACAGCCGAAACATGAACGACAGCCGATGCAATCCATTGAGAACCAGCAGTCAGAACAGGACGCGAGCCGCGTTCCAAACAAACAATTGTAGCAATGCGAGCAATCGATACACTGGTAGAGGAGTTCGCATGCTTCGATGTTCAGGCAATCGGCGCACGTTCGGGAATGATCGACCATGTTCCCGTAGAGGCAGTCTTCGGAAACGGTAATGGAGTAGCAGAGGTAACAATTCCTGTCGTCGAGGACGTAGTTACAGTACTGTGAATTCTCGCTAAAGCCCGTTTGATAGAGATTAAATTGTGGAGTTACATGGAAGAGCTCTGCGAACTGTTCGAAGAAGGGTCGACGAAAGTCTATCTCGCGACCATAATCTTGCCCGTTCCATGCATCACTCCACCAGGTACTCCGCTCATAGACAGGAAACGGCGCCTCGGAGTGGTACATAGAGATGATTGATTTTCCGGTGAAGTCGCACTCCCGTCGGTACAACGCGCGCTCATTTCGAAAAGCGAGTCTGCGTCTCGTCCTACAGAGGGGACAGAGTCGTGGAGGTGGAACGAGGAGCTGTGTGCCGCCAAGGGTAGGGGAGACCTTCGAGTAGAACGCAAGCTCAGTGTCCGCTATCGTAAATGGACTACGGCATTGTTCACAATTTCTCTGCAACTTGGCTCTCCAGCCTTGGACGAGCGCGTCTTCACGGCTACGCCGTCAGGCGAGCAAACAGTGTAGGGGGTAGTTTAGCAGGTTTTAACCATGCCTCAACTTCCTTCAAGAACGGTATTTGACAGGATTGAGAGAACGTTTAGGTTAGGCGAGAGTATAGGGGATATGAATAAAGTTGACCTGTTTCACTCAAGCGACGAGCATGTGATGCTCCGTCGGACGGTGCGAGAGTTTGTTACTCGCGAGGTCGAGCCGCAGGCTCTTGAGTTCGATCGGAAAGAGAAATTTAACCTTCCCTTATTTCGGAAGCTCGGCACACTTGGGCTACTTGGGATTACCGTTCCCGATGAGTATGGCGGGTCCGGTCTCGACCCGGTTGCAGCGGTAATCGCGCATGAAGAGCTCTCCGCGTCTGATCCCGGCTTCTGTCTCGCATATCTCGCACATGCGATGCTCTGCGCAAATAATATTGCCGTAAACGCCTCACCGGAACAGAAGAAGCGTTTCCTCCCGAAACTCTGTAGCGGTGAAGCAATTGGTGCGATGGGACTCTCAGAGCCGGGGGTTGGAACTGATGTGCTCGGGATGAGAACACAGGCGGTTCGCAAGGGAGATCGCTACGTAATCAACGGCCGTAAAATGTGGATTACGAATGGTTGTACCGATGAAGGGAAAACTCCCTGCGACGTGCTCTTGCTCTACGCGCGGACTGGCGCTGCCGGTAACGCAGAGGAGCGAGCACGAATATCGACATTCATTATCGAGCGGAGTATGCCCGGCTTTAGTGTTGGCCAAAAAATTATGGATAAGGCTGGAATGCGGGCGTCGAACACCGCCGAGCTCGTCTTCGATGATTGCGAAGTGCCGCTCTCTCATCTTATCGGAAAAGAAGGGGAGTCGACGAAGCACATGATGCAAAATCTTGAGATTGAACGACTCACCCTCGCTGCGATGGCCCTTGGAATCGCTCGACGAGCGCTTCAGGTAATGATCCGCTACGCGAATGAGCGCACGGCCTTCGGTTCGAAACTCACCCAATTCGGGCAGATTCAGCGTCACATCGGAGATAGTTACGCCGAGTATCAAGCTGCGCGAAGCTATGTCTATTCCACTGCAACGAACTTGCAGCTCGCTGGCGCTGGAAATCGTCTCGACTCCGACGGCGTAAAGCTTGTCGCATCCCGCTGTGGGAAGGTAATCGCTGACCGTGCGATTCAAGTCCTCGGTGGCTACGGCTATGTGGGAGAGTATGTTGTCGAGCGGCTGTGGCGAGATGCAAAACTCCTCGAAATCGGTGGCGGGACACTCGAGGCACACGAGAAGAATATTACCGCTGATCTATCGCGAATGCAGGATGTGTTGCTGCGGTAGCAAGGAATTGAGTTACAAGAGTTATTACTCGAAGGTTAAGTTAGGAGGATAAGCTCAAGCTCAAGTCGAAGCTCACGTCTAAGTCTAAGTCCAAGACTAAGGCTATCTCCGATCACGCTTCGTCTTAGACTTCGCCTTAGAGTTAGACTTCTCCTTGAACTTTGACGTGAGCTTGAGCTTGAGCTTGAACTCCCCTCTTTAACGTCGACAATTTACTTTCCACCCCAACTACCACCCACCTTACCAGTCAACTTTTTCCCCCTCTGAACGACTACACTATTGGAGCCCCAGAACTTCCTGGTGATCCATTAACCGATCTATTGGAGATTCATTATGGCTGAGCAAATAACTGGTGTTCAGGGAACAGTGGCACGGGTGCGCGAGTTTATTGGCGATCTATTAGAGGGTGCGGTTGAAGGAGATTACTCGGAGAAGCAGACCACCGGCAAATTCGTCGGCCAAATCGGTGGCGGATTAATTCCTGGCTACGGCCAAATCGCTGATGCGCGAGATACCGTCGCTGCACTGGAGAAAACGATCGATGGAAAAGAGGGTGGTGCCCGGGACTTAGTGCTTGCCCTCGTCGGGTGGGTCCCACTCCTTGGGGATGCAGTGAAAGGCTCCGTTCGCTCGGGGAAAGCAGTACTGAAGCAGGTTGATAACTTACCGGGAGGTGCAACAGCGGACATACTCCGGAAGCAGTTCGACGAAGCGGGAGATACGGTTCAGGGACAGATGAAGGGATTGAGTTATGAACCGACAGTGACCGCTGACCCAACACTACCGCCGGGATATGGATTTACCAATAAGTACGGCGACGTGACCTATTCGAGCGCGGGTTCAAAAACCGATCAGGCACTCGTCTACCACCACGAGATGGTTCATTCGTTTCTCTCACCAAAACTTGATGTGCTTCGTGAGTTTCGTGCTGACGTGAAAATGACCGGTTATGAGAAGTCTAGTTTTCTCAGATATTTTGAAGAGGCCTTAGCCGAATCCTACGCGCAGGTAAAAGTGAACGGGCTGAGCACCGACTCGCTCCTCGAGGGGCTTTCGTTCCCGATTAAGAATGGCTATGTTGAGCTGAAGGATGTGGTGAAGGAAGGCGCCATCGGGACGGTCCTTATCGGCGGAGCGCTCTACGGTGTCCACCTTGCTGTGTCCGATGAATAACGCGCGCGTCAATTTGAATATGACCGAAGAGGAAGCAATACAGTTTGCTGAAGGTATTGCGCTCGAAGAAGGCTGGCCGTGGTTACTCCCGGTACGGGCGACGCGAAAACCAACGGGGAACTCGATTCTCTGGGAGGTTGTCTCCAATGTCGGGTCAATCGGGTCGAACGTCAAGGTGGTGTTTGACGAAGGCACAAAAAGGATTGTGGAGAAAAAGTCCCTTCCTCGTTAGAGCGCTCTTCCTTTCTGCTGCTGTCATCATCAGTCGCCCGGCCAACGGGGACGATCCAATGAAGGTTGGAGTTTCTGTCCCGCTTACCGGGCCAGCGGCAACGTATGGCGTCGATCTTCGGAATATTTTTAACTTCCTGAACGACGAGCTTGGTCAGGGCAGGTTTCAACTGCTCGTTGAAGATGATGCGTGCGATCCAAAACAATCAGCAGCGGTAGCTAACCGATTTGCCAATGTGGAACGGGTGAAGTTCGTGCTTGGACTTCCCTGTAGTGGGGCGGCGCTCTCTGCGGCGCCGATTTACGAACGAGGCGAAGTACTGACCATTTCCGCCGTAGCGGGCACGCCGAAGCTTTCTACAGCAGGGGATTTTATCTTCCGCACTCGTCCCACTGATGAGCAGGCAGGCGAGATGCTCAATCGATACATCACGAGGAAGCACACGAGCTTAGCTATCCTCGTGGAGCAAACCGAGTACGCCTTAGGCATGCGCACCGCTTTTGAAGCCGCGGAACTCCCAGAAAACTTCTTGATGATAGTCGAGGAATTCCCACCTGGGACGACAGACCTTAAGGCGAGCGTAACCAAGCTCCGCGCGCGTAGGCCAAATGCGATACTTATCCTTCCCCAAACTGAGCAATCACTTGCGATCGCAGTGAAACAGCTCCATGACTTAAAGTGGGAGGTGCCAATTTACTCCAATTGGGTTGCCGAGAGCCGTGCTTTCGTTAAAGCGGTAGGTCCGATGGCAGATGGGATTATCTACGCAACGCTTCCTGGGGCATCTGAGGCGGAGGCGAGCGAGCGCAAGGTCCTCTATCAGAAGTTTACAGAAAAGTTTGGCGAACTAAACAGCATTCGTGGAACCTTCGAGTGCTCATACAATGCGTTTGCTGCAATGAAACTTGCATCGGAGTCGGGTGGGGAACCACGAGCGACTCTCTATCGCACGGAGATTCAGGGATACCGTGGCAAGTTCACCTTCGACAAGTTTGGAGATATAGTTGGTTTATCGTTTGTGCTGCGCGTGAATCAGGGCGGAGAACCGATGCCAGTAACGGGAACAGAGGGGAGCGCATAGCCATGACATCACGAGTGATGACTTCTACGCCACCTGGAACGCCGAAACCGATTGGCCCATACAGTCATATCAGCAAAGTTGGTGAGTTTATCACCATCGGTGGAACTGCTGGGGTTGATCCTAAGACTGGGCAACTTGCCGGTCCTGATGTGTATTCACAGACTAAGCAAATCCTTGATTCATTTAGCGTGATGCTTGAATCAGTCGGTTCGGATCTTAACCACGTGACCCATGTAAACGTCTTCCTCTTGAAAATGGGCGATTTTGAACGGATGAATGAAGCTTACGTTGAGAAGATGGGATCACATCGGCCGGCGCGAACGGTCATTGGGGTTTCGGAACTTCCCAAGCCCGGTGTAAGGCTTACGATGAACTTAGCGGCGGTTACAAGGGATTGAGAAGAGAAGTGGCGCGACAGTGTGGTCGCGCCAAAACCCCTCCTTCCCGATGCCGAGGCAAACTATTCGAAGCGTTTCGGGTCGTACCTTCCGACGAATACCCGAAAGCTCAGGGTTTGATCGTCTGGAGCGTCGTCGACAAAAACCTCGATACTGTACTCAATCTGTTGAAACTGGAACGTTTGGAAGAACTGGCGTCGATCGGTATTAAGCGATGCCTTGCGGACGCGCTTGATAAGCGGATCAAATGCGCCACGTATAGCGCGATGAAACTCATCGCGAATAGCCAGCGAACATTCTATACCTGCCAAGAGATTGATCGGCAAGAGCACCCGAAATCCGTCTGGGTAATCGTCCGAGGTGGTTGGAACGATGTACCACACCATCTTGGATTGTCCCCGTGCTTCCAGCTTCCCTCGTCGCTTGTACGTCCGCAGTCCGCGCCCTATCGAAAGCTCTCGGACGCACCAGACGCCATCAAGAAGCACAAGATTGTATTGGACCGGCACATCCTCCGGTACTTTAAAGAGTAGATCGAACTCATAGATCGTGCGATCCACAGGAGGACGAAGCTCTTCCGGCAAATGTGCTGCTGCTTCTGTTTCGTCGGCGAGTTGCTTCAATGCTCGCGGAATCGCGTCGCAGATTGCGCCGGCGAACTCGGTGCCTTTCCCTGCCCGATTGATTCGTTCTCGAAGTGGAACCGGGATCGAAACGGTCTGCTGCGCGCCAGCAACAGACCAGTAGTACGTCACCGTCTGTTGTGCGCTATCAACAGTACCATCATTCAAGTGAGTCACGGCTTCCTCCTTCGTTATAAGTGTGAGCCCAGCTCGACAGTTCTATGCCGAACGCAGGGCTCCAAACCTTTACGTAACTTGACCACACTGCCCGCCAATTCCCCATGGGCACGACACCGTACCTCGGGGAAACGGCGGGTAGATTACTCACAAACGGTGAATTTGAAAGATCAGTTCTCGCTCAATTTGACGAGGAAGCCTAAATCCCATAATTGGACAACGCTGGGACAAGCTTGAAGTAGGATAACATGGAGTGAGCTTTTGTCCAGGGAACGGGAAATGACTGAACGATCGGACATCGAAATGAGACTCGCTACCGCAAGCGACATCGAGTCGATGCGCGTGCTTCTCTTCTCCGATGGGGTGAATGACTGGAATTATCTTCCGCCGGATGGAGTCGTCCAAGAGCTTGGTGACGTTCGCTCGGGGAGGGCGTCTGCCGCGGTGCTGGAGCAGGATGGCGTGATCGTCGGGCTTTCCATTTTCTATCCCAATTTTGTTCGCTTTCCAGCCTATGTCTCGCGAGACTTGAACCAATCAGCGGCAGTTGGATATATTGATGATGTTGTCGTAAGCCGAAAGCTCATCGGGCAGGGATTGGGAACAAAGTTACTCACTCGGACGATTGAGGAACTACGCGCACGTGGGATGCGCGAGATCTTCATCGATTGCCATGAAGAGAATCTCGCTTCCCGAGGAATGATACGAAAGGCCGGCTTTATCGACTGCGGCTGTTTTGACGACCACGAACGACGTTTTGTCGGGAGTCGCCGCACCTGTATTGCTCGGTACTCGGTTCCAGGTGCCGCGTGATAGCGCAGTGTGTGTTCCCCGCCCTGCTGCATAGTGTCGTTTGAGCGAAATATAGCTACGAGGAGGATATGGCAAACCGTGCGCTACTTTATGTCGTTACAATCGCATTTACACTAACAGGCTCGATGAGTGACGCGGCAGAAAGGTCAATTAGCCGTGGCGAGGCAGTTACCGTTGCGGAACAATTCATCAGTGATAATGGGTACACGGAGGCGCCTGCCGTAAAAGAGCGATACGTGCCGGAATCTCTCGAGCGCACACCCGAGATCGATCTCATTCTTCAAGGCCGTCGGGGGACTCTCGAAGAAAAGGCTTATGGGGTGTCTCAGGGGCGGCGTGGAAGTAAATCCGGTTGGACCGTTGTCTTTGCTTTTAAGCAGCCATGTAAAGGCTGTAACCCGAATAATGGCCGCGCAGTCACGATGGATTCGGACGGTACCAACATTCGCGTAGAGCATGTTGATTTTATCCTAAGCGAAGTAGAACAAACGCTCTAACAAGTGAGGTGTGCGAGCATGGATCTTCATCTCCAAGGGAAAACAGCACTCGTTACGGCGGCAAGTTATGGACTTGGTTACGCCTGTGCTGAGGCGCTTGCCAAGGAAAAAGTTCGGCTTGCTATCTGTTCGCGAGATGAGGGACGAATCGCCCTTGCCGCGCGGGATCTGAGCAAGAAGACCGGAGCCGAGGTGCTCGGGTTTGCAGCGGACCTTGCTGACGAGGAACAAGTCGATACGCTCATTACCGAGGTGAAAGGAGCGCTCGGTCACGTAGACATTTTGGTCCTTAATACCGGTCATCCCCCCGTTCTTCCGTTTACCGAGGCCTCAGACGAGGACTGGCAGCGCGGCTTGGATGTTGTGCTGAAGCCCGCAATTCAACTCACCACGGCATTCGTCCCGATGATGCGAGAGCACCGTTACGGACGGCTGATCTATATCGGTTCAATTTTTGGCATCGAGCCTGAACGAACATCAATAGTCCAGAGCACGTTTCGAACTGGGTTAAATGCGTTTGCAAAATGCGTTGCAACCGAGGCTGCGCCTGATGGCGTAACGGCAAACGTAATCTGCCCCGGTTATTTTGATACACCGCTTACCCGTGAACTCGCACGACAGTTTGCGGCGAGAACGAAAACGTCCCTCGAACAAGTGCTCAGCGATTGGAAAAACATCGCCCCAGCAAAGAAGTTCGGTAAGCCCGAAGATTTAGGCGCACTCGCAGCGTTCCTTGCCTCGCCTGTGGCGGAGTATGTAAATGGAACGACGATTACCATTGATGGTGGGGCGTTGAAGCAGTACTAAAAGAGGGTGCCGGCTCTTTACTCCCTTGCTAGAACCGGCACCCGGAGCCTGACGTCACTTGCGCTAATAGAACACTTCGATATTCAGTTTTGGCCCAAGCCCAAGTCGGGCAATCTGTTCAGCCGTTTGCTCATGCCCGACGAGGCGAGCAAATCGCCAATCATCGAGCTTCTCGCGAGGGATTTTCTTCTTTCCGCTGACGGCGGTCTGCCACTCAGTAGCAGTCATCCCAATCCGCCGGTCGGCCATTGCTTCGTAGGCTGCAGGCAACGACACCGGAGTTTGCAGCCCTATCGCCTGTCCATACGCAAGGACAAAATGGAGGCGCGTGAGGGTCCCCGTTGCGGACGGAGCTTGCTCCATCGTTGGTTTGCCGTTTTCTTCTCCCGATGGAGCAACAAAAACAGTTGCGTCAAGAAAACTGTATGGCCACCCCTGCGCGTGTAGCGCCCGTCGAATACACTCGTCTTGTTTGAGCGCAGTATTGATTCGCGCTGCGTCTGTTGGGGTCAGGTGCCGACGGCCGGCGATAAGATACTTTATGTCACCCACCCCTTGCACTTGGAAGAGAAGCGCAAGGTTGTCGAGGGCAACTGTTTTATTCCGTGCACCAGTTAAAAGCTGGTACCGATCAGCAAACGTCGCGCGCTGTGCCAATGAATCCTCAGGCGTATGCTTCTTGCGTGTCTTTGCCATGTTAGTTCCTCCAGTTGCTCCCGGATGTTCTACCGGAAAAGATACGTAAAACGCCGGGCCTCAACTTCGAGAACGTGAACCTTTCTCAGAGCTGACACCCCACACGCGACAGGTGAAGTTGGTCGAGCGTGGGGTGGCTGTATGCACTGCTTCAGATTGGGCGATGGGAAAGAGCGGGAGGTGGCAAGAGTAGGAGGGGATTATAGAATAGATTGTGGGGAAAATCAGCTAGGGGAGGGGGGGGGAGGATAAGTTCGGGCTCAAGTTCAAGCTCGAGTCTAAGGTCAAGGCGAAGTCTAAGTATAAGTCTAAGGAGAAGCGTAGCTTGAGGGTCTTGCATGGTTCGGGAGAGGGGGGTCAAAGTGTACCTTATATTGACCCTCCGGATAAACCGATGCCCCCATTCTCCCAGGTGCGAACCACACCCCATTTCCCCTCAATGGTTCGCTTACGTGTTACTTGGTGCAGTCGCGGGCTTTCGAGTTCCGATGGCTGCTGCACCGGCAGCATCGGGAACGAGTTCGGCGCGTACCGGGCTTCCGGTTCGGGTGCTCGTCTTTGCAGCTCCCCGACGTGAAGCAGCACGCTTCTTCCGACTGCGGAGGACCTTCACTACGAACCAGGTGCCGAGAGCAACACCGAGAACGACGCACACACCTTTCAGTGTGAACCGTTCAAGTATCGGCCCCATGGTCGCGGGGAAGGCAATCGCGAGTAACAATGTGACACTCGCGCCTCCCAACAGGATAGAGAGGAGAATCCCGTTCCGTCTTTCGAACTCACTCATACAGCACTCCTCTGCAAGGGGGACATCGCGCCACCGTTCGCGGTGGCGTCTGAACTACAATATATGGCTGGAACGCGATTGCGCGTTTCGCCCCCCTCTACCCGAATAGCACTCCTTAGAAAGCTCAAAGCTCAGCTATTCAGGCTACGTGCCCAGGAGAGGCTAATCTATAACTTTAAATTAGTGCTAAATAGGCGAGCTTGGCCTAGTACCGGTAGAGCTCAGGTTTAAACGGCCCCTCAACCGGAACGCCGATGTATTCCGCCTGCTTTGTGGTGAGCGTCGTGAGCTTGGCGCCTAGCTTATCTAGGTGCAGCCGCGCGACCTTCTCGTCGAGGTGCTTCGGTAATCGATGCACACCAACGAAGTACTTACCCTTCTCCGTCCAGAGACTGATCTGCGCGAGCACTTGGTTAGTGAACGATGCGGACATAACAAAACTTGGGTGGCCTGACGCACAACCGAGATTTACAAGCCGTCCGCGGGCAAGCACAATTAACGAACGTCCGTTGGGGAGAATAAACCGGTCGACTTGCGGCTTGATATTATCCTCTTTCACTTTCGGATTGTTGACGAGCCAGTTCATGTCGATCTCGGCATCAAAGTGACCGATGTTACAGAGGATCGCCTCATTCTTCATCGCCATGAAGTGGCGTTCCACTACCACATCGCAATTCCCGGTAGCAGTGACGAAAATATCCCCAATCGGAGCAACGTCTTCCATGGTGCGGACTTCATAACCTTCCATCGCGGCTTGGAGTGCGATGATCGGATCGATCTCAGTGACAATTACGCGCGCACCCAAACCACGCATCGATTGGGCACATCCCTTCCCGACATCACCGTAGCCCGCGATGACGACGACTTTCCCTGCGATCATCACGTCGGTTGCACGCTTAATGCCGTCGCAGAGTGACTCGCGACAACCATAGAGGTTATCAAACTTGGATTTCGTCACGGAGTTGTTCACATCGATCGCTGGCACCTTCAGTAAGCCTTTCCGCTCCATCTGCATCAATCGATTCACACCCGTGGTTGTTTCCTCGGTAATACCGACGATTCCGCCAAGGAGTTGAGGGAAACGCTCATGAACAACAGTAGTGAGATCACCACCATCATCGAGAATGACGTTGAGCGGTCGTTTGCCAGAGAAATAGAGAGTTTGCTCAATACACCACTCGTACTCAGCCTCCGTTTCCCCTTTCCAGGCAAAAACTGGAATTCCGGCCTTCGCAATCGCGGCTGCCGCTTGGTCCTGAGTAGAGAAGATATTACAGCTCGACCAACGGACTTCGGCCCCAAGATGAACCAACGTCTCGATGAGCACCGCGGTCTCGATCGTCATGTGGAGGCAGCCGGCGATCCGTGCCCCTTGAAGCGGCTTCGATGCCCCGAACTCGCGCCGAAGCGCCATCAAGCCCGGCATCTCCGTTTCGGCAAGCGCAATCTCCTTGCGCCCCCAATCCGCGAGGCTCATATCCTTCACCTTGTAGTCCGCTCCCATGGAAACCGCCTCCGATGCGACTGCAGCTCTGCTCATTATTTTCTCCAGCAAAAAGGCCAAGAATTGATCGTTCGCACTTACTATAGTGAAATTGAGCGGGTTGGCAAGGAGTGGAAACTGGAATGATGCGCGGCTATTTCGGGAGTTTCCCGCCGGGTAGTAATTTCTCCTTCCCCTTTAACTTCTTCTCTCGCCATGCGCGGTCGGTGCGATAGAGGAAGGCAAGAATCTCCGCGACGGCTTTATATGTCTCCGGCGGTATTTCGAGGCCGATGTCGAGCTTGGCAAGGACCTCGGTCAGATTGTCGTCGTGATGAATCGGGACCTTATGCTCGCGCGCTACCTCGAGAATGCGTTTTGCAATTTCTCCTGCACCAGACGCAACTACCCGTGGTGCGTGATCAGTCTCTGCGTACTGAAGTGCCACAGCACGTTTTCGTTTCTGCCTCTCGCGATCTTTTGGCATTGTCGTCCGCCTGTTTACAGAACGTTAACGCGTATCAGCGAGCGCGTCTAGCTAAGCAAAGAGATTTCACTCTGTGTCTCTGTGCCCTCTGTGTGGTTTATAAGATCAGTCTATTGTAAGCCACACAGAGACACAGAGAAAGGGAACGGAAGACCTGTCGTTAAAGCAGTGATTTGCCGTTTTGCTTGTCGTCGGTGGGCATGCGCCAACCCCCGCTTCGTGGGAGGTTCTCAGGGTCATCGCCAAAGAGAAGGCGATTACTCCGCTCATAATCGAGAAGGGCTTCGCGAAAGGAGAGTGATTCGCGATCGATATATTGGTCGATGAAATAATCAACCGATCGCTCCGCATGAGCAAACGCACGGCGGAGGTCACGATCCACTGGTTGGAGCTTATCTCCGTTCTCAATGAACGCCTGGCGAATTCGCTCGTAGAGCTCACGGGCACTCGTCTCGTGCTCCCAGCGCATCTCTTCGATAATGCGGTGGGCACGACTGCGGCGTCCTTCTCGGAGCACGATAAACCGAGCGACAAAAGCGGTTCGAAGCGCGACCTCACGGGTGCGTGGATCCACCTTCTTGCGGAACCGTTGCTTTATCTCCTTTCGGCTCGCCTGCTCTGGATGGGGCGAATGTTCCATTATGGGGATATCCCAAAAGAGCAATTCGTGTAACTGTAACGTCGAGAGTACTACCAGTTTAATCGACATCTTAAGCTGGATCCTAAAGCAGGGCGCTTTCCCGATAACAATTTGGATTTGCTAGGGGTTTCGTGTAAGAGCGAGGTCAGGAGCAAGAGATTCGTAGCGTTAGGAGGAGGAAAATCATGGGCCGCAAGCGATCCGATTCATCGAGCTTTGCCAAGGTGGGCTCTGTTTCGATCTGTAGAGGAGTGTGCGCCGTTCTCATCACCCTATCATTTACAAATCAGGCAACGGCACAAGTTGCGGTCTCGGTTGGTGTTCAAGAGGTCTACGACGACAATATCTACCTCGAAGATGATCGGGAAGTTCCCATCCGCGAGGGCATCGATCCAATTACTGGGCAACCGGTTCAAATCGTTCCGCAGAAGAATGTTGATGGGAAAGTGAACGATGATCTTATCTCCCACCCCTATCTGTCGATCTCTGGAGCGCCGAATTTAACCGAACACCTCACTACATCTCTTGAAGGGAAAGTCGGAGCGTTCTTTTTTGGCGAAGAGACGGACGAAAACCGTCTCACGCTTGATACTCTACTCGATGTCTCGGCAGCGGAGACGCTCATTCCCCAGCCATTCTATCTCAACCTCTCGAGTAGTTTAAACTCGAACTCGCAGGACATCACTGTTGCTGAGGGGTCATCGGCAAGACAATCAGAGACCCATACAGCGGGAGCGCAGCTCGGATTCCGTGGATATGAATTTGCGCCGCAAACAGATTGGGCGGCTGGCTATATTTTCGAACGGCATGACTTCCTCGGCGAATTTCTCTTTAGCGATCGTGCGAATCGTGAGGATGAGGAAGGGGCCGATTACTTTCGCCATGGGGCAGAAACCTCGGTCACCCGCCATGTTACCCCGGAGTTCGACGTGGATGTCCACGGGGGTGTCGATTACCTTGATTTTACGAGCGTTGAGTCCAATGACCCTGACGAGCGCGAGGATTCGGAGCTCGATCGGCTCGATTACAATGCTAGCGTTGGTTTCACCTATCTCGCGAGCGCCGAGTTTCAAGTAGATGGGGAGGCGGGGGTGAACATCTCTGATTTTACTGGCGACCGAGAACCACGAACCGTGCTTATTCGAAATCCGGATGGGACCGAAAGTCTCGTAATTGAGGATTCCGAAAGCAATGAAACCTCGTTCGAGTTCCGCGGCGGTTTTACGTACACACCGGCGGCAGGCACAGCATTGAAGGGGGATGCATCGCAGAGCACCGGAACGAATATTGATGGCGATCGGCTACTCATTCAGAATTTTTCGCTCGATCTGACCCAGCGGCTGGGTGAGCGCTATGAGCTCTACGGACGTGGCGCCTACTTGCGCTTCGATGAAGGAGATAGCCTTGGAACCTCGACCGATCGTTTCGAGCTCATCGCATCGCTCCGAATTAGTCTCACGGAGTCGATTGTTCTCTCTGCAGGCTACGCTTTTGCCCGCCAAGAGGCTGACGAAGAATCAACGTCACTAGACTTTGTAACGGACGATTATGAGAACCACCGTGCGTTTATTCAACTCGATGCAGGGCTGGTGGGCGTTACAAGTTAAAACACGCAGAGTCCAGTTTTCTGGGAAAATAACTCCAGTGCCAGGGTGCCAGCGAGTGAGTTGCCACTGTTATCGAGCCCAGGCGACCACACGCAGATGCTGAGTGTTCGGGGCATCACGGCAACGATCCCACCACCGATCCCGCTTTTTGCTGGGAGCCCCACTCGGTAACTGAACTTTCCAACAGCATCATACGTGCCGCAGGTAAGCATGAGCGAGTTCACGCCGCGCACCTCGTGCGGAGTTAAGATCTCCTCACCCGTGTTCGGAAGCACCCCGTCTTGCGCGAGGTAGAGCGCAGCGCGTGCTACCTCTTCGCAGGTCAGCGCGAGTGAGCAATGGTGAAAGTAAACATCGAGCAGTTGTTCGACGTCGCTATCGATCAGGCCAAAACTCTTGATGAAGTTTGCAAGCGCGGCATTTCGAAAGCCATGCTCCTTCTCCGATTGAGCGACGGCATAATCGTATTCAATACTCGAATCTCTCGTGAGTTTTCTTACAAAATCGAGCATGCCCTGCTTCGCATCGCTTGTTTGAGAGATGAGTACATCGGTGACAACGAGCGACCCGGCGTTGATAAATGGGTTTCTCGGGATTCCATGTTCGTACTCGAGTTGCACCAATGAGTTAAAAGGGTTCCCCGATGGTTCGCGTCCGACTCGCTCCCAGAGGAGCTCTGGAGCCGCTTTCATCGCAAGCGTGAGTGCGAACACTTTGGCGACACTCTGGAGCGAGAACTTTGTTTGCGCCCTACCCACGCTCGAGGTGGTGCCATCTGGGAGAGTTACCGCCATCCCAAATTGCTCACGAGGAACCTGGGCGAGTAGCGGGATATAGTCCGCAACATGGCCCTTGCCGACGATGGGCGTCACTTGATCGAGGATCTCCTCGAGAATGCCGGCTAGTTTTCGCTGGTTCATGGACTTAAAGCCTCTAACAAAAGAAATACTTTCTTTTCAGTTTTCTCTGTTGCTCCGGTGCTCTGTTGCTCTGTGCAATATAAAAAGCCAATGTAACTGCCTCAAACGCTTTATTTTGTACACAGAGCAACGGAGCACCAGAGCAACAGAGAGCGTGTTTTTTATCACAGAGTTTCCGAAAGTTACACCGCATTCACCGGGAAAGTCTTTACTCTCGCGTGTCCTGCGCTTAAATTTAGGCGCAACCCCCTGTCTGAGAGGAATAATTCATGGTGAAAATTGGAACCCCATTAAGCCCTGTTGGAACACGGGTGATGCTCTGTGGAGCCGGTGAGCTCGGCAAGGAAGTAGTGATCGAGCTTCAACGGCTTGGCGTTGAAGTCATAGCAGTCGATAGATACGCCAATGCGCCGGCGATGCAGGTAGCACACCGCGCCCATGTCATCTCCATGCTCGATGGAGAAGCACTCCGCGAGGTGATCCATCGCGAAAAGCCAGACCTCATCGTCCCCGAGATCGAAGCCATCGCTACGGACAAACTTGTCGAGGTAGAGGCACAAGGATTTACAGTCATCCCCACTGCGCGCGCAACGAAATTAACAATGAACCGCGAAGGTATCAGACGCCTAACGGCAGAGGAGTTGGGATTGAAAACTTCTCCCTACCGCTTTGCGAGTAACCCGGCTGAGTATCATCAAGCGGTAAGGGAACTCGGCCTCCCGTGTGTTGTAAAGCCAATCATGAGCTCGTCAGGGAAGGGGCAGAGCCTCGTCCGTACGGAGGGAGATGTCGATGCCGCGTGGGAGTATGCACAAGCTGGTAGCAGGGCAGGGGGCGGAAAGGTCATTATCGAGGGCTTTGTTGATTTCGAATACGAAATCACTCTCCTCACCGTTCGCCACAGCGGTGGGACTTCGTTCTGCGAACCGATCGGGCATCAGCAGATTGATGGTGATTACCGGGAATCATGGCAACCGCAACCGATGGCTCCGAAAGTCCGTGAAGAGGCGATGCGTATCGCCCAAAGAGTGACTGATGAACTCGGTGGGAGGGGAATCTTCGGTGTTGAGTTGTTTATCAAAGGCGAGGAGGTGTACTTTAGCGAAGTTTCACCCCGGCCACATGATACGGGAATGGTAACACTCATCTCCCAAGACCTCTCGGAATTTGCGCTCCACGCACGAGCGATTCTTGGTCTTCCAATTCCGGTAATCCGATGCCTCGGACCAAGCGCATCGAGTGTTATCCTCGTTGATGGAAAGAGTGAGCGGGTAAGATTCGGAAATCTCGACCAGGTGCTTCGCGAACCCGATACTCAGCTTCGGCTTTTCGGAAAACCCGAGGTTCGGGGACGCCGAAGAATGGGCGTGGTCCTTGCTCGAGCACAGACAGTTGAAGAAGCGCGCGCAAAGGCTACTGCTGGCGCAGCGCTTGTCGCTTGTGAGCTCTAACTGATGATGACCATTATTGGCCGAGTCGAGCACGTTATCTTACGTGAAGCTGGGATGAAGCTTAAAGCGCGGATTGACACCGGTGCAGGGCTCTCCTCGATTCATGCGAAGATCATTGAATTGTGCCCCGCGGAAGGCACGACTGCGGAGCGGGTGATTTTCGAGGTTCACGACCGTCATGAGCGCGTGAGACGCCTCGAACGCGAGGTCGTTCGCTGGGCAGGAATCAAAGGGAAAGAAACACCAAATCGAATGCGTCGGCCCGTTGTGCTCCTTAGTTTCACTCTCGGCGACAAGGTGCTGAGCGGCTACGTCAACCTTGCAGACCGTGGCCATTTTCTCTACCCGGTGCTGATCGGTCGAAGTATCCTGAAGCAAGGGCGCTTCTTAATCGACCCGCGGAAGAAATTCGTGACTCGTCCCCACGATGGTTGAAAGCTGACTATTCGCAGCAATTCTCAAAGTAGCGTAAATCGATGGTGGCAAAGTGGCTTGGGTCATCGAGGAGGGAGCGAAGTCCCTGCGGCCTAATTCTCGCCCGCCATCCATGGCGGGCTGCGAGGCTTCGGTCGGGGACCGGCCCTTGCGGGCCGGCGGCTCCGGACATCCTGTCCTCTGCGCGCCTCAGAATCCGGCCGCAGGGACTTCGCTACCTCCTCGATGACGAAGTGACTACAAACCATTTTTTCACAGGACACCGCGAAGCTGGTTGAAGGCGCAAGCTATTCGTTAGGCGATCGCTTGGGGATTCATTCAATTTGTCGGTTTTCTAAGCGGCGTAACGGTTAGTCACATCCTTCGCGAGCACTAATGTGCCACAAATCTTGCAACTACTCTACATGCGAGCGAATGTGATGGTGACGTTTGTTATGGCCTACCTACATCCCTCACGAATTCCAGTTAGTTTATTATGAGTATCAACCTTAAGCAAAAGTCGCCCCCAGCAAATATCTTCGTTAACCCTTTCTACGAGAGTATCTGGGTCAGCAGATTGTATTCTTGCTATGAGCTCATCGCGAGTTGCGCTGGAGGATAGTAATTCAGGCAGCTTAATCAAAAAATCTCGCTCATGATGTGCGAAGCCTTCATGCACGACGCACTCGGATAGATTGTCGGCAGCATCAAGCCATCGAACGGACATCCAAACTGAGAACCCAGCCAAAAGCAAAACCAGAATCCAAAGATAAGTCCGCGACATTGAATTTATAATTTAGGCCATAACAACTCAGGTACCATGCTCTGTACAATCATACACAGGAACAACAGAATCGTCAGTTACTAAGAAAAACAACCATCCTCTTTGGTGCTTAACTTCAGTGCGCTCTGTAGATCTTGAGTGGCTTTTACAACGTCATCCGAATCAAATGGGTGAGAAAGAAGTCGAGGAGTTTCTTTCGGCAGTCAAAGTATTGAGTCAGCTCAGACTCCGGTGGAGAGGAAGGTATCCCTTTGCCCGGATTCTGAGGCGTGCGGAGGACAGGATGTCCGGAGCCGCCGGCGCGAAAGCGCCGGTCCCTGACCGAAGCCTCGCAGCCCGCCATGGATGGCGGGCGAGAATGAGGGCAAAGGGATACCCTCCTCTCCACCGGATTCCCCAGCGTTTGCCACTTCATCTACCACTGACATCTTGCTCGAGTGCCTTGGTCGACTGGACGGAACCAGAGCAATTTACGCAGCAGCAGTGAAGGCGGATGGTGCAATTCTTCCGTATTCTCTCCCGGATACTTGTAGTGATCTCCAGCACGGGAGAATTCGAGCTCTACATCAGGATGGCTTGAGACGAATCGTCGAAGCTCGAAGTAGGGGATGAGTAATCCGCGTTCGACGTACTGTTCATTGAGTTCCTGGTGCGAGGAGCGCTCAATCTGAACTACATCGCCGGTATAGCCAAAGAGATCGGTCGCTCCGAGGAACAGATGGTTAGTGACCCCACCTTCAACTCGGATATTACTATACATATCAAACGATGATCGTGTTTTAAGTCCGAGATAGAGCATCGATGCGTTTGTTGTAAAGAGAATACAAACAAACCACACGATTGGATCTCGAAGATGAACCAATCTTTCCACTGGCGCACGCATCAAGGGCCGAATAAGCCCGATGACGATGAGTATCAGCGCGCCACTGTAAAGCCACCAAAGGAGAAGAGGAAGTTGATAATAGAGCAGCCGGTAGCGTGGCTCACCGCTATAAATTCCACAGATGATAGTTGCTACGTAACCGACAAGGAGCATTCCAGTGCTCACTCGAAATACCCTCTGCGGGCGGCGCAGCGTTTGCACAATGAGAGTTGGAAACTCTTTCGGAAGGAATGTGAAGTAGAGCGCAAATACTACCGAGGAAAAATCAAAGAAGTGGCGAATGGTGTTAAAGGTGAGAAGAAAATGGAAGACAAGCCCGATGAGAATGAGCATCGGGCGCAACCTACCTATCAGTAGGAGAAAGGGAAACAAACATTCAACGATCAGAGTGGAATAAATTGAGGCAGATTCCGCCCACGGAGCAGCAGGAAAGAACGGGAACTGAGCTGCTACCTCACGGTAGAATAATGCACCACAGCTCAGTGTTGGATCGAGAAAATCAGTGTTCAATTTCACTATTCCTACCCAAAAATAGAGGAGGAGCAGTTCGAGCCGGAGCGCTGAGCAACATCGCTCAAAGACATCGGACATCGAGATCTCCGAGAATCGCTTCACACGGACGAGTGAGACAATCGAGCCGAGGAGTACGAGATGAGTGAAAAAGACAAGGACACGATGATTTGGCGCATGTGGAAGCATAACAATGAACTCAGCAATCTGCGTTACCGCGACGAGCACGAGGAATGGGACAGATTTTGGTTTCAGCAACAAACCGATAGCAAGGAACGCAAGG
>FKKE01004098.1_pt1 | contig 26113 bp, 30 predicted proteins | sample 1106331 | NCBI WGS metagenome assembly FKKE01 (sample SAMEA3931202, study PRJEB13176) | freshwater metagenome | biome: Drinking water system; feature: drinking water; material: freshwater | place: China | collected 2013-02-06
CTTAGTTTCGTGGCATAATTATGAAGAAGATAGAATTGGAAATAGTGGCTCTTTCGCACAGCATTACACAGACTCATTCTTATGCGGTTGTACTGGGTGAAGTGAATGGTCTTCGGCGCTTACCCATCGTTATCGGTGGTTTTGAAGCACAGGCTATAGCAGTAGCTTTGGAAAAAATGCAACCCAGCCGGCCACTGACCCACGACCTGATGAAAAACTTCATGACCGCCTTCAGTATAGAACTTCACGAAATTATAATTTGCGACCTCCAGGAAGGTATCTTTTACTCAAAGCTTGTTTGTTCATCGGATAATGATACAGTTGAAATAGATTCAAGAACTTCCGATGCCCTTGCGCTGGCGGTTCGTTTTGGCTGTCCTATTTATACGTATGAAAATATTCTGGATAGTGCCGGCATTTTAATGGAAGAAACAACAGGTAAAAAGAAAAAAAGCAAAGAACAAAAGGAAGTACCGGTGGAAGAATCCGGCGGTAATGAAGACCTGAAAACTATGAGTCTTGAAGACCTGAATACTCTGCTCAATGAAGTTTTGGAAAATGAAGATTATATCCGGGCTATTGCAATAAGAGACGAGATCAATAACCGGAAGAAAAAATGAACCAGGATTCATAAGATTGAATGGATTAATGAGGAATTCGGGGTTCTTTCTTTTGTTAACTATTTTTACTTCGTTTGAGAGTTTCTAATTTTCATCATTATTCCAAAAAATCCTGACAATCTTGGTTTTATTTCCAAATTGCAAACTAAATCTCGGTTTAAATATCATTGGTAAAAGAACAGATGGCTATCATGAGCTGGAAACCGTTTTTTATCCGTTACATTTAAACGATGTGATCGAGGTTATTGAGAACCCGGCTTTTCATTTTTCAACCAGCGGCTTCAATATTGATGGGGACGATGAAACCAATCTGTGCATTAAAGCATATCAATTATTGAAAAATGATTTTCCATCACTGCCACCAGTTCAAATGCATTTACATAAAGCGATTCCTGTCGGAGCAGGATTAGGCGGCGGCAGCGCCGATGGTGCCTTTACTTTGACATTGCTGAATAAAAAATTCGACCTGGGTCTTTCAGAAAAGCAACTCGCAGACTATTCATTGCAATTAGGGAGTGATTGCCCTTTTTTTATAATCAACAAGCCATGTTTTGCAACCGGCCGGGGAGAAATGCTGGAAAGGATACATGTTGATCTTACAAACTATAAAATACTGCTTGTTCATCCGGGAATTCATGTAAGTACTACATGGGCATTTTCAAAAATCGATCCCTGCCGATCTCCGGTAAGTATCCCGGAAATAATTCAACAACCCATCCATACATGGAAAAAAGATTTAAAAAATGATTTTGAAGAGCCTGTTTTCAATAAATATCCTGATATAAAAAACATTAAAGAGAAATTATATAATGGCGGAGCTATTTATGCATCAATGAGCGGCAGTGGCTCAACTGTGTATGGGATCTTTAAGAAAGAAAAAGATATTTCAATTTCATTTCCAAAAAATTATTTTACAAAAACCCTATACTGCTAACTTCAAAAGATCATTCAGATCCAAAGCCTCTGTTTCCATTTGCAATTTTCCATTTGCATCAACAGGCCATTCTTCTTTAGGTTTATCCCAATACAATTCAACACCATTTCTATCGGGATCATTTAAATAAATAGCTTCCGAAACACCGTGATCTGATGCACCTGTCAGCGGATATTTAGCTTCAACCAATCTTTTTAATGCAATCGCAAGATCTTTTCTTGTTGGGTAAACAATAGCAGTGTGATACAAACCGGCTGTATTTACCGGAGCAGGACCGGCTCCTTTACTATGCCAGGTATTTAACCCGATATGATGATGATAACCACCTGCAGAAATGAACACGGCACTGTCACCATAGTATTGCTGCACTTCAAAACCAAGAAGATCCCGATAAAACGCAAGGGATCTTTCAAGGTCAGATACTTTCAGATGTATGTGACCAATCCTTGTACCAGGGGGAATTGTATATGACATAATTTTTTCTTTGGGCAAATGTCGAATATCCTTTTTTATTAAATCTTATCATTCATCAACACTGTCGGAAATTTTTTATTAACTTGCAGGCGTATTACAAATGACAAATAAGGCACTTATATCATCTTTTCTTCAGCAAAACCTCGACCTGCTCAATCACCGAGGTTAGGCCCATCCCAACCCTGCCTACCGGCAGGCAGGCTTCCCAAAGGGAAGGCTTTAGAACTTTTCTTTTAATTAATCAGTTTTATTTATGCAATCGACAATTAATATGTCAACAAAGACACAATACTATTTGGATCTTGAAGAAAGATATGGGGCACATAACTATCACCCGATACCTGTAGTACTAGAAAGAGGTGAAGGAGTTCATGTTTGGGATATTGATGGCAAACATTATTATGATTTTCTCAGCGGTTACTCAGCAGTGAACCAGGGGCATTGTCATCCAAAGATCGTTAAGTCGTTTATTGAGCAATCTCAAAAGCTTACTTTAACAAGCCGGGCTTTTCATAATAATATTCTTGGCGAATATGAGAAATACATAACTGAGCTTTTTGGTTATGATAAAGTTTTGCCAATGAACACTGGTGTTGAAGCCGTAGAAACTGCTATCAAGCTTTGCCGCAAATGGGCCTATGAAGTAAAAGGTATAAAAGAAGGAAATGCTAAGATCATTGTATGTCATGGAAACTTTCATGGCCGTACTTCTACAATTATTTCTTTTAGTGATGATCCGCTGGCTAGAAAAAATTTCGGGCCCTATATGCCGGGGTTTATCTCTGTTCCTTTCAATAACCTGGTATTTTTAGAGCAGGCATTAAAGGAAGAAGGAGTTGCCGGCTTTTTAGTGGAGCCCATACAAGGCGAGGCGGGAGTTATCGTTCCTGGCGATGGTTATCTTTCAAAAGCAAAACAATTGTGCGAAGAAGCCAATGTTCTTTTTATAGCCGATGAAATTCAAACAGGCCTGGCAAGAACAGGAAAAATGCTTGCCTGCGATCATGAGAATGTACGCCCTGATATTTTGATTCTTGGTAAAGCATTAAGCGGTGGAATGATGCCTGTAAGTGCAGTGCTTGCTGATAATGAAATAATGCTTTTATTAAAACCCGGTGAACATGGAAGCACTTATGGAGGCAACCCTTTAGCCTGCAAAGTAGCCATCACCTCCTTACAGGTTTTAAAAGATGAAAAGATGGCGGAGAATGCAGAAGCAATGGGCAGAATATTAAGAACAGAATTAAAAAAATTAAATTCACTGCATATTGCAGATGTAAGAGGAAAAGGTTTGCTGAATGCTATTGTTATTGATCATCAAAACCCGGAAGCCGCATGGGATCTTTGCCTTGAATTAAAAGTAAGAGGTTTGCTGGCTAAGCCAACACATGGTGATAAGATCCGCTTTGCTCCGCCACTGATCATCACCAAAGATCAAATGATGGAATGTATTGAGATCATTAAGAAAAGTCTAACTATACTTGGTTAAAAAAATCTGACAATAATCAGCCGGCTACTTAATCATTGCCGGTTTTTTATTTCTGTTCATGACTTAACTTCAAACCTTAAACCTCTAACTTCAAACCTCTCCGAAGGAGTCCTTCGGACAAACTAATTATGGATACGCATCTTCACCATGATCATACAGAATACCACTTAAAAAGCAGTGATCTCTTACGCGATGTTGTAATAGGTATGAGTGATGGGCTTACGGTTCCCTTTGCATTGGCAGCGGGATTGAGCGGGGCAGTTGATTCCACAAATATCATCGTTATCGCCGGTATTGCAGAAATAGCCGCTGGCTCCATCGCTATGGGATTGGGTGGTTACCTGGCCGGAAAAACAGAACAGGACCATTATACCAGTGAACTAAAAAGAGAATATTATGAAGTGGATAATCTTCGTGAAAGAGAAATAGAAGAAACAAAAGAATTTTTTAAAACAATTGGATTAAGTGAAAAGTTGCAGAATAAAGCCACAGAAGAAATTGCAAAAGATAAAAAGCAATGGGTTGAGTTTATGATGAAATATGAATTGGGTTTGGAGAAACCCGATCCCAAAAGAGCAACCAAATCGGCATTGAACATCGGTCTTTCGTATGTTGTCGGTGGTTTGGTTCCTTTAAGTCCTTATTTTTTTATTGATACACCTTTGCAGGCATTGAGTCTTTCATTAGTGGTTACTTTGTTATGTCTTTTTGTTTTTGGCTGGTTCAAAAGCAAGATCACCGGTGTTCATCCCTGGTGGGGAGCAATACGGGTAACGATGATCGGCGCAGCTGCCGCTGCTGCTGCGTTTGGCGTTGCTAAATTATTTGAAGGATGAGAAAGTCAGGAATGAAAAAGTAACACAACGAACACTAAGAACCACGAAGTACACAAAGTGCTATTTCATTTCCAAAGCGTCGTGCTATTTGTGATTCCTTTGTGTACTTCGTGATCCTGTTTCGGAAACTGCTAAAGCAACTATTTATCCTTTCTATTTTCAATAAGTTTTATATCAGGAAAAAGGGCAGCCAGCAACATAAGAACCGAAGCGATCAACACAAGCCAAAGCCCGATTTGTTTTTCAGGGCAATCTCCTTCCCTGCACATGGAGATGATAAAAAAATTCCTTGCAGCCCATGCAATGTTCAACGCCACGATCAATATATTCCATCTCTTGGCCCAAAGCTTTTGGATAAAATGAAAAACGATAAAGAATACGCTTAATATAAAATGAACATAACCCGGTTTACCAAAATTGGTTCCGGCAGAATCAATTCCACTTACCACAATATTTTTTGATTGAATAATAACCCAGGGAGTAAAACAGGAGACCACCAATAATATTACCGCCAATAAGCCGATCCATTTCATATATCGCATAGCTCAGAATTAACGTAGCAAAAATAGTGGCAAAAGAATTTTTTCGCTCTATTTGTTTAAATGAAAAATCAAATTGGCTGCAGTCGAATCCTTGGGGTCAAGACGGGAAAAGTTCATTGAGAATTTTTAACTCATATAGAAGTTTGACTAATTTCGGTTGTTGGTACACAACACCAGCTATCCTGCACATCAATCATAGCGCAAATGACACCCAGAAAAGTTTTAGAGAAATGGATTGACGCATTTAATCGGGCAGATATAAATACAATTTCGGAGCTATATGCCGACAATGCAATCAATCATCAGGTTGCAAACGAACCTGTAATCGGAAAATCAGCCATTACACAAATGTTTGCAAATGAATTTTCCACTGCCGAAAGACTTGTATTCCGGAAAATATCTTTCAGGACGGAGAATGGGCAATCCTGGAATGGAAAGACCCAAACGGGCTTCGTGGTTGTGGTTTTTTTCACATACAAAATGGAAAAATTATTTTTCAGCGTGGTTACTGGGACAAACTTTCTTTTCTGAAACTACATAATTTATCAATTCAATAAAAAAAGTAACTTTTATAAAAAAGTACTTAACCCTTTAATATTGCAACCGTTGATTTTATAGAGAAGATATGAAATGGAATGAGGAGCAAAAAAATTAACCCCGGTGGTCCCCGGGGTTTTTAATTTGTTCTTGCGTTAAGTTCTGGTTCAGCCCGAATGTTCGCCGGTGGCGAAGTATACCTGCCAGTGTCGGATACGGTATTTCCCGGCAGGACTAACGGGTCTAATAGGACGGGATAGGTTCGAGAATCTAATGTAAAAAAAGAAAAAATAATTTATATAGAACTTATGTACAATTTTTTTCTATATATAGGAGAACTACTATACTTATGCTGAATCGTTGCCGGGCTTATGCTTATATTTCCACCGGAAATAATAATAGAGGGGAATGCCGGCTGCTGTCAATACTAACCCGAACACAGAGTTCATCAATCTTGTTTTACCCGATATATAATTCTGGATATCGTCAATCAGTGTAATAATGAGATAAAAAGCATTGAATAGAATTACAATGATGGGTATCCATGGATAGCCCCATACACGATATGGTCTTTCTTTGTCAGGCATTTTTTTTCGCAGAATAAATAAGCCGATCATCAGCATCAGGTTAAATGTCCAAACTATAAAAATGTACATATCGGCCAGTATAAAAAAAGATCCACTAAGCACCATTAAGATCATCAGCCCAAGATGCACCAGCAAGGCATTGCCCGGGGTATGAAATGCCGGGTGTACTTTACCTGCCATTTTAAAAAACTGGCCATCTTTCGCCATGGCAAATGTTAACCGGGGCGATGTAAATACATTGGAGGTGGTAGTACCCGCTACCGAAAAGCTAATTAAAAATGCGATCAATCCGCCGCCAATAGCTCCAAAAGCAACAGTGGCCGCATCGGAAGCCACCAACGATGACGAAGCCATTTTATCAATAGGTAATACATAGATCATCGAAGCATTGATGATAAGATAAATGATGATACAGGTGGATAATCCTATGAATAAGCTTTTAGGAATATTCCTGCTGGGATCTTTGATCTCACCGGTAACATTCAGCATATTATTACTTCCATCAAAAGCCTGCAAGGCCCCGTTGCAGGCTGCAATAAATGCAGTGACAAGAGCAAAGCCTGCAGGCTTTATGAGTTCAGATGATTGAACAAAATTTGAAAAGGACCCTTTGCCTGAAATAAATAAACCGCCTACTAATAATATAATCGCCGCAACTTTTGCTGCTGAAAAAATATTCATTAAAACTCCACTCGCTTTTGTACTACGATAGCTGATCCAGGTTAAAATGCAAAGTATAAGGATTGTAAGAGATTTTACCCCGAAATCATGTAAGGGAAGCAGATCACCCACCAATGGAATATGAAAAACAACAGATTGTTCAATTTCGGGTGAAAAACGGGGAAGTGAAAAAAAATACTCCAGGTATTCTGAAGTGATAAATGCTATACCTGCAGAACCAGCACAGTTAACAACTGCAAAAGCAGCCCATCCAAAAAGATATGCCCAGAAATCTCCATACATATGCCGCATAAAAGCATAGTTACCTCCCGTTTCCGGGATCATCGCTGCAATCTCAGCCAGCACCATCACTGAAAGCATGGTAAAAAGACCGGCAACGATCCATACGGAAAAAACTAAGATTGGTGAACCAAGTAATTCAGCCATTTCAGCCGGACGCATAAAGATCCCTGAACCGATCACGGTACCGATAACAAGAGAAATTGCAGTAGATAATCCAATGGTTCGCTTAAAGTCCTGTTGTTGTGGCATAATTATTTTTTACTAATAAACTCAGCCAGCAACTGGTGGAAATGATGTGTACCCTTTTCTCTTGTCACTGAATAGCGGCCTTGTTTATAAAACCTTGAATGAATTCCTTTCTGCACCTGTTGAACGATCTCTTCATCCTCTTTTTCCACTTTGTCAAGATCGGCACCTGCACCGGCATCTCTCAATTCTTCTTTCCAGATATATGTAAGGAAAGAAACTTTTGTTTTATTTACGGCAAGTGGTTGGATTAGATTAACTGATAATCCCCAGGGATAAAAATTAAACATCATATTGGGAAAAACCCAGAAATAGTAAGCGGCCACTTTCTTTCCGTATTCCGGTGATGTTGCAGGCAAATCGAAATAATTGTCTCCCGTTTTGCTGATACCGATCTGCACACTTGAAAATGGGAAGAACAATTCAGTGCTATAATCGCTGAAATCAATTGTCGCATTCAAACCTGAATGAACAAATGGAATATGAAAACCTTCTAAATAATTTTCAACATACAAGGCCCAGTTTGCATTGACAAAATATTCTTTAGAAAGATCAGGACGAAAGTTGAATTCATTCAGCGGAAGAAACTCAACCCGCTTCATCATGTCTTTAAAAAAAACTTCTGGCTTGTATTTTTTATTCAATGTTGTAAACAAAAGTTTACCCCATTGAAATAATGGTAACTGATGAAGGTTATCATCTTCAGTCGGAAAATTCTCAACCTCTTTGAATTCAGGCATTGATTTGAACTTACCATCGAGATCGAAAAGCCGGCCATGATATTTGCAACGAAGATTTTTTGCTTTGCAAGGTTCATAGATAAGTAAATTGCCGCGATGAGTACAGACATTGGAAAGACAATGAAGCTTTTCGTTCTCATCTTTCGTCAACAAAAGTGGCTCGTTAAGGTAACCTTCAAGTAAAATAATTGGATGACAACTCCCTTTTTCTTTTACAAGATCAGTATCGCCAATAAACTGCCATGAGCAGGCAAATATTTGTTCCTTGAATATCTCATAAGCTTCGGCCGAAGTATAAATGTCTGTGGAAATGGTTTTGGCCTTCGCTATGTTCTTTTTTACGGAGAACTTTGACATGAGGGAAAGATAAGAAAAGTTAAACTGCCGAACAGTTACATAGTTAAATTGCTAACTGATTCGAATATTCGAAAATAATTTTGCAATTTATCAATTCACTAATTTAAGCATACATCTCTTCCTTCAACTTCTTCACTCTTTCATCAGCAAGGTATTCGTCAAATTCCATCAAACGATCAATGATACCCTTTGGAGTAAGTTCAATGACCCGATTGGCAACTGTTTGCATAAATGTGTGGTCATGACTGGTAAGCAAAACAATTCCTTTAAATGCTGTACACTGCTCGTTGAAGCTTTGTATACTTTCCAGATCAAGATGGTTTGTTGGCTGATCCAATAAGATAACATTTGGATTTTGCAGCATCATGCGGCTGATCATGCAACGTACTTTTTCGCCACCGCTTAACACAGTTGTTTTTTTCAATACATCATCACCGCTAAAAAGCATTTTACCTAAAAATCCTCTTAAGAAAGGTTCATCAACATCTTTTACATGATCAGGAACATACTGACGAAGCCAATCCATGAGATTCATTTCTTTGTCGAAGAACTGGCTGTTCTCGATCGGTAAATAAGCATGCGTAACAGTTGACCCCCATGAATAAGATCCACTGTCTGCCATCTCTTCGCCGGTAATAATGTTGAAGAAATTTGTAATTGCCAAGGGGTCGCGGCTCAGCAATGCGATCTTATCACCCTTGTTTACAGTGAACGTTACCTCTTTGAACAGTAAACGATCATCCACTGCTTTGGATAGTTTTTCTACAGATAAGATCTGGTTGCCTACTTCACGTAATTGCTGAAAGATGATACCCGGATATTTTCTATAACTCGGCTCAATTTCTTCTATCGTTAATTTTTCCAATGCCTTCTTTCGGGAAGTTGCCTGCTTACTCTTTGAAGCATTCGCAGAGAACCGGGCAATGAAATCCAATAAAGCCTGCCTTTTCTCCTCTGTTTTCTTATTCTTGTCATTGATCTGTCTTGCCATCAATTGTGATGACTCATACCAGAATGTATAGTTGCCCGTAAATATTTTTATTTTCTGACGATCTACATCGGCAACATGTGTACATACCGCATCCAAAAAGTGACGGTCGTGGCTCACGATCAGAACGATATTTTCATAATCAGCTAAAAAATTTTCAAGCCAGCTGATGGTTTCAATATCCAGGCCGTTTGTAGGCTCATCAAGCAAAAGAATATCGGGATTACCAAATAATGCCTGCGCCAGCAACACACGGACCTTTAAATTGGAAGGAATGTCTTTCATTAAAGAACTATGAAATTCTTCTTTCACACCCAATTCGCTTAATAATGTGGCTGCATCACTATCGGCAGTATATCCGCCCATTTCTCCAAACTCAGCTTCTAATTCGGCAGCCCGCATTCCATCTTCTTCAGAGAAATCGGCCATAGCATAAATGCTTTCCCTTTCTTTCATCACTGACCACAGCTTTGTATGACCCATCATTACCGTATTCAGCACAGTTTGCTCATCAAATTCAAACTGGTTTTGTTTCAATACGGCCAATCTTTCGCCGGGAGTTATTTCAACGGTACCTTTATTGGGCTCTATTTCGCCGCTAAGTATTTTTAAAAATGTACTCTTGCCGGCACCGTTTGCACCAATTACACCATAACAATTCCCTTTGGTGAAATTGAGATTCACATCTTCGAACAAAACTCTTTTGCCGTAAGCTAATTTCAGATCTTTTACACTGATCATTATCGTTATTCCTTTTCTGTGATCATCCGTGTAATCTGTGAGCTAATATTTCTCACAGATTTTGCAGAATCCACGCAGATTTTTTTGAAGCCGCAAAGGTAAGTCTTTAATCCTTCTTATATGAAATGACACAAATAAAAAATCCCGCCTTTCAGCGGGATAACTTTTTAAAGAATTGCAAATGGATGATTGAAATAATCGTCATCTTTCCTGTTCATCCATTGTTTTACTTTTTCAACGGCTTGTTTCAAACGATTGACTAAATGTTTCATAGTTTATCATTTGAATAGTTAAACAATTTATTTTAAAAAAATCCCGTCTTACCATAGCAAAACGGGATTCATTTATTTTTCCCCAGGGGTCGGGGGTTTAATAATCCATACCACCCATACCAGGACCGCCATGTGCATGCGCATGAGGCTCTTCTTTCTTCGGCTTGTCGGCAATTACACACTCAGTGGTAAGCAACATACCTGCAATTGAAGCTGCGTTTTCCAATGCAACACGGGTAACTTTAGTTGGGTCAATAACTCCGGCTGCAATTAATTTCTCGTATTCTTCAGTTCTTGCGTTGAAACCAAAATCACCTTTTCCTTCTTTCACTTTCTGAACAACGATTGAACCTTCGATACCGGCATTCTCAACAATTTGACGAAGGGGCTCTTCCAACGCTCTTTTTACAATAGCGATACCAGTGGCCTCATCTTCATTGCTGCCTTTCATTTTTTCTATTGCTTCAATAGCACGAACAAATGCCACACCACCACCAGGAACAATACCTTCTTCAATAGCAGCTCTTGTTGCATGTAATGCATCATCAACACGGTCTTTCTTTTCTTTCATCTCCACTTCTGTAGCAGCACCCACCTGTAATACAGCAACACCACCGCTCAATTTTGCCAAACGCTCCTGTAATTTTTCTTTATCGTAATCAGAAGTTGTTACTTCTATCTGTGCTTTTATTTGATTGATACGGGCAGTGATATCTGCCTTTTTTCCTTTACCACCAACGATAGTTGTATTGTCTTTGTCTATCACCACTCTTTCGGCTTTACCGAGGTATGAAAGATCAGCATTTTCTAATTTATACCCTTGCTCTTCGCTGATAACGATACCTGCTGTAAGGATAGCAATATCCTGCAGCATTTCTTTTCTGCGATCACCAAAGCCGGGAGCTTTCACAGCAGCCACCTTTAATGTACCGCGAAGTTTGTTAACAACTAATGTAGCGAGTGCTTCACCTTCGAGGTCTTCAGAAATGATCAATAAAGGAGCACCTTGCTGAGCCACTTTCTCCAGAATATGAAGAATGTCTTTCATGTTGCTCACCTTTTTATCATAGATCATGATATAAGGGTTCTCCAGCTCAGCTTCCATCTTTTCGCTATTAGTAACAAAGTAAGGAGAGATATAACCCCGATCGAACTGCATACCTTCTACCACTTCAACAGTAGTTTCAATACCACGGGCTTCTTCCACAGTGATCACACCATCTTTGGTTACCTTACCCATTGCTTCAGCGATCAGCTTTCCGATCTCTGCATCATTGTTTGCAGAAATGGAAGCTACCTGCTCGATCTTCTTGCTGTCATTACCTACTTTCTGAGATTGTGCAGCCAGGTTTTCAACAACCGCTTTTACTGCTTTTTCAATTCCTCTTTTCAGGTCCATTGGATTGGCACCGGCAGCAACATTCTTCAAACCTTCTGTAATGATCGATTGCGCAAGTACAGTAGCAGTTGTAGTACCATCACCGGCAACATCAGCCGTTTTGCTGGCTACTTCTTTTACCATTTGGGCACCCATGTTCTCAATGGGATCTTCCAGTTCAATTTCTTTTGCAACGGTAACACCATCTTTAGTAATGCCAGGTGCACCGAATTTTTTTTCAAGAACGACATTGCGTCCTTTTGGCCCAAGGGTTACTTTCACAGCATTGGAAAGTATATCAACACCCTTTTTCATTTTATTACGGGCATCTGTATTAAAGAAAAGTTGTTTTGCCATATATCTTTTGTTTGTAAGTTTTAAAAAATTGATTTAGCAGTGAGCTTTGGGCTATGAGCTTTGAGCTGTTGACTCGTAGCTCGCAACTCATGACTCATAGCTTATACTATCGCTAGAATATCGCTTTCTCTCATGATCAGCAGATCATCATTGTCAATCTGAATTTCTGTACCTGCATATTTTCCATACAGAACCGTATCGCCAGCTTTTACTGACATTGGTTCATCTTTTTTACCAGGACCAGCAGCGATCACAACGCCACGCTGTGGTTTTTCTTTTGCCGTATCCGGGATTATAATACCACCGGCGGTTTTCTCCTCAGCAGGAGCCGGTTTCACGATCACCCTGTCATGAAGGGGAGTTACACTTAGCTTCTTAGCCATAGTTGTATTGATTTTTAAAGTTTTTAGAAGAATTGACCCAAACAAAATTTGGGACGGCGAAGGTACAGGAAATACCGTGCCGCCTGTCTTTAAACGGAAATATTTTCAGGTAAGCTGGTAAAAGGCATGCCTGTCATTTTCAATATGGGTAAAAAATTCAGGTTCCTGGTGTCAATTTTTCATTTATACCTAATAATCAACGAATGACCTGTATCATTAGCCTGTTTGAGTGAACTCATCATTACCCTTTTCCTATGGGGCTAATTTGCTCTTGATAGCTGTATAACTAAACTCCGATTTATGACAATAGAATTCTTTACACCCCAGGGCGAAGTTCCTGAGCATATTATTTATTTTATTAAAGAAAGGCTGATGGATTTTTATCACCGTGACCACGAGATCTACGATGCAGAAGTGGTTTTAAAAAGCCAACCCATAAGCCCGGCAAATGATCATGTTTGTGAGATCACCCTGGGCATTTACGGGGAAGTATTAATGGTTCACCGAACCGCAGATAATTATTTGCAGGCCGCTAAAGATGTTTTGGAAGAACTATCACTGAAAGTGGATGAATTTTTACAAAGACAAAAAGAGCCACCTGATGAAATTACCAGCACGGTAAAGGTTTAAGTTAATTTTTTACGGGGGAAAGGCTTACATGCCTTACCTTTTTTTTCTTTTTGAAATGGCCGCTTTGATCTTGTCAAAAAAATTTTCCAATACCTGTTCTGCCAAACTTTCTACTTTTTTGCCTGCCAGCATCCCGAGTTTATGACTGATAAACCCTGCTCCGTAACTCAAAACTCCGGTCAATACAGGGTTCCCGGTTTTATTATGAATATTTGTTTGCTCTGCTCTTTTTTGTTTGGATGTATCTTCAAATGAGATTTTATGTACAAGCTTTTTCCATGAACCCTGCATTTGCTTTTCGAGTTCCAGTTGTTTTACACGAAGCTTTAAATTTTCAAACTCTAGATCCTTTATGGTTCTGATCTTTTTCATTTTCTTCTTTGTCAAACATTGCTTTTATCAGTGCATTCATTATCGGTTTTCGCAACCAGCTATCTTTTGCGATCCATAGGATGAATCCAACAAATAAAATAACAGCAGCAATAATGATAAATCCGAGCCAGTAATTTCCCAGCCATTGGCCTATAGCAATAGCACCTGCCACGCTAAGCAATACAAAAAATAAAAAGAAGACCAGCGCTGACACAACCGCTGCGATCAGTATTGCCATTACTTTGGACACATTACCGGCAAATGATAGCTTTAATTGTGTCAGCCTGGTATTCAGGTACTCTTTTACCTGGTCAACAAAATTGTCAGCATTATTGAATTCCTGTGCCATACTTTTTATTACTGTAAAGAAATCAAATACCTAAGCTATTTCTTTTTCTGTTTCTCTATTCATTGCTTTGAGCTCTTCTTTTAAAAATTCTTTTCCTTCTTTGATCTTGCGTCCCACTTTGTCAGTTAATTTTTTACTGCCTTCAGCGATCTTTTGCCTTGTTACGGACCCTTTATCCGGGGCAAATAATACTCCGAGTAGTCCGCCGATGGCAAGGCCGGCACCTAGGGCGACCAATATCTTTGATGTATTTGTCATAACCTGTTTTTAAAGATGAATAATATGAACCTGTCGGATCAAATTTAATTTTTAAAAGCTCTTTTTGATATGAGGTAGTTCACCAGGAAGATTGATACTTATCACGGGCAAAGCGATTACCGAAATGGCTGCATGATATTTTTTGCAGAGGAAATATAATGCCCGCCAAATAAGACCGCATGTACCAAAAGCGGATAGAGTTGGGTAATGGACATCCGCTTTTGCCAATGCTTTTCCAGGGGATAAGTTTCATTATAGGATTCGTAAAACTGTTGATCAAAGCCACCAAATAGCTTTGTCATGCCGATATCCATTTCACGGTGGCCAAAATATACAGCAGGATCGTAAACAGCAGCATAACCTGATGCGTGAATTAAATAGTTTCCAGCCCATAGATCGCCATGCAATACAGAAGCCGGTTCTTTTGGAAAAATCTCATCAAGCCTGGTACAAAGTGAATTGGCTGCATCAATATCCTGTGAAGAAAAGTCCCCTTTCTCTGCTAATATTTTTGCCAAAGGCATGATCCTGCATTCAGCAAAAAAAGAAGCCCAATCATGATGTTCATTATTTACCTGCTTAAGGCTTCCGATATAATTGTCTTCATAAAGGCCAAAATAATGCTGGGGTTGTTTATGCATCAGCGCTAATGCCTTACCAAATTTCTGCCACATATCTTTTTCCGCAAAGCCTTTTTCCAACCATTCAAGCAGTAGCCATTGCTTATCATCAGTTACTCCCTGTTTTATAACGATGGGAATTAAGATTGAAGAATTTTTTCGGAGTAACTCCAATCCCCTTGCTTCTTTTTCAAACATTCCTTCATACCGGTCTTTGTCATTCAGCTTCAAAAAGTATTTACCTGATGCTGTAATCAAACAATAGGCAACATTGATATCGCCACCATGAACTCTTTCATAGCGTTGCACTTTCAATCCGCAATCAGTAAAAATATTCTGTAAAATATCCATGATAGAAAATTAAGATAGCCTTGGCGCCGCCTCACAAGAAAAAACGGGTTCATTGCTGAACCCGTTTCAGATTTGAATTCGTTGTGCTTAGCTGAGATGCTTTGATAAGATCTTAGCAAGGTCAAACATAGAGATCTGATCTTTACCAAAGAGTGGTCTTAATTTCTCATCAGCGTTGATCATGCGCCTGTTTGCGCTGTCCTGTAATCCATTTTTCTTAATGTGATCCCAGATCTTTTTTACAGCCTCTGTACGCGGAACCGGGCTGGATCCGATCACCCCTGCCAATGTTGAGCTTGGCGTCAATGCTTTCATGAATGCAGCATTCGGCTTACGGTTAGATTTTTTCTTTGCAGCTTTTTTAGGAGCAGCTTTTTTAGGAGCTTTCTTTGCGGCTTTTTTAGGAGCAGCTTTCTTCGCAGCTTTTTTAGGAGCTTTCTTTGCTGGTTTCTTCGCAGCTTTCTTAGCTGCCTTTTTCTTTGTTGCCATGATTTTTTGGATTTAAATTCTTAATGGGTTAAATCATTATTACTACCAAATATATAGTTTTTATCATTCCACCAAATTGATAACAACATTTTTCTATTCACATTTCCCCTCTGAAAAATGAGTTTTGAGCATCCATTTCTCCAATGAAAAATAACGACACTTTGTTTTTTAAAGTTGAACTATTCTAATGAAATAACACAGTTTTTACAGAGTGAAAGCATTAATAAAATCAATTTTGATTTAACTTATAGTATCGGATATAACCCTTACCCAAACTGCGTTGTATCAATATATCATCTTGGGGTTTTGGGGTTTTCAGAGGGAAAAACCCATTTCCATTCTTAAATGAATGATCATCATTATCAACATCACCAATATTCTATATTGTAAACTGTCATTTACTCCTCTGAAAATTGTGAACAACTCATGAAATTTTTTTTAAAAAAAATTCATTTCCCCCTCTGAAAATGCCATTGCAGGGATAAAACTTCATTTATATCTTGTGTGGGATTAAACTTAAAATCCCTGTTCCTGTCGAACCAAACCGAAATCTTTAATATGAAAACACTGCCACTCATCCTGCTCATTTTTTTATTTTCCTGCAGCAAAAATGATACACCTTCCCCACCGCCACCAGCTAATTCATCAATGTATTATCCGCCTGTTTCTGGTACCGAATGGCAAACTACTTCCCCTTCATCATTAAGCTGGAATGAAACACTGCTTAACGATCTTTATACTTACCTGCAATCAAAAAACACAAGAGCATTCATCATTCTTAAGAACGGAAAGATCGTAACTGAAAAATATTTTGGAACATTTACAGTTGACAGCAACTGGTATTGGGCATCGGCAGGAAAAACGATGACAGGTTTTCTTTGTGGCATTGCGCAGCAGGAAGGCTTGCTCAACATCAATAATAAAACATCACAATATCTTGGTACCGGATTTACATCCCTGCCCCTGGCAAAAGAAGATCTTATTACAGTAAAACATCAGCTTACTATGACAACCGGTCTTGATGATGCTGTGGCTGATAATGACTGCACACTAGCCGCTTGCCTGCAATATAAAGCCGATGCCGGAACAAGATGGGCCTATCATAATGCACCCTATACCCTGCTTGATAAAGTAATAGAAAATGCAACAGGAAAAACTTATAACACCTATTTCCAGGAAAAGATCAGAGACCGTGTAGGTATGAATGGGCTTTGGATAAAAACCGGATACAATAATGTGTATTATAGTACGCCGCGCAGCATGGCCAGGTTTGGTTTGTTATTATTAAATAAAGGAAAGTGGGATCAAACAACAATTCTTTCTGACACAAATTATTTCACTACCCAAATAAACACATCGCAGAATTATAATCCTTCCTATGGCTACCTTACCTGGCTCAATGGCAAAAGCAATTATATGTTACCGGGTTTGCAATTTGTTTTTAACGGGTCCCTGGTACCGAATGCACCGGCAGACATGTATTCGGCTCTCGGAAAAAATGATCAGAAAATTTATGTAGTGCCATCCCAGAAGATCGTAGTCATTCGCATGGGTGATGCGGCCGGTAATGCACAACTGGCCGTATCAAGTTTTGATAATGAGCTTTGGGGAAAATTAAAAGCGATCATTGGCTACTGATCTTAGCCGGGCTGCCGCTTAATTCTTATTTTTACCAGCCAATGTCACTTCAAATAGCTTCACTCAATTCAGGCAGTAATGCAAACTGTTATTATATAGGTAACAATAACGATGCAGTATTGATAGATGCCGGTCTTTCCTGCCGGGAAACGGAAAAAAGAATGAAAAGATTGGGTCTTGATATGGGAAAAGTGAAAGCCATTTTTATTTCACATGAACATGATGACCACATTGCAGGTCTGCCTGTATTATCAAAAAAATTCCAGGTCCCGGTTTACATAACCAATAATACCTTACGCAATTGCAGGCTACAAATTACACAGGAATTGGTTTACTCCTTTATGCATTCATCACCTGTTAGCATTGGCCAACTATCCGTTACTCCATTTATGAAAAGTCATGATGCGGATGACCCGCATAGCTTTATCGTATCACAAAATAATGTGCATGTTGGTGTCATCACTGATATTGGTTATGCATGCAAGCAGGTGATAAAACATTTCAAATTATGTGATGCCGTTTTTTTGGAATCAAATTACTGTGAGCAAATGCTTATAAACGGATCTTATCCGCAAAGCCTGAAAAAAAGGATCAGCGGGAGAAAAGGGCATTTATCAAATGACCAGGCCCTGGAACTTTTTTTAAAGCATAAACCGGAAAACCTACAATTACTTATTCTTTCACATCTTTCTCAAAATAATAATCATCCCGATATTGTAAGCAGGTTGTTTTCACAGCATGCAAAGGATGTAAAAGTTGTTATAGCTTCCCGTTTCAGGGAAACCGGGCTATTCAATATCGAAAGGAAATACTTTTTTCAGCAACGAAAACGAGAAAAAACCCTAAAAGTTAATACGGCCCAGCTTTCTCTTTTTGAATTTTAAATAATTAAATTTGAGATGCTCTGTTTATGAGAAAGCTTTGCACATATTTATTCCTTTTACTTTTTATCTTTTCCTGCACCCGGAAAATGGAAGATGACAACAATATCAATGACCCTCAAGGTTATGCCGATTCGCAATTTATCGGCACATGGAAAGTAACCGCCGTGGAGTCGGATGTAGCATGGGATTTTGATAACAATGGTACAAGTGAAACAAATATTTATTTAACCTGGACAGCTTGCCAGAAAGATAACCTCTACACTTTTGCCGCTGATAAAACCGGCACGTTTAAATTTGATTGCAGCAATAATAAAATCGGGTCATGGCAGGTGGTGGCAACTCAATATCTTAATTACACTCCGGCAGGATCAACTACCGAATCGGAGAAAGTAGTTCATATGACATCCTTGCAATTCAGATCAGCACTTGCTATTACTTTATTAAACGGGCAGCCGGCAACAATTACAAAAACCTGGGACAGGCAATAAAAAAAGGGGCCGTAGCCCCTGTGTTTTTATGGTTGTGTTGTGTTACTCTTATTTGCAGTAGTAAGAATGGCTAATAATCTTCCATTGGGTAATTGATCAGACGAATAATAAAGATTTACTTTTTTACCATCCTTCAATCTGGGTAAAGCAAAGATGTCTTTCATATTACAGGAAACTTTTGCTGAAGCATCTTTGGCATCGCCGAATTTCCATTCTTTTAAAACTACATTATGTTCATCTTTAATGGTAACCACCCTGCCTTTACCCGGCTGACCGCAATGATAATAACGGATCGCCAATTCTCCATTACCTGCTGCCTGGTCAAACCTGATGATCTTAGTAGTATTCATGTCATTTCCGTATTGCTGTAAGATCACCTTATTATTCAGGTAAACTTCAAACCCTTCACCCCCGAAAATAGATTCAGCTGTTTTAAAGGAGAAGGAGAACAATACTACACATAACATGACCATTGTCCCGAACAGGATACGGGGTTGATAATTGATCTTTTGCATGGCTAAAAATTTAATTGATTAAAAAAATTGTGACCAGGTACAAGATATGTTCACAAACCGCCCTGTTCAACTAACTTTGATGAAGTGCAAATCAAGCTTGACAAGCTGCTTATTCAGCGACGCTTTCTCAAATTAAAAAGATAAATAGCAAGGGCTATAGCAAGAAGGGCAAAGGAGCCATATACCATATAAGTTACCGGCATGGAACCAAGTTCGGAAATGTTATTCATAAAGCATAATATGCCTTTGGTGTAATATTATTCCCCCACAGGCTTTCCCTTTACTAAATTTAATTCTACAAACCATTTTATGGAAAAGCTCATTATAGCCAGCGTCCTGTTTATTTCATTAAATGCATCTTGCCAGGATAGTGTAAAAACAAATAATGCCAATCATAGTTGGGAAATAAAAATGACAAAGCCCGGTGAGCCGGGCAAAAAATTCACTTTGGATATAACTGTACTCGATATTTCAACCAAACAACCTGTAAAAGATGCTGAGGTTTTTGCCTTTCAAACCAACTATAAAGGCGATTATGAGAACGATCCAAAAACAGGAATTGCAAAAATTCATGGTACTGCATGGAGTAATGAACAAGGCGCTATACGATTTTTTACAATTTATCCAAGAGGATATTATGATTCCCCAACAGGTGAGCATATTCATTTCAGAACAAAAGCCCGTGGATATAGTGGAGGTGGCACCGATCTTTCATTTTGGGAATTTCAACAAAAAATACTTGATCATAAAAACCCAATTGTATCCAAAGTGTATTTGGAAACTTTAGAAGAAAAAAACGGTGAATTGTTTGGAAAAGCGATCATCTACATGAAAAAGAGCTAAGCTCGTTTCTGCTTTATTTATTTCAAACAGATGTTTTACTTTAGTTGAAGTAAAACATTTTTTATGCGGACCCTTTCCCTTTTTATCCTGGTGGCTATTATTTATAGTTGTAATACACGATCTGCTTCATCTGCCACAAATGACTTTGATAAATTATTTGACTCCACTTTCAAAGCGGATGAACCCGGTGGTGCAGTACTACTGGCCAAAGATGGAAAAATAATTTATAAAAAAGGATTTGGTGTTGAAGATATCAATACAAAAAAACCGATCAGCACTCAAACACTTTTTAATGTAGGCTCCATTAGTAAAACTTTTGTGGCATTTGGAATTTTACAATTGGCAAAAGAAAACAAACTTTCACTTGATGATAGCATTTATAAATATTTCCCCGATTTTAAAAATACTGTGATCGCTAAAAAAGTAAAGATCTATCATTTGCTTACACATACTTCCGGTTTGCCCGATATACGAAAAGTACAACAGGACAGTATTTTTTACTTATCGGCAAAAGATGAAGAGAACTGGGCACCGGTAAAACAAACCGATCATCTCGAATTTGAACCCGGTGAAAGATTTAATTATTCTAATCCGGCTTTTAATGCTCTTGCTTTGATCATTGAAAAAGTAAGTGGCATGAAATGGCAGGATTATATCAGGAAGAACATCATGCAGCCTGCAGGAATGAAAACATCAACGATAACAGATGGGCCTTACCCGGAATCAGGCGTTTCACATGGTTATTTATTTGATGGCAAAAATTATTTTGAAAAAGATTATGGTGAAGAACCCACATTTGCTGCCTCAGGTAATGGCGGAGTGTGGAGCAGTGTTGATGATCTTTGGAAATATGAGCAGGCTATTCAAAATAATATTTTTCTTGACAAGAAATGGACGGATGGTTCAAGACAAATTTTTTTTCACAACGAATGGAAGGATACAATTCAACCCTTTATAGGTCTATGCTGGTTTATAACAAAAACAAGTAATGAGAATATGATCGGGCATACAGGTTCGCAAGGGGGGTTCAGAGCGGATTATGTGTGGTTGCCGGGTAAAAAACTTTTTTATGTTATCCTTTGCAATACACCAAGAGACCTGGACAAATTAAGAGATCGGGTATTGAACCTAGCATTGAAAAACTGAACAATGTTAACAATTGCACAAGCAAGAAAAATGGCTTTATCCCTGCCGGGAGCGGAAGAGAAACCACATTTTCATCTCACAAGCTTCCGCATAAAGAACAAAATATTTGCTACCCTCCATACCGATAAGAATTATGTGATGGTAAATCTTTTACCCATTGACCAGTCTGTTTTTTGCGCCTATAATAAAGAAATAATTTTTCCCGTACCCGGCGGATGGGGTAAAAAGGGAGCCACATTTATCAACCTGAAAAAAGTACCCAAGTCATTATTTCAAGATGCACTTACTACAGCGTGGAAAAAAATAGCCTCTCCTGGTTTAATTGAAAAATATAAAGACATTTTTGATCGGGAGCCGTAACAACATCTTCGAAAAATCCCTTCGTACTTCTCCGGAGAAAATAAAAAACAGCAGTGAGAAAAAAAATACTGTTTGCTAATTATCATACGATTAAAAAATTTACTTAAAAAACCTGTAGTAGTCTGCCTACACTTCCACTGCTTAATTTTTTACTGATGATTAATGATAATACTATTGGAATAGTGGCCGGTGAAGATGTTATTTTGTAATTACAAACAGTTAAAAAACTGCCGAAACAAAAGCCTGTGAAAAACCAAACCACCTATGAAGACCCAATCCAATCCTTAGTCCAAGTCCTACGTCCTTTGAAAGATCTGTACCATGGAAACGGCAGTTTTTTTTCTCTTAAACCCAACCCGATGAAAACGCATGAAAATGAAAACCAGAAACCCGAGGCTGAAAATGTTATCAGCCTGAAACCTGTGATCGATCAATTGATCACAGCCGTGTTGCCTGCCAGTGTTTCCCGGCGCAATCTTATAGTGAATGATATTGCATCACACATCCGGATACCGCTGAGTGAAGTAAAGCTGGCACTTGTAGCCGGCAATATTATCAATAACATTGTTTCGATGGCCTATGATGATTGCCTGCATATTTGTTATTTACAAAGCGGGGAAATCGTTTTCCGGCTTGAGAATACAAATCTTTCACGCAACAGGTCATTCGTTGTATCCCTTGAAGCAATCCTTGTTGTTGCAGAACGTTTGGGCATTAAATTAAAGATCGATGAATTTTATGGTAAAGGCTCTGATGTATCCGTGCAGTTTTTGAAAAAAGCTGCTTAACCTATCCACTTCCTCCAGTGAAAAAAGTGAAATGCTACCCGTTTCACTTTTTTTTATTTATTGCTATCTTTAGCACAGGTTATCATGGAGACATACGGAAAACTTTTAAACATTGCGGTTCCTTTTTTCCTCTTCTTTTTTCTTATTGAAAAAATTGCTGAGTGGAGAAAAGGAGTTCATGTCATCCGGGGACTGGATAGTGTTTCCAGCTTCAGCAGTGGAATGACCAATGTAGTAAAAGATGTTCTTGGTATTGGCCTTACGGTCATTACGTATAGTTGGCTGGCAGATAAGATCGCCATCATTCATATCAAAGCAACTGTACTTACCTATATCATAGCTTTTTTGGTTATCGATTTCCAGGGTTATTGGGTACATCGCTGGTGTCATAAAATAAATTTTTTCTGGAATTATCATATCATTCATCACAGCAGCGAAGAGTTCAATCTTTCCTGTGCATTACGGCAATCCATTTCAAATTTTATAAACTTTTTTACCTTCCTTCTTATTCCCGCGGCTTTATTAGGAGTGCCTGAAAAAGTAATTGCAATTGTAGCGCCGCTCCATCTCTTTTTACAATACTGGTATCATACACAGCTGATCGGCCGAATGGGATTTTTGGAACATATCATCGTTACTCCTTCTCATCACCGGGTACACCATGCCATCAATAAAGAATACATGGATAAAAATTTATCGCAGATATTTATTTTCTGGGATAAATTGTTTGGTACTTTTCAACAGGAGCTTGCTCATGTAAAACCTGTATATGGTGTAACCAGGCCGGTAAAAACATGGAATCCCATAAAAATAAATTTTGTTCACCTCTGGCTTTTGATCAAAGATGCCTGGCGAACAAAAAATATAAAAGATAAATTCCGCATCTGGTTCATGCCTACCGGCTGGCGACCCGAAGATGTAAAAGAAAAATACCCCGTAGATCAAATTACCGACGTTTACAATTACAATAAATTTGACACTCCCGCCTCCCGGTCATTCATTGCCTGGAACTGGGCCCAAATGTTCTTTAATTATTTTCTGCTTGTTTACTTTTTTGCTTTCATAGCCCAGATAGGAACGCCGCATATCTTTTATTATGGCGCATTTATTTTTATTTCTATTTATTCTTTTACTGAATTGATGGATGGCAACCGCTATGCCTTTTATATGGAATTAATAAAATCTTTGGCCGGCTTATTCCTTATTTACTATTATGGTGATTGGTTCTTCTCCTCTCAACATTGGCCCTGGTATCATTATGTAGTGGGTGTTTACCTGGTTGTTTCTGTGCTGGCAGCCGGCTACTTTGCATTCTTTGAAATGAAAAAAAGCAACAGCCGGGTTTCGCTGGCCTGATCTCATTTTAGCTTTTTTAAAAACCACCGAAACATGAAAAATTAACCCGGAGCAGCATTATATTTTTTAAAAAACTTTTTTCATTTCTTTTATCTTTAGCAAAACAACCACCATGAAATTTTATTTACTCGATGCCGGCGGCGCCGGATTGATCCTTGGCCTTTTGGTGCTATTTATGCTGGCGGCTATCTTTCTTGAAGGATTAACACTAATAGTGATAAAATATAATAATGCAGGCAAATCATTTCTTGATGCACTGCTGATCAACCTTGCTTCGCTTGCAGCGGGTTTCCTCATCATCAATATTCTTCCAAACGGTTTAGATTTTACAAATATCCTTTGGCTCGACTTTTTGCTGATCTACTTAATAACTGTAGCTGTTGAGTTTGCGGTTTTATACTTACTAAACAGGAATAAACCTCTCCACACTACGCTTATAGCAGCCATTGTGATAAACTTTATTACTTACTTGTTACTGATCCTTTTCCGGCTCCTTTAGAAGATGAGAAATAAAAACATCATAGTACTCGCCTTAGGACATGGATTAAATGATCTTATTGCCGGTTTCTTCATTGGTGTACTTGCCCTGGCCAATAACGATCTTTTAAAAACGGGCTTAGCCATTACAATCTATAATATCCTTGCATTTGGCGGCCAGTACCCGATTGCAGTTTTTCTTGAAAAGACCGGCAACACAAAAAAGTTTTTAGTGGCCTCTTACCTATTAAACGTGTTTGCCATATTTATTTTTCTTTTTTCATTTGAAGTTTCGATCATTCTTGCCGGTATAGCTTCTGCCATTTATCATGTAGCCGGTGGATCTTACTGTGCAGAAAATAACAAGGCCACGAATATTGGATTGTTTGCTGCTCCCGGCGTAGCCGGGCTTATTGCCGGCGGTTATTTATCTTGGAAACAAGCGGATATTATACCTTTTCTTTTACCAGCTGCAATTTTATTTCTATTTGTATTGATCAAAATAAAATTCGCCACACAGGCAGTTGAAAAAAATGTTTCAGCCAGTACTACCCGGAAACATGCGATAGACACACATGATATCATCATGATATTTTTATTGCTGATAATTTCACTCCGTTCGGTAACCTGGAATGTTTTTCAACTGGTAAATGAAAATAATTTTGAATGGCTGATTGCAATTGCCATTGCCGCTGTGGCAGGAAAAATAGCGGGTGGATGGCTGGCAGATAAGGTAGGCTGGCGTATATATGCACTTAGCTCTGCGATAATAGCAACTCCCCTTCTTACTTTCTTTAAAAAAGAACTGGTTCTTTTTTGCATAGGCATTGGATTATTACAATCGGGTATCCCCGCTACCACCAGTTTGCTTATACATTCCCTGGAAGGTAAAACATCAAAAGGCATTGCCTTATCTTTTGGAACGGCTATCATTATAGGAGCGGCCGCCAGTATTTTCCCGATAGAGCTGTTGCTTTTACAAACTCCTTATATCCTTCTCATCTCTATAGTTTTGCTGTTCATCTGCAGTTATTGGTATAAAAGAATAGGTTCTTATCCCGTATAGCATAAGAGAATTGCTGTAATTTGTAGAGTAAAGCAACCCCGGAGGGTTTAAACACGATTACATAACCGAAATATTTCAGCCCTTGCTAACAGCCCCGGAACTGAGTGAGCATATAGAAGGTTGTAAAAAGAATAATAGGGATAGTCAAAAAATGATCTATAGTTCTTTTTACGGCTATGCTATGTCAATATGTGACCGTTACTCCGGGAACTATGATGATGCAGTAGAGATCCTAAATGACGGGTTTTTGAAAATATTTAAAGAAATACACAAATACCAGCCGGCTTATGCTGATACGGTAGCCTCCTTCAAAGGTTGGATCAGGAAGATAATGGTGTATACGGCTATTGATCATTACCGGAAGATCAAAAAACATTTGAATGGCTATACTGACCCCGTAACATTACAAATAGCATCGGTACAGGAAACAGCCCTGGATAAATTGACTTACCAGGAAATAGTAAGAGCCGTACAGCAATTATCTCCGGCCTACCGCACCGTTTTTAATTTATTTGTAATGGATGGCTTGAGCCATGATGAGATATCGAAAAAGCTGGGCATTGCAGAGGGCACATCAAAATCAAATCTTGCAAAAGCAAGAATGCATTTGCAAAAAATATTATTAAAACAAAACGACCAGGAATTTAAAAGAAATGCAGTCTGAGAATTTTGATAATAAGATCAGGGATTCATTAAACCAGCGTCCTCCCGGTAATGATAACCCGGAATGGGATAAAATGAAAATGCTGCTTGATAAACACCTGCCCGTGGAGAAAAAAGACAGGAGAAGATTCTTCTTTATTCTTTTTCTTTTCCTTTTATTGGGCGGAGGCGCATTTTTTATTTGGAAAAACAACGGGGATGATGAAAAGAATATTTCCGGGGCCAACCCTGTTACAGAAAAACCATCTTCAAATGAACAGAAAGGTTCAATTGACAGGTCACTGGAAAATAATAATACCCGATCACAAACTAATCCAGATAGTTTACCTATACATAAAACAACAGCCGTTTCTTCATCATTGCAGGCAGATCAACC
>FKKE01008695.1_pt1 | contig 26060 bp, 26 predicted proteins | sample 1106331 | NCBI WGS metagenome assembly FKKE01 (sample SAMEA3931202, study PRJEB13176) | freshwater metagenome | biome: Drinking water system; feature: drinking water; material: freshwater | place: China | collected 2013-02-06
CATGTCGTGGAGCGCGTCGTAGAGCGGCCGGAGGTAGGGGTTCACCTTCTCGGCGAGATCGCCCGGGAGGAAGCCGAGCTTCTCGCCGGCCTCCACGGCGGGGCGCGTCAGCACGATCCGCTTCACCGCCATCGCCATGGCGAGGTAGGTCTTGCCCGTTCCGGCAGGCCCGATGGCAATGACCACATCATGCCGCTCGATCGCGTCGATATAGGATTTCTGTGTGGACGTTTTGGGACCGATGAACCGTTTGTTCGTGACGATCGCCGCCTGGCCACCGAGTACGTCCTTCACGGAAGCCTCGGGAGTATGGCGCAACGCGCTGAGCGCTTGCGTCACATCTTCGGCATGCAGCGTGACACCTTCATAGGTCAACGAGGCGAGCTCGAGAAGAATGCGTTCCGCTTGGCGAACAGCTTCGGGAAGGCCGTCCAGGGTGAGTTCCTCACCCCGCGCCGACAGCCGCACACCCAGCTCGGCTTCAATTAACTTCAAGTGCCGGTCATGATGACCAAAGAGAACGGCGGTATTGGTGCCCTCTCGGAGTTTGAGTTTACGCACGAGCGGGGGGTGATCCTCCTCTAGAATGGAATAGTGTACATTCTAACAGACCAGAAAAAGATGAGACAAGCGGGACGCGGTCCCTCTGAAGAACAGCGTGGCTAAGACTCGATCGGTTTGGAAGCCGGTGCGGGAAGAGGAGGGGTGAGCTCAAACTCTTGAAACGACACACCGCCCTGACCATCTTCAGCCACAACGCGGACCTTTTGGCTTCCCCGAAATTCAGTTGGAATTGTCCAGAGAATCTGGCCACTCGTCTGGTCGATGGTCATACCAGGAGGGGCAGCCTCGAGAGAAAAGTTGATCGCATCACCGTCCGGATCCGTCGCTCGTACAACATACTCGAACTTCCCCCGATTGATTAAGACAGAAGGGGAAGACAGAATCTTCGGGGCGGTATTGCCCACCATGAGTGATGCCTCAATTGGAGGCCCCTTGGATATTTCATCCGTTGGAATCACCTCGACCCGGACCTCATCTTTGATCGCAAAGCCCGTCGTGTCGATCTCGCTCTCATCCCCCTCTTTGACAAGCGTCTTGTTCTTCCACCAACGATAGGTCACCCGCACCGGATCCCGGTCGTGGTCGGACACCTCCGCTCGAATCCGGAGGCGTTCACCGACGATGACGTGGTCCGGCTCAAAGGTTGCCTGGGAAACGACCGGGGGCGTATTCCCCACCACAAGTGGCTCCGTCACAAATGGTTTGCCGTCACTAGTCCCATCTGAAGGAGTGACGCGGACATGAACACGATCTCCCCGTTTCAGCAATTCTGGAGCGAGTTGATGGCTTGTTTGTCCAGATAGGGGTTCGCCATTCGCGAACCATTGATAGGTGAACGTGAGTGGGTCCCGATCAGGATCGTCAGCCTCAACACGTAAGGATACGGGGCGCAAGAGGACAACCGGGGTGGGAACCAGCGCGACTGCCCGCACAACAGGCGAGTGGTTCCCGTTGGCACTCACACCCTCAACTGAGTTCCCCGGTGGCCCGTCCTTCGTACAAGCCGACAGGAGAACCCAGACACTCAATACGATGGAAAGATTCTGCCTATGGCGATACATATATCGCCAAGTCCGCGTTGCCGACAGTCCTCCCATCGAGGCAGGGGAATCCACTGACCTTCCTTCACGGCAGTAGGCTGTGCTTAGTCCCGTTGGTCTTTCCACGAGATGTACTTACTCCAGGCTCCTTGTGTGTTCGTACAGCTGCCGACGATCGCGCCGGTACTCGTCTGCCCAATCACCGACATATTGCCCGCACAGCCTCCTCCGACTGCTCCGCTTCCTTGAGCACCGATGTGCACGCCAAGTTGTGATACTTGTCCTTCTCCTAGAAACATATTGCGGTCGGAGATCTTGTTTCCACTCACATCCGTGGTGGTTCCAAGAACGGGCACAGTATGGGCACTGCCTGTCTGGTAGAACAAGGCATAGAGATAGCCATTACCTAGAGCGACACAGATTTCGTCTTTCGGGACGAAGGTTGGGAAAAAGACGATTCCGCCCGCCAAGGTCGGCGTCACAAGCACCCGTTCAAGGGGAGCAGCCGGCAGAGCCGACGTGCCGGGCAGTGGCAACTTGGTAAACCATCCGCGTTTTGTAGCTACAAGACCCTGCAGTGACGTGGTGGTGGTCCCCAGTAACGTGGTCGGTGTCGCGCTGCCTTCCGAGACGCCACTGACGGGATTCGCGCAATTGAGACAGACCCGCGCCGATGAGACATCGACGAGGTCCTGCTCCCGACACCCTGCCAAAGTTGCCTCGGTACACGTTCCGCTATGCACTGAGTCCTTGACGCCCAAGAAGTACTCCTGTTGGGATAACGTCCGGTCGGCGACGCTCCAATAGCGGCCTGTCCCAAAGAACACCCACACTTGATTCGCATCGTCCTTGGTCACTGTCACGCCGGCCGATACCGGTCCGACGCTCAACGTGCCGGCTGAACTGACAAAGTTGTCGACGACCACGGTGGGACTCCTCCCACCTGCCCCGTCGCTGATCCCCCAACTATCCCAGCAGGGGGCGCCAGGACAGGGGGTGGAGAGACGATAGAGTTTCCCTGTCCAGGGCGTACCAGTTCCTATTGTACTACCGGCATAGGATACGTTGACTCGGTAATCGAGTTCCAAATCCACGGTCGCCATGTCGCCCATTATGGACGAGCCGGACGACTCGACCACCATCTTTTTGACGTTCGCCGCAGCATACTTGTTGGCTCCTCCGGTGAACACACCGGGACCATTGATGAGATTAACCGCGTACATCTTGGCGCTTTGCGCAATCGTGTCGACGTTGTAGTTGGTTGGCCCTGATCCAAACAAGGCCATCCACTGTGCATCCGTCGGATCGACTTTACAATTCAACGTCGAACAACTCGGTTTGACACGCGCGACCGCCGGATAACTCGTGGTAAATCCGAGATCGGTTTCCGAGAAGCTCCACAGCAACTTTGGAGGCTGTTCGGGATCAGTGATGTCGAGCACGAAATAGGCGCTCAAGAATTCTCGAGTCGTACCAGTGCCGAAACCGGCATGCGTGTAACTCATCTTTTTCACGGCGCCAGCGCCACTGGCACAGGTCGCATTACCACAACTGCCGCCGAAACGAAACGCCCCAATCAAGATCGTGCCCCACCCGTCGGTATGCGTCACGCTGCTTTGACCATCGATGCAGGGCGATAAACTCGCAGGACTCGTGCAAAAGATCCTGACATCGGTTACCTTCGGCTTCGCATCGATATAGTAGACGTGACTGTACTTCGGATCGGCCAGCCACCGGAGATGCGGGAGGGCTTGCATGGGAATAAAGCCCCACAACTCATCTCCGAGAACTGGAGTATTGGTGACCGTTGTCGGCAGACCTGGACAGGTCGAAGCACGATTGAGCGTAAAATAGCCGTGCTCAACTTCCGGAGTACCACTGTTATCCCCACGATTGTAGAACCCTCCATTGAAGGCATGTAGCATGCCGTCGTTCGCCCCAACATAGATCACGTTTCGACGGCAACGATAGTCTTTGAAGAATTTTGAATAACTGCCGTCCCCGTACAGGACGTCATAGCGTTCTCTCGGAGCCGCCACGACCGTGGGGGTCGAATGGACCGGATCGCCCAACTTCCACACTTTTTGTCCTGCCGAGGACGTCAAGGTCCTGTACCGAAAGTTACTTTGGTTCGTACAGGTGCTCGGTTCGCAGCCGCGTATAAAGTCGATCAAGTCCGCAGGATTGATGGTAAACCCTCCCACAAGTCCAGGATAAAGATAGGGGGTCAAGTCCGTTTCCTCTGCTCCCCCCTTCTTGAATTCAATGCGCTCATTCGTATCTACGACTCCGTCATTGTTCTTATCGACCCAGGTATAGAGTTTTCTGGCACTCGCATCTTTGACGGCCAGTTTATCCCCCGCTTCCCAGAGTCCCTCCACCTGCCGAATATCCGGTGCCGTTCCTGATATCGGAGTGGTCGAGTCGGCCTTCCCATCGCCATTGGAATCCCTATATCGTTTGATCACAACTTTATTGAGCGAACTGTCATATTCCATCTTCATGATCAAGTCGTGCTGGTATACCAAGCGGCCATCGGGACCACCGGTCCCATCCGGGCCGCTGCTGTCTTCACGCATATTGCCGAAGGCATCGAGAAAGAAACCCTTGACGTATCCGGCCCACGCGACATCCTTGGAACCTTCCGTCGTACGTGGGTAGAAGAAGGCCTGATACAACGCACCTTCACCGGTCGACGAGTTGGCCAGCACAGACGCCGCCGTACCGGATGCACTCCGTTGGAGAATGCTGTTGATCGTAGCCAGAATGCGATCCTTCAGATCGTCCGCATCGTTGGAAAAGAAATAATTGTCCGGCACACCGTCTGGGCCGGCCACGCCAGACAGGTTATTGTACTTGTCGTATTCACAGGGACCGCCGGCGACACAAGGGCCAGCGACCGTCTGTCCGTTGTCAGGAATGCCGTTCCCATTGGAATCCTCGAAGCCGCCGGCTTTTGCGGTCGACTGGAGGATGTTTTGCCCGGACCCGAACGCGAGAAAGGTATAGATGTTCAAGTTCTGCTTACCAGGCAACCGATACCGAGTCTCGTTTGGAGGCGTAAAATCGCCATCGACGATGCTCGACCCGGACTTTGCTCCAAGGCCCACGAGATCTCCCGTATCCGGCCGCAAATCCTTGGTGTGGGCATAGTAGGCGACGTCGTCAAGATAGTGTCTCCCTGAGGCAACGCAACTGTCGTTCCCTGCCCCTCCCCAATAGGCAGAGCAGACGTCATGGTGGCCCGTTTCATTCCCGCTCTCATGGCCAAGTGCGCTATGTGCGGCATCCTGCATGCTCGGAGGGATACGCGTATCATTCGTTGGACTGCCGTCCGTAAAGATGATTACAAAGCTCTTGCAGCACTTGACCAATTGCGCAGGATTGGCCCACCCTTGCCCGCCGGATTTAAACCAATAGGGGTCCTTGGTGTCGACAGTATCGGTATAGTCGCTGTTGGCATAGACCGGTGGCGCTTGCGCAAAATAGCGCGTCAGCTCGTAGAGCGATTCGGCCAACGGCGTGCTAGCGGTCGCAATCATGCTGGACACGGCATTGACCATGTCCTCTTGGACCCCGTTGGGGCCAGGGATGGCTCCAGGCTCGGCCGTTAGTTTTCCACCATCTATCCCCGAGGATCCATCGTGGAATTGCATCATGCCCATGCGCGCTTTCTTCCCGATACTTTGCACTACCCCAACTGGGCTGACTGAGACGTCGGCCTTAATGCCCCATTTAGTTTCGGAATAGCTGTCACCGTCTCCGCCGTTACAGTTGTTGTTGGTTGTCATCGTGGCATCGTCATCGACACAGAAATAGCCCCTGTGATTCGTATCCGATGCCTTTTGATGGAAATAAATGCTCGTGCTACCGCCTCCGGATGGGAGATTCCCCGATGGCATCCGATTGGTTGCGTTAGACTTGGTGACAATCGCCGACACATCTCTGCAACAGGCCGTTGATACGAATTGATCCTGACCTTTGAGCTGAGAGCAGGTTCCAGCCCCTAGCGTGCCGCTGTTGCAATTGCCGCCGACCATGACCCACTTGATGACATCGAGCCGACGGACCGTCGCGTAGTTCAACAGATTGCCGTGCCAGGGATAGGAGGCATCGGTGCAGGTGGCCCCCACCGATCCTAATGTCGAACTCGACGGCAGGAACTTATCCCCAGACGAACTGTATTGATAACATTTCAGAGGATCGAAGATCCCGTTGTAGTCTTTATTGGGGTCGAACGGGGTCACCGGGCTCCCGCCGGAATTCAAAATCCCATAGGCTAATGAGTTCATGCTGCCGGAATTGTCCATCAGCATGACGATATTGGGCGGTACGGCCTCGGCGATGAACTCCGGTTCTGCCTTATAGTCTGACATCGTCTGGGCCGATGCCACGGCGCCGAGCGTCAGAACGAATAGTGTGCTCGCCATGCCGATCCACGTGTGCTTGATACTGGCGGTCATCATGGTCAGCCTCCTCAGGTTCCGTATCATCATCTTCTGGGTCCTGCTCGGGAGTTACCGCACTAACTCGACAACGAGCCCATCGACCAATTGCTCTTTCAGGTGATAGTACACTTTGATGTGACCTGTTAACATTTTGAGATCGACAGGCCCGCCTTCGTCATCCATTACCACGACCCCTTGCTTGACACGATAGCTGACACGGTCGATCTCGATCGCCTGCTCTGTGATATACGTCACCGTTCCGGACGGCCACGACTTGAAATTGGCGGCCGGCAACTGAACTTTAGGGGGCTCGTCGGCTAGGGACAGACTCGGATCAAATCCGAGAAGGCCGACGGCGACAATGCCTGCCGCGAGGATCGTACCCGGTACTGTGATTCGATGCCGCCCACTGAATCGTTGCAACCTCATAGGTGAGCCTCCTATTTCTTCTGGCAACTCTCACCGTTCATGGTGCAGGCATAGACAGCCACGATGCGGCTTGTGGTGCCGGACGCCTGGTTCGACGCCTGGCAATCGACGCGGTAGAAAATATCCACGCCGCCAGCGCCGCCTCCGGCGCCCGTTCCCTCGTACCCCGACGCAAACATGATGGCGCTTCCGGCCCGCGGTTTAGCGTAGAGCCGGTCGATATCTCCCACCACTCGATAGCCGTTGATCGTGCCCATGTCGATATCGGGTCCGGACGCGCCCGTGCCGCCGGGAGAATCCGCATCATTGTCCGAACGTCCCATAAGCTCGTCGATCAACTTGACCCCCGTGGAAGGATTGGCGGCTGCGGGGACGAGACTCGGTGAATACGCCGCCGGCAAGTCTCCCTCATCGATCGTCTGTTGCAGCAGATTGACCGATGTCCCGATACAGGACTCCGCGGCCACTGAGGCGGTTTCTTTCCCGAATGTGAGCCCGGCCATCTTATTCTCCAGACCTGTAACGGTCATGGCTGTGATCCCGAGTACGGTCATGATGACCATGATCAGCAGAATCGTGACCATCGCGACGCCGGCTTGGTTCTGACATGTGCCCCCGCCTGTGTCTTTCATTGAACGGCCCTCGTGGTTCACCGCCTCCAGCCTAGGACTCCAAATTCCGCGTTTCGACCGTATGGGTCAAGAGCCGACGCCGCTGTTGCCCATAGGCCGTAGGATTCGCGATATATGACGCATCATTCGCATGATTATGATCGGGGAGCACGACCACAGCGCTATTGGTTCCGGCTTTGACCGTCTCTCCCGTGCCTAATTCGGTTGCGGTTTGTCTCGCCACAATAGACACTTGAACGAGCCGGATCTTGTCAGGCGTAAGTGGCGGCGTAGCCCAGTTTGTGTTGCTGAGAAAATCCGCCTGATCGAACGTTCCGTTCATCGCTCCCTGATCGTCGATCACGCCATCGGTGCTAGCAGGATTGGGCGCCGTGACGTTGCAGCCATCGCATGCATACGCCAATTGCAGATCTTCGATGCCATCCACAATGGGGCTACAGGGACTTGCCGCCACATTGCAGTTATTAATGGCTGCCGCTTCTCCCTGCACTAAACAGGGCGCCGTGCCGCCACAGACATTGTTGGCATCAGGAGCACTGATCACCTGGTACGTCATACATTTAAGAAGATACACCGGTGTTCCCGCCGGAAATGACGCCGGCGAGACAAGCGGGTTCTGAAGCGTGATGGTCCCGCCCGAATAATCGTTCACTTCCACCGAAACTACCCCCCCGATCGACAACGTCGATCCCGGGGTCGTCGTCGCGGGAGGGCCTGCACTGGACGTTTGCTTCTTGAGACCGGATGTCACCATGTCAGTCACGGACGCGGCAGTCAGCGAGAGCGTCGTTGTTGGCCCCTTTGCTTCTGCAGTCAACGTCCACGCCGCATTTGCAGTGCTGACTGCAGGGACCACTAACGAAACAGTGTCTGGTCCTGTATCCGATCCACCCGGAGTATTGTCCTTTGGAACGATAGCCGTCGTGCAGTTCCCCACAGGGCCAGTCATACCGAAGCCGGCCATTCGAATGTCACGGCTCAAGCGTTCCATCGCCACTCGGGCGTTGTACTGGGTGCCGGCGGCCTGGTCATTGGCTCTCGTGGCTTTGCTGGTCGCCGTGAGGATGGTATACCCAGCAGCCACGACAATCGTCGTCGCCGCCAGAGCCACCATGAGCTCAATCAAGGTGAACCCCTTGTCATTCTGAGACGGGTGTCGCTGACTCGGGATGATCTTCCGTACACGGTCCATATGTTGCCCTACTCCGGTGCAATCACATTACGCATCGAAATTGTCTTGGCCTTCTGCGTGATTCCCTCTCCTCTCGCCGAACTTGTCCAACTGATCGTCACGGTGACTTGCGTTTGATTGAGCGGCGGCGTCGTGACGAGTCCCGTCGTTTGAACCTGCCCTCTTACGTTGAACAACCCCGAACCAAGGAGAAGCTGTCGCCACTGGGCGCAATCGCCCGACGCCATCGTTCCCATACCGGCCGCAGGACAATTCATGGAAGATGTCACGTCGATATTGTTATATTCCCCCGCCCGCCGGCGATTGAACTGAATGCGCTCAAGGATGTCAGATGCCAGATTGGTCGCTCGTGAGAGTTCGTGGGCATCTACATTCCTTGCGAGCGACATTCCTTGAATGCCCGCTAACGCAAGCAGACCCACAGTCAGGATGACCGAGGCCAGCATGGTTTCAATCAATGTGAAGCCCGCTTCGTGTCGATCGACGGTAGGCATTGGCACCACGCCGATGGGTTCCTTGTTAGTTATGGGCATGTTGATTTCGGGCACCACGTCACTTTCCCCGTAGGCATGACCCTCGCCGAATACACCACTCCATCTCGATTCGTTAGGGTGAACGTCTGGGCGCCACCGAGCTGCGTACCCAATGAATTGAAGGTGATGGTCATGGGCAGATTCCCAGATGGCGTCGTGTTCGCCAATGTCACAACGCCGGCCTTCCCCATACGTTGATCCGGAATGACCGCCGGCGCAAAACTCGCTGTGACTTTCTGGGCTCCATCCGCAGGATCGGTGATTCCATTCGCGAGGGTCACAGTCACCGCCACATTTCGGTTTATTGCGATCATCCGCGCTAGATTCAGATTGCTCATGAGGGTGGTCATCTCTTGCTTCAATTTGTACTGAGCATTCCATCGCAAATAATTTGGGATAGCGATCGCAGCCAGGGTGCTGATAATCGCACCAACGATCATCACTTCCATCAACGTGAAGCCGCATTCGCTATTTCTCTGTCGTTTTCTCACAGAAGCCTGTGTGTACTGCGCATGAATGCTCGATGCCTGGTATTTCCCTCACGTCACGTCAAGTATAGACCATGATTATCCGCACAAAACCTGAGCAAGGCCTGTGCCGACAGACCCATCCGTTCTTCCCGCCAAACTCATTGAATATCAGCCACTTCTATGGCGAGCCTCACCTCGACTGATTCGAGAAAGTAAGAAAATGACAATTTTTGCTGAATCAGCGCCCATTTTCTGCCTTTGAAGAAGGGCATAGAGAGCTACATATGACCTGATTGATTCTTCAGGAAGGATTCGAGTATGACGCTCTTCAGTTGTGACGAAGCAAATTTCAATCGGCTAGAAGTTCGATTGTTTGCTCGCCCATTGATGAAAGGACAGATGAACGGGTCACATGGCTTGCTCATTTCAGGCATGTCTCGCCCATAGCTGGAAATCATTCTTTAGAAAAGAGCCATCCGGCGATGTATTTTCATGCGAGGCCCCCTCTCACTGGGCACACGTGGTAATCGAGTGGCCCAATTGGACACGTTAAGCGGAGGCAGCAACTCGGCATGGACCGATCTGGCAAAGTAGACATCCGTCACTACCAAGTACTATCCAAACGCCAATGTACACCTTCAACGCGGCTCCTTTGCCACCGAGGGCAGCAGAGTCTCACGCGGACTAGTCAGCCAAATGCTTTGGTTACAGTGAATTGCCCGACCCTTCAATCGTATCGAGGGCACAGGATGCGCCCGCAGCGTCACCGGATCTCACGACCTCTCATCGGAAAGGGCAACGTGGTTACTTCCTCTGATGGTAATCGCGGTGGGAGCTCATCGCTGTATTACAGACAAGCGACGATTCGGGGTGCGAGACGAGCGACGCGCAGGAAGAGGTGGCGGTCGCCCTTGGTGGAGACCGCTCAGAGGCTTGGCTTAATGTACAAGATGTTTCCTGGAATCAACGACGGCTTGGTCCAGCACTGAACCGATCACACGCTTAGCATGAGCATCAGGTGGGGCATGGAGGAGGTGTTTCTAGATACCCCGCGGACTGTCTGGAATCCGAGCCGCTAGGTTCCTCCTCTGCAGCGGGATTGGCTCGCGCAATCATTTCAATGCCACGGCGCGGACTTGCCGATAAGTCGTGTCGCCCTGCAGCACTTTTCGAATGCCATCCTGCACTAAAGTCTTCATCCCATCCTGCCTGGCCTGATGAAAAAGGGCCGCCGTATGGACTCGACTTTGCACGAGGCTCTTCATGCCATCCGAGCCTAACAACAATTCATGAATCGCCACTCGGCCTTTGAACCCGGTGTGATTGCACAGATCGCAACCGCGCTCTCGATAGAGCCGAACTGCTGTCCCTGCCCCAACTCCCAGCGATGACCATTCATCCGCTCCATAGCCATGGACCAGTTCGTCGTATTCCTGCTGCGATGCAGGATACGCTTCTCTGCAGCGGGAGCAGAGCCGCTTGCACAAGCGTTGTGCCAGCACTCCCAGCATCGCATCGGCAAAGTTGAAGGGGTCGCACCCAAGGTCCAGTAGCCGCACGACAGTTTCTACCGCACTGTTGGTGTGCAAGGTGCTCAACACCAAATGCCCGGTCAACGACGCTTCGATAGCGACCTCGGCTGTCTCCTTGTCTCGCATTTCGCCGATCATGATGACGTCCGGATCGGCCCGGAGAAACGCCCGCATCGCTGACGCAAAGGTCAGTCCGATCTTGTGATGGATCTGCACTTGCCGCAGACCATCCTGCGTGATTTCAATCGGATCTTCGGCCGTCCAGATCTTCCGCTCGTCGATGTTGATGGATTGGAGCACCGCATGCAGCGTCGTGGTCTTTCCCGACCCCGTCGGGCCCACGCAAAGAAACAGGCCATAGGGTTTCCTGGCTATCGACAAAATGGCGTCATACATGTTCGGCGTCAGCCCCATTCCATCCAGTCGCATCGGTACCTTTGCAGTCAACAAGCGCAGGACCACGTCCTCATTCCCTCCTGAGGTGGGCAACGTTGCGACGCGGAGTTCGATTTCTCGATCCTTTGTCGGCCGGTGAGCGATCTTCCCATCTTGCGGCTTCCGGGTCTCCGCGATATCCAAGTTCGCCATAATCTTGATCCGTGAGACCACCGCCCGGCGGTACGAGGCTGGAATGAGCATGGAGGTAAAGCAGGTGCCGTCGACGCGAAATCGGATCGTGGTATCCTTATGCCCAGTGGACGGTTCGACATGAATGTCCGACGCACCCAACCGGTACGCTTCCGCAATGACGTGATTGACCAGCTGAGCGATGATGGAATCGTTCTCGTTCACCCCAGCAAGTTCGGCTTGGATGGTTCTCTCCTGTCCAGCCTCTTCGGCCAACCTCTCCAAAATATCCGCTAACGGGTCTCCACCTGACCGGCCCGTCGCCTGCTCCAGATACATCTCGATGTCACACCGGAGTCCGACAATGAGCTTGACGATCAGTCCGGGAAAGGCCCGCTGGATATCCCCCCGCTTTTCCAAATCGTCCGGATCGTTGCTGAGGATATGGATCTCGTTCGCCTCTCGGCGCATAGGAATCCAAGCATTGGCTTTGAGATAATCGCGGCTCAGACTCTTCAGGAGCCTCGGCTCAACGGCCATACGCTCATCGTATGCCATGAACGGACATCGGTAGTGTTGGCTGAGCGCCAAACCGAGTTCTTGTCGAGACCGCCGCTGCTGATTGAGCAGCACAAACTCCAGATCGAGGTCCTGCGCGACGACCTGTTCAATTGCCATGTCCAGGTCGACTTGCTTCACCACCCTGCGAAATATCAGATAGTCTTTTATACTGCGTTCCCACGTTTGCCTGAACTGTGGCGAAGCGGCAGCCTTGCCAGCCCCAGCCGTAGATAGCCCACTTTTATGACTGGCCCGCGCCTCTACTTCTGCCATAGCCATGACGATCTCACTTTCTCGATCAACTGGATCAATAGTGGACCAGCCATGCACCGGGTGCTTTGTAGACGACCGGCACACCGCGGTAGAAGCCGTCCCCGATGTCGGTGTCATACCACACCTCAAGTGTGCCGCCTGAGATCGAAGTCATCGTACCGCCCACAGCCACCGCGCCATACACTCTGGCACTTCCTGCGAGCGTGACATCTCCTGCCGCCCAGAGGACTCCATTGAGATTCACCTGCGCGAGCTGGACCGGAACCCGTGAAGTCGCGCTGCTCACCGCGGTGGTGGGAGGACTGAAGGCATAGAGTGATTGTCCCGTTCCTGAAGGAGCGAGCACAACATGACCTTGCACCACGACAACACCCTCTACATACGCCGTTCGAAGTGTGAGCACGCCAAGGTTGTCAGCGCGAGGTGCCGTTTGATCCAACGTATCGATGAAAATGAGACCGCGCTGATGCCCCACTTCTGCCGATCGCAACGCCACATCCGGCGAGATGCCTCTGCCTGGCTGAACGACTCCTTCGGGATAAAGAAAGCCCTCTCGGTCGATGGCGAAATAGCTACCGTGACGTTTCGCTACCTGTTTAACCGTCTCATAATTCCACTGATCGACACCTAGCCCTGGGACTGGATTCTGTTGTTGATGGACGTTTGAGGGAAGACCCGCCTGTTCTCCGGAGGATGGCTGCATCGTGCGCACCTGTCCGCCAATCCAGACGTTCAACCATCGGTCTTCCCGTTGAACCATGTCGTCGTATCCGACGCCTGTCACCGGAGCGAGTGGAGTCCGAACTGGAATGTCTTCAACTCGACCGATAATCCAATCGCCCCCGATTCGAAGATCGCCCCAGTGGACACCGACGACTGCTTGACCGCTCGGCTGCAACAATCCGAGATTTCGGTTCACTTGCACGGCGGCACGCAGCGGTGAAAGATCGACCGTTCCAAGTTGCATCTGAATCGATTGTCTGAACGGCTTCCCCATCCGGGTTGCCACCGTCGTATCGACTGTACACAATAGTCCCGGTGTCGAAGGCGCATAGACCTTGAGGTCTTCAACCCGCCCCAGATGATGGAGGGCGCGAAACAAGCCGGTTTGCGGATCATTCAGCAGCGCGTAATCTACAGGGTTCTCCGCATCCAAACGTAGGTCCGGTCGGCTCGTGCTCCCGACAAATTGTGAACGTCCCCCTGTGTCAAAGAAGGACGGTACATCATCGGCAGTACGATACCGTTTCGCCACGGCGGAAGATATCGACGACCAGACCGATGTGGTCTGCGGCTGATGAAACCAGGAGATCACCAACTCCCCTGCCCCATCGGCCAGTTGTTGCGCCACCGCAGCTTCTCGCCCCACTGTGGCGCTCATTGCCTCCTGTCCGGCAAGATCCAGCATGCTCGCCCCGAGCAGCGACACGATCAGCACCAAGACCAGCATACCCATCAGTGCAACGCCATGTTCATGTGCCATCATTGGCATCCCTTCCTCACGAAGCGCGTAGACTGACTTCTCGAACCGCCCGACGAGCCGGGCGCTCCGACTTGATTTCGACGACCACGCGCTTGACCTGCGCCGGTACCGACGTGGCACGGCCGCCGCTGTCCCGATAGGAAAAGCGGATGTCCCCGATCCCTCCGATCAAAGTGGACGCGCCCCCATCCACCATCCGCATAAGCCGTATCGTTCCTGATTCATCTCGCCGGGTGTAGTAGCGTACGTGGTTCCTGACTTCCAGTGAGGCGCCTATCGGAAACATCGATCCGACGGGCTCTCCCAGAACGAGCTGCTCTCGCTGCCCGGCGCGAGCGAGGCGGTGCGTTTCGCATCCGCGTGGACCGCAGAGAAGCACCGTCTTTCCTGATCCCCATCCGCTTCCGTCTTGCACCGTCAACACTGTTTGTCCCGGAGCGACGGTGCCGGTCGTCGAGGTCCGCAGGGCGTTCAAGTTTGCCGAAAACCGAAACTCGTCGGACGTGGCGGACATAATCGTCTCCGCTTCCGCCAGATACACTTCCTGTTCGAAGACTTCCAACCCGAGGCGGAGGTCTTGTTGATAGACTAGGACCCGTTGCCCATCGATGACGTGATGGTGGATGGTGTTGAAGGTTCCCAGCGTGGCGGCCAGTACGATTGTCCCTGCGGCAAGCCCGATCATCACTTCGGTGAGGCAGACACCACTCATCAGAGGGAGACGAGAGACTTCATGTATACTTTTGACGGCCCGCATGACCGAATTGGGTTGACTCATTGCCGCCCCACAAAGACTGGATTCGCTCGGAGGGTGGCGACCCGCACTTCTTTTCTTCCGGCTCGCCCAACATAAGAGGACACCGCCTGGATGGTCACGATACCGACTGAGCTCAGCGGCATCCGGTGCTCCGCTTCGATAGCCCACACCAGCGTCACTCCGTCGCGCTCCAGCGTGGCTGTGTAGATGCCGTCGTCCGCCGCGACATCGTCACCCTGGCCATCATCCTTCATACGGGTTTCAGGAATCCCGTCCCCATCGACGTCGTCTTCAAGGAGCAACTGCCAACGAACTGATCGTTTGGCTTCCAGCCGAGACTGGGCCAGTTCCAGTGCCTTCGTGGCAAGCTCGCTGTCCCGGATTGAACCGGATGAGATCTGCATCGCCCCGATCCCCCCCAGCAGAGCGATCCCGGAAAGCACCATCGCCACAATCACTTCAATTAGCGTCATGCCCTCTTGGCTCGGATCTTGGCTCGGATCTCGGCTCATAGCACCGACACCCTCCCTGTCAGTCCTACGGTCAATGTGGCACTGCGCCCGTCCCTGCCCTGGAGACGGATCGTCGTCCCCGTCGCAGACCGCCCGCTCGGATGAAACAGGATCTCCGGTCCCGTGCTCGGCTCCTCGACGACGATGCCTTTGTCTCCATATCGGTACACATGATGTGTCCTGCCGCCATCAACGAACTGTGCAACCAGTGCTTGCTGTTCAAAATTAAAGGAGAGCCGGACCCGACCTCGATGGGTCATGGCTAATTGCCTGGCGAGCCGGAGCTCCGATGCAATTTCCTCGGTCACGCAACGGATCTGCACGCGGGAGGTCAGGGACGCAAAGCTGGGAATGGCCAATGCTGAAACAATACCGATGACCGTCAGTGTGACCGCGAGTTCCAGAAGTGTGTGGCCTGTCTGTCTCATATACGCCCCCTGATGCGTCGTCGCTGCTTCAATCCAGATGACTCCACCGCCACTCAAAAGTTGTGCCGCGCGGAAATTGGATACCTGAGGGCAGGAAGCCTCATCCACGCAATTCGATGAACGATTGGAAGTGATGGATTCAGCGAAGCAAATTCGATGGATGGTTGCGTCGTCTCACGGATGGAACACGCTCCAGGGAATCCTGCGCGAACAGCGACGTAACATCCCAGGAGATACAACGCAGTGAGGAAGAGATACAGAGGGACGCTCAGACCGAGCATGCAGGCGGTGGGGACGAAACCATCAACCGGCCAGCAGGCCTTGGTACCAATCAAGAAGGGGTTGCCCGAAGAACAGCGAGACGAGTGCTCCACACACGAGGAATGGCCCGAATGGAATATAGTCTTCCCGTTTGATCACGTGAGCGGCGATCAAGCTAATTCCGACGACGGAACCGAGGAATGATCCCACCATAATCGTCATCAACGCGGGTTTCCAGCCAAGAAAGGCGCCGATCATCGCCAGCAGCTTGATATCGCCGCCCCCCATTCCCTCTTTGCCGAACAGATAAGGACTGGCCCACGCCAGCAGCCACAAGATGCCGCCCCCGACAAGAAGACCGATGAGTCCATTCAGCAGACCCAGCGGGAGAACCGTCGCAGCACTGACGAGACCGACCGCGATGCCAGGGAAGGTCACAACATTAGGGATAATCTTGTGGGAAAGATCCGTCCCGGCGACGACGAGCAGAGCCGAGTACAGCAACCCATACACAGCCGTGGACCAGTAAGGTCCGAAGAACCAGAGCAGTCCCACATACCCGACTGCGTTGAGCAACTCCACAACCGGATAGCGCCAAGAGATACGGGTCTGACAGTGCCGACACCGCGCGGCCAGCACAAGATAGCTGGCGATCGGGATATTGTCGTACCAGGCGATTGGATGGGAACAGCTCGGACAATGGGAGCCGGGCCACGCAATCGATTCGCGCCGAGGCAGCCGGTAAATGCAGACATTGAGGAAGCTGCCGACCATCGCGCCGAACAAGCCGACGGTCAAATAGAGAAATACCATGCGATCATACCCAAGTAGAGAAACCATTGTGCCACTCTCACGGGTCTAGAACTTCCTGACCCGCTTGGTTCACGACTCCGGCCTTGAGGAAGACCGACCCCCTCCATTTACATTTCTTAGCGAATATCCCTATAATATTGTGGTACTCGTTTCCCATCATGGATACTCGCAAACGGTAGACTGCCAGTATACCCGAATTACCGGCCAAGCAAAGGAGAAGCGAGCATCATGGCTAAAATATCTGGAAAGCCCAAGGCCAGGAAGTCACTGGCGAACCTTGAGCCGCCTCCACGCGCCAAGCGGCCGGAGTCACTGACGTCACGTGAGCAAGAAATTCTGGAATTGATCTGGGCTGGCTTCAAGAACAAGGAAATCGGCCAGCGACTCAAAATCAGTGTGAAGACGGTCGAAGCCCATCGGGCAAATATGATGAAGAAACTGCGGGTCTCGAACACCGCACAGCTGCTCAAGACCGCCATCAGGGGTGGAGCCCTCAAGATTCAGTAGGCTTCGGCTTGCCTCGCTGCCGGATCGCTTCGAACACAACGACCGCTACGGCCGCCGATACATTCAAGGACCCAACGTGCCCTTTCATCGGAATGCTGATGCATCCATCGCACGCCTTCAGCACGCCTGGTCTAATCCCTTCTCCTTCCCCCCCGAACACGAGGGCCATCGGCCCCCTCATATCCAGACTCGTATAGACCGGTTCTACGGAGGGCTCAACTCCATAGATCCACAGACCTCGCTCCTTGAGTTTGCCGATGAGATGCGTCAGGTTGACAACCCGTCCAACCAGCATGTGATCGACTGCGCCGGCTGAGACCTTCGCCACGACCGAAGTCAGCCCCGCCGCGCGGCGCTCCGGAATGAACACCCCATGGACTCCTGCTGCTTCAGCCGTCCGCAGCACTGCACCTAAGTTGTGGGGATCCTCTACTCCATCCAGGATCACAATGAAGGGCGGCTCACCCCGTTTCCGGGCCCGCTCAAGAATCTCATCGGTCGAGCTGTAAGATTTGGCCGCGACATAGGCGACGATGCCTTGATGGTTGCCATGGGGAACCAGCCGATCGAATGCAGCAGGCGGTTCGACATGGACCGGAATACGCTTCGCTCTCGCCGATTGGACGAGATCCCCGAATTGCCGATCGGTCCGCAAGACCAAGAGACGCTGAAGCGGACGAGTGCCGGCTTTGAGCGCCTCGCGGACTGCGTGCAAGCCATAGAGAATCTCTGGCTGCCTATCGCTTCCACCGGCTGGTGCCATCGGGCTTGTCCTCGATCGTGATCCCAAGCGCATTGAGTTCTTTCCTAATCGCATCGGCGCGAGTGAAATCCTTTCGTTTCTTTGCCTCGATGCGTTCGGTCAGTTTAGCTTCGATCTGCACCTCTGTCATTCGGTTTCCCACCGTCACTGTGGGTGAAGGAGCCGTACTACCAAGGTGCGTAGACACTGGTTTAAGCTGGGCATTGAAATCCCACCGGTCTGATTGAAACAGTCCTAACACATCGCCGATTGTGCGAAACGCTTGTCTCGCGCTTTTCCGTGCCTCAGTCGACAGGCCCTTGCTCAGCAGTTTATTGATATCTGTCTTCAGACCCTGAAATGCTGCAAGAGCGCCAGGCGTACTGAAATCGTCATCCATTGCTGTCTGAAACGACAGCTTGCATTTCTCGACTACTCCCTCAAGCTCCTTATCTGCAGAAGAGTTTTGCTCCGGTTCCGCCAATCGCGTGACCAGAAGATCGTAGAACCCATTCAAAGTATTCTTGGCTTCATTCAGGGCCTGGTCAGAAAAGTCCAGCGGCCCATGGTAATGGGTAGAGAGCAGAAAGTAGCGAAGGATCTCGCCCGTGACTTCTACCGACCATTCCGACTTCTCAAAGATCTCACGGATCGTAAAGAAGTTCCCCAGCGACTTGGACATCTTCTCCTTGTTGATCTGAACGAAACCGTTGTGCACCCAATATCGGGCGAATTCCTTGCCGGTCGCACCGCAGGATTGTGCGATTTCGTTCTCGTGGTGCGGGAAGATGAGATCCATTCCCCCCCCGTGAATATCAAAGGTCTCACCCAGGTGCCGCATCGACATGGCAGAACACTCGATGTGCCATCCCGGGCGGCCGGCCCCCCACGGGCTTGGCCATGAAGGCTCACCTGGTTTACTGCTTTTCCAGAGAGCAAAATCCATGGCGTGATACTTCCGCTCATCCACTTCCACCCGTGCCCCTGCCTGCAAATCTTCCAATCGCCTCTTTGAAAGACGCCCATACTCAGAATACTTGGCCACGTCAAAATACACATCGCCATCGACCTGATAGGCCAGGTTTTTGTGAAGCAGGACCCCGGTCAGATCGAGAATTTCGTCGATATGCTCTGTGGCCTTGGGCTCAACCGATGCCGGACGCACCCCGAGCTTTCCCATATCTTCGTGGTAAGCATCGATGTACTTCGTGGTAATGGCCTCACAGGCAACTCCCTGTTCATTTGCTCGCTTGATAATTTTATCGTCGACGTCGGTGAAGTTTTTCGCAAACTCGACACGGAACCCGGTGTATTCGAGATACCGGCGAATCACATCGAACACCAGTGCGCTTCTGGCATGGCCGATATGGCAATAGTCGTAGACCGTTACCCCACAGACGTACATTCGCACGGTCTTCGGCACCAGCGGTTCAAACGGTTCCTTCTTGCCGGTGAGGGTGTTGTAGATCCTGAGCATCGAAGCGGCCACTATTGAGGATTGGGACTTCGTCTGGGCCAATGCGACCAGAGAAAATATCCCAGAGCGATGGCCAGAAACAAGCCGATGACGACGTCGAACTGATGGAAGTAGCCTCGCAGATTATCCCACTCTTCACCCATGCGGACGCCGATGTACGCCAGCAGATAACACCACGGGAGAGCTCCGATAAAGGTGAAGATCACAAATCGTGGAAAGTTCATGTTTGCAATTCCGGCCGGCAACGAAATAAACGTCCGCACGACCGGCAGCATCCGGCCAAAAAATACGGCGGCTTCTCCATACTTCGCAAACCACCGGTCGGCAACATCGAGATCATGATGAGACACCAGGAAATACCGCCCATACCGCTCGACGAAGGGGCGGCCGCCCCACACGCCCGCATAATACGCAACGATTGATCCGAGCACATTGCCCACAGCCCCGGCCAATGTGACACCCAGCATCGTAAACTGTCCGGTCGTCACCAGATAGCCTGAAAACGGCATGATAATTTCGCTCGGCAACGGAATGCAGGCGCTTTCGATTGCCATCGTCAGCAAGATTCCGCTATAGCCCATCAAGGAAATCGTGCTGATAACAAACTTGCTCAGCTCAGTGACGATCCATTCGATCATGTTCCCGATCACGCTCATTGCCGGCCCTTCGGCCGACTCGGCCCCCGATGGCCGCCCGCGCCTCGTCTCGCACGCAGCGCGGACTCCCATGCCCTGAATCGATCCAACGCTCCGTAATGCGTACTGTCCAGTCTGATGGGAGTCAACGAGGCCGCGCCGTCGGCAATGGCCTCATGATCCGCATCCTTGCTGCGGCTCCAGGAAATGCGGATTCCAGCAATCCAATAGTAGTTACGCCCGTGCGGATCCACTTTTTCGACGATCGGATTCTCGAACCGCCTGCGGCTCAGACACGTGACACGCACGCCGCGCGTCGCACCCAGCGGCTGATCTGGGATATTGAGATTGAGCAGCGTCTCGTCCGGCAGGCCCTGTTCGAGAATGAGGCGCGCAACCCGAACGGCATAATGCGCACCGACGGCGAAGCGAAATCGCGCCCGCCCTTCTTGCGAAACTGCCATCGACGGTACGCCGAGAATCGTCCCTTCCACTGCCGCCGACACCGTCCCCGAATACAGCACATCATCGCCCAGGTTCACCCCTTTGTTGATACCGGATACAAGCAGATGGGGGCGCTTCGGCATGATCTTCAACAACGCCAAGTTGACGCAATCCACCGGTGTACCGTTGACGGAATAGATTCGGACTCCCGCTTGATGAACCCGCAGCGGCTTATGGAGCGTCACAGCATGCGCGACAGCCGTGCGCTCTCGATCGGGCGCGACCACCCACACCTCTCCGAGTTTCGAGAGGGCGGACGCCAACAACGTCAGACCAGCGGACTGGATGCCATCGTCATTGGTGACGAGAATTCGGACACGGCTGGGCGGCATAAAAAAAGCTGCGTAGCGCAGCTCCTTGTTTCATGGTCGAAGAATCGGGGCCGAGTCGTCGACTTTCTTCTTCGTCTCAGTCCTCAGCCCGCTTTGCGCCCCTCGCGGACTCATCGACGCGGGCCCGCTCAGCGAGGCGAGCACTCAACATTCAGCACTACGTTATTGGTCGGGGCGGCGGGATTTGAACCCACGACCACTCGCACCCCAAGCGAGTACGCTACCGGGCTGCGCTACGCCCCGACGTGTTCTGTGTCGATCAGGATCAGTGCTATTGTCCCCTGCGGCACGACTGAAAGGCAATGGGAGGCTTGTGCGAGCCGCTACCGGGCATGCGACTCAATGATTTTCACAATGGCCAGCAAATCGCCCCTGAGTTTTTTTGCCATCTCCTTTGGAGGCAATGGCCGGGATGCAGCCCGCCCACGCCTGGCCCAATATCGTTTCACCCCTTCCAAGGTATGCCCTTCTTCGTAGAGCATACGCTTGATTTCCAATACAGTTTCGATGTCGCGCTGGACATATAGCCGCTGATTCCCTCTGCTTTTCTTAGGCTTGAGAAAACTGAATTCGGATTCCCAGAACCGCAACACATAGGCCGGCAGTTTGGTCATCCGGCTCACTTCCCCGATTTTATAGAAAATTTTTATTCCCAGCCTGGGCTCAGTTCCCATGACCGGCCCTCAGTCGCGTTTCAGGGTACCAATGAGGGATGCGAGAAGGAAGCGGATGGTTGTGTTCAGCATCCTGCTACGAATTGACGTACTTCTTGAACACTTGGCTTGGACGGAACGTTACGACACGACGGGGTGTAATGCCGATTTCTTCTCCCGTCCGAGGATTCCGGCCTTTGCGGGCGCCCTTGCTGCGGACAACAAAATTGCCGAACCCCGCAATCTTGACCGATTCCCCTTTTTGCAACACCGACTTCAATAAGTTCAAAACCATCTCAACAATGTCAGCGGCTTCATTTTTCGAGATGCCGACCTGCTTGAATATTTCATTCGCAATATCAGCTTTCCTCATGCATCCCCCTTCGGCACCCACTGCCATCGCCACGGCCTATTGCGAAAGGCCAATCCCTCACACGCAGAGTTTAGCTTAAGTTACGTAAGGTTATGAGTCCTGTCAAGAATAAATTTGGTGACGCCCATCCTTCTGAGGTCACTCTTTTTCCAGGAGTTTATATTCTATGCTGTCGGCCAATGCCTGCCACGTCGCCTCGATAATGTTCTCCGAGACCCCCACTGTGCCCCACTTGTCTTTGTGATCACCCGATTCAATCAGCACGCGAACTTTGGACTCGGTGCCTTTATTCGCTGCCAAGACACGCACTTTGTAGTCGAGGAGCTTGACTTCTTTGAGCTGCGGGTAGAACTTCTCCAGCGACTTGCGCAGCGCATGGTCCAAGGCATTGACCGGCCCAGTCCCGACTGCAGCTGTATGTTCGACCACGCTCCCAACCTTGACCATCACCGTCGCTTCTGAGAGCGGAGCACCATCGTCTTGTTTCTTTTCGACAATGACCCGAAATCCCAGCAGTTGAAATGACGGAGTGTGGTTCCCCATGGCTTTCCGCATCAGCAGCTCGAATGAGCCTTCCGCTCCCTCGAACTGATACCCCTGGCTCTCCCGTTCCTTGAGCGTGTTGACCAGTTCGTGAAGTTTTGAATGGTCCTTCGACAGCTTGATGCCAAAGGCCTCGATCTTCTCCAAGAGACCGCTGCGGCCGGCATAGTCCGAGACCAACACCCGTTGCCGATTGCCCACTTGCGCCGGATCGACATGCTCGTAGGTCGCCGGATTTTTGAGCACCGCATGGATATGCACCCCACCTTTGTGTGCAAACGCCGAATCGCCGACATAGGGCTGATGCTTGTTGGGCATCAGATTGGCGATCTCTGTGACAAAACCCGAGACTTCTTTGAGGCGACTGAGTCGATCCGTCAGCGCGGGCCGCTTCATCTTCAATTCCAGATTGGGAACGATCGAGCAGAGATTCGCGTTGCCGCACCGTTCCCCGATGCCGTTGATCGTCCCCTGCACCTGTACAATACCCGTTTCAATCGCCACCAGTGAATTTGCCACCGCCATGTCGCAATCGTTGTGTGCATGGATGCCCAACGGCACTGCACATTCTTTCCGCATGATGCCGCAGATCTCTCGTATTTCCCACGGCATGGTCCCGCCGTTGGTGTCGCAGAGAATCACCCGCTCCGCTCCGGCTTCCACCGCCTTGCGGATGGTATTGAGGGCATACTCAGGATTCGTTTTGTAGCCGTCGAAAAAATGTTCGGCGTCATAGAACACCCGACGCCCTTTGCTCCTCAGATAGGCGACGGAATCGCCGATCAATTCAAGATTCTTGGCCAAGGAAATACCCAAAGCGTCGGTGACGTGCAACGACCAGGTTTTCCCGAAAAGGGTGATCGTCTTGGTTTCCGCGGCGAGCAGTGCTTGAAGGTTGGGGTCCTCGCGCACGGAATAACTCGCCTTCCTCGTCGACCCGAAGGCGATGACGGTCGCGTGCTTCAGCGGAACCGTTTTGATCATCCGGAAGAATTCGATGTCCTTGGGATTCGCGCCAGGCCACCCGCCTTCGATGAAATGGACGCCGAGTTCGTCCAGCTTTTGCGCGACGCGGACCTTATCCTCCGCCGAAAAGCTGACATCTTCCGCCTGCGCGCCATCGCGCAAGGTGGTGTCATAGATTTCTAACACCGCCGCCTGCTCAGCGGACGGCCTGACGACAGAAACCGGGGCCTGCTCTTGGGCAGCGCGGGAAGTACGCGATTGTTTGGTCTTTCTAGCCATGGGGAGAAAGGGTATCAGGAGAGGGGCCGAGATGTCGAGATGTCAAGGCCCTGGAAAAACCGTGACGACCAACAAAAAGTCGGGTGTTTCAGGACTGCACGTGGTCAAGGCCGAATGCGGAATGCAGCGCGCGCATGGCCAACTCAAGGTACTTTTCGTCGACGACGCAGGAGATTTTGATTTCCGAGGTACTGATCATCATGATGTTGATCCCCTCCCGCGCAAGTACCTCGAACATCTTCGCCGCCACGCCCGAATGGGACCGCATCCCGACTCCGATGAGCGAGACTTTGGCGATCGCCTCGGTCACCGACACGGATTTCGCCTCGATGTCCTTGGCCACGGCCTGAATGATCGGGACGGCTTTTTTCAAGTCGGCCTTGGGGACCGTGAAGGAGAGATCCGTCGCGGCGGTTTGACTGATGTTCTGAATGATCATATCCACGTTGATATGGGCTTCCGCCACGGCGCCAAAAATTCTCGCGGCGACTCCCGGTTTGTCCGGCACGCCGACGATCGTGATCTTCGCCTGATTGCGGTCTCCTGTGACCCCGGCTACTGCCGCCGCTTCCATATCCGTATCTTCTTTTGTCACGAGGGTTCCCTTCCCTTCTTTGAAGCTCGAATTCACCTCCACCGGCACGTTAAACTTGGCCGCGAACTCCACCGACCTCGTCTGGAGTACCTTGGCACCCAGGCTGGCCATTTCGAGCATCTCTTCGTAGGAGATCTTGTCGATGCGTCTCGCCGCCGGCACAATGTTGGGATCTGCCGTGTAGACGCCGTCGACGTCGGTGTAGATAATGCACCGGTCGGCTTTCAACGCCGCGGCCAGCGCCACAGCGGACAGGTCCGACCCGCCGCGCCCCAGCGTTGTCACGTCGGACTGCTCGTTGATGCCTTGGAAACCCGCCACGACTGGAACGACGCCTTCCTCTAGCGCGTCGCGAATCCGATCCGCTGTGACCCGCGCGATGCGCGCGTTGGTGTGGGCGCTATCGGTGATAATGCCGACCTGCCGGCCCGTGTAGGACCGCGCATTGATTCCCCGCCCGCGCAACTCCATGGCCAACAACGAGATGGTCACCCGCTCACCGGTGGAGAGCAGCATATCCATTTCCCGCTCGTCCGGAGTCGGTGTCACTTGCTGAGCCAGCTTGATCAGACGGTCCGTTTCGCCGCTCATTGCGGAAAGAACGACGACGGTCCGATACCCTTCCTGTAGTGTCCGCGACACCCGGTCCGCGACCCGGTGAATCCGCTCGATCGATCCGACGGACGTCCCGCCATACTTTTGGACGATCAAGGCCATCGATTTCACCCGTTCGCAAAAAGGCGGTTGACGAACTTGGTGGCATCACGCGGCGGAGTGTTTGCGGCTTGTGCGTCAAACTCCGTGAACCGACGGCCAGCAGCCGTAGAGCCCTTCTTCCCGCCTTCTCCAAAGGCATAGATGGGCAGTCCATCCGCTTTCCCATGATCGCTGACCACCAGATACCGATACGGCCCCTGCTTCTCCAGCCCTTCAAGCAAGGGCCCAACCAGGTCTCGATCGAACGCTTCGATGCCCCGCACCTTCGCGTTCATGTCGGCGCTGTGGATCACGTCGTCCGTCAAACCCGCATGCACATAGATGAAGTCTTTCTTGGCATATTCCGCCAACGCTGCGTCCGCCTTCGCGCGGAGGTCTCCGCCAGCCAACCGGTCGGGGTCCACCGCATCAAGTCCCGCGCAGATACCGATGCCGCGCGGCACATCGCTGGTGGCCACCACCGTACCCTTGATCCGGTACTTTTCCGGTAAACTTGGCCACATGACGGCACGCCCTTCACCCCACAGCCAGATGCAATTGGCTGGCTTCTTGCCGGCTGCCACGCGTTCATCGTTGACCGGATGATCGCGCAGAATTAAATGGGCAGCATCCATCAGCTTTCGGAGGATGTCCGATCCGTCCCCCTTGGGCAAGGCGTCCGCAATGGACCGACCGAGCACCGTCCGCGGATCGGCACAAAGGGCTCTTGGTTTTCCATTCACCCAGACCATGAGATGACGATGACCGGTCCCGGGGTAAAATTGGATAGTCTCGGACCCGAGCTGTTCATTGATCGCCTCGATCAGTTCTCGCGCCTCTTCGGTTTCGATCAAGCCTCCCGTCGCATCGTCCATGACGACATGCGGGCCCAATTTCTTGATGTCGCCGCCTGGTCTTCCACCTTCCGGCCTCAATGTCACCATCGTGCAGCGATACACCACGTCATGTTCCGTGACAGACACCCCCAAACTGGCGGCTTCCAACGGACCGGGACCTTGATAGTATTTTTTGGGGTCATATCCGAGGATCGCCGTGCCGCTCAACCCACTGCCATGCACGACGCTGTTGGAGGGAATCACGAGCTGACCAAGTTCTCCAGCCTGCGCCAGACGGTCGAGGTGAGGAGTGGCAGAAGCTTGGAGCGGAGTGCGCCCGCCGAGTTCTTGCCGGGGTTGATCGGCCATTCCGCCGGCATGCACGATCACATATTTCATCTGGACTGCACCACGCTCATATTTGCAA
>FKKE01006096.1_pt1 | contig 26026 bp, 29 predicted proteins | sample 1106331 | NCBI WGS metagenome assembly FKKE01 (sample SAMEA3931202, study PRJEB13176) | freshwater metagenome | biome: Drinking water system; feature: drinking water; material: freshwater | place: China | collected 2013-02-06
GATGGTGCCCGGAGGGAGGGTCGAACTCCCACTCTCTTGCGAGAACCGGATTTTGAGTCCGGCGCGTCTGCCAGTTCCGCCATCCGGGCGATGGATCGTCCTTCAGGAATACCAGGGGCGCTCCTTGTAACATGAAGAGAAAACAAGGGTCAAATCGGCCAGCCCCCCTTTCATTAAGACGACGGCCGGTGTTAGAATCCCCTGCCAGATTCACCTTTTTCGAGGAGGGTCCTTACGCCATGGCCGATGTGCAGTGTGTGACGTGCGGGCAAGCCGGGGAAGCCATTACCGATATGCTGTTCTTGGGAAAGCTCGAATCCGAGATCAAGGCCAAGGTGTGCAAGCCCTGCTGGAAGAAGTGGGAGTCCATGCGGGTCATGGTGATCAACGAGTATCAGGTCAACCTGGGAGACGAGAGCGGGCGAGAACTCGTCCGAAAGCAAATGAAAGCCTTCTTGAAGCTGGGCGGTGAACAAGCAGACACCTCGAAGATCGACCAGAACTATAAGCCGCAGGCATAATCCTCCCTCCATCGGCTCGCCGAACTCCATCGCCGCATCCCTGTAGCAGCATTTTCTCCTGCGATCTCGCCAGCTTCGTTGACAGACGAAAAAAGAAAGTGCTAGAGTGCGCTCTTCTTGTTTCCATCAGGCTGATTCCATCGCCGGATGGAGAAGGTCAGGGTATGCCATGATCACACAAATGCATCTCAAAGGGCTGATGTTCGACCCCTACAACAACGCTTACATCGTCGTCCTCCGCGACGAAGAGGGGTCGGAGATGCTGCCGATTTGGGTGGGCAAGACGGAAGCCGGCGCGATCAGCATGGCTCTGGAGAACGTAGCCCCGCCCCGTCCCATGACGCACGACTTCATGAAATCATTCCTCGAGGCCTACGACGCCAAGGTGCTGAGCGTCGTCATCACGGATCTGAATGAACATACGTATTTCGCCAAGGTCCACCTCATGTACGGAGATTCGGAATACACGGTCGACGCCAGACCGAGCGATGCCATCGCCTTGGCGCTGCGTTGTAATGCCCCGGTATTCGCGAAAGAGGCCGTCTTGACCAAACAAAGTTCCGAAGAACTGGAACAGTGGCTCGAAAACTTGAAACCCGAAGACTTCGGCAAATTGGATTCAGGCGACGAAAAGTGACGTGAGCCGCTCGATGCAGAGCCAAGCTGTAATCGAATATAAAGTTGATCGGGTGCTCGACGAAGCCAACACGGACACCCGCATCGTAGTGCTGACCAGGCAGGACGGCAACACCGACGCCTTTCCCATTTGGGTCGGGGCTGCGGAAGGCCATGCCATCAAGTTGGCGCTGGACACCACGGTGACGCCGAGACCGATGAGCCACGACTTGATCAAGAGCTTTGCGGACCATTTGGGCGTGACCATCCATCGCGTGGTCATCACCGACGTGAAAAACAGCACCTACTATGCGACGGTCTACCTCGGCAACAACGGCGTGGAACGGACGATCGACGCCAGGCCCAGCGATGCCTTGTCGTTGGCCCTGCGCGCGCACTGCCCGATCTACGTGACGCAGGATGTGCTGACGCGCCGGAGCACCGCCAATCTGGACGCATGGCTGGCGAAACTCGAATCCAAGAATCTCGACACCAAGGAAGTGCAGGAAACCTGATCCCATTCTCGAAGTGAAGGAGCGAGACGACGATGTCGACGTATTTGCAGAAGCCCCTTGAAGTCCAAGAAAAGTGGTACCTGGTCGATGCGGAGGGCAAAACCCTCGGCCGGCTGGCTGCCCGCGTAGCCGGCGTGCTGCGCGGCAAGCACCGCTCCACGTTCACCCCCAACGTCGACATGGGCGACCATGTTGTGATCGTGAACGCCGAAAAGATTCGCCTCACCGGCGACAAGATGGAGACGAAGCTGTATCGGTCACATTCCGGCTACCCCGGTGGAATGAAGACCGCGAATGCGAGGCACGTCTTCCGCAAGGACCCGACGCAGCTGCTGGTACAGGCCATCGAAGGCATGTTGCCCAAGACGCCACTCGGGAACGGCATGGCTAAAAAGCTTCGCGTCTACGCCGGCACGGCGCACCCGCACAAGGCGCAGAACCCCGAACCGATCACACTCTAACGATCAGACGACCCGTGAGGAGGACTAGATAGCATGGCAGCAGCAACCCAATACGCGACAGGACGGCGGAAATGCGCGATCGCAAGGGCCTGGGTAACCGGGACCGCCGGAGACATCACGATCAACGACAAGCCGATCGAGCAGGCCTTTCCGCGGCTGACGCTGAGACAGATCATTCAACTCCCGCTCGAACTGGCGGGCGTCTCGGGAAAGTTCTCGATCAAGGCCACCGTGCACGGAGGCGGACCGGCGGGACAGGCTGGAGCCCTGCGCCATGCCATCGCACGCGCGCTGGTGGCGTTGAGCCAGCCTTTGCGGGCGCCGCTGAAGAAGGAAGGGTTGCTCACGCGCGATTCGCGCGTCAAGGAACGGAAAAAGTACGGACAGAAGGGCGCAAGAAAGCGGTTCCAGTACTCGAAACGGTAACCGCCGGAGCCAAAGCTATAAAAAGGGAAGGCTTCCGGCCTTCCCTTTTTTTATGTCCGAAGCTATAAGACTCCGTGAGAAGAACGCTCGGGCTGACGGGAAGAGACCTACTAACCTGGCTCCTGTCAGCTTGTCAGCATCTGGTGAGGGGACAAAGTTCACGTTATGAAGAAAGTCAAAGTCGCCATCGCGGGTGCCAGCGGGTATGCCGGAGCGGAACTCGTCCGCCTTGCCGCATCACATCCGCACTTCGAACTCGTGGCGGTGACTTCCGAAAAGTCCGCAGGACAACCGGTCGCCGCCATCTTTCCGAGTCTGGCCGGGCAGGTCTCGCTCTCATTTGAATCCCTCACGCCCGAAGCGCTTTCCGGAAAAGCCGAGGCGGTCTTCCTGGCTTTGCCCCATACCAAGTCGCTGGACCCGGTGGCAGCCTGTATGAAAACCGGCAAGTTCATCGTCGATCTGAGCGCGGACTATCGCCTGAAAGATCCGGCAATCTATGAATCCTGGTACAAGACCCCGCATACCCACACGGCACTTCTGGCGGACGCCGTTTATGGGTTGCCGGAGCTCCATCGTGCGGAGATCGCGAAAGCCAAGCTTGTCGCATCGCCCGGTTGCTACCCGACGGCCGCCATCCTTCAACTGGCTCCCCTCTTTGCCAAAAGCCTCGTCGAGCCGAACTCCGTCGTCATCGACGCCAAGTCCGGCATATCCGGCGCCGGGCGCAGTCCCGCGCTCCCCTATCACTTTCCGGAAGCGCATGAGTCGCTGGAGCCATACAAGATCGGTTCCCATCGACACATCCCTGAGATCGAACAGGAGTTGAGTGGATTGCTCGCGCGCCAGTCAGGCCGATACGGCGGAACAGCCTCCGTCGCGTTTACGCCGCACCTGGTACCGATGAATCGCGGGATCTTGAGTACCGCCTATTGCCGTCTGACGACACCGTTGGCATTGCCGGAGCTCCGTGCCATGTATCAGACGTTTTATAAAGGTGAGCGCTTCGTACGGCTCTGCGAAGACGTAGTCCCCAATCCGCGCTACATCAAGGGATCAAACTACTGCGATATCGGCGTCTATGCGGACCAGCGTGCAGGATGGGTGGTCACCGTCGCCGCAGTGGACAACCTTGTGAAGGGAGCGGCAGGCCAGGCGATCCAGGCGATGAATCTCATGCTCGGCATTCCGGAAGACACCGGATTGACTGCTCCCGCCGCCTATCCATAACTCACCGCTCACGGACCTCCCGATGCGACATTCTCGACAGGCTGTTCGACAGTCCGCCGGTGTGACGGCGCCGCTGGGCTTCCGGGCGGCCGGCATGCATTGCGGGATCAAGAAACCGGGGCTGCTGGACCTGGCGCTGATCGTCTCGGACGTCAGCGGCCCGATCGCCGGAGTGTTCACAAAGAACCAGGTCGTCGCGGCGCCGGTCGTACTGGACCGCTATCATCTTCGCCATGGGAACGGACGCGCCATCCTGATCAACAGCGGAAACGCCAACGCCTGCACGGGACAACCAGGGCTGATGGCCGCGATTCAAACGGCCAGCCGGCTGGCCCGGTCGCTCGACGTCTCCACACACCAGGTGTTCATCGGTTCGACCGGTGTCATCGGGCGCAGGCTGCCGGTTGAACGTATTCTCCGCGGGATCCCGCAGTTGGTCGCCGATCTCAGCCGCCGCCGCGGGCTCATGGCCGCGAGAGCGATTATGACGACCGATCTCCGGCCCAAGTCGGTGGCCGTTCAAGATCGGATCAACGGCGCCATCGTGACGATCGGGGGCATGGCGAAGGGCTCGGGAATGATCCATCCCAACATGGCGACCATGCTCGGATACTTGACGACCGACGCGGCCATCGCGAGACCTGCGCTGCAACAGGCCCTCGTCGCAGCCGTGAACGAGTCGTTCAACAGCATCTCCGTCGACGGAGATACCAGCACCAACGATACCGTGCTGTGCCTGGCCAACGGGCTCGCTGGAAATCGCGTCATCCAGACCGGCACGCCGGCCTATCGCCGATTCGTCTCGCTGCTGACCCAGGCTTGCCGGTCGCTCGCCTTGTCCATCTGCCGGGATGGAGAAGGAGTCACGAAAGTTGTGTGCATCGAGGTCTCCGGAGCCAAGACGCGGACGCAGGCCAGACGGGTCGCTCAAACGATCGGAACGTCGAATCTCGTCAAGACCGCCCTGTTCGGAGAGGATGCGAACTGGGGGCGCGTCATGGCCGCAATCGGTCGCGCGGATGTCCCGGTCGTTCCTTCGAAAATTACCGTGGCCTTCGACGGCATTCCCATGGTCCGCAGGGGGGTCGGCCTGGGGCTCGGAGCGGAACGCCGGATCGCGGCGGTATTTCGTCGGAAGGAATTCACCATCGCGGTCAAGCTGGGCCAAGGGCGGCATCGAGCTCACCTCTGGACCACCGATTTGTCGTTTGATTACGTACGGATCAACGCAAGCTACCGATCCTAAGGGGAAAGTTCCCGACAGGAACCTTGTAAACGAAGGGGCAATCTGCTAATGTTCCAAGGCTTTGGATCTGAACAGTCCAACTCCGTGACGCACAATTCGGTTCGGCACGGACTCACATTCAAATACACATCGGCGCGGTGTCGCGCCGCCTGGCTTGAGAATAAGGGGGCTGGTTCCCCCTCGCCCGTTTAGGCGGGTGCTCGGCAAGCCACGGGGGGAGGTGAAGGCATGGGAGTGATCGCGATCAAGGAATTGTTGGAAGCCGGCGTCCATTTCGGCCACCAGACCAACCGGTGGAATCCGAAGATGAAGAAGTTTCTCTTCGGAGAACGCAACGGCATCTACATCATCGATCTGCAGCAGACCGTCGCGCGCATGGAGCAGGCCTATGCCTTCGTCCGCGACACCGTCGCATCCGGACAGTCGGTGTTGTTCGTCGGCACCAAGCGCCAGGCGGCCGAGATCCTCCAGGAAGAAGCCCTGCGCGCGAACATGTTTTACGTGAATCAGCGCTGGCTCGGCGGTATGCTCACGAACTTCCAGACGATCCGGCGCAGCATCGACAAGATGAAGAAAATCGAAGGCATGTTGGTCGATCCGGCGCAGCACGGGTTGACCAAGAAAGAGGTTTCCCAGAAGCAGAAGGAGTTGGTCAAGCTTCAGAAATTCTTGACCGGCATCAAGAACATGCGCGGCCTCCCCGGCGCCGTATTCATCCTCGATACGCGGATCGAGCGGATCGCGGTCCAAGAAGCGACCAGGCTCGACATTCCCGTCATTGCCATCGTGGACAGCAACTGCGATCCCGATCACATCACCTACCCGATCCCGGGCAACGACGACGCGATTCGCTCGATCAAGCTGATCACGTCGAAGATCGCCGAAGCCTGCATCGAAGGCAATCATCTGCGGACACAGCGCGAGGAGGCGGAGTTTCAAGCGAGCCCCTCGGGCGACGACAAAATGGGAGCCGCGAGCCTCGCCGGCGCTCCCGCATCCTAGCCGGCACGCCCGCACCACAACGACCTTTCACTGCTCATTGAAGAAGGACTGTCAGGTATGGCTGGATCAAGTCACCTTGTCAAAGAACTGAGAGAAAAAACCGGCGCCGGCATTCTCGATTGCCAGAAAGCCTTGCAGGAAAACGGCGACGACGTTGAAAAAGCGATCGACTACCTGCGGCAAAAAGGCCTGGCTGCCGCCCAAAAGAAAGCCGGGCGCGAAACGAACCAAGGCCTCGTCCATGCCTACATCCACATGGGCGGCAAGATCGGCGTCCTGATCGAGGTCAACTGCGAAACCGACTTCGTGGCCCGCAACGAAGAATTCAAGGCCTTCGTCAACGACCTGGCCCTGCAAGTGGCGGCGGCGAAACCGTCGTATGTGAAGCGCGAAGACATTCCCAAGGACGTGGTCGACAAGGAGCGCGCGATCTATGAGGGGCAGGCCAAGGAAATGGGCAAGCCGCCGGCCGCGTGGCCCAAGATCGTCGACGGCAAACTGGAGAAGTTCTTTCAGGAGAGCTGCCTGATGGAACAGGCCTTCATCAAGGATCCGGCCGTGATGATCAAAGATCTGCTGTCGCAGAAGATCGCCAAGATCGGCGAAAACATGAACATCCGGCGCTTCACCCGCTACCAATTAGGCGAAGCATGAGCGCTGCCCGCTACCGGCGCATCCTCCTCAAAGTCAGTGGAGAGATGTTGGCGGGGGAGCAGGGCTACGGCATCCAGCCTTCCGTTCTCGAAGGTCTCGCCGCGGAGATCGCCTCCGTCGTCGCGCTCGACATCCAAGTCGCCGTCGTCATCGGCGGCGGGAACATTTTCCGCGGCATCGCCGCCAGCGCCTCGGGCATGGAGCGGGCGTCGGCCGACTACATGGGGATGCTGGCCACCGTGCTCAACGCGCTGGCGCTCCAGAACGCGCTCGAGCGGGCCGGTGTCATGACCCGCGTGCAATCCGCCATCGAAATGCGCCAGCTCGCGGAGGGTTACATCCGCCGCCGGGCGATCAGGCATCTGGAGAAGAAACGCGTCGTCATTTTCGCCGGAGGCACCGGCAACCCCTACTTCTCCACGGATACCGCGGCGTCCTTGCGGGCCATGGAGATTGGAGCCGAGGTCATCATGAAGGGGACCAAGGTCGACGGCATCTACGACGCGGACCCCGTGAAGAATCCGTCGGCCAAGAAGTATCGCGAGATCTCCTTTCTGGAGATCCTCAACAAGAATCTCAAGGTCATGGACGCCACGGCGATCAGTCTCTGTATGGACAACAACCTGCCGCTCATCGTGTTCAGCCTCAAGCAACAAGGCAATTTCAAACGCGTGGCCACCGGCGAACCGATCGGCACGCTTGTCACCGCCGGCCAGCGCTAACCGACGGAGTCGTTATGTCAAACGCCGCCGCCATCCGCCAAACCGTCACCGGAAAGATGGAACAGGCTCTCGAGCATCTCAAGCGTGACCTGGCCGGTCTGCGGACCGGCCGGGCCTCGGTCGGATTGCTCGACAACGTCCGGGTGGATTATTACGGCACGATGACGCCGCTGAAACAGGTCGCGAATCTGTCGGTGCCCGAGGCGCGCCTGATCACCATTCAGCCGTGGGAGCCGCAGCTGATCAAAGAAATTGAAAAAGCCATCTCGGCATCCGGACTCGGCGTGAACCCCTCCAACGACGGCAAGCTCATCCGAGTCCCCTTACCGCCCCTGACCGAGGAACGTCGGAAGGAACTGACCAAGATTTGCAAGAAGCACGGTGAGGACACCAAGGTCCATATCCGGGGCTTCCGTCGGGATGGGAACGAAGAGTTGAAGAAACTCCAAAAAGATGCCAAATTGACGGAAGACGAACTGCGCAAGGCCGAAGCCGAGATCCAGAAACTGACCGATCAGTACACGCAGAAGATCGACGATGTCATCAAGAAGAAAGAGCAGGAAATTCTGGAAGTATGATCTCCCTGCTCTCCCCGTTCCTCCGGTCGGCTGATTGCGACGTCAATGGTCCCCACGACTCACGCCCACATCAGCTTCAGCGCGCTCGCCCATAATCTTTCTCAGATCAAGCAACGGATCCCGGCCGCTTGCCGGATCATGCCGGTCGTCAAGGCGAACGCCTACGGTCATGGGTCCGTCGAGATCGCTAAGGCCCTTGTCGCTCAGGGCATTCGCTGCCTGGGAGTCGTGTCACCGACGGAAGGGCTCGCACTGCGCGAAGCCGGCATTGCGGTCGATATCCTCGTGCTCGGCTCCCTGTTCGAGGGACAGCTTCGCGACGTGGTCGCCTACCGATTGACTCCCGTCCTCGGCGACGAAGGACTGCTCCGTCCCCTGGCAAAGGCTGCCGGGGCGTTGGGTTCCCCGTTCCCCATCCATGTCAAGATCGACACAGGGATGAGACGGTTGGGCTTTCCGCCCGAAGCCGTGCCTGCGCTGTTCGACCAGCTGCATTCGTATCCATCTTTGCTGGTCGAAGGAGTCATGACGCATCTCGCGGACGCCGACGGAGACGATCCGGAGGCGACAGAGCGCCAACTTGCCGTGTTTCGAAGCGTCCTCGACCCGATCGAGAAACGCGGCGGTCAGATTCCCGTCGTTCATGCGGCCAACAGCGCCGCCATCGTCCGCTTTCCTCAGTCGCATTTCTCGATGGTTCGCCCCGGCATCATGCTGTACGGCTACCATACCTTGCCGGCCTCGGTGGCTGCGCCGGATTTGCAGCCCGTTCTGTCGCTCAAGACTGCTGTCGCGCACCTCCGCAGGGTCCGGCCAGGCGACGCGGTCAGTTACAACCGCACCTTCGTGGCCAGCCGCCAGACGACGGTCGCCGTGCTGCCGATCGGCTACGCCGACGGCTACAACAGGCGCCTGTCGAATCGCGGGGCGGTGCTGATCCGCGGCTGTCGCGCTCCCGTCGTCGGAATGGTCTGCATGGACATGACAATGATCGATGTGACGGACCTTCCCGGCGTTCAGGTGGGGGACGAAGCGGTGTTGATCGGCCGGCAGGGACAGGGCGCGATCGGGGCCGATCAAGTGGCAGAGTGGATCGGGACCATCCCCTATGAAGTGCTTTGTGGGATCGGCCCGCGGGTCGTCAGGACGTACAGCCCGGCCTAGCGGCACGGTCTCGTGCGATTCTAGAAAGACGTACGAATGGAGACTCCCGCCGTGTGCAGCGTAGTCTGATATCGGCCGTTCACGGTGGGATTGCGATTGCCCGCAACGGTCCGGTCTTCATAGATCGACGCCTGATAGGACAGGTCGAGCCCGATCGACTTCGTCTTGAACGATCCGAATCCGAACTCTCCGCATTTCACGAGGCCCAAGAAGGCTGCCCCCTCTTTGCACAGCAAGCCGATGCCTCCGCCGACGATGTGGGCGTCCGCCGACGGGATACCGGGATCGAACGTGAGATCGGGAACCTGGGTCGGCTGGTTCGTGTATCCGGCCCGAAGGGCCACCTCCCAGTTCGGCAGCGAGTCGAGCGCGAGCCATTTGTATTCGGTTCCGAGGTTGACGGCAATCGTGCTCCGCCAATTCAACGGTTGCGGAATCGTCGGTCCGGCGGCGAGTGTGACGTCGAGATTGCGAAACGATTTCCACCCGACGTAGTCGACGTCCATTTCGAGTTTCCATTCGCGCTCGTTCGTCCTGACCGGCCAGATCGCGACGGCGCCGGTGATGATCTGGGGCAGCACCATCGTGGCCCTGGCATCGGAAACCTTGGCCCCGTTCGCCAGCAGTCCTCCCGTGAGATGCAACGTCGCCTGGCTCCGATACACGATGCCGATATTCGCCACCGGTTTGCCGTCCGCATTGCGCAATGCCGTGTACAGGAGACTCGCATTGAAGCCGGCCGCCGTGTCTTTCCCGAACAATTCCACGCCCGCACCGGCCGGAATCCCCAACCCGCCGGGCCAGACGGATTGCCGCTCGACATGCCCTTCCCCTACCAACCCCGAAAACGTGTAGATATCGGCGCCCAACCCGATCGAAAGGTTCTCGGTCAGTTTGTACGCCAGCGTGGGCTTCACGTCGAGGAGCGGGAGTGTGTTGAACGTCGTCGCCGTCCTGAACGGTCCGTCCTTCGGCCAACGGTTCAATGACCCAAAGGGCACATTCACCCCCACCCCGGCGGTCAATTCGCCTAGGGACGTGAGGCCCAGATCTTTGAGATTCGCGGTTACGTACAGATGCCCCGGAGGCGGCCAGGCCGCGCTGCCGTTGCGGTCGCCTTTGGCAGTGGCGCCGGTCGGACTCGTGAAGGTCGACGTGCCGCCCGTGATGAGCGCGCCGGCCATGACGTGAACGCCGTGGAGTTGGGTCAAGCCGGCGGGATTATAATAGAGCGCGGACGCGTCGTCCGCCTGTGCGGAGAAGGCGTTCCCCATACCGGACGCCGCCGTGCCCTGTCCTTGAATGCGGGGCACTTGGGCAGAGGCTTGACCCAACGGCCATCCGATGAGGCAGGAACCCAGCAGGAACAAGAGCGTAAACGGTCGAATGAAGGCGCGCAAATCCGTTGTTGGAAAGCTTCTCATCGCTCCTGCCATCCGATCTCCTTCTCGCAGACATGGGCACCTCCGCGTCAGACAGGTGCTCTCACCCTCGATTCGGCTTGATGAAACCAGGCGTCGATTACTCGCTGCAACTCCGCCGCGTCGAAGGGCTTGAGCAGATAGGCCTGCGCCCCCATCCCGATCGCACGAACGGCGGTGTCGCGAGCCCCTGAGGCCGTCACCATGACGATCGGCAGGTGCTGGTCCTTTTGCCTGATCCGCCTCAAAACTTCCATCCCGTCCAACGTCGGGATTCCTACGTCGAGAATCAACCCGCTGAACGATTCCGCCAGGACTCGCTCGAGCGCCCGTAGCCCGTCGCTTTCCGTCAGCACGTGATATCCGCGTGCGGAAAGACGGTCCTCCAACATTTGTTGAATGTCCGGATCGTCATCCACCACGAGGATACGGGACTCGTGGCCGCTTCCCTCCCCGCTTCCGACGTCCGTCCTCGAATGCAGAGGCAGCGTGACGCAGAACTCCGCTCCGCCACCCATGCCGTTACCCGCGGCGATCGAACCGCCGTGCAGTTCGAGCAACGTGCGGACGATCGACAAGCCGAGTCCCAGCCCCTTCGTGCCGGCTCGACCCTCCTTAACTCTGAAAAACGGATCGAAGATCTTGTCGAGGAAGATGTCGGGGATGCCGGGGCCCGTATCGCGGACGGTGATACCCACGGCATGTTGACCGATCGGATGCACCTCGACCGTGATCCGTCCTCCTTCGGGCGTAAACTTCACCGCGTTCTGAACCAGATTCGTCACGACCTGAAACAACCGGTCGCGATCCGCCCAAACGAAAAGGGGAACATCGGGGAATTCGGTCTCGATCTCCTGCCGTTTCGCCTGCGCCAGGGGCCGTAACTGCTCGACGGCATCCACCACGCAATGGCCGATGTCCAGATCGGCCGGCACGAGTTCCAGCCGTCCGGTCTGGATTCTCGTCCGATCGAGCAGATCCTCGATCATCCGGATCAACCGTTCGGAGTTTTCCAGCACCCGCGACAAATACCGCTGCTGCTTCTCGTTGACCGGCCCTGTCAGCCCGTCCAGCATGTTTTGAAGAAATCCTTTAATGGAGGTCAACGGAGTCTTCAACTCGTGGGACACATGGGACAGAAACTGCGACCGCAGCCGGTCGGCCCGTTCTAGCTCCGCCGTCCGCTCGCGCACCTTCTTTTCCAACCCGGCGTTCAAATCTTCAATCTGCTGGTATGCGGCCGTGTTATCGAGCGCGCTGGCGACCTGGTTAGCGAACGTCATCAACAACTCCAAGTCTTCGAGCGTCAGGGAATGTTCCTGCATCTGATCGACCGTCAGGCTGCCGAGGATCCGATCTTTCGTTTTCAAGGGGACGACCATCAGCGACTTGGTCCCGGTCAGTTCGGCCAGTTCCCGATTGAACGGATGGATGCGGTCCCACCAGACTCGGATGTCGCCGATCAGCAGAGGCTTCCCCTGCAGCAGCACGATCCCCTCGGGGCTCTCAGGGTCGTTGACCGGGGTCTCCCGCGACCGGGCGAGTTCCGCGACCGCCTGCGGCACCCCGACGACGCGCGCATCCCACGACACGCCGCGCTCCGAATCGTAGAACGAAATCATCGCCCGATCGAAACGGAGCTCGCGGGTCAAGGCTTCCAGCACTTGTTGAAGTAACGCTTCACGGTCGAGGGTCGAACTGAAGAGTAAACCGGCTCCATGCAGGACCGTCAGATGGTTGACCCTGCGGCGCAATTCAACCCGCGTTTGCTCCTGTTCGAGGTAGGCCTCCCGAAGTTCCTCGTGCCGGGATTCTGCGAAGCTGATCTGCTCGGCGATCAACGCCTCGCGCTCCTGACTCTCCCGGCGCAGCCGGCGGTTCATTGTCAAGATCGACGCCGTCACGGGAACCAGGCCGGCCAGCGCCATATCGCCGACACCTGCCGCCGGGTATACCAAGGGCAGACAACCTGCCGTAAGGACACCAGATCCGGCGCCCCAGAGCGACCAGGTGACCGGTTGAATCGACTCCGGTTTCCATCGGACTTCCCATTCGCAATAGTCGTCTCCGTTCACGATGCAGGATCGATCGACGACGACCGACGGCGGCAGCGAGCGTAGCTTCGCCGGTACCATAGCCAGCCGTCCCTTGACCGAGTCGCAGATTTGTTTTGCACAGGCCTTCCGGTGCGGGCCGAACTGTTCATAGACGGACTCCGTCACGGTCAGGCGGAGCACGGCCGAGGCGTTGGTCACATCGACGACGGCATACTCAAGGCCCTTGGCGAACTTCTGGGCGAAGTAGGGATACATGCGGTGGATTTGCGCGAGACTGAACGGGCGCCCGAGCGTCTGGATCAACGGCGAGATATGCTTCTCTCGCCCGACGTTCATGAAAAAATCAGGGTCGCCGGAGAGCTGGCGGCAGAATTCACGGAGATAACAGGTAAACTCGTAGGAATAGCTGTTCCAGACGTTTTTGAGTTGCTCGGGCACGACATGATGATTGGGATCGCGGACCCGTCCATTCAACAGCCGGCACAGCTCGTCGACAATCCGTCCCGCCGCATCCGTACCGCGAGTCCGGCTGATGAGCTCTTCCAGGTACTCGACATTGTCCAGCACCACGATGCCGCTGACGTCACCGATCCGTTTCCCGCGTCCGTCGACGCCGAACGGGGTGAACTGCATGAAGGGGCGATCGAGAATAGTCTGGTCGGCAGGAAACAACGGCTGGGACATCACGGCATCCACGATGGTTGTCGGCCCATTGCCCGGCTGAACGGCGGCCAATTGTGCCTGGCAGGACCGAAAGAGTAAATACCCTCCTCGGCCCTACTCCTCCCTCAGGGCCGTAGAGCGGACAGTCCGCTCCTCCCGCAAAGATCGAGCCGAGGCACACACCGTTCCAATCAAGCGAAATACAGACGCGAGCAGGCTGGAAAGGGCTCGCAAGGATTATCGGCGGTATCAGATGAGATACAGAACTGGCGGGAAAAGATACAGGCGAGCTACGTACGCACCGTCCGCTTGAGCCGATGTTGAATGCTCGCCACTTTGCTGTCGAGCCGGCCGGCCGGTCCCTTTCGGTAGTCGATCTTGATCGAGCAGGACACCCGGTTGCAGTCTTTCTTCATCCGTTCGTAACACTTCTTGACGACGGCCATGACCTCGTCCCACTCACCTTCCAACACGGTCCCCATGGGATTCAGCCGATAGGGGACCCCGCTCTTGTCGATGATGTCGAGGGAGCGGGCCACAAACTTGCCGACGCTTTCCCCTTTTCCCAGCGGCGACATGCTGAATTCCAGTAGCACCATGTGTGTGCAGTCTCCTTCTCGTTACGAACTTGCCGGGGTCGGCTCCCCCTTCTGCTTCGCATTTTCATCCAGCCAGACCTTCGGATACTGCACCTTGCCGAGGAGCCGGAATCCGTCCAACGCCTCGCGGAGCAGCGTCCGGCGTTTCTCGGCATCGGGCTGGTTGGCTTTCGCCTGATCCCGCAACTGTCCCAACCAGTCGACAAAGGAGGCGAACTCGGGATCGAGGATCTTTTCAAGATCTTCTTTCATGAAACCCGACAGGGCGGGTGCCATTCCGCTGGTACTGATCGCGACACGCGCATGTCCCGACGCCACGACGGCCGGCATGGTGACGGTCGAGGCTTCCGGAAAATCGACCGACCAGAGCAGAAATTTCTTCTCCTGCGCCTTGGCAAACAGCATGCGGGCGAAGTCCTTATCTCCTCGAATCGTGTTCATCACCAGAATCGCGCTTTCCAGATCTGTCTCGCGGAAATGGCGCCCCCGATGGACCACCTTCGCGGACGCGGCCAACTGCTTCAACGTCTCGTGGAGCGTCGGAGAAATCACCGTCACCCGTGCCCCGGACTCCAGGAGCCGTTGCGTTTTCTCCGCCGCTTCTTCGTCGCCTCCGAGCACCAACACCGGATACCCCCGGACATCGAGGGTCACCGGGAAACCAGGATTCGCCGCCATAGTGAAGCCTCCCCCTAGAGAAAGAAGGTCATCATACAACAGTGGCTTTTCCAGCGTAAACCACCGCCGGCGCCCTCCCCTTTTGCCCGGGACCTGGGTATAATGCGGCGCCTTTTCTCATCAGTAACCAACGAGGACCATTCATGGCCGGCTACAAGATAGGCACGTTGAGTATAGCGGGAAGCATCATCGGCCTGGCGGCATTGGCAGCCTGGTTCGGCCTGGCCCATGTATTCGATCCGCAAGGCGGGGAACCGGTCATTGCCGGCAAGGTGCTCATCAGTCCGGGGCTGGCCGATCAGGTCAAGCCGACGGACGTCCTGTTCGTCATCGTGAAACGGCCCGGCGGCACTCCCAGGCCCGTCGCGGCCAAACGCATCGAACACCCGACCTTTCCCGCGCCCTTCGAAATCACCAACGCCGACGTCATGGTGCAGGGATCCGAGTTGAGAGGCATGGTCGATGTCGTGGCGCGACTCGACCGCGACGGACAGGCAGGCCCGGCCCAACCGGGCGACATCGAAGGGCGCTATGCCAAGAATCCGACGCTCCCGGGCGGCCGAGATTTCGAGATTATTCTGGATACCGTGAAGCAGTAAAGGGACGGGCTGAGGGGAAGAGCACTGAATGGGTCGATCCGAACTTACGGGATGCTCAAAAAGCTTTCCCGCAAGGCCGCAACGAGTGAGGGCGCGAGGAGGTATGTTCCAAGCTTGCTTGTGCCGCTCGCTTCGATCACATGCGAGCGGATAGGTACTTTGCCTCCAGTGGCATTCATAAGTCGAGGGTTTGAGCGAAGCGAGAACGAATCCGAGAATGTGTTTCAACAGCCGCCTAGGGTTCGGAGGGATCGGCGTCGAGTTCCATATTCCAATAGAGGTAGTCGCGCCAGCTCTCCGGCGTGTTCCTGATCCCGATGGTAATCGTGACGATGGGACTCCAGCGCGGTTTTACCGGCCGCTTCATCAGCCGCATCCCCGCTTCCTCCGGTGTCCGTCCGCTTTTTCTGTTGTTGCAGCGCCAGCAGGCCGTGACGATATTCTCCCACGTCTTGCGTCCGCCCTTGGCGATGGGCACCACATGATCGAAGGTCAGTTCTTCCGTCCGGAACTTGCTCCGGCAATACTGGCAGGTGTAGCCGTCTCTGGTGAAGATGTTGATGCGGGAAAACTTGACGGCGCGGTGGCTGTCCTTCAGCCGGACCAGCTTGAGCAGACGCATGACGGCCGGCAACTTGAAGGAGATCGAAACACCGTGGACTTCACGGTCGTAAACCTCGAGGACTTCAACCTTGCCTTGCCACAGGAGCGCGATCGCTTTTTGCCAATGAACGACACGCAGGGGTTCGTACGTGGAGTTGAGCAGGAGGGTCATTTCCATAGAGTGGAAACCTCATTTCCCAACCGAGGCTCCTTGTCTGAGAGGGCCTTCTGTCGGTCTGGGTACGCTCCCGTAAATTAATGCCATAAGCGCCCGTTGAAATCAAGCTGAGGGCGGATCCGCGAATGTCCGGATCGGGGCCGCTCCGGCACACCTGACGCTCGCACAGACATGACACTTCGCTACGTCGCAGTCGCCGCAGTCAACGACATTCCGCCCGGTACCGGAAAAACCGTGGACGTGAACGGGGTCTGGATCGCTCTCTTCAATGTCGACGGACGGTTCTACGCCATCGACAATACCTGCCCCCACGCCGGCGGCCCGCTGGGCGAAGGACATCTGACCAGCGACGTCGTCGAGTGCCCCTGGCACGGTTGGGCGTTCAACGTCAAATCAGGCGAACGCCAGGGCAACCCGAATTTCACCGTGGCCTGCTGCCACGTCAAGATCGAAGGAAATCAAGTCTTGGTCGCGCTGCCGGAAGGATTCACCTGACGCTTACGTCGCACCGGGGAATTGTGGCACCGCCGGTCCAGCCGGCCCGGTCGGTTCATCGACTTTCGGCGTGATACCGTCGGCCGGCAATGAGGCCGCGTTCACCTTCTTCAGCGACATGTGGGCGTGCCAAATGAACTCGCGCTCGAACCACTGACCGGTTTTCCCCTGGTCCCGAAGTTGGACCCGCACTTCGTAAATGTCTCCGTCAACCTGCTTGACCCGCCACTCGCCCAACCTGGCGTTCAGTCCCCGCTCTTTCATCGAGCGGACGTGCTCCGTCATGGCCTGGAGAATCGTCGGATACCCTTGCGCCCGATGGGTCTGCACCATCGCCAAGGCATCGGCCGCGCGCCGATCCAGCATGGGATTGACCGTCGGCGGCTTCGTCCAGATGAAATATCCGGCCCCGACCAGGAGGATGACGACGGCCGCGTAATGGATGATCTTCACCATGATGCGCGGCATCTTAGAAACAGCTTCCCTGCGAAGTCAACGTCACAGATTCTCAATCACCATAAAGACTCCGACGTGCGACTGACCGAGCGATGCGAGAACGAAGCTCGGTGCAAAGCGCGTCGCGGGAGAACGATTGCAAAGCAATCGATGGGTTGGGAGGGTGGAAAGAGATCGCCGGCGTCGGGCGGGTGAGAAGAGGCGGTTTCACCAGCCGACTGCATCTTGTCTGCGCGAAAGACGGTATGTTACAAGTGATGGCCTTGCACAGGGAGATCGGATGAAATTTTTTCTGTACGGCGACAACCTGAATCCTACGCAGCTCAAGCGCCGGGCGCCTGAGCACCAGTTCCAGTTCCTCGCCGCCTTGCCCGAGCATACCATCCAGTTTTGCCGGTGGTCGTCACAGTGGCGGTGCGGGCTACCCAGCGTCGCCCCTTCACCAGGCGAGCGAGTTTGGGGCGCCGTGTTTGAATTGACCGACGAAGACGTGAAATTGATGGACCAGTTCGAAGGCGACGTGCCTCCAGGCGCCTATCGCCACGTCCAGGTGACGGTCCTGACCGAAGCCGCTGAGAAAATGCTCGTCACGACCTACGCCGCCAATCCGATCGGCAAGTTCAAGCCGAAGGACCATTATCTCGATTGGGTCATGAAGGGGCTCAAACAGTGGAAGCTTCCTGACGAATGCGTCGGGCAGTGGGAGTCGTACAGGCCGCGATAAGAGTAAGAGACTGAGCGGCCAATCGTCATCGTTCAATCTTAACTGAGTAATTTGAGGAGACTATGCCGAAACCAAAACATCACATCGTCGTCTGCACCAATGCCCGTCCGCCGGGCCATCCCAAACCCTCCTGCGGGAGCCAGGGCTCAGGGCAATTGCTCATGGCCTTCAACATGGGACTCATGCAGCGCGGCATCATGCCGGGTGAGGTGCTCGTCACCGGTTCTTCTTGTCTCGGACCCTGTGAACAGGGACCGACCGTCGTCGTGTATCCGGACGGGACGTGGTATTCCAAGGTCACCGAAGCCGACGTCGCGACCATCCTCGACGAGCACATCAAGGGTGGCAAACCGGCGGCGAAGCTCAACCCCGACGCCGTCTGGAAATAGTTGTTGATCAATCCTTCCTTTTGATATGGGAAGCCCGACAGCTCACGAACATAAACACCATGCACCTAGGAAGGTGGGGTGCATGGTGATTACCTGCAGCGACACAAGAACCCCCGAGACCGATACCAGCGGCCAGTTGATCCAGAAGCTGCTCAAGGAGCAGGGCCACAGCATCGCCGCTTATCATCTGGTCAAAGACGAACCGGCGCAGATCAAGGGACGGATCGCAGAGGGAATCGCCAACGACGCCGTGCAGGCGATCATCATCAACGGCGGCACCGGGATCTCGCGTCGGGATTCGACCTTTGAAGCAGTCGATGCGATGCTGGAAAAGCGGTTGGATGGATTCGGAGAGGTGTTTCGCTTCTTGACCTACCAGGACATCGGGTCACCGGCCATCATGAGCCGCGCCACCGCCGGCATCATCAAAGGCCGCGTCCTCTTCTCCACCCCAGGCTCCGAAAACGCCGTCCGGCTGGCGATGGAAAAGTTGATCCTTCCCGAATTAGGTCATCTCGTCAAAGAACTGAGTAAGTAGTGCTCAAATCTTCTCCATAGGACGCTCAAAACGGTCGGCCAACAAGGCCGCAGGGAGCACGGCGACTGAGGCGTACAGTTTCACGTACGTCGCAGGGAGACGTGCGACTGAGAACGAAGTTGGGGACCATTTTCAGCGTCCTCAGTCCTGTGCAATCTTGGGTTCCGAGTAGCCCACCGCAGGCGCAATCTTCGACTGCGCGTAGCGCTTGTAATGCATCATCACGTCCCGCACCGACACGACCCCGACGATGTCCCCGCCCGACGTGACTCCCAAGTGGCGCACGCCGAGGTCTCCCATCATGTCCTGCGCGTCATCGACGGACCGATCGCCTTCGATCGTGCAGATGGGCTTCGTCATGATCTTGTCCACGGTCAACTTACCGAGCGGCTTGCCACTTGCCACAGCCCGGCGGACGATGTCCGTATCGGTGACAATGCCGACGAGTTGCTTCCCTTTCTTCACAAACAACGACCCCACACGGGCCGTTCGCATCATTCTGGCCGCACTGGCCACCGACGTTCCCGGCCCTACGGACTTAGCACGTTTGGTCATGATTTGCGCGACGGTAGACATGGTTCCCTCCTTTCATCGACGGTGGATTCGACAGGATGGAACGCCGGCCATACCGCACTTCGTGTGTACCGGCGGCTATTCGGGCGGAGCCCTCTTCATCGGCGCCGCCGGATAAACACCGCCAGTAACGAGTTCGGTACATTCACTCGGTTCAGGCTACCACAAGACTTGGAGGCGGTTCAAAAGGGCACGGAAGGCTTGAGCGATCCGAACACTCAGTACGTGAACGGATTAACAGACGAGCACGATTTTTCCGAAAAACTTCCGACTCAATAACTGCTCCTGAGCTGCACGGGCTTCCGATAACGAATAGGTCCGATCGATCACCGGCTTCAGCTTGCCCTGGCCGACCAATTCTGCGGCCTTGACCAACTCGGCTCTCGTTCCCATGTAGGAGCCTTTGATCGTCAGTTGGCGGGAAAAGACATAGCGGAGGTTCAGTTTCACTTCGGCACCGGTCGTCGCCCCGCAGGTCACAAGCCTGCCGCCTTTCCCCAGCGACTCCATGCAAACGTCCCACACATCCGGCCCGATGTGCTCCACGACGACATCGACCCCGTGGCCATGGGTCAGTTCCCGAACTCGCGCCGCCACCTTCTCACGGCTGTGGTTGATCACCTCGTCGGCGCCGATCGCCCTGGCCTTCTCGATCTTCTCGTCTGAACCGACCGTCGTGATGACGCGCGCGCCGGACCACTTTGCCATTTGTACCGCGATCTGTCCCACACCGCTCCCGGCTCCCATAATGAGGACCGACTCCCCCTGCTTCAGGTCGGCCAGCGAGAAGAGCATGTGCCAGGCCGTCACCGACACGAGCGGAAAGGCCGCGGCCTGTTCGAAGCTCAACGATCCGGGGATGGGCAGCACGTTGCGGGCCGGCACTTTTACATACTCGGCATAGCCGCCATGCATCATGGCCCCGACCAATCCGTAGGACTTGCACATGTTGTCCCGTCCGGCCAGACATTGATCGCACTTCCAACAACTGACTCCCGGCGACACGAAGACCCGATCTCCGGCTTTCATGCCTTCGACCTGACTGCCGACTTCTTCCACGAACCCCGCGATGTCCGACCCGGAGATATGCGGCAGCGGCATCGGGTAGGCCGGATTCCCCTGGCGGATCCAGACATCCAGATGGTTCAACGCGCAGGCCTTCACCCGCACGACGACCTCGCCCGCCCCGGCCGTCGGCTTCGGAAACTCCTCGTAGACCAGCTTCTCCGGCCCACCATGTTCCTTAAACAGGACGGCTTTCATGACGCTGACTTTCCTCCATTCGGATCTAGTCCATGATCTTGATCGGCAAATGCATGAAGGACCTTTAGGCCGTAGAGCTAGACGCCTCATCTCCAGATCGTGGCCGTTCTCGTGCTTGGCTAGCAGGAACCAGCATTCGGAGCATTATTCCGATCGCCCACGGAGCCAGCGACATAATGGCACCAAAGCCAAGGCTAGAGGCCCCATAACCCACAAGTCCCACTGCGACCACATAATAGAACGCCCAGAGGAGCCAGTACTTTGGCTGTACTTTCGGAAAGACTATGAAAAACAGCGGGAGCAAGAAATAAAGAGCAGCGACAGCCAGGATGGTATACAGGATGCCCATCTTGGTCGCCATCGGCGCATCGCCCGCACGAGGCAGCATCCAATGCACCACACTGAGCATCGATGCATTGAAGGTCATCTCTTGCTCGCCCCACAAACGAATGATGTGCATGTAGTGATCCACAGGATGATCAAAACGTCATGCGACAAGGCCGCAGGGAAACCGGTGTCTGCTTTTCGCCCCTCCGTATTTCCCCTCCTCAAGCGGGGTGGGATGGGAGGTGTGCACGCGACCTGCATTGATACCCAGCTCCCCTCTACTCCGCTTCCCTTCTCTTAACAATAGAGTTTTGAATGAGCGGGTGGTAGCAAGGTGGGTGCCCGACCGCTCATCCCACAACTCGGCTCTGCCTATGGGCGGGCCGTTCCAGTCTCCAACTGCGCGCATGCGACGAGCACCGCCCATTCTGATAGCCCTTCGATTAGTCCTGCGTGCGCGTCGCGCGAGCACAGGAGACGAACGGACCGCTCATCTTCTCCTACGCCGGGCGGGGTGCGAGGACGAGCGATGGTCAACGCAGGACCCGTTTCCTCAAAAATTCAACGTCCCTTCAACCACCATCACACACTGCCCCCCCACCTTCACCGTCTGAATCGCATCGTCGTCCGATTCCACCTGGACCAGGATGCGCGAGGGCCGGTCGATTTCGTACCCCTGCTCGATGATGACTTCGGTCATGGGAGCCACTTCGACGACGCCGTTCTGCACGAGGTAGGCCCCCAGCGCCCCGCCGGCGCTGCCGGTGGCCGGGTCTTCGGGAATGCCGATCGAGGGCGCGAACATCCGCGCATGCACATGGGCAAACGGTTCGACCGTGACGGTCGTAAAAACCATCAGGCCGTTCGCGCCGAACCGGCGGCAGAGGTCGACGATGGCCGCCGGGTCAGGGATGATCGACCGTACCGCCGTCAAGGTCCGCACCGGCACGATCAGCACCGGCAGGCCGGTAGACACGACCTCCAGCGGCCACTTGGCCTCGGTAATGACAAGTTTGGAAATGCCCAACGCGCTCGCAATCTTGTACAGATCCTCCGTGTCCTCCACCTCTTCGAGAAACTGCGGGGCCGGCTGCGTCATGACGACGCGAAGGATCTGGCCCTTCAGCGAATGGAGTTCGACAGGAAACAGCCCGATGTTGCACTCCTGCACCACACGGGTCACCGGCTCAGGCAGGGCGATGAGCCCCAATCGCGCCAAGACGTACATCGTCCCGACGACCGGATGGCCGGCGAAGGGAATCTCCTGCGTCGGGGTGAAGATACGGAGCCGGACGACGGCGGCCGGATCGGTCGGCGGAAAGACAAAGACCGTCTCCGAGAGGTTCATCTCCCGGGCGATCTGTTGCAATTGATCGTCGCCGAGACCCTGCGCTTCGGGAAAGACCGCAACGGGATTGCCGCCGAAGGGATCGGTGGTAAACACGTCGGCTTGGTAGAACTTGAGGGAACGGCGCTCGGCCATCTTCAGTCAGCATGCTCTGGCATGCAGTCCTTGAACAACATGTTCAAAACGGTCTTCTGGCAAGGCCGCAGCGAGTGAGGGGCTGAGGCGTACTCATTTCCGTACGTCGAGGGTCCGAACGATGCGAGAACGACGCTAGAAGCCGTTTTCAACATGTTGTCCCTAGGCAGGACGCGGCAAGGACTCGTACGACTGAGTTAACGGATTTCTGACATAATTCTCAACATAATTCTGCAGCGAGCCGTTCTTGTAGAGCTGATCGTTCGCGAACCTGGTATCGATCTTGTGCACCACCTTCACTTTCACCCCGGTCTTCTTCATGAACTGCTCCAACGTCACGCCGGTAATGTCCGTGTACAGCCCGCGTCCCGACTGCATGATGCACTTGGGCAGATGGATCACCTTCTGATTCGTAACCCGCCGCGCAATGTCGTCGAACGTCAACAGCACCGTGCAGTCCGAATCCCCGCTCAGCATCGTATTGGGCACGTAGAGAAACCTCGCCCGGTTCTTTCGATAGGCCGTCAGGATCTTGTAGACGCTCCAGGCCGTCACGATCGTGTCTTTCTTCTCCAATTCGAGCGAATCGAACAGGCTCACGATCCGCTTTCGGCTCAGGAAGGCCGTAATGTAGGCCTCCGTATGGATGGTCTGGAGATTCGGCAACCCGGCATCGTAGATCCGTTGCGCCTCATCCGCCAGGTACTTCCGCCCCTGCCGCATCACACTCGCCGTCTCTTCCTTCAGCCCCCGAACCGGCGTGAGCGTCCCCATCCAGAGCACGCACTTCTGATTGATCTTGGAGATCGCCACGGCGTCTTTCGACATCGTGTGGGCATCGAACGTGTAGAAATTGGCCGACGAGACCGCCGGGCCGTCCAGTACCTTCATGAGATGCGCAATCGACGGCGCATGGGGCATCAGCCGCTTGCGGTATTCGCTGAGCGTGATGACCGACAGCTCGAAGTTGATGCGCCCGGGATACTGCGCGACGAGCTGATGGATCTTCGGCACGTGGACGAACCCGACCGTAAAGAAGGTGATGTTCTTGTCCGTGTACTTGAGAAAGTCCTCGACCCACTCCATCGCCTTCGGATGCAGGAACAGGTCGGTCCATTCCATGTATTCGTTGCCACCCAGGCACCAGAACTGCTTCGGATCGGTCGGCTTCTTGCTGATGTAATCGAGGATGTACTTCCAGTCCTCGTCGGTCGTCTTCGGCGGGTCCAGCGTTTCGCGGTAGGAGTGATCCAGCTCGTAGCAGAACTCGCACTTCACCGGACAGTCGCGCCCGAGACTGAGCGGAATCTTCCCCGCATCCATCTCGCGGCGCAGCACCTCGCGGTAGTCTTTCTTGGTGAAAATGGGAGTCGGCTGGAGGATCGGCAGAACGGTCGGCATCGTTTGACAGGTGAGCGTCAGTTTGTCACAGTGTCGTTATGGCCGATGAAGCGATTCCGAAAGAGATCACCCGCGCGCTGGAGGTGCTCGAACTCACGCTTCCGATTACCACCGAAGACCTCGAACGGGCCAAACGCGTGCAGCTCTACAATTGGGAACCGGCCCGCTACGCGAATCTGACGAACAATCCCAAAGCCTACATGCAGTCCTACAAGCAGGCCGAGGAGATGACCAAGCTCGTCAATGCCTCTTATGCCCTTCTCTCCGCCGTTCTCGTCCCGGATGATGAAAACGCCACCTAACGGCGTTCTCAGTCGCACATCTCCCTGCGACGTACCTAAAACCGTACGCCTCAGTCGCCGCGCTCCCTGCGGCCTTGTTAGACGACGTTTTGATCATCCTCCTAGCCAACCCCATGGCTGACGACTCTCGACATTCCCTCGTTGCCATCTTCTTTTTCGCTCATCGCCACTGGCCACGTGACCAATCCTGAGACTCCTTCACCCGCCCCCACCGCTGCCGTCTGCTTCGCATAGATCTGCGGCAGCCTGTTCGTCCCGAACTTCGAGATGTAGAGGAACACGTGCTCGCGCGCATTCACGCGCACAGCCCAGGGGTGGAAATCGTGCTTGTAGAACTCTTCGCAGAGCTGCATCGCGTCCAAACAGGAAATCCCCACCGGCTCGTTCAGCGTGTAGTAGTAGTCCAGCGGCAGATCGTATTCTTCCTGCTTGTGGATCGTGATGCCGAACTTCTCCGGATTGCGCACCATCGGCGTATGCCGGTAGGCCACGAAGTAGAACAGCTCCACCGAATGGATCACCGGCTGGTTGTCGAGCACGAACTGCCTGGTCTCCAGCGCCTCGTCGCGCGTTTCGCCGGGGAAGCCGTAGAAGGCCATTACATGGTTCCAAATCCCCGCCTGAGCCGCCTGCTTCAAGTTATTTTCAATCACACTCTTCTTCGCATGCTTGTCCATCAGATTGAGCACGCGCTCGTTCGCCGACTCCATCCCGTAATAGAGCGTGCAGCAACCGGCCTTCGCCGCCAGATCCCACACGGCTTGGTCCTGTAACGTCTCTTCAAAGCGGATCAACGTCGTCCACTTGATCCCGACCTGCTGATCCACCAAGAGCTGCGACACCTTCTTGAACAGGGCCGGCGGATAGGATTCGTCGCTGAACAGGAAGTGTGTGCAGTGGTACTTGTCCTTGAGCGCCTTCACCTGTTCGACGACCAACTGCGCCGTCATCCCGCGGTACTGATCGAAGTAGCCCTGCCCGTGATCGCAAAACGTACAGCGGCCCCAGTAGCAGCCGCGCGTGGCGAGATAGGGAATGATCCGCTCCGGCACGAAGTAGGAATCCAGCGGGAACCCGTCGAAGTCCGGCAGCGGCAGCGCGGTCGTCTTCTCCGTATAGACTTCCTTGTTCTGCTTCACCCCACCCGCATCGCGATAGAGCAGATTCGGCACGGTCGAGAGGTCGCGTTGGCCGTTCAGTGCTTCGATATACCAGAGCAGCGCATGCTCGCCTTCGTAGAGGATCGCCGCGTCGAACACCTCGGTGAAGAACCGCTCGTGATGCGGCAGCTCTTCCTGGAGCCGCGTGATGACATTGCCCCCGACCACCACGTGGACGTTCGGAAAGGTTTCCTTGATCATCTTGCAGAACGTGAACCCCGCCAGCAGCTGCATCTGCGTGCCGATGGAGATGCCGACCACATCCGGCTTTTCCTTCGCCACCGCCGGCAGCACCAGCTGATTGCAGACGTCGCGGTACACGTTCACCTGCTCGTCATCGAGACAGGCGAAGACTTCTTTCGACACACCCGGCCGGTAGCCCAGGTTGCTTTCCATCGGATAGAAGACGAGCGAGGCCGGATAGTAGGCGGCGGAGATGTACTGCATCGCCTCGCGGAAGCAATTCAGCGCGCCTTCCAGCTTCTCGGCTTCATAGAACCGCTCGCCCCGCACGATCCGCTTGGCGTCCTCGGCCCGCTCTGCCAGGTCGAACACATCCACCGCATAGGCCTGCTCCAGCACAGCCTTCTGGTCCGCCTCACGCTCCGTCAGCTGCCCGGCCTTGTCTTTATCTTGGAGCGGCTTCAACTGCATGCCCAACCGCCCCTTCACCCAGATCAGGAACTCCATCGTGAAGAAGTGGTCGTACATCTCGATGTTCACGTCGCGCTGGATGACGGTGTGGCCCGCTTCCCGCAACACGGCGGTCAGCGAGGGCAGCGCGAGATAGGGAGCCGTCGGCACCCACTCAGGCGGAAAGAGCAGCATGACTTTGCTCTTCTTCCGTTCTTCTTTCTTGATGGGCGAGAGCCCGTCTATTTGCACGAGACCGCTAGTACTCATCACATTTTTCCGGCAAGAGTCGGCGTGTGACCAGCTATCTTAGCCGCCTGATATTGCAGATCCGGCAACTTGCTCATCCC
>FKKE01000193.1_pt1 | contig 26018 bp, 27 predicted proteins | sample 1106331 | NCBI WGS metagenome assembly FKKE01 (sample SAMEA3931202, study PRJEB13176) | freshwater metagenome | biome: Drinking water system; feature: drinking water; material: freshwater | place: China | collected 2013-02-06
CCTCGGCCCGGATCGAGCTGCCGCCTGAGATCGCCGCGCGCGCGGCGCGCGTGCGCATCGTCGGCGAACAGAGCGCCGGCGCCGTGCGCCTCCTGCCCGCAGGCGCCGGGCGGCCGTTCGTGGGGCTCGTCGATCCCGGCGGCGCCGGACAACCGCTGCTGTCGGAATTGTTCTATGTCGATCGCGCGTTGCAGCCTTATGCCAGCCTGCAACGCGGCGGCATCAACGAGCTGATCGGCGCGCGCGCGCAGGCTTTGATCCTGCCCGACGCGGGCCGCATCGCGCCAACGGATAGTGCAGCGCTCGGAAACTGGCTCGACAATGGCGGCTTGCTCGTGCGCTTCGCGGGCCCACGTCTCGCCAACGACGCCGACGAGTTCGTGCCGGTGCGGCTGCGCCCGGGATCGCGCACACTCGGCAGCGCGCTCGCTTGGGAAACGCCGCTCGGCATCGGCGCATTTCCGGCCGACTCCCCCTTTGCCGGCATCGCGCCGCCGGCCGATGTAGAGGTGCGCCGGCAAGTGCTGGCCGAACCGGCGTCGCTCGAGGAAGCGCGCGTCTGGGCGACGCTCTCCGACAATTCGCCGCTCGTCACCGCGCAGGCGCGGGGGCGCGGCCTGATCGTGCTGTTTCATGTGAGCGCGACGCCGGATTGGTCGGATGCACCCCTCTCCGGCGTGTTCGTGGAATTGCTTCGCCGCACGCTCGCCTTCGCCGCGCGCGCCGACGGCGCTGGCGAACGCGAGATCAGCGGCGGGCCGTTCGTGGCGCAGCGTCTGCTCGATGGTTACGGTTCGCTGGCGCCGGCGCCGGCCGAGATGCAGCCGATTGCGCCTGAGGCCTTCGCCATCGCGCAACCCTCGCCGGCCACGCCGCCGGGACTCTACGAGCGCGCCGGCGTCTCCGCCGCCATCGACGCCATGCAGCCGAATGACTCGCTTTCACCGCTGCAATTGCCGAACGGCATTGATCGCGCCGGCCTCGGCGCCGCCATCGAACGACCGTTGGCGGGATGGTTATTCGGCTTGGCGGGCTTGTTGTTGGCCATCGACCTGCTGATCGCGCTCTTCCTCATCGGCAAGCTGCCGCGCTTCGTGCGCGCGAGCGCGGCGGCGATGTTTGCGCTTGCGCTGTTTGTCGGCGGCGGCGCAGCGCACGCGCAGAACGATCCGACGCAAGATCTGCGTCTCGCCTACGTGCGCACCGGGGATTCGCGCATCGACCGCGCATCCGAGCAGGGTTTGCGGGCGCTGTCGGACATTTTGACTCAGCGTACTTCCGTTGAGCCGGGGCCACCTGTCGCGCTCGATCTCGCGCGCGACGATCTTTCCGCTTATCCGTTTATCTATTGGCCGGCGCCGGCGGCGCCGCGGCGCTTGCCCGACGCGGCGTTGCAAAATCTCGACCGCTATCTCGCCATCGGCGGCTTGCTCCTGGTCGATACCCGCGACGTCGGCGCCGAACAGCGCGGACACCCGGCGCAGGCGATGCTTTCGGGCGTCGACGTGCCGCCGCTCGAACTGGTGACGCAGGAGCACGTGCTGACGCGCGCCTTCTATCTGTTGCGCAGTTTCCCTGGCCGTTCGCAATCGGCGCAACTCTGGGCCGAGAGCGCCTCGGCTGCATCGGCGCGTGACGGCGTCGCCTCGATCTTCGTCGGCGACGGCGATTGGGCGAGCGCCTGGTCGGGACAAGCCGCGATCAGCGACCGCCAGCGCGAATTATCGCTGCGCTTCGGCGTCAACATGGTGATGGTGGCGCTGACCGGAAATTACAAAGCCGATCAGGTGCACGTGCCGGCGTTGCTCGAACGCATGGGCGAGGACCGGCGATGACGTGTCGTACGCACAAACTCCCCCTCCCCTTGAGGGGAGGGGGCAGGGGGCGGGGTGAGCCTCTGCGTTCGCGGATTAGTGCGCCGATCTGGAGCGCGCGCCGCCGGGCGCGCATTGACCGTTCTTTGCAAGAATTAGCGCAAGGCGGGCCGGGGCCCCGCGGTCCAATCTCGAAACACCGCGTTTCACCCCACCCCCTACCCCCTCCCCTCGCGGGGAGGGGAGCATGATCGCAGGCGCGCGCATCGGTTTCGATCCGGCGTTGCCGTGGGGCGTCATGCTCGCGCTCGGCGCGGTCGCCGCTATCGCGCTGGCCATCTATGTTTGGCGCGGCGGCGGCGCGCCGGTGTCGCGCGCGCTGGGGCTGGCGTTTCTGGCGCTGGGACTGATGCAGCCGCAATTTGTGCGCGAAACCCGCGAACCGGCGGATGACGTGGCGCTGGTGGTTGTGGACCAGAGCGAGAGCCTGGCGCTGGCCGGACGGCGCGAGGCGGCGCGCACGGCCGGCGACGCGCTGGCGCAACGGCTCTCCGAAGAGCAAGGCCTCGACGTGCGGGTCCGCGAAGCGCGCGGTGGCCCCGACGGCACCATGATCGCAAGCGTGATCGAGGATGCGCTGAGCGACGTGGCGCGCGACCGCATCGGCGGCGTCATGGTCGTCACCGACGGGCAGGCGGCCGATCCGCCGGATGAGCCCAATCGCCTGCGCGAGCTCGGCCCCGCGCATGTGCTGATCGTCGGCGATCCCGCGCGCGGCGATCGGCGCCTGGAGCTGATCTCGGCGCCCACCTTCGGCATTGTCGGCGAACCAATGCGCATTACGGGGCGGGTGATCGACGCCGGTGGCGATGCGCCCGTGGCGCTCACCGTCAGCATCGACGGCCAGCGCGCTGTGAACACCACCGTGCGCGCCAACCGCGAGTTCTCGGTCGACATCCGGCTCCCGCATCGCGGCCGCAACATGGTCATCGTCGAAGCCGCCGAGGGCGCCGAGGAAATCACCGCCGTCAACAATCGCGCCGCCTTCGCCGCCAACGGCGTGCGCGATCGCCTGCGCGTGCTCCTGATCACCGGCCAGCCGCATGCGGGCGCGCGCGTATGGCGCAATCTGCTGAAGTCCGATCCGGCGGTCGATCTCGTGCACTTCTCGATTCTGCGCCCGCCGGATAAGCAGGACTTCACGCCGCTGCACGAACTGGCGCTGATCCCCTTCCCGACCGAGGAATTGTTCGAGCGCCGCCTCGACGAGTTCGACCTGATCATTTTCGATCGCGCGCCGCAGCGCGGCATTCTGCAGGCGTATTATTTCTCCTCGATCGCGCGGCGCATCGAAGAAGGCGGCGCGCTGCTCATCACCGCCGGCGAACAGGAAGCCGGGCTCGACGGGCTCTATCGCACCGCGCTCGCCGGCATTCTGCCGTCGCAGCCGACGGGACAGATTTTCGACAGCCCTTATCGCCCGGCGCCAACCGCTCTGGGCCGCCGCCATCCGGTCGTGCGCGGATTGCCGTCGCCGGAGCGCTGGGGGCGCTGGACACAGCAGATCGATGCGCGCGCCAGCAGCGGCCAGACCGTGCTCGCCGGCGCCGATGGGCGTCCGCTCTTGGTGCTCGACCGCGCCGGCCGCGGCCGCGTCGCTCAATTGTGGTCGGACCAGCCGTGGCTGTGGGCGCGCGGCTGGGACGGCGGCGGCCCGCATGGCGAATTGCTGCGCCGGCTTGCGCACTGGCTGATGCAGGAGCCGGAACTGGAGGACGATAGTCTGACGCTCGATCCCGGTCCGCGCGGGCTTGAGATCGAACGCTCCACGCTCGCCAGCGCGCCGGGGCCGGTCGAGATCGTCTCGCCTTCGGGCGCGCGCTCGACCGTTGCGCTCGACGAAACCGCCCCCGGCCTGTTTCGCGGCCAGGCGCCGGCGGGCGAGCAAGGTTTGTACGAAGCGCGCAGCGGCAGCTTGCGCGCCTTTGCCGCTGTCGGCCCGCTCAATCCGCGCGAAGCCGGCGCGTTGGCCGCGAACCCCGAAGTCTTGCGCCCGTTCGCCAACGCAACCGGCGGCAGCGTGTTCATGACCGGCGAAGATGGACGGCGCCTGCCCGCCATCCGCCGGATCGAACGCGGTGCGCGCGCCGCGGGCGGCGACTGGATCGGCATCGAGCGCAACGGCGCTTATGTCGTGCGCGCCGCGGCGGCCTCGCCGCTTGGGCCCGGTTGGCTGTGGGCGCTGCTGGGGCTAGCGCTGCTGATGTGGGGCTGGCGGCGGGAGGGGGTGTAGGAGCGAGGAACGCCGGCTAGCTTCTAAAGACATGGCAGACCCCCTCCCCGCGAGGGGAGGGGGCGCTCAACGGGGCCGCGGGCACTTGCCGGCAGTGTTCAAGTTCCCGACACGTGGGCTTGTGAAAGAATTTGCCGGCTGGAAGCCGGCGGTCCTCGGAGATTCACACCCCCCGCACCGCCCCCACTTCGCCCTGCACTTTATCCAGTCCGCCGGGCCGCAGTTCCAGCCAGAGCAAGCGCGCGGGATCGACCGGGCCCGGCAGCGTCACGCGTCCCGGCGGCACAATGGCAAAACCCACTGGTGCAAAGAAACGCTCGGCGCCGACAACGATAATCCCCGATCCGCCGCTGGCGCGGCACGCCGCGACGCTCTCGCGCACAAGGCTCAAACCGAGCCCCGCCGATTGTTCGCTGGGATCGACGGCGAGCGGCCCTAGAAACAAAAGCGGCGCGCCCGCTTCCACGCGCCAGATGCGGCAGACGCCGACCACCTCGCCCGCGTCGTTGAGCGCGAGGCGCGTGAGCGAAGGCTCCAACACCGCGCCGCGCTCGCGCACGCGCTCGCTGGTCTTGGCGAAGCGGCCGGGCCCGAAGGCGCGATCGAGCACCCGCTCGATGCCGGCGGCGTGTTCAGGTCTCTCGGCGACGAACGTGTAGGCCATGGAGGCGCGCGCTTAGGGCGGTGCGGCGCGAGCGTCAATCGCTTGCGGTTGCGCCGTGCGCAACCGCAGCGCATACCCGCCGCGCTTGGCGTCTCTGCGCATCCCCTCTCTCGGCATTTTCCGGCATCGCCAGTTCGCCCAATTCTGGGCGGCGCGGATGTGCGCGACGTTGGCCGTGCAGATGCAAGCTACAGTGATGGGCTGGCAGATCTACGATGCGGCGCGCGCGCATGGCCAATCGATCGCCGAGGGCGCCTTCATGCTGGGCCTCGTCGGACTCGCGCAATTCCTTCCGCTCTTGGTGCTTTCACTGTTCGGCGGTCAGGCGGCGGATCGCTACAATCGCCGCCTGATCATGAGCGTTTGCATCGCCGCCAAGGCGATGATCCTGTTGTGGCTGACGCTGGTCGCCAACGCCGAGCCCGACATCATCATTCCGGCCATCTTCGCGGCGGCGATCAGCGCCGGCATGATCAACGCGTTCCTGCCGCCGGCGGCGAGCGCGCTGATGCCGATGCTGCTGCCGCGCGAGGAATTGCCGCAAGGCATCGCCTGGAGTTCGCTCGCGTTTCAGTCGTCTTTGGTCATGGGACCGGTGATCGGCGGCAATCTCTACGCGCTGGGGGCGACCGTGCCGTATCTCAGCGCGTTCGCGCTGCTTGTGATTGCGGCGGCGCTGATGGTGTTGCTGAAGCCGCCGGCGCAGGAACCGGTGAAGGACGCGCGCACTCTCGGCATGATCGCCGAAGGCCTGCGCTATGTCTGGGGCAACAAGATCGTCCTGGGCGCCATTTCGCTCGATCTCGTCGTCGTACTGCTGGCCGGCGCGGTGGCGCTGCTGCCGGTGTTCGCGCGCGACATTCTGCACGCCGGCCCGGAGGGCAACGGCATTTTGCGCTCGGCGGTAGGCGTGGGCGCTGCCTCGGTGGCGCTGTGGCTCGCGGTCAGTCCGCTGCGCCGGCGCGTCGGCCTATGGATGTTTGCTTCCACAATTGCCTTTGGCGCGGCGACGATCGTCTTCGGCCTGTCGCAATGGCTCTGGCTCACCGCGCTCGCATTGGCCATCGCCGGCGGCGTCGACATGATCTCGGTCTATGTCCGCCAGAGCCTCATCCAATTGGCGACGCCCGACCCGATGCGCGGGCGCGTGGCCGCGGTCAGTTTCGTGTTCATCTCCGCGTCGAACGAGCTCGGCGACTTCGAAGCCGGGTTGATGGCGCGCATTTTCGGACCGGTGCTGGCGGTCACCATTGGCGGCGTCGCCGCGATTGCCGCTTCGTTCGGATGGATGCGGCTCTTCCCCGAATTGGCCAAGGCGGATGGGTTTGAGCCCATGTCGCTTTCCCCCGATACGCAAAACGCGCTAAACGTCGCCAAGGACTTGGAGAAGATTGATGGGCGTTCTGAGCGGTAAAGTCGTCGTCGTCACCGGCGCGGGCAATGGCATCGGCAAGGAGTGCGCGCTGCTGGCCGGACGCGAAGGCGCCGCCGTGCTGGTCAACGATCTGGGCGGCGGCCTGAAGGGCGATGATGCAGGGTCCGCCGGTCCCGCCGAGCAGGTCGCGCAGGAAATCCGCGCCGCCGGCGGCAAGGCGATCTCCAATTCCGACAGCGTCGCCGACTACGACGCGGTCGCGGCGATGTTCGAGCAGGCCAAGAAAGAGTTCGGCGGCCTGCATGCGGTGATCAATCCAGCCGGCATCCTGCGCGACGGCATGTTCCACAAAATGCCGCCCGAAGACTGGAAGGCTGTGATCGACGTGCATTTGCACGGCGCCTTCAATGTCACGCGCGCCTCGATCGAGCACTTCCGCGAACAGCAGGACGGCGCCTACGTTCTCTTCACCTCGACCTCGGGCCTCATCGGCAATATCGGCCAAGCCAACTACGCCGCCGCCAAGCTGGGCGTGATGGGCTTGTCGCGCATCATCGCCATGGAGGGGCTGCAGAAAAACGTGCGCTCCAACATCATCGCGCCGTTCGCGTGGACCCGCATGATCGCCTCCATCCCCGTGAAGGACGAAGCCTCGGCGGCGCGCGTCGAGCGGATCAAGAAGAACATGCGCGCCGATCAGGTGGCGCAATTGGCGGTCGCGCTTTGCGCCGATGGGGCGAAGGACACCACCGGCCAGATTTTTGCGGTGCGCGGCAATGAAGTGTTCCTGTTCAACCAGCCGCGCCCGGTGCGCGCGCTCGGGCGTCTCGACGGCTGGACGCCGCAGTCGCTGATCGAGCAAGCGTTGCCGGCGATGAAAGCCAGCTACACGGACGTCGGCGCCTCGGCCTCCGTGTTCCCCTACGATCCGGTTTGAGAGTTCTCATGCGTCCCGCTTTGCTCGCGTTGTTCGTGCTCGCCGCCTGCGCCCAAACGCCAACGGCGGCCCCCGGCGAAACGCCGGCTGCAGCCATCCATTTGTCCGGCACGAAGTGGCAGCGGGTCGACGATCTCGACGCCAACCCGCACGGCGCTACGCTTGAGTTCGATGGCGCGCGCGCCTCCGGCTATACCGGCTGCAATCGTTGGTTCGCGAGCGTCACCCAAGAGGGCGAGGCGCTGCGCTTCGGCCCGGTAGGCACAACGCGGATGGCATGCGGCGCCGGCGTGCAGACGGCGACCGAGCGCAACTTCCTGCCTGTCCTCGAAGCCACGCGCTACGCGCACTACGATCGCGAAACGCTGGTGCTGCTCGATGCGCGGCAGAACCAGATCGCGCAGTTCGTCAGCACCCTGCCCAGCGAGTGATTACGGCGCTGCCGCCGCAGGCGCGGCGGTCGGCACTTGCCGCGGACAACGGTCCGTGGCGCGCTCGCCGAGGCAATGCTCGACGCTCACGGCCTCGGCGCCCGGCGCAAACACGACCAGCCACTTCTCGTTGAAATCCATGCGCGTGGCGCTGATGGCCGGACCGCACTGCACCGTGAACACCGCCGAACCCCGGTGCGGCGCATATATGCTGTCGGGCGCCACGTTGTCGGGAATGTTGATCCGTTCGGTGCCGCGCACCGATGTGCACGCGGGCGTCACTTCCGGGTGCGCCTGCTGGTAGGCGATCAGCTGCTGGTAGGCGAAGACCGGCTGCTGTTCGGCGGCCATCGCATTCACCTGATCGAACAGACTCTGCGGCGCAGGCGGCGCCTCTTCGGTGGTGCTGGCCGGCTGGCCGCAACCGGCCAAAACAAGAGCCGTGGCGGCGGCGAGATAAGAACGGATCATATTGAGCCTCCCTCGTGGCGACCTTGCACCCCGCCCCGACGGGTTCGTCAAGCGCCCCCGAGGTTTCACGTTTGTGCCTTGAGACCCTCCCGGCGCGCTCCAAATAGTGGGGCGAAGAGGATGCCATGATCGAAAAACGACCCTTCTCGAGCCTCGGCAAGTTCGACGCCGACTGGCTCGCCGCCCGCTATCACTTCTCGTTCTCCGGCTACCATGACCCGAGCCGCGTCCATTGGGGCGCGCTGCGCGTGTGGAATGACGACACCATCAAGGCAAAGAGCGGCTTCCCGCCCCATCCCCACGCCGACATGGAGATCATCACCTATGTCCGGAGCGGCGCCATCACGCACCAGGACTCGATGGGCAACAAGGGCCGCACCGAGGCCGGCGACGTTCAGGTGATGAGCGCCGGCTCGGGCGTGACCCACGCCGAGTACAATCTCGAAGACGAAGACACCACGCTCTACCAGATTTGGATCTTGCCCAAGGAGCGCGGCGGCAAGCCGTTCTGGGGCGCCGCGAAGTTCCCGAAAGAGGAACGCTCGGGCGCGTTGGTGACGCTCGCATCCGGATTTGCCGAGGACCAGGCGTCAGGCGCCCTTCCGATCAGACAGGACGCAAGGCTGCTGGCGGCGACGCTCAAGCCCGGTCAGAGCGCGCGTTATGAACTCGGCGAAGGGCGGCACGCTTACCTTGCAATCGCGAAGGGCGCGGCGCGCGTGAATGGAGTAGAGTTGCAGCATCGCGATGGCGCGGCCATCCGCGACGAGCCGCGTTTGACGATCGAAGCCAGCGCCGACACTGAAATCGTGCTGGTCGATTCTCCGTAGTGCTTCGCGAAAGCTTGCACGCGACTGCGAGAGTACTGCGAGAAATGCGCTTTTGCGCACGTTAACCTTGCGAGCTTACCGTCCGTTTACCAATTGCGCGCCTTTGTTCGTCGGCGAGATCCAGGAGGGGGATCGGTTGACGTCGCTGGACGACATTCACGTGCTTGTTGTCGACGACAACAAGCAGATGCGCGTTCTCGTGCGTTGCTTGCTGCGCGCGGGCGGCATCACCAAAGTCAGCGAAGCGGCGACAGGGGCGGAAGCGCTGCAAGCCATGCGCGGGCGTCTGGTCGACTTGATCATCGTCGACTGGAAGATGGCGCCGCTCGATGGGTTGGCGTTCACCAACATGGTGCGCCGCAGCCCCGATAGCCCAAACCCCTACGTGCCCATCCTGATGCTCACCGCACACACCGAGCAATCGCGGGTCGCCGCCGCGCGCGACGCCGGCGTCAGCGGCTTCATCAAGAAGCCGATCAGCGCCCGACTGCTGTTCGATCGCATATCCGGAGCGCTCACCGACATGCGCGTCTTCGTGCGCAGCGAAACCTTCGTCGGACCCGATCGCCGGCATCTGAACGATCCTCTGTATCGCGGTCCCTTCCGCCGCGACTCCGACCGCGACAACAGCCAGAGCCTCAACATAGACGATCTGCGCTGGAGCGCCTGACTGCGCGCCTTGCTGGACATGGATCGCCAGCGCGCTCAGTCTTGAAGGCGGCTCTGTGCGGGATTGCGACATGGTTAGGATATTTCTGGCGCTTGCGATCAGCGCGGCTTTGGCGGCCTGCGTTGTCGGCGCTGCGGTTGGCGCCACCGGCGCTGTGATCGGAGCCACCGTCGGCGCCGCCGGGGCGGTGGTTGGGGCCACGGTCGATGTGGCCGGCGCCGCAATCGACGCCGCCGTTCCGGATGACGACAAGGACGACGAAGACGACGGCGACGACGACTAGCGCGGCGGACTTTAAATCCGCCTCAGTTCAATGGCCATCGAGGAGCGGATTTAAAGTCCATAAGCCGCGCTAGAGACTTTTGAGTCTAAAGCCTCTTTGCACTTTGAATGCGACACGGAGTTCGATCCCACGCGCGAAGTCGCATTAAAGGCGCGAGGCTTTAGGTCGATCCGCGGTTGTGACAGGAACGTGAATGGCGTTTTGCGCGTTTGCTGGCATAGTGTGCGTCAAACGCTGGGAGCCGCCAGATGCGTATTCGTTACCTCGCCGCAACCGCCGCCCTGCTCGCGATCGCATCGCCTGCGTTCGCGCAGTCGACGCCGGTTTCGTTTTCACCAGAGTTCCAACAAGCGCTTGAGGAAGACCTGGGCGCGCGCGAAGGCGAAGTCCTGCGCGCGGCCGTCATCGACGCCATCGATGCCGAGTTTGCACGCCGCGGCGCCAGCACGCCGAGCGGCATTACCGTGACGATCGTCGATGCGGCGCCGAACCGGCCGACCATGCAGCAATTGCGCGACCAGCCCGGCCTGGACTCGGTCCGCAGCATTTCGATCGGCGGCGCCGAATTGCGCGCGACGCTGCCCAATGGCGAAGTGGTTACGCATCGCCGCTACAACCACTCGCTTTCCGACCTCTCCGGCGCCGCTTCGACGTGGACTGAAGCGCATCGGGCCATCCGCCGCTTCGCGGTCAAGGTCGCCGACGCCTACGCCTCGCGTTAGGCGCGGCCAGCGCTAGGGCGGGCCCCGGCCCTTTCCCCGTTCGCCCCGCCCGCCCTGGCGCGACATCGAGAATTATCGCACGCCAATGAATTTGTGCGTCTGCAGGCTGAGCCGCCAGCGCGGATGCGCGAGGCAGTACGCGATCGCCGCTTGCGTGTTGGCTTCGCGCGCCACGTTGTCCATCGGCGACAAGAAGAAATGCTCGAACGGCATATCCTCGAACTGCGAAGGGTCGCATCCCGATTGCGGGTAGACCAGTTTGAGTTCGTTGCCCGTGCGTTGGACCAATTCGGCGTTGGCTTTCGGGCTGACGCAAACCCAGTCGATGCCGGCGGGCGCCGATATCGTGCCGTTGGTTTCGATGGCGATTTCGAAGCCGCGCGCATGGAGCGCAGCGATCAGCGGCGCGTCCAGCTGCAGCAGCGGCTCGCCGCCGGTGCAGACGACATAGGGCGCGCCGCCGCCAGGCCAGAGCGCTGCGGCAGCGTCAGCCAAAGCCTCCGCGGTTTCAAACTTGCCGCCGCCGTCGCCATCGGTTCCGACGAATTCCGTATCGCAGAATTGGCAGATCGCGCTTGCGCGATCCTGCTCGCGCCCGCTCCACAGATTGCACCCTGCGAACCGGACGAACACGGCCGCGCGTCCGGCGCGCGCGCCTTCGCCCTGCAGCGTGTAGAACACCTCCTTGACGCTATAGGTCATCGGCCGCTCTTGCGCTCCCAGGCTTCCCAACCCTTGGCGCGCAATTCGCATGCGGGACAGGCGCCGCAGCCGTAGCCCCAGGCATGGCGGTGCGTGCGGTCGCCTTCGTAGCAGGTGTGGCTGTGTTCGCGGATGAGTTCGACCAGGTCGTCGCCGCCGAGTTCATGCGCGAGCGCCCACGTCTCCGCCTTGGTGAGATGCATCAGCGGCGTCTCGATCGCGATCGGTTTGTCCAAGCCCAGCGACAGCGCCTGCGCCATCGCATCGAGCGTGGCGCGCCGACAATCCGGGTAGCCCGAGAAGTCCGTCTCGCACATGCCGCCCACGAGCCTGCCGATGCCGCGCCGATAGGCATGGGCCGCGGCGACCGCGAAGAAGACGAGATTGCGCCCAGGCACGAACGTCGTCGGCAAACCTTCCTCAGACATCTCGATGGCGCGGTCGGCGGTGAGCGCGCTCTCCGCTAATGCGCCATAGCCGGAGAGATCGACGACGATGTCATTACCCAAGCGCCCGGGCGCCAGGCTCGTCATCTGCGATCGCAGAATTCCACGCTGCTGCATTTCGACCGCGTGCCGCTGCCCGTAAGCGAAGCCGATGGTCTCGACACGCTCGTACCGCGCCAGCGCCCAGGCCAGGCATGTGGCCGAATCTTGCCCGGCCGAGAAGAGGACGAGCGCCGCGCTCACGGGGGTGAAACCAGTGAACAAAACAAGAACATACCGATCTTCATTGCCCTTGCGTCAGACTGGCCGCTCATGCCCTGAGGTCAGGTGTGACCGCGCCGCCTCAGGGTCCGGGCGCCATGACGCTCGCGTCAAGTTATAGCGCGCGGACCCGTTGACACATCTGGGTTTCATACCTGCTATGGCGCACTTGGACAGGTAGGGCGCGGGGGGAGCACCCGCTCGTCAGCCCGACGTGCCGAATGGTCTGCCGCGGACGCTCAATTGAGAAAGCGATCCGGGCGCTGGGAGGACGGCGATGAGCAAGAAGTCAAATTGGGGTCGGATTCTGCTTTCGGGCGCTTCGATCGCGGCGATGGGCGCTGTAACGCCCGCGTTCGCGCAAGACGAAGACGTGACCGACGAAATCGTCGTGACGGCCACGGGCCGTGCGGCGGCGATTCAAGACGTTCCGCTGGCCGTTACGGCCGTGAGCGGCGAGCAGCTGGAAAACTCGGGCGTGCAAGATCTGCGCGACGTGACGCAAGTCGCGCCGTCGCTGCAAATGGGCACGGGCCAGTCCAATTCTTCGGGCACGATCGCCCGTATCCGCGGCATCGGCACGGGTTCTGACAACCCGGGCTTCGAAGGCGCGGTCGGCATCTTTATCGACGGCGTGTATCGCTCGCGCGCAGGCGCGGCCCTTGCCGACCTTCCCGAACTTGAGCGCGTCGAAGTTCTGCGCGGCCCGCAAGGCACGCTGTTCGGCCGCAACACTTCGGCCGGCGCCATCAGCGTCGTGTCGGCCGGCCCGGGCTTTGAGCCGGGCATGTACATTCAAGGCAATTACGGCCTGGACGATCTCGAAGAGTACGGCCTCGAAGCCGGCGTCAACATGCCGGTCACCGACGCGTTCGCGCTGCGCTTCGACGGCGTCATCCGCGACCGCGGCGGCTACATCACCGACGCCATCAGCGGCAACGACATCAATAGCTCGAGCCGCTGGTCGGCGCGCGCGCAGGCGATGATCGATCTGTCTCCGGACGCTTCGCTGCGTCTCATTCTGGATGGCGCGGAAAGCAACGCCGTCTGCTGTGGTACGACGACGATTTCGAATGGCACGACCAACGCGCTGATTGCGGCCCTGACCGGCGGCGCCGGCGTTCTGCCGATCAATCCGGAAGGCCGTCGCATGACGGTGACGCCGGGCCGCGGCTACGATGAAGCGACCGAGGAAGTCGGGTTCTCTGCTCAGCTCGACTGGGACATCGGCGGCATCAATCTGACCTCGATCACGGCGGTTCGCGACTGGAGTGCAACGCGCGATCAGGACGTCGACTTTACCTCGGCGGACATCGCCTACCGCGACAATCTCGAACTCGACATCGAGAACATGACGCAGGAAATCCGGCTGCAAGGCGAAGCCGGCCGGCTCAACTGGCTCGTCGGCGCCTTCTATGCCGACGAAACCATCGACACCACCGACCGCATTCGCCTCGGCTCGCAAGGCGCGGCGTTCTCGAACCTGGCGGTGTCGGCGGGCTGCACGACCCCGGAATTGTTCAACTTCTGCGGCGGCGGCGTGCCGTCGATCTTCCAGGCGGTAGCGTCCACGACATTTGCGGCCTTCCCGCAGGTGCTCATTGACGTGAATAGCCAGAACCCCGGACCCAACGCCGGCAGCCTGGTTCCCACCGTGTCCGGTCAAGGGCAATCGGCGGATAATTGGAATGTCGACACCGAAAGTCTGGCGCTGTTCACCCATAACGAGATCAGCCTGTCGGACAATCTGATCCTCACGCTCGGCCTTCGCTACAGCGATGAGTCGAAGGAACTGTCGGCAAACCTGTCCGCAACCAACAACGCGTGCGCTTCGTTGCAGGCGATGGAGGCGGCGACCAGCGTATCGGTGCCCACCCCAGGCGGCATCGTCTCCGCGATCCAGAGTACAGCGGCGGGCGCGACCGCCATGGCGCTGGCGTGCAACCCGGCGGTCAACCCGATCTCGAACGGCGCTTGGGCAGGCAGCCGCGACGAGGAAGAATTCAGCGGCACGGCCTCGCTTGCCTACCACATGAGCGACGACGTCATGATCTATGGCGGCTACTCGCGCGGCTACAAGGCGGGCGGCTTCAACGTCGACCGGTCAGGCTTCGCCGTAACGCCGGCCACGACGTCGTCGGCGGTTCTGAACGTCGGCCAGCTGGCGTTCGAGCCCGAATTCACCGACTCCTATGAGATCGGCCTGAAGTCGACGATCTTCGGCGGCTCGGCGACCTTCAACGTCACCGGCTTCTTCCAGCAGATTTCGGACTACCAGTTGAACGCCTTCAACGGCTTCAACTTCATCACCCGGAACGTGCCGGACGTGATCAGCCAAGGTGTCGAAATCGAGTTCGCGGCCGAGCCGATCGAAGGCCTGAACATCAATACCGGCATTGTCTACACCGACGCCTATTTCGACAGCACGGTCGTATTCAACACGCTCGACCCGGCGCCGAACACGGTGAGCGCAGGCGATCCGCTGGCCTTCGCGCCGGAATGGACTGTCACCGGCGCCATCGCCTATCGGGTGCCGCTGGGCAACAATCTCGGCGCGCTGTTCTATCTCGACGGCCGCTGGAACAGCGAATACCGCACGCAGACGCTGAATCGCCAAGCGATCACGGACAACGAGTCGTTCGCGATCTTCAACGGCCGCATCGGCATCGGCCCGGAGAACGAGCGCTGGTCGCTGGAATTGTTCGGCCAAAACCTGACTGACGAATTCTACTTCGTCGGCGCCTTCGCGCCGCCGCTGCAGAACTCGCGCGTCGTGTTCCCGAACGAGCCGCAGACCTACGGCGTCTCGCTGCGCTTGCAGTACTGATCGATCCGCGAGGATTGAAGCTGACGGCCGGAGCGAAAGCTCCGGCCGTTTTGTTTTGACCGGCCACCACCACGCGGCTTAAGCGCAGCGGCGATGCAAGCGCCCGCCGACCTCGACGTGCTGATCGTGGACGATCACGACGGCTTCCGCGCGCTGTTCGAACGCGTGCTGACCAAAGCCGGCGCTCAGGTGCGCGCCGCCGCCAGCGGCTTCGATGCGCTCGCCCTGCTCGCCGAGCGGCCGGCCGCACTCATTCTCGCCGATCAGAACATGCCCGGCATGGATGGGCTCGCCTTCGTCAAAGCCGTGCGCGCCGAACCCGCTTTCGCCGGCGCACGCATCATGATGATCAGCGGCTATGCCGACGCTCAGCAGCGCGCCGCCGCGCTCGCCGCCGGCGCCGATGCCGTGCTGATGAAGCCCGTCTCGCCGCGCGAGCTGCTGGCGGCGATCAATGCGCTACTGGCGGTTTAGCGGCAGCGTTCCGCGCAGCATTTGCAGGATAATCGAGAAGTCCTTGCCGCCGTGGCCGCCGCGGACCAGTTCGCCATAGAGCGCCTCAGCCGCCCCGCCCAGCGGCGTCGGCGCGCCGGTCAGCTCCGCCGCGTCCTGCGCCAGCTTCAGATCCTTGAGCATCATCGCCGCAGCGAACCCGCCTTCGTAATCCCGGTTCGAGGGCGCGGCCGGCACCGGGCCCGGCCACGGGCAGTACGAGGTCATCGACCAGCATTGGCCCGAGGCCTTCGAGGAAATGTCGAAGAATTTCTGCGCATCGAGGCCCAAGCGCTCCGCCAGCGCGAAGGCTTCGCTGGTGGCGATCATCGAAATGCCGAGCAGCATGTTGTTGCAGATCTTGGCGGCCTGCCCGGCGCCGCTGTCGCCGGCGCGGATGATGGCCTTGGCCATCGGCTTCAGCGCCTCCTCGAACTCCGGAAAATCCTGCTCGCGGCAGCCGACCATGAAGGTCAGCGATCCGGCCTGCGCCGCGGCGGTGCCGCCCGAAACCGGCGCGTCGGCGGAGCGGAAGCCTTGCATCGCGGCGTCGCGCGAAACCGTGCGGGCGCTGTCGACATCGATGGTGGAGCAATCGATCAGCAGCGCATCCTTGCGCGCGTTCGGCAGGATCGACCCGGCATAGACATCGCGCACGTGCTGGCCCGCCGGCAGCATGGTGATGACGATGTCGGCGTCCTTCACCGCGTCGCCAGCGCTGGCGGCGGCGCTCATGCCCTGCTCCTTGGCCCGCGCCATCGCTTCGGCCGAGAGATCGAACGCCACCACCTCGCGCCCGGCCTTGGCCTGATTGGCGGCCATGCCCGAACCCATATTGCCAAGGCCGATGAATGCGACACGGGTCATCTCATGTGCTCCGATCTACTGCGTTTACGCGTAACCCCGCGCGTGCTCCCCCGCTAGGGGGAGCTGTCACGCGATAGCGTGACTGAGGGGGATGGCGCTTGCCCTCGCAGACTGGGCGCCCGCCCCTCCGTCGCCGTTGGCACGGCGACACCTCCCCCTAACGGGGGAGGACGAATTTTAACTCAGCGGCGTCCATTCCTCGCCCGGCGGCAGCGGCGCGAACAATTCGTCCAGCAACGCATCGCTGACGCCGGCGAGTGTGCCGGGATTCCAGACCGGCTTGTTGTCCTTGTCGACGATCAGCGCGCGCACGCCTTCCTGGAAGTCGTGGCGCGCGCACACGCGCGATGCGATCCGATATTCGCTCACCAGCTCGTCGGCGAAGCTCGTCTTGCGCGCGCCCTCGCGCATTTGACGGAACGTGACCTTCAGCGCCTGCGGCGACTTGGTGCGCAAGCCGGCGAGCTGCGCGTTGGCCCAGTCCGAGCCATCGGCTTCCAACGCGGCAAAGATCGCCTCGACGCTCTCCGCTGCGAAGATGCGATCGATGCGCGCGATATTCTCCGGCGTCAGTTCTTTGGGCCGGCCGGCGCCTTCGCTCAGCGCATCGAGGCCGCTGGCGAGCGCGCGTTCCGCATCGTGCGTCTGCGCCGCGCCGGCAATCTGCGCGCGCGCGGCGGAGAGAATTTCCGTCGGCATGTAATGGGTGGCGATTCCGGCGATGAGGCAGTCCGCCGCCTTCAAGCGCGCGCCGGTGAGCGCCAGCCACATGCCGATTTGGCCAGGCTTGCGCGGCAGATACCAGCCGCCGCCGACATCGGGAAACAAGCCGATGCCGGTTTCCGGCATGGCGTAAGTGGTGTTCTCGGTGGCGATGCGAAACTTGGCCGGCATCGAAATGCCGACGCCGCCGCCCATGGTGACGCCGTCGATCAGCGCGACGATGGGCTTGGGGTACGTGAACAAGAGATGGTTGAGCCGATATTCAGTGAAGAAGAACGCGCGCGCTTCTTTTGCGTCTTTCGCCCCGCTCTCGGCGATCATGCGGATGTCGCCGCCGGCGCAAAAACCGCGCGTGCCGGGCGCGTGATCGAACAGGACAGCGTGAACCTCCGGATCGTCGCGCCACGCCAGCAGCGCCTGGATCATGTTGGCGCACATGTGCGTGTTGAGCGCGTGCAGCGCTTGCGGCCTGTTCAGCGTGATGCGCGCGAGGCCGTTGGCGGCCGAGGTTAGGATGTCGGTCATAATCATTCGCTACAGGGCAAGCGTAGACACGCTGTTGCGTTTAGCTGCTTTCAACAAGTCGTCGTCCTTACTGACGAGCGTCGCTCGCATTCGCATAGCCAGTTCCAGGTATGCCGCATCGTAGGTGGTCAATTTCTCGGCGCGCGCGAGCGCGATAATGTCGCTCCATGCGCGGCGCGGGGTCTCGAAGTCGATCGCCACTCCCAAACTCTCCACTAACTGAACAAAGCTCCTCGCGTCGGCTGGCGTAATGCGCCCCTTCTTCTCGCTGTTGCAAACGATGTTTGTGAGTTCGAGCGGCCAGTGAACCGGTGCGGCCAGGCCCCCTTGCCTGAGTTTGCGAAGCAGGCCGAGCGGGTTCTTGGGTTGCTCGTCGTCGAAGCACCACGCGAGCATCGCCGATGCGTCGATCACGTACGCCGTCACCTGCGCCCCTCATCGCGCAGAACGCGCCAGTCCATGCCGAGCTTTCGGCCCTTGCCGAACTCGGCGAGCCGCCGCACCGCCTCCTCTTGCGACATCCCCGGCTCATTGGCCGGCACAATGCGCGCGACCACCTTGCCGTTGCGGGTGACGACGATCTCCTCGCCGCGCTCGACCGCGTCGAGCACAGCCCCGAACCTGACTTTGGCTTCGACAGCGGTGAGTTCTTTCATTTGCGGATATTATAATCGATCAGTGATCGATCAGTCAAGATGAGTCTGAGCAGGGGACCCGTCGCTCCGCGACGCCTGCGCGGCGGAGTCGCGAGCCCTACTGATGACGTTTCAGCTCTTCTCGCATCTCTCGCACCCACGGCGCGACCTCTCCCTCTTGGTCAACTCTGGTGACCGCTCGGGTGGGCAAGAGAAAGACATAGAACGAAGCGCCTACTGCGAAAACAACTGGCACAATAAGCAACAGCATTGACACGTCGCCGACCAGCCGGCCCAGCCCCGGGACAAACATAAGGAGCCATGGTCCAATGCTTATGGAAGCGCCGGTTACGGCGAGCGCAAAGGCCAATCCCCACCTGCCCCGAAAGGCAGCAATTACCGATGGGATGAGTGACGTGATCGCCAGTACGACCACCAGGACGAACATCAAGACGATCAGCCCTGGCATGGCCGATCACCGCATCTCGCTACGCATGCGCGGCGGAGCCGCGCGCTCCAACCTGCTAAGGCGCGTCGTTTGCCCCTGGGTTCCGGGTTCATCGCTGCGCGATGCCCCGGAATGACGAGATTTAGGCGATCTCACTCTTCAGTGCGAGCAGGCGCTTAGCCAGCAATTCGTGTGTTTGACGCACTTTCACGAGGTCGCCGCTGAGACCCATCTGTTCATTCGTCGCCCAGTCGAGATAGTCCGCGATCTCGGCTACCGATCTTTCGTGCCAAATCATTCCAGCAATTTTTGGCGCGTAGTTGTCATATTCATCCGTCGGCCAATCTTCGGCATCCTCGATCTGGCGTACGCCGATCGGGTCCCAGTCGTTCCAGAGAACGGATTGCACCTTCTTGATCAGCTCGGTCGCACGCTTCTTGTCGAGCGTCGACATCACCGCATCGTCGGAATGACGAAACTTGAATCGTCCGTCATGCCTTCCGGCCAGCGGGCGGTGACGGTCTTCACCTTGGTGAAGAACTTCACGCCTTCCATGCCGTGCTGGTTGGTGTCGCCGAAGGCTGAGCGCTTCCAGCCGCCGAACGTATGATACGCGACCGGCACCGGGATCGGGACGTTGATACCGACCATGCCGACATTGACGCGCGCCGCGAACTCGCGCGCGGCGCGGCCATTGCGGGTGAAGATGGCGACGCCGTTGCCGTATTGGTGCTGGCTTGGCAGCGCGAGCGCTTCCTCGAAAGTTTCCGCGCGCACGATCTGCAACACCGGGCCGAAGATTTCTTCCTGGTAGGTGCGCATGTCGGTCTTGACGCCATCGAACAGCGTCGGCCCGAGGAAATAGCCTTCCTCGTAGCCTTGCAGCTTGAAGCCGCGGCCGTCGCGCACGATCTCGGCGCCTTCCTTCTGGCCGAGCGCGATATAGTCTTCGATCTTCTGCTTGTGCTGGCTCGACACCACCGGGCCGTATTGCGCGTCCGGATCGGTGGAGATGCCGACCTTCAGCTTCTCGATCTCGGGCAAGAGCCGCGCCCGCAATTCGTCCGCCGTCTTCTTGCCCACCGGCACGACGACAGGCAGCGCCATGCAGCGTTCGCCGGCGGAACCGTACGCCGCGCCGACCAGATCCTTCACCGCCTGATCCATGTCGGCGTCGGGCATGATGATGCCGTGGTTCTTGGCCCCGCCCATGGCCTGCACGCGTTTATTGTTCGCGGTGCCGTGGCTATAGATGTAGTGGGCGATGTCGGACGAGCCGACGAAGCTGATCGCCTTGATGTCGGGGTGCGCGATAATGGCGTCGACGGCTTCCTTGTCGCCGTGGACGACATTCAGGACACCCGCCGGCGCGCCGGCTTCCATCATCAGTTCGGCGAGACGGACCGGAACGCTCGGGTCCTTCTCGCTCGGCTTCAGCACAAAGGTGTTGCCGCAGGCGATGGCGACGCCGAACATCCACATCGGAATCATGGCCGGGAAGTTGAACGGCGTGANACGCCGAGCGGCTGGCGCATCGAATAGACGTCGATGCCGGGGCCGGCGCCTTCGGTGTACTCGCCCTTCAGCGCATGCGGGATGCCGCAGGCGAACTCGATCACTTCAAGACCGCGCTGAATGTCGCCCTTGGAATCAGCGATGACCTTGCCGTGCTCGGACGAGAGCAAATGCGCCAGCTCGTCCATGTTCTTTTCCACCAACGTCTTGAACGCGAACATGACGCGCGCGCGGCGTTGCGGATTGGTGGCGGACCAATCCGGCAGCGCCTTCAGCGCCGCTTGCACGGCGGCGTCGACATCGCGCGCGGCGGAGAACGCCACTTCGGCCTGCTGGGCGCCGGTGTTCGGGTTGAAGACGCGACCCGCACGCCCGGCGCTCGCCGCTGCGCTCTTGCCATTGATGAAGTTCTCGATCGCGCGCATCGGCCCGTCTCCAAATAAGGGAATTGGCGGCCCTTATGACCCCAAATCGCAACCCAGTAAATGCCGCCGGTGCGGCATCGCACCGACGTGACGCGCGGCGCATTGCGCGCGATGGTAGCAGCATGAGACACCCGCTTCTCGCCTTGGCTTTGATGCTTGCAGCCTGTGCGCCGGCCGCGCCGCCCGCAGCGCAAGCGCAGGTCGCGAACGGCATAGAAGTTCGCGACGCATGGGCGGCGCCGACGCCCGGCGGCGTCGATGTGGCGGCGGGCTATCTGACCATCGTCAATCGCGGCCGCGAAGCGGATCGGCTGGTGGCGATCGAGAGCGCGCGCGCAGCGCGCGTCGAAGTGCACGAAATGAGCATGGACGGCGCCGTGATGCGGATGCGGCCGCTTGCCGGGCTCGACATTCCGGCGGGCGGGCAGGCCATGCTGCGCCCAAGCGGCAATCACCTGATGTTCATCGACATCACCCAGCCTTTCGTCGCCGGCGAGACCATTCCGGTGCGACTTCAGTTCGAACGCGCCGGCGCGGTCGAGGTGCAGTTGCCCGTCCGCCGCGGCGCCTCGCACGGGCATTGAGCGTCACGCAGCAGCAATCGGCAGCGCGGTCGTGTCCTTGAGGTGCTCCAGCACAATGGAACTTTCCATGTGGGCGATGGCCGAGCAACGCAGCAGTTTGGACTGAACGATCTCCTGGAAGTGCGGCAAGTCGCGCGCGACGATCTTCACCAGATAGTCGGCCTCGCCAGTCAGCATCACGCAGAGCGTCGCCTCCTCCAGATTGCGCACCAGGTCGCGGAACGCGCGCACATTGGCGGCGGTGTGATCCTTCAAGCGCACGCGGATGATGGCCGCGCAGGTGAGCCCGACGCTCTCCGGGTTGACCAAACCCACGATCGCTTGGAGCACGCCCGCTTCCCGGAGCCGGCTGACGCGCCGCGACACCTGACTGGGCGAAACGCCAGCCGCCTCCCCCAGCTCGGCTTGCGAAACCGACGCATCGCGTTGCAGCGCCCGCAGCAGGCGGCGGTCGGCGGCGTCGAGGGCGGGCGCCTCACGTTTCATGCAATACTTCCTGCATTTCCGCACATTACATGCGTCTATTGGCGGCTAATCGATAGAAATGTCGCTGATTTTGCGCCGGCGCGCTAGTATTTTTCCATAGCATGAGCGCCAAGCCCAAGTCCGCCCCTCGCCCCGCCACGCACACCGATTGGCGGCGCGTGACGGAGCTGGTCCAAACGTCACGCGCGATGGATGCGATCGAGGAACAGCACCTCGTTCCGGGCAAGAAAATCTTCTACCAGTTCAGCGCCCGCGGCCACGACATGGCGCAAGTGCTGCTGGGCCTGCACCTCACGCACCCGAAGGACGCCATCTGCGGCTATTACCGCTCGCGGCCGATCCTGCTGTCGCTGGGCGTGGCGCTGGAAGATGCGCTGGGCTCAGCCATGGGCCGCGCCGGCGGCTATAGCGACGGGCGCGATATCGGCGTGGTGTTCAACTATCCGAATGCGCACGGCGCTTCGGCGCTGCCGATGTGCGGCGGCGTGGGCGCCCAATACACGCCAACCGCCGGCTATGCCCAAGCGATCGAATACGCGAAGAATGTGCTCGGCGATCGCGCCTACGATGGCGCCATCGGCGTGGTTCTCGGCGGCGACGCATCGGTGGCGACGAACGGCTTCTGGTCGGCGTTGACCATAGCGACGACGCTCAAGCTGCCGATGCTGTTCTACATCGAAGACAATGGCTACGGCATCTCCACGCCGGGCTGGCTGCAGACGCCCGGTTGCAACATCGCCAAGAATCTCGCGAGCTTCCAGCACCTCAAAGTGCTCGATGGCGACGGCACGGATCCCGAAGAATCCGCCTATCTCATTCGTGAAGCCGTTTCGCATGCGCGCGCGGGCCGCGGGCCGGTGCTCTTGCGGCTAGAAGTGCCGCGCCTGCAGGGGCACTCGTTCCAGGACACGCAAGCTTACAAGTCGAAGGAAACGCTGGACGCGGAATGGGCGCGCGACCCGCTGCCCAAACTCAAAGCGCACGTTGTTCCCGCCACCATGAGCGAGGCGGATTGGGAAACGCTCCAAGCGGAAGCCAAGGAGCGTGTCGCGCGCGCGGCGCAGATCGCCGATCAGCGCCCGGTCAGCGACGCTTCGCAGGTGACGCGCTTCGTGTTCAGTGAAGACGGCGCGCTGCAGGACGAAGGCGGCTTGTGGAACACGGGCTACGCGGCGCCGCCTTCCAGCGAAACGCCGAAACCGGAAGGCGCGCGCATCAACATGATCACGGCGATCCGGCGCACGCTCGATCATGAGCTCGCGGTCAATCCGCGCGTGCTGATCTTCGGCGAAGACGTCGGACCCAAGGGCGGCGTGCATGGCGTGACGCTCGGCCTGCAGGACAAGTACGGCGCCGAACGCGTCTTCGATACGTCGCTCTCCGAAGAAGGCATTATCGGCCGCGCCGTCGGCATGGCGATCGCGGGGCTGATGCCTGTGCCGGAAATCCAGTTTCGCAAATACGCCGATCCGGCCTGCGAGCAAATCAACGATTGCGGCACCATGCGCTGGCGCACCGCCAATCGTTTCGCCGCGCCGATGGTGGTGCGCATGCCGGTCGGCTTCTTCAAGTGCGGCGATCCCTGGCACTCGCAGACCAACGAAGTGCAATTCGTTCACGCCCCGGGTTGGCGCGTGGCGTGCCCCTCGAACGCCGAGGATGCCGTTGGTCTCTTGCGTACCGCGCTGCGCGGCAACGACCCGGTCATGTTTCTCGAGCATCGCAACATGCTCGACGCCGCCAGCGCCCGCCGCCCCTATCCCGGCGACGATTTCGTGCTGCCGTTCGGCGTCGCCAAGCGCGTGCGCGAAGGCGATGCAATCAGCATCGTCACCTGGGGGGCGATGGTGGAGCGTTGCGAGGCTGCGGCGGAGAAGAGCGGCGCGGGCTGCGACGTGATCGACCTTCGCACGCTGGCGCCGTGGGACAGCGAAGCGGTTCTGGCCTCGGTGCGCCGGACGCATCGCTGCCTGATCGTGCATGAAGACATCGGCACAGCCGGCTTCGGCGCGGAGATCGCCGCTGTCGTCGCCGATCGGGCCTTCCTCGATCTCGACGCGCCGGTGGCGCGCCTGACCATGCCCGACATTCCCTCCCCGCATCATCCCGAATTGATGGAATGGGCGTTGCCGTCGGTGGAGAAGATCGCGGCGAAGATCGAAGAGCTGGTGAGCTTCTGATGACCGGCTCAACCGACATCGTGATGCCGCTGGAGCAGGAAGGCTCGAAATCGGTGGTGCGCGCCTGGCTGAAAAAGGTCGGCGACGCGGTGAAGCGCGACGAGCCGATCGTCGAGCTTGAAACCGACAAGGTCGCCGTCGAAGTGCCCGCGCCGGCGGACGGCGTGCTGGCATCGATTGCTTTGAACGAGGGCGATGACGCCGCGCCCGGCGCGGTGCTGGGGGTGATAGCGCTCAGTTCTTCTCTCGTCATTCCGGACGCGACGAAGTCGCGATCCGGAACCCAGGGGCAAGCGACGGAGGGGCGGCGCCTGGGTTCCGGGTTCGCCGCTAACGCGGCGCCCCGGAATGACGATGGGAGAGAGATGCGATTGTCTCCGCTGGTCAAGCGCCTGCTCTCGGAACATCGCCTCTCTCCCGCCGCCATCACCGGCACCGGCCGCGACGGACGCATCACGCACAAGGACATCGAAGATCACATCGCGCGGGGGAGCGTTCGGCCTGCGGCGAAACCATCCGCGGCGATCGCCGGCGGCCGCATTCCGCATGACGCCATGCGCCGCTCCATCGCCGAACATATGACGCGTTCGGTCGCCATCGCGCCGCACGTCACTGCCGTGTTCGAAGCCGATTTCTCCGCCATCATCGCGCATCGCGCGAGCCACAAAGACCGTTACGCCAAGGCCGGCGCGCAACTGACTTTCTCCGCCTACATCGTGCGCGCCGCGGCGGAAGCGATGAAGGCCGCGCCCGCAGTTAACGCCCGCTGGCACGACGACTTCCTCGAACTATTCGAAGACGCCAACATCGGCATGGGCGTGGCGCTGGGCGACAAGGGCTTGATCGTGCCGGTGGTGCGCCGCGCCCAAGCGCTGACGCTGATGGACACCGCCGCCGCGCTCACCGATCTCACCGAACGCGCGCGCAAGAATCAGCTGAAGCCCGCCGATGTGCAGGGCGGCACCTTCACCATCTCGAATCATGGCGTCTCTGGCTCGTTGGTGGCGACGCCGATCATCATCAACCAGCCGCAATCGGCGATTTTGGGCGTCGGCAAGCTCGAGAAGCGCGTAGTCGTGCGCAGCGTCGACGGCGCCGATGCGATGTTGATCAAGCCGATGGCGTACGTGTCGCTCACCATCGATCACCGCGTGCTCGACGGGCATCAGACCAATGCCTGGCTCACCCGCTTCGTCGAAATTCTCGAAACCTGGCCGCAGGACGATCAATAATGCTCGCTGACCTTGCGCCGAAGGCGCCCGACCCGCTGCTCAAGATCATCAAGATGTTTCGCGAAGACCCGCGCGGCGACAAGATCGATCTGGGCGTCGGCGTTTACAAGGATGCGACCGGCAACACGCCGGTGATGCGCGCGGTCAAGGACGCGGAAACGCTGCTGCTGGCGACGCAGAAGACCAAGACCTATGTCGGCCAACAGGGCGATGTCGACTTTCTGCGGCTGGTTGGCCAATTGGTCTTCGGCGACATGGCGCGAGACATGGCGTCGATCCAGGCCGTCGGGGGCACCGGCGCGCTGCGGCTCGGTTGCGATCTGCTGCGCGAAAGCGGGGCCAAGCGCATCGTGTTGCCGGCGCCGTGCTGGCCGAACCATCCTTCGATCGTACGCGCGGCGCGCCTCGAACCGATCGATGCGCCCTTCTTCAACATCGCCGAACAGCGCATCGATCTGGATGCGCTGTTCGCTGCATTCGATACGGTCGCGCGTGGCGACGCCGTGATTTTGCAGGCGTGCTGCCACAATCCGCTCGGCGCAGATTTTTCCTTGGATCAATGGACGGCGCTCGCGGATGCGCTGAACGCACGCGGCGTGATTCCCTTCCTCGACCTCGCCTACCAAGGCTTCGGCGACGGCATCGACGAGGACGTCGCCGGCCTGCGGGCGATGGTCGAGCGGGTTCCCGAGGCGGTGATCGCGGTGTCGGAAGCCAAATCGTTCGGCATTTATCGCGAACGCGTCGGCGCGCTTTACGTCAAGACCAGCGAGAAGGCGCGGCCGGCGGTGATGAGCAATCTCGCCGCCATCGCCCGCGCAAACTATTCGATGCCGCCCGATCACGGCGCCGCCATCGTGCGCGAAGTGTTGAGCGACGAGGCGTTGCGCCAGTCCTGGCGCGACGAACTCGACGAGATCCGCACCCACATCAAGCGCACACGCCGGCGCCTCGCCGCCGAACGCGTCAATTCCATTCCCATGCACCTGATCGCCGATCAGAAGGGCATGTTCTCGACCCTGCCGCTAACGGATGCGCAAGTGACGGCGCTGCGCGAGGTCCACGGCATCTACATGACCGATGCGGCGCGCATCAATGTCGCCGGCTTGCGCGAAGCGGACATTCCGCGATTCGTGGAAGCGCTGCGGGCTGTGGCTTAGCAATATGGACCGCCGGCGCC
>FKKE01005740.1_pt1 | contig 25998 bp, 39 predicted proteins | sample 1106331 | NCBI WGS metagenome assembly FKKE01 (sample SAMEA3931202, study PRJEB13176) | freshwater metagenome | biome: Drinking water system; feature: drinking water; material: freshwater | place: China | collected 2013-02-06
CTTGCTGCTATAAGGGGTTTGGTTGTTGACCCGCTTGGCAAAATAGTTGAGCTACCAATTAAATCGAATTTCAGAGAAGGCCTTGGTGTTTTTGAGTATGTTACCTCAGCCAGAGGTTCCAGGAAGGGTTTGACAGATACAGCTTTGAAAACAGCTGATGCTGGTTATTTAACCAGACGTTTGGTGGATGTTGCCCATGACGTAATTATCAGAATGGAAGATTGTGGTACTAAAGATTTCCATACAATTCGCAGAGATTTTCGTACCCGTGTTTTCCCCAATAGGATTGTTGGTAGGATTGTTGCACAAAAAGTAGTCTACAAAAAAGGCAAAACCGAAAAGACTGTTATTGAAAAAGGTAACATGATTGATGAACAAAAAGCTAAAGAAATTGATGCTCTTGAAATAACCTCAGTAAGTGTCTTTTCACCCATAACCTGTGGAGCAAGACATGGCATGTGCGCCAAATGTTATGGTTGGGACTTGTCTACCAAAAAGCTAGTCAAGGTGGGTTCGCCAGTGGGGGTGACGGCCGCTCAGTCGATTGGTGAGCCGGGAACACAGTTGACGCTTCGTACAAAACACGCAGGTGGTGTCGTTGGAGTTGACGTCACCCAAGGTTTACCCCGTGTAGAGGAATTAATTGAAGCCAGGACCCCCAAAGTAATGGCACCACTATCTGAAATATCAGGTAAAGTGAGGATTGGTGAGAGTGAAGAGGGCTGGAAAGTAACTGTTGGTGCTCTAAAATCAAAACCCAAAGAAGACAGGGAATATATTATTCCCAAAACCGTAGGATTGGCTGTTGCTGATGGGGATGTTGTTGAGGTTGGCACACCTTTAGCTGTTGGCTCTTTGGATATTCGTGAGATCTTGTCTATTAAAGGTTTAAGAGCAGCACAGGAATACGTCATAAATGAGATACAGAAAGTTTATGAAAGTCAGGGCATACCTATACACGATAAACATTTTGAAGTAATTGTTAGGAAAATGGGTGATGAGGTGAGAATAGTAACTTCTGGTGACACACCACTTCTCTTGGGCGAGCTAGTCGAAAAAGCGACTTTTGAAGAGGAAAACGAAAAAGTGCTAGCCGCTGGAGGTGAACCAGCAACTGCACAACAAGTTATTTTGGGCATCACAAGAAGAGCACTATTTACAGAATCTTGGCTTTCTGCTGCATCATTCCAACAGACCACAGACGTACTAACTCAGGCCTCACTTTTTGGCAAGGAAGATAAGCTTTTCGGGCTTAAGGAGAATGTTATAATCGGTAGACTTATTCCTGTTACCCCCGAACGAGCATCAATGCCTAAAGAATAAATCTGTTTTTTAAGTTAAAATATATACTTATCTAGCTTATGCCAACCATATCTCAACTTGTTAGGCGCGGGCGCAAGAAAGGAGCCGCTAAAAAAAAGAAAGCGGCGTTAGTTACGTGGTTTTCAGCCAAAGACCGCAGATATGGTGAATATTCATCGCCATTTAAAAGGGGAGTTGTTTTGCAAGTGCGCACCATGACTCCAAGAAAGCCAAATTCCGCACTTAGGAAAGTTGCTCGTGTTAGGCTTTCCAATAAGCAAGAAGTCACGGCTTATATTCCCGGTGAAGGCCATGAACTTGCGGAGCATTCTATTTTGCTGGTGCGGGGTGGAAGAGTGAAAGATTTGCCTGGGGTAAAATACACAGTAGTTCGAGGAAAATATGACACCTCAGGTGTGGTTGGTAGAAAAACATCAAGAAGCAGATATGGTGCAAAAGGTGAAATGGGCGGTAAGGGTGCAGGTCCAAAGCCACAAGCCCAGGAGGCGGCTTAATCATTTTTAGTTATGCCAAGACGCGGAAAAGCCAAAATAAGAAATATTTTAGGAGACCCGGTTTACGGTGAGCCGATGATTGCTAAGCTCATTAACCGACTTATGAGAGATGGTAAAAGGACTGTTGCTGAAAAGCAGGTCTATGCTGCCTTTGACTTGTTGGCAAAAGGGGGAAGTGACCCAGTTGAAGTTTTTTCACAGGCTCTTGGTAACATTAAACCCGATATGGAAGTACGTGCAAGGCGTGTTGGTGGTGCTGCCTATCAGGTGCCTATGCAAGTAAGTGGTAGGCGTCAGGAATCTTTAGCTATTCGTTGGTTGGTTGGTGCCTCCCGGCTACGATCAAATTCTGAATACCACACTTTTGCAGAGAAACTGGCCGCCGAACTTAAAGACGCAGCAAGTGGTGAAGGTGGTGCTGTTAAAAAAAGACAAGAAGTAGAAAGAGTAGCAGAAGCCAACCGTGCTTTTGCCCACTTTAAGTGGTAGTTTGTGTTTTAATTTTCAATATAAGTGGCTTAGTAATTTTTTATGGCTGTACAAGTAGCAAAGAAAAAATCCGCAATGGTTATGACAATAACCAAGGATCGTGTTGTTCCTCTTGAAAAAATAAGGAACATTGGCATAATCGCCCACATCGATGCTGGTAAAACAACCACCACTGAGAGGGTGCTTTTTGAAACAGGCAAAACTTATAAGCAGGGTTCGGTTGACGATGGAACAACTGTTACAGACTGGATGGAGCAAGAACGTGAGCGTGGTATAACAATTGTTTCAGCAGCCATTACAACTTTCTGGGATTTGAAACAAACTTCAAATGTCGAATCTGGTCACTATAGAGTCAATATTATTGATACTCCCGGCCATATTGACTTTACAGCTGAGGTTGAGCGTTCTCTGCGAGTTCTTGATGGCGCCATTATGGTTTTTGATGGTCGAACGGGTGTTGAATCGCAGTCTGAAACAGTTTGGCGCCAAGCGGATAAATACCAAGTCCCAAGAATATGTGTTCTTAATAAACTGAATCTTATTGGTGCGGATTTTGAAGGGTCAATTAAATCAATACACGAAAGACTTGGTGCCAACGCTTACCCCGTTGTTTTGCCCATAGGCCTTGAGCATGACCACCGTGGTGTCATAGACCTAATTAGCATGAAGATGCTAACTTATAAGGCTGTTGAAGATAATAAACTTGAAGAAAGTGCTATTTCTGAAAACCTCATGGATGAGGCCAAAAAGCACAGAGATGTGCTTATAGACAAAGTTGCTGAATTTGACGACGAAACTCTGCAAAAATACTTAGACGGTAAAGAACTGGAGGCCGTCGACATAAAAAGAGCCATTAGAAAAGGTGTAATTGCTGGTAAATTCTTTCCCATTTTTGGTGGAGATAATAGAACTGCAGAAGTTCAACTACTGCTAAACGGTGTGGTTGAATATTTACCTTGTCCGCTTGATTTGCCACCAGCCAAAGGTATTAATCCTGCAACATCAACTGAAGAACTAAGAGCACCAAAGACAACAGACCCGTTAAGTGCCGTTGCTTTTAAAGTTGTAACCGATCCGCACGTTGGTAGATTGGTTTATTTGCGAGTTTATTCTGGCATTCTCAAGTCTGGTGAAGCGGTTCTTAATGTTTCTAAAAGAAAACAGGAAAGAATTGGCAAACTGGTACTTTTGCACGCAGACCAGCGTGAGCTTATAGAAGAAGCTTTTGCTGGTGAAATAGTGGCGGCAGTTGGTATTAAAGATACATCAACAGGTGATACTATTGCCCAGCCCGACAAACCAATACTTCTCGAAGCCATATCTTTTCCAGAGCCTGTTATTTCACTTGCTATTGAACCTGAAACAAAATCAGACCAGGAAAAGATGGGTCTTGCGCTCCAAAAGCTTTCTGACGAAGACCCTACTTTCAGAATTAAATCTGATGAAGAAACTGGCCAAACGATAATTCAAGGTATGGGTGAGTTGCAACTTGAGGTATTGGTAGACCGTATGAAAAGGGAATTTAACGTAGTTGCCAAAACCGGCAAGCCGCAAGTTGCATACAAAGAAACCATTAAAAAGATTGCGGAAGCCGAAGGCAAGTATATTAGACAGACTGGAGGCCGAGGCCAATACGGTCACTGTTTCATTAGGGTTGAGCCGTTGGGGCGCGGAGAGGGATCTGACTTCAAGTCCGAAATAAAAGGTGGAGCAGTACCACAAGAGTACATCCCGTCAATTGAAAAAGGTACCAAAGAGAAGATGGAAAAAGGTGTTCTTGCTGGTTATCCCATGACTGATATGAAAGTCATTGTTTATGACGGAAGTTATCATGAGGTTGACTCGTCGGATATCGCCTTCAAAATAGCAGGGTCAATGGCACTTGAGGCTGCTTGTAAAAAGGCAGATTTAGCACTCCTTGAACCTATTATGAAGCTTGAGGTTAGTACTCCGGACGAGTTTATGGGCGACATAATAGGAGATTTATCCAGTAAGCGCGCACAGATTCAGGGTACTGAAAAGCGTGCTTCTATGACGGTTGTAAATTCACTTGCACCTTTGTCAGAAATGGCAGGTTATGCTACCAAGTTGAGATCGCTTACGCAGGGTCGGGCATCCTATTATATGGAGCCATCGCACTACGACGAAGTGCCTAAAAACATTATGGAACAAATAGTTGCTAAAAGTGGTAGAACGGTTGGGGCTTGACAGTCTCATTTGAGCTTGAATATAATACAAGCCACGAGGGCAAAAAATGCCCTTGTTATTTTGAAAAGTGATTTGTTATACTTCAATGTATAATAAATAATCAAAATATTTAAACAAATATGGCAGCAGATACAAAACAAAAGTTTGACAGAAGCAAACCTCACGTCAATATTGGCACTATTGGTCACGTTGATCATGGTAAGACGACTCTTACAGCTGCCATTTCTACAGTACTCGCCAAAAAGGTTGCTGGTGGTGTAAATAGGGGCTATAAGTTTGATGAGATAGACAACGCTCCAGAAGAAAAAGAGCGCGGTGTTACTATTAATATTTCTCACATTGAGTACGAGACAGAAAAGAGGCATTATGCCCATATTGATGCTCCAGGTCACGCAGACTACATTAAGAATATGATTACGGGTGCAGCTCAAATGGATGGCGCCATATTGGTTGTTTCAGCTCCAGATGGTCCTATGCCTCAAACTCGTGAGCATATTATTCTAGCTCGTCAAGTTAATGTACCTGCTTTAGTTGTTGCTCTTAATAAAATCGATGCAGTTGATGATCCTGAGATTGTTGAGTTGGTCGAAGCCGATGTGCGCGACCTTCTTAAGAAATATCAATTCCCCGGCGATGAAACTCCCATTATTAAAGTTTCTGCACTCAAGGCACTTGAGGGTGATGCAAAGGCAGAAGAGCAAATTATGGAACTTATGAAAGCTGTAGATGAGTATGTGCCAGAACCTAAAAGAGATGTTGATAAACCATTCCTTATGTCAGTTGAGGATGTGTTTTCGATTAAAGGTCGTGGCACGGTTGCAACTGGTCGCGTTGAGCGCGGTTCTCTTAAAGTTAACGAAGAAGTCGAAATGGTTGGCCTAAAGCCCACCGCCAAAAGCGTTGTTACAGGTGTTGAAATGTTTAGAAAGACCTTGGATGAAACACACGCTGGGGATAACGTTGGTATTCTTTTGAGGGGTGTTGAGAAAGACGATATTGAGCGTGGCCAAGTATTGGCAAAGCCGGGTTCTATTACACCTCACACAGAGTTTGAGTCAGAAGTGTACATTCTTTCAAAAGAAGAGGGTGGTCGTCACACGCCATTTTTTACCGGTTACAAGCCACAGTTTTACATTAGAACTGCTGATGTAACAGGCGATGTTACCCTACCAGAGGGTATTGAAATGGTTATGCCGGGAGACAACGCCAAAATGAAAGTTAAACTGATTCAGCCTGTGGCTATGGAAGAGGGTTTGAGGTTTGCTATTCGTGAAGGTGGTCATACTGTTGGTGCTGGGGTTGTGACCAAAATAATTGCGTAAGGAAGACAAAAGTGATATAGTTTACCCCAAAATTAGAAAGTTTTGGGGTTTTTGTTTGCACATTGTTACAACAAAAAAAAGATATGGCGACAAAAAGTAGACTTAGAGTTAAGTTAAAAGCGTATGACCATAGAGTTATTGATGATGCGGTGCTTAAAATAATAGATTCCGCGATGGCTTCGGGTGCCAAAATTAAGGGCCCCATTCCCCTTCCCACCAAAAGAACACTTATTCCAGTAGTTCCGGCAACTTCAAGAGGTATAAAGAATGCTCAAGAACATTTTGAGGTTTTGGTACACAAGCGTCTTATAGATATTCTTGATCCCACATCCCGTACAATTGATTCGCTCAGTAACTTGGATTTGCCTGCCGGTGTATCAATTGAAGTGAAGATGTAGTTTCTTCAGTTGCCTTTTACCCCCGAGGCTATTTGTGCTTGCTTGCTTGCTTCCATTTTGCTATAATTCCACCTTACATGGAGGTTGTTCGTCAAAATACACCTCTTATTACTGGTTGAAGCTGAAGTGCTTGATACTTTAAGGGCGCCTCGGCGCTCTTTTTTTGTTTAAATGTTTAACTCATTTTTCGGACTTAAATACAAGATGGGCCAAACCTTTGTCGGTATGACACGGGTGCCTGTTACGTGGGTTAAAACTCCACCCCTTGTTGTGACACACATTAAAAGTGTGAATAAAGACGGTTATTGGGCGGTTCAATTCGGTATTGGTGAGGGCCGACTTAAGAAAACTACAAAGAGCATGCGGGGTCATTTAAAAGGCGCTTTAGAGAAAACGAAAAAGGCGCCTTCTTTTTTGCGTGAAGTTAGACTTGCCGAGCAACCCAGTTTTAAAGTCGGTGATATTGTACGAGTTGAAGAAGTTTTCAAAAAGGGTGATATTGTACAAGTTTCTGGCGTTTCTAAGGGTAAGGGTTTTGCGGGTGTGGTTAAAAGGTGGGGTTTTGCAGGCGGTCCTCGTACCCATGGCCAATCAGACCGTGAGAGAGCGCCAGGATCTATTGGTCAAGGAACAACCCCTGGGAGAGTTTACAAGGGTAAGCATATGGCAGGTCGTATGGGTGGAACAAGGGTTAGTGTGAGAAATCTTACAATTGTTGATGTCACAAGTGATGGCAAGCTTGCTATATCGGGGGCTATTCCTGGTAGATCTGGGGCTCTCATTTATATAAAAAGACTTGCTCAGGGTAATTTAGCAGAGCTTGAAGAAGTGGTTCCTGCCCCAACTGTTGAACAGGTTGAAGAAGCTCCAGAAGAGGCAAAAACCGAGGAAAAGGAAACAAAAGAGGACACTAAAGAGGTGGCCAACTAAGATCTATGGTGAAAGTAAATTTGTATACAGCAAAAGGTACTAAAAAGTCACAAGTTAACCTTCCAAGCGAGCTTTTAGGGGATGGCTCGCCATATTTAGTTGCGCAGTCTGTAAGAGTATATAGTGATAACTCACACTTTGGAACGTCATATGCCAAGACACGTGCTGAGGTAAATGCGACGGGTGCTAAAGTTTGGCGTCAAAAAGGAACTGGTAATGCTAGACACGGCAGCAGGCGCGCACCGATATTTGTGGGTGGTGGAAAAGCGCACGGTCCGAAAGGCATAAAAAGAACGCTTAAATTGCCTGAAAAAATGAGACAAGTTGCGGTCAAGACGGCTCTTCATGTTAAAGCAAGGGCTGGAGCTGTTGCCCTAGTTGATGGTCTTGATAAACTAGCTTCTACCAAGCAGGCAAATGTTCTTATTAACTCACTTATAGCAGAACACAATCTAAGTAGCAAAGTTAAAGTTTTGGTCATTTGTTCAGATAAAAATAAAGAGTTGGTGAGGTTTTTTAGAAATATAACAAGTGTTGACTATCTACTTTTTAGAAACCTTAATGCACTAGCCATTATAAGGTGTGGCTTTTTAATGTTAGATAATTCACTTTTTGAAAAAGCTAATAAGCTAAAAGCTGGGGCGTCAAAGTTAAAGACTAAATAATATGGCTAGGTTAATTCCCGTTATTACAGAAAAGGCCACAAAATTGGCAAAGGGCGGTATGTATACCTTTGAGGTAAATATGGATGTTGATAAGCACTCTGCCAAAAAATTGGTGGAGGAAGTGTTTGGAGTGACCGTTAAGAGCGTGAGAACAATCACTAAACGTGCGCTTACAAAAAGGACAGCTAGGGGTAGAAAGTTGTATCTCCCTAAGACAAAGAAAATAATTGTAAAACTCGGAGACAAGGATAAAATAGATCTTTTTGAGGAAAAGAAGAAATGAGACGTCTTAAAACTATTTTAAAAAAGAAAAGTGGCCGTGACGCGCGGGGACATGTAAGTGTTCGTCATCAAGGCGGTAGAATGAAGCGTTTCTTGCGCAAGATTGATTTCAAGCGCAAAAAGATTGATGTTTTTGGAACTGTTTATGCCTTAGAGTATGACCCCAATAGAAACGCTCGCATAGCTTTTGTGGTTTACGAAGATGGCAGTAAGGGTTACATTTTGGCCCCCTTAGGGTTAAAAGAAGGCTCAAGAATAGTTGCTTCCTCAGAAGCTAGTATAGAAATAGGTAACAGCCTACCACTTGTGAGAATCCCCATTGGGACACAGATACACAATGTCGAAATTAAGCCCGGCAGAGGGGGGCAAATAGTTAAATCGGCTGGTTCAGCAGCCGTTGTTCAAGGTAGGGAAAAAGATTTTGTGTTAGTTAAATTGCCGTCTGGCGAGGTCAAAAGGTTTGACGGTGCTTGCTGGGCAAGTGTTGGTCAGGTTGGGAATATCTCTCAAAGAACTGTCAAAATTGGTAAAGCGGGTAGAAAACGTAGAATGGGTATAAGACCCTCAGTACGTGGTGTCGCTATGCACCCAAACGCCCACCCCCACGGTGGTGGTGAAGGTAGAAGTGGCGTTGGTTTGAAGTATCCAAAAACACCGTTTGGTAAAAAGGCTGTTGGTAAAACAAGAAAAAAGAAAAAGTATTCAGACACCCTTATAGTGCAGGGTAGAAAACGTGGTCCACACGCGAGTTAGTGAAAGTTAACTAGTGGAAATTAGTAAATATTGAGATAAAATCACAAAATATACAAATATATGTCAAGAAGTAGTAAAAAAGGTCCATTTGTAGACGCTAAATTAATTAAGAAACTGGCGGCGGGTTTGGGCAGCAAAGAAAACCCTATAAAAACTTGGTCAAGAGAGTCGCAAATTCCACCCGAGTTTGTCAATAAACATTTCAAGGTGCACAACGGTAGGGTTTTTGTTGACGTTTTTATTACCGAAGACATGGTTGGCCACAGGCTTGGAGAGTTTTCGCCAACTAGAACTTTTAGAGGTCATGGTCAGGTTGTTAAGCGCATTATTGAAAAGACGTAAAAACTATGCAGGTAAAATCAACAGCTAAATTTGTTTTAGTGTCACCCAAGAAACTCAGGCAAGTCGTATATTTAATTAAAAACTTTTCAGCAGTGTCTGCTGTTGAGCGTTTGCCGTTTGTGGGTAAAAAGGCAGCAGAACCTATTAAGAAAGTGCTTGCAACTGCAATAGCGAACGCAAAGCAAATGGGTTTAAACACCCAAAACTTAGTGGTTAAGGAAATACAGATAAACGAGGGTCCACGACTAAAAAGATTTCGTGCTGGATCAAGGGGTAGAGCAAAGCCATATAGACGTCGCATGAGTCATATTAGGGTGGTTCTTGAAGGACAGGCTACTAAGCAAGTAACGACAAATGTAGAAAAAGTGAAAGATAATAAGTCCGAAACAGCAAGTGTGGCGACAACCCAAGAAAAAAAACCAAGAGTTAGTCTGAAAGGCATACTTAATAAAGTAAGGGGTAAATAAAACATATGGGACAAAAAGTTAATCCATTGGGTTTCAGAATTGGCAGCTTTGCTAATTGGAAATCACGTTGGTTTGCTGATGATAAAAAGTTCAAAGAGTTACTTTTTGAAGATATTACTATCCGTAAGACACTAATGGATAAATATAAACTTGCCGGCATAAATAATGTGGAGATAGAAAGATTGCCCAAAAGCTTAGTTATAATTATGACTGTTGCGCGCCCTGGAGTTGTTATAGGCCGGGGTGGTTCGGGTTTGGAAGACGTTAAAAAGCATATTTTGCAAATTTTATCCGAAGCGCGGGGTAAAAGTGCTAAAAGTTTGGAGCGTGAGATAAAAATTGATTTGCGCGTCAACGAAGTAAAAAATTCTGAACTGTCGGCACATCTTGTGGCATCAAGAATTGCATCAGATCTGGAGAGGCGTTTGCCACACAGAAGAGTTGTACAAAAATCAATTGAGCGTGTTATGCAATCCGGTGGATTGGGAGTGAAAATTGTTTTATCTGGAAGGATTGGCGGAGCTGAAATATCAAGAGTTGAAAAGTACCACGAAGGTTCTGTGCCTTCACAAACCATGCGTGAGGACATTGATTATGCACAAGTGCCTGCACTTTTGAAAAAAGGTTATGTGGGTGTTAAGGTTTTCATTCACAGGAAGTTGGAAGAATAAGCGTACATTGCCATGTTAGAGCCAAAAAGAAGAAAATATCGCAAAGAATTTAGAGGACGCATGAAAGGTATAGCACTGCGTGGTTCAACGCTTGCTTTTGGGGAGTATGGTTTAAAAAGTTTGGGTCGTGGTTGGCTTTCCTCTAGACAAATAGAGGCGGGTAGGCGCACCATCACACACGATCTTAAAAGAGGAGGTCGTGTTTGGATTAGAGTGTTTCCAGATAAGCCTGTTACAGCTCGTCCAGCAGGCCAGAGAATGGGAAGCGGCAAGGGTGAAATAGATAGATATGTTTTTGTGGTAGTACCGGGTAAGATTATTTATGAGGTTACTGGTGCACCCAAAGATATAGTAAAACGAGCATTCGAAAAAACGGCCGCAAAGATGCCTTTTGCCACCAAGATGGTTACCAAAGAGGATTAAGTCAAATTATGAAAATTAATGAATTAAAACAATTAAGGACAAAAAGTGTTGACGACCTGGCAAATCTAATTGTAGATAGGAAGAAAAAGTTAGCAAGTGTGCAAATTGATGTGCATGCTGGTCGCGAAAAAGATTTGAAACTCGCTAAAAATATTAAGTTAGAAATTGCAAAAATACTGACAATTCTAAAAGAAACACAACTTATTGGTAAGGTGGGTAAAAAAGCTAAATAATAAACTTATGAAGTTAATAACAGGCAAGGTTATATCCAAAAAAATGCAAAAAACTGCCACTGTTTTGGTGGAGAGAATAACTGCTCATAAGATATACAAAAAGCATATTAAACTGACCAAAAAATATCAGGTGCATGACGAAAAAGACTCGCAAGTTGGTGATTTAGTTAGGTTTGTTGAAGGTCCAAAAGTCAGTAAAACCAAAAGGTGGCGAATTGTTGAGGTGGTAAAAGGGCCTGCTGAAAAAGCAAAAAAACCAGGTGGTGGTAACAAAGTTTCTAAAGACGGCATGAAAGCAAGATAATATAAATATGATTCAATTAAGATCTATTTTAAATCCAGCAGACAACTCAGGAGCACGTAGGCTTATGGTTGTTGGCATATCACCAAAAGTTGGTAAATATGCGCACGTTGCCGACACTGTCAGGTGTGTTGTTGATGGTGCAGACCCTGGAGGAGCTTTGGCTGATAAGGAAAAAGTGAAAGTCGTTATTGTAAGAACTCGAAAAGAGGTCGGCAGGAGTGACGGCACATATGTAAGATTTGACGATAACGCGGGAGTGGTAATTGATAAACAGGGTTTACCAAGAGGTACACGTGTGTTGGGTCCAATAGCTAGAGAAGTTAAAGAGCGTGGATATACAAAAATTGCATCACTTGCACGCGAGGTTGTTTAGCAAATATAAATTTATGTTCAAATTTAAAATTGGTGACAAAATTAAAGTAAATTCTGGTAAGGATAAAGGTCGTGAAGCAACGATAGAGAAAATATTTTTTAAGACGCAAAAGGCAGTTGTGGCAGGTATAAATATTTATAAAAAGCATGTAAAAGGTATGCCTGGTAGAAAAGGTGGTATATACGATATTCCCAGGCCCATAGCGCTTGCTAAGTTGTCAGTAGTTTGTCCAAATTGTAATAAGATAACTAGGGTGGGTTTTAAGTTTGTTGGAACCAAAAAGGTGCGCCTATGCAAAAGTTGTAACAGAGAAATAGATCTGAATTCTAGGAAAAACAAGTAATTTAAGCCATGAATCGACTTAACCAAAAATACGAAAAAGAAGTTGCCAACCAGTTGTTTTCCGAGTTTAATTTGAAAAACAAATTGCAAATACCAAAGGTTGTTAAAGTTGTAGTGAATTCCGGGGTTGGCGATGCTCTTAAAAATAAAGAACTTTTTGAACAAATTAAAAAAGACTTTTCTGCCATAACTGGTCAACTTCCACAAGCAAGGCCTGCAAAAAAGTCGGTTGCCGCTTTTTCTATAAGAAAGGGTCAAACAGTAGGCGTGCGTGTGACCCTAAGGGGTGAGCGTATGTACGCTTTTTTGGACAGATTGTTTACAATTGTGCTTCCAAGGTTGAGAGATTTTAGAGGAGTGAGTCCCGCCAGTTTTGATAGGGAGGGTAATTATACTTTAGGTATTCCCGAGCATACCGTTTTTCCAGAGATTGATCTTATTAAATCAACGCCCAGAGGTTTAGAGATTACAATAGTAATAAACACGAAAGACGCTACCGTGAATAAGCGTTTCCTCGAACTTATGGGAATGCCTTTTGAAAAGCAGGGTCAGTAAAGATAATAAAAAAATAAAATGGCAAAGAAATCAAAAGAAGTACGCGAGTTAAAAAAACTAAAGTATAAGGTGCGCTATAGAAATAGATGTAAACTTTGTGGTAGATCAAGGGGCTTTATGCGCAGGTATGGTATTTGCCGTTTATGCTTTAGAGGCTATGCTCATAGAGGTGAAATTCCAGGGGTAAAAAAGGCAAGTTGGTAATTATAAATTAATATGAAGACTAGAAAAAAACAAGGCCAGGTTAATTTTCGTTTAGGTGACTTTTTGATTAGGCTTAAAAACGCAGGCATGGCCAATTATAAAGAAGTAAGAATGCCAGTTAGCAAGTTGGTATTGGAAGTCGCCAAGCTTTTGGAAAAGGAAGGTTATTTAAGTCAAGTTAAAAAAGATGGCAGTGAGCTGCATGTTTCTTTGGCCTATTTTAAAAAAGAACCTGTTTTTTCTGATATAAAATTGGTCTCTAAACCCGGTCTTAGAATTTATATGGATGCCAAAACACTTGCTGAAAAGCGTGGACCCTCTTTTTACATAATATCAACATCAAAAGGTTTAATGACAGCAAAAGAAGCAATTAAAGGAAATTTTGGTGGTGAGGTTCTTGCCGAAATATTTTAAGGAGACTTTATGAGTTTAATAGGTAAAACTTTAATTAAAATTCCGGAAGGAGTTTCTTATACGTTTGAAAAGCAGATTTTTAAGGTTAGTGGTCCAAATGGTAGCTTGGAGAAAGTGGTTCCAGGAAATATTCAAGTGAAAAAAGAAGACGTTGGTTTAAGAGTAGAGATGCAGAGTAATGATAGGGAATCAAACGTAATGCATGGCACTTTCAGATCAATTATGGCCAATATGGTCTTGGGAGTTTCCAAGGGTTGGGAAAAGAAATTAGAGCTTGTTGGTACCGGTTATCGTGCCGAAGTGAATGGTCGAGACCTGGTTCTTACGGTTGGTCATTCTCACCCAGTAAGGATTACTCCTCCTGAAAACGTTACTTTTAAAGTTGAAAAAAGCGACATAACTGTTTCAGGCCCAGATAAAGACTTGGTGGGTAACATCTCGGCTAGAATTAGAGCAGTGCGACCACCAGATCCTTATAAGGGTAAGGGTATAAAGTACAAAAATGAAGTAATAAGAAGGAAAGCTGGTAAGGCAGCCAAAGCAGCAGGTGCAGGAGCATAAAGCCAATTATAATAATATTAATATGACTGAGAAATTAAATGGGCGAAGAAGAAGAAAGGCACGTGTAAGAGCTAAGGTGCGTGGTGTGGCTGACAGACCGAGACTATCATTTTACAAATCGAATAGGCATATGTTTGCCCAGGTTATTGATGACGACAAAAGTTTAACAATAGTTTCTGTAAACGACAAGGATGTAGCCAAAACCGTTTCAAAGGATAACAAGGAAAGATATTTTAAGGTTGGCGAACTTTTGGCACAAAAGGCTATAAAAAAAGGAGTAAAAAAGGTCGTTTTGGATCGTGGGGCGATGAAATATCATGGACTTCTGGCAAAGTTTTCAGAAGGTGCCAGAAAAGGCGGTTTAGATTTTTAATAATATGCATCCAAGAAATCAATATAATTTCGACAAAGAATTTGATGAGTCAGTTGTTGAAATTAAAAGAATATCTAAGAAGAATAAGGGTGGCAACACAATCAGATTTTCTGCACTCGTTGTTGTGGGCGATAAAAAGGGTAGAGTCGGTGTGGGTATCTCAAAAGCGCCTGCCGTTGCCTCGGCAATTAAAAAATCGATACGTGCAGCAAAAGCGAAATTGCTTGTTGTTCCTATGCGTTCAACAACTATTCCTTTTTCGATTAACATCAAGTTTGGAGCAGCGAGGATATTATTAAAACCTGCACCTCCAGGATCTGGCATAATCGCAGGTGGTGCCATTAGAGTTGTTCTTGAAGCAGCTGGTATAAGAGATGCTGTTGGTAAGATTTTGGGTACCAGAAATAAAACGGCAAATGTTTATACAACTGTTAAGGCTCTTGAAAAATTGGCCGATATTTACAATAAAAAATCTCAGAAAAAATGAAACTAAAAAGAATAGTAACAAAATCAGCTAAACGTTTGGGTAGGGGCTATGGCAGTGGCAAAGGTGGTCATACAAGCAGTAGAGGTCAAAAAGGTCAAAAATCCAGGGGAAGCATAGGTATACTTTTTGAGGGTATGAAAATGAAAAAGTCGCTTATTAAGCGCCTTCCATTTAGGCGAGGTAAAGGTAAATTTAAAGGTAGCTCGGGGCCACTGGTGGTAAATTTGAGTGTGCTTAATGTGTTGCCTGCTGGATCCAAGGTTGATATGGCCACTCTTGTAAAAGCGGGTATTGTAAAAGAAAGTGATGCCAATCAATTCGGCTTGAAAATTTTGGGTGACGGTAAAATTGAAAAGAAACTGACAATCTTGCTTCCTATTTCCAAGTCTGCCGCGGCAAAAGTAATTAAAGCCGGTGGACAGGTTAGTTCGAGTTAACAAAAATGCTCAACCGCATCCTAAGTTTTTTTGGCAAAGCAGTTAAATCGCCAGATGTAAGAAAGAAATTAGTAATAACTGCAATTGTCCTTTTTGTTTTCAGGCTGGCTGCACATATTCCCGCAGCTGGTATAGACAGAGGCAACCTGGCATCACTTTTTTTAAGTAGTCCATTATTATCACTTCTGGATGTGTTTTCGGGTGGAACTCTTGCTAACTTTTCGATTATGGCCCTTGGTCTTGCCCCATATATAAACGCTTCAATAATTTTGCAGCTTTTGACATACGTTATACCCTCATTAGAGGAGCTTTCAAAAGAAGGTGAATATGGTCAGGAAAAAATCAATCAGTACACCAGGTTAATAACTATTCCTTTAGCTATTCTTCAGGGTTTTGGTATGTACACCCTACTTAGAAGCCAGGGTGTGATTGGAAACCTAAATGCTATAGAGCTTATGGCTTTGGTTGCAACCATGACAGCAGGAACTCTACTGTCTGTTTGGTTTGGCCAGTTAATTACCGAATATGGTGTCGGTAACGGTGTTTCTTTTCTAATATTTGCAGGCATAGTTGCTAGGTTACCCGTGGTTTTGGGTCAGTCTATTGCCGTTTTGACCTCAGCGGATGTTATAAAAGTTCTTGCCTTTTTGGTGTTGTCCGTATTTATTGTTGGACTTATTGTTTTTATGAATGAAGCCATTAGACGCATTCCTATAAGCTACGCACGGCGGGTCGGTAGGGCCGGTCCAACAGCAAGTTATATTCCACTGCGCTTAAATCAGGCCGGTGTTATACCGATAGTCTTTGCTGTCTCGCTTGTACTTTTGCCATCACTTATCGGTCAGTTTCTTGCAGGGTCTGGTAATCCTAAACTTGTTGGTTACGCAACAACATTAACGCAATTATTTGACCCCACGTCGCTATTTTACAACTTAACATACTTTTTGCTTGTTGTGGGTTTTACCTACTTTTATACTTCAGTGGTTTTCAATCCTCAAAGAACATCTGAAAACTTGCAAAAGTCTGGCGGTTTTATACCTGGAATAAGACCTGGACAGCAAACAACAATTTATTTAAATAAAGTACTTAACAGAATTACTTTAGTGGGAGCAATTTTTCTCGGACTTATAGCCATACTGCCATCCTTTTTCCAAAGCGCAATTGGGGTAGCCAACTTGGCAATAGGTGGAACAGGGGTTTTAATAGTTGTTTCTGTCGTTTTGGAACTTGTGCGTGAGTTAGAGTCCCAACTGGTCATGAAGCGCTATGAAACTTTTTTGAGAGGCTAGACGTCTATGAATATAATACTTCTTGGTGCACCGGCTTCTGGAAAGGGCACACAAGCAACATTTTTAGCTAAAAAATTTGATTTATATCTTCTTCAAACAGGCGAGTTATCGCGCAAATTGGCCCAGACTGATCCAGATATAAAAAAAATGTATGATGCTGGTAAGCTTATTCCTCACGAACTTGTCACTATGCATGTCATTAACTTTTTGAGTACTGAAAAACCGGATCTCAAAAACATTTTATTTGAAGGTTTCCCTAGATTTATTCCGCAATATAAAGCACTTGAGACTTTTTTGAAAGAAAAAGGGGACGACATTGATTTAATAGTTTCAATAGATATTTCAATAGCCGAGTCTGTGAAAAGAATTTCTTCAAGGAGAATTTGTAGTGTCTGTGGAAAAATTTACAATCTAGTGACGATGCCTCCCACATCTGGCAAGTGTGATTGTGGAGGCGAACTTATTCAAAGGAGCGATGACAACCCACAATCAGTAAAAGTGAGATTTAAATATTATGAAGATAATACTAAGGAGCTTATTGACTATTTGAATCGGAAAGGGCTTTTGGTGAGTGTAAATGGTGAACGCTCAGTTGAGGAGATTCAAGAAGACCTGGTCCGTTTGGTCTCGGAGGTTAAAAATGAGAAAGATAGAAGTTAAGAGTCCCCCACAGGTTAAGTTAATGATTGAGGGGGGTAAACGTCTAGCTCGTGTAAAGCATCAATTGCAAGAGGCTGTTGCTGTGGGCACTTCAGCCTTTGAGATTAACGAGCTTGCGGTCAAACTTATTAAAAAGGAAGGAGCTCAGGCTTCATTTAAAATGGTGCCTGGCTATAGCTGGGCGACCTGCGTTAATGTAAACGACGGTGTTGTTCACGGAATTCCTAAAAAGGAAGTTATTTTTGCCAATGGAGATGTTGTGAGTGTGGACGTCGGTTTATTTTACAAAGGCTATCACCTTGATACTTCATTTACCGTTGATCTAGCTGCGACCGCAAGTATAAAGAGGTTTTTGCGGGCGGGTAAAGAGGCACTTACTAGTGGTATTAAGGCAGCGATTTCAGGTATGAAAGTATTTGACATATCAAGTGCCATAGAAAGAGTGCTAAATAGTTATGGCTATGTGCCGGTAAATGGTCTGGTTGGTCATGGCATTGGTAAGAATTTGCACGAGTTTCCCCAGATTCCTTGCACAGTAAAAGGGAGTTCGCGCGAAAATTCAGAAGAATTGATGGTGGGCAATACCCTGGCCATAGAAGTCATGTATTCTATGGGTAATGGTGAAATTATTCTGGACAAAGATGGTTGGACAATCAAAGCTAAAGATGGTAAAATTACAGGACTTTTTGAGGATACGATTTTAGTTTCAGAGGCTGGTTCTGTAGTTTTAACAGATTTCTAGGTGTAAAAAGCTAATCTTAAAAGTTAGCTTGTTTTTTTGAAGAATGACTAGCGATATTAAAGAAGTTGACGGTGTAGTCTTGGAGGCTTTGCCAAATACCATGTTTATGGTAGAGACGTCCGAGGGCAAGATTTTAACTACCCTAAAGGGGGTTTTAAGGAGGCGCTATGTGCGGATTTTTCCTGGAGACAAAGTAAGGGTTGAAATGACAAAATACGATACCGAGCGGGGCAGAATTGTTTTTAAGTATAAAAAGTAGTTGCAATGTTTTTAATATGAAGGTTATATCTTCGGTCAAAAAAAGGTGCAAAGAGTGTAAAATTGTTCGTCGCAAGGGCGTACTTTTTGTGATTTGTAAAAATCCAAGACACAAACAAAGACAAGGTTAATTTTTATGGCACGCATAGCTGGTGTAGATTTACAAGACGGTTGGCGACTTGACTATGCTCTTACAAGAATAAGGGGCATAGGTTGGTCGTTGTCCCGTGGTGTTTTAAAAAGTCTCAATCTTGACCCTGCCAAAAGAATAGCAAAGCTGATTCCTGAAGAAATTTCTAGGTTGTCATCTAAGTTAGAAGAATATGCCACGGAAGGGGAATTGTTTAAGAAAGTCAGACTTAATGTTCAACGCCTAAAAAGCGCGGGTGCATATCGAGGAATTAGACACGCACGCAACTTGCCAGTACGTGGCCAAAGAACACGCAGGAATGCTAGAACCAAAAGAGGTAAAAGAAAGACAGTTGGTGCATTTAAAAAAGAAGCGTTAAGTAAGGCAGCTCAGACACAAACTAAAGAATAATTTAAAATATGGCACAAAATAAAGAAACTAAAGGAGTAGTAACAAAAAAAACTACACCCAAGCGTACAAACGAGTCGGGTAAGGTGTACATTTCAGCTTCGTTCAATAACACACTTGTTACAGTTACTGATAAAACTGGAAATACACTAGTGTGGGGTTCATCGGGCAACGCCGGTTTTAAAGGTACTAGAAAATCGACGCCATTTGCTGCCACTACGGCAGTTGAACGGGTATTAAAGGTTGCAAGAGAAGAAAATGGCCTGAAAGAAGTTGAGATTTATGTTAAAGGACCAGGTCCTGGTAGGGATGCTGCCCTGCGCGCGATTCGTGCTTCTGGTATAAAAATTAACATGATTGCCGATACAACACCGATACCTCATAATGGCCCAAGGCCTAAGAAGAAAAGACGAGCATAAACTATGGCTAAATATACCGGACCTAAAAATAGACTTTCCAGAAGAGAGGGCTTTGACCTTTTTGGTAAAGGTGTAAAGATGACTCGTCTTAATGTCCCTCCTGGACAGCACGGTCCAAAAGGCCTGCGAGGTAGTTCTTCAGAATATGCCAAACAGCTCAGGGAAAAACAAAAAGTAAGACGTTTATATGGTGTATTAGAGCGTCAGTTTAGGAAATATGTAGAACTCGCTTTAAAAACTAAAGGTAACACAGGAGAAACACTCTTGGCGTATTTGGAAAGGCGACTTGATAATGTTGTTTACCGACTTGGGTTTGCGCCCACACGGTTTTCTGCAAGGCAGTTGGTGTCGCATGGGCACGTCACTGTTAATGGTAAAAAGGTGAATATACCTTCTTATCAGCTTAAAGTCGGTGAAACAGTTAGCCTTAGTAAAAAAGGGGCTGAAATTCCCGAAATTAAGGCGGTTGTTGCGAAAGCTGATACAACCATCCCAGCTTGGCTTTCAAAAAAAGCAATAATTGGTATAATGAAAAGTTTTCCAAAAAAAGATGATGTACCAGAACCTATTTCCGAACAAGATGTAGTAGAATACTACTCACGTTAGGAACAAAGGTTGGGTGTTTTAACCTTAAGTAACTTAGCCCCCGCTACTTTAGGTAACAAAAACACTTTTGCTTATGTTAGATCGGGGGTAAAAGAAGGTGGTGATTAAGAGTGATTAACGAACCAATATTTGAAATTAAAGAGGAGGAAAAAAAGAACGACTATTCTCGTTTTACAATTTCACCTCTTGAGCAGGGTTACGGGAACACCTTGGGAAATTCCTTGAGGAGAGTTCTTTTGACTAGTCTGCCTGGTGCTGCAATTACGAGTGTTAGAATTTCTGGTGTTAAACACCAATTCTCTTCGCTTAAAGGTATGCAGGCAGATATTGTTGAATTTGTCTTAAATTTGAAAAAAGTTAAAGTTGCTTACAGTGGTAAAGGACCGGCAAAAGCAGAAATTGCTGTATCTGGACCTAAAGAAGTCAAAGCTGGTGACATTAAAGTGGGTAACACAGTAAAAATTGTCAATCCAGAATTAACAATTGCCTACCTTAATAAAGGCGCAAAATTAGATGCCAAACTCGAAATAGAAGCTGGTAATGGTTATTCTCCGGCAGAAGATCGTGTGACTGGTGAAATTGGCTTAATTCCACTCGACGCATCATTCTCGCCAATCACAAGAGTGAATTATAAAGTTGAGGAAACTCGTGTGGGGCGGCTTACTAACTATGATAAGTTGGTTTTTGAGATTTGGACGGATGGAACAATAGATCCGAAAGGAGCCTTAACATCTGCGGCAAAAATTCTTACAAGTTATTTCAACCAAGTAATTTCTCCCAAGAAAGTTGAGAAAAAAGAGGTGGTAATGCCCGACTCTCTTGGAAATACAGGTAAACTCTCAGTTGAAGAAATTGGCTTGCCCACCAGAGTTGCCAACGCACTTGTTAGATCTGGGTTTGAAACAGTTGAGGATTTGGTTAATGCCAAAAGAGACAATTTAGTAAAAGTAAGAAATCTGGGTGAGAAGTCTGTAAAGATAATAGAAGCTGCTCTTGGTGAAAAGAACCTGGCATTTAATAGCTAGTAAAATCAATGAAAAAGAAAGTTTTCGGTCGAAAACTCTCAAGAGAAAGAGACTCAAGACGGGCGCTGTTTCGTTCGCTTGCTCTCTCTCTTTTGGAGCATGGCAAAATAACAACAACTAGGGCCAAAGCCCTGGCTGTCGTACCTTTTGTAGAGAAAATTGTTAAAAAGGTTATTGCAAACGACACAATCGCCAATAGAAGGTTGGTAACCCGATTGCTTATGGGTAAAAACCAAGTGGTCAATGTGCTATTTGAAAGTGTAAATCGCAATTTTTCTGTAAAGGGTAGATTTACGTCAATAGTTCCTTTACCCAATCGCAAAGGAGATGCGGCCAGAATGGTTACCCTTAAACTTTTGGAGGGTTTGTTTGCCAAGGTTCCGGAGGGTAAAGAAAAAGGTAAAGGAAAAACTAGCAAAAAAGTGATTGCCGAGGCGGCAAGTAAAAAGGTTTTAAAAACTAATAAAAAATGAAAACATATCATACTAAGAGTGGCGACATTAAAAGGTCTTGGCATTTGATAGATGCTAAAGATCAGGTGTTGGGCAGAATGGCAACGGTCATTTCAACTGTACTTATGGGCAAAAACAAGGTAAGTTATTCCCCACATATGGACGCTGGTGATTATGTAGTGGTTATTAATGCCAAAGATGTTAAGTTAACAGGTATGAAACCTTTTCAAAAGACTTATGCAAGGCACTCTGGCTATCCAGGTGGGCTTAGAGTTACTAAATTTGCAGCCCAGATGGAAAAAGACCCCAGAAAGGTTATTGAGTCGGCTGTTTTGGGTATGCTGCCAGACAACAGGTTACAGGCCAAAAGGATACGTCGTTTGAAAGTTTTTCCAGGTAGCGAACACACTTACATAGATAAATTTTCACAAGCAAAATAAAAATGACAAAATACATTTCATCTGTTGGTCGTAGAAAAGAAGCCTCTGTTCGCGTCAGGCTTATTAAAGCTTCTGGTGACCATTTAGTAAATGGTAAGGTTTTTAGTAACTACTTTCCTGGAAAGTTGGCCAAACTTCATTTGGAGAAGCCATTTAAGTTAACAAACACTTTGGGTAAATATTATTTTACTGCCATAACTTCCGGTGGCGGAAAAATTGCACAGCTTCAAGCACTTGTTTCTGGAATTGCAAAAGCGCTAGTTAAGGTTGAAAAAGCCAATTATCGCCCAAGCCTTAAAAAAGCTGGTCTTTTGACACGCGATGCCAGAATCCGTGAAAGGCGTAAAGTAAATACTGGCGGCAAAGCAAGGCGTGCAAAGCAGTCACCCAAGAGGTAAATATTTAAGCTATCCCCTTGTATAGTTTTTAAGTGCTGCGACCTCGTTTGCTTCAAATATTTTTCTGAGCAACTTCTTTGCACGGTAGACTTTACCTTCAACAACCCTTTCGGGTACGTGCAATTTCTTGGCAATTTCTTTAACAGTTAAATCACCCCAATAACGCAGGTAGAGTAAGTTCCTTTTTTCTTGGGGAAGAGCGTTAAGACATTTGCGTATAGCTAGTCGAAGCTCTTGAAGTGAGAACTCTTCATCGGGTGTTAGGCCACCACTATCAATATTGGCTATATCTTCAAGTAAAGGTGCTACAAACCTTGAGCGTTCATTAACTTGACCACGATAATAGTCTGCTATCTTGTTAAGAGCAATTCTACAAATCCACGTAAAGTAGCTGCTTTTGTGTTTAAATGTTTTAAAACCCTTCCAGGCTGCAGAGATGGTATTGGAAAAGACCTCTTCTATAGCCGCCTCATTACGCCCAACTCTTTTTGATATAAATTTATAAACAGGTTGCGCCGTTTTATTATAAATAATTTCAAAACGTGGGTTTTTGGACATTTTGGTGTCTAACAGTATATCACCTAGAAGTTTGGTGGCATTTGTTAATATGCTCTTTGGTGTTTGATATGATAATTTGCAGCCCAGAACAATTTAATATTTTACCTAAAGATTTAGATATTCTTGATAACAACTCAACGATCGGTCCGGGGAATCAAATCGCTGACCTTATTGAGCAAATGACAAATGTTCCAGGTCCCGATGACGATGATGGTCTCGGAAGAAACCTGTACTAGAAAAGCTAATATAATCTTTATGAAAGTTAATAAGACAAAGGCACTTCAACGAAAAAAAGATCACCTTAAATATGCCCTTACAGGCGAAACGCAAATAGGCAATCCAGGATTCGACAGCTACCGCTTTATTCATAATGCACTTCCCGAGGCGAACTTTGAGGATATTGACACAACCACGCAGTTTCTAGGCAAGCGTGTCAATTACCCGTTTTTTGTTTCCTGTATGACAGGAGGTGTGTTACAAGGAAAAACTATTAATAGAAATCTTGCAAAAGCTTGTCAGAAGTTTGGCGTTGCTATGGGTGTGGGTAGTCAAAGGATAGCAATAGAGCACAGTGATCTTGAAAATCTTTTTACTGCCCGCGACGTTGCTCCAGATATACCCCTTCTGGCGAATATTGGACTTATTCAGTTAAATTATGGATTCGGATTTAAGGAGTATCAAAAATGTGTGGACATGATTGATGCTGACGCGCTTGTTGTACATATCAATCCTATTCAGGAGGTTATTCAGCCGGGTGGTGATAGAAATTGGCACGGTCTAATTAATAAGCTAGCAAAAATTGTCTATAAAATTTCAGTACCCATCATAGTTAAAGAAGTCGGTTTCGGTTTATCAAAGGACGTGGTTAAAAGACTTTATGGTATTGGCATAAAGATGTTTGATACCGCGGGTTGGGGTGGTACAAACTGGGCAATGGTAGAAGGTTTGCGAGGCAAGGCAGACCGCAAGCTTGGTACACTTTTTAGTTCTTGGGGTATCCCCACGACCGAATCTATTAAAATGTGTAGTGAGTTTCGCGCATCCCTACCAGTAAAAGATAAATTACGAGTTGTTGTTCTTGGAAGTGGTGGAATAAGGAGTGGTATAGACATAGCAAAAGCCTTGGTTCTTGGGGCAGACCTTGCGGGAGTTGCCGCACCTTTTGCTCAGGCAGCACTTTCATCTTCAGAAGAAGCATTAGAGTTAATGAATAGATATGCTTTGGAACTAAAAACAGCTATGTTTGGGGTGGGTGCAAAAAACATTACTGCACTTAAAAAAACACATATAATAAGTAGACATGGGTAAAAAAGTAGCTTTTTTTGATATCGACGGCGTGATATACGATGGCCACACAATATTTGATATTATTTTGGATCAGCAAGAGTCTGGGTTCATAACTCAAGATCTGTATAAATCGATAATGAAAGACCTCGCTTCTTATAAATCTGGAAAGAAAAGCTACACACAAGCGGCCAATAGCATGCTTAAAAAGTCTGCCCAAGTCTTCAAAGGTAAAAAATACTCTCAGATACTAACTTACAACTATAATTTTCTCAGACAACAAAAACATAAGTTTTTTGACTATTTTCCTAAAACGTTGAATGTCCTAAAAAGGACGTATGATGTCTACCTAGTATCAACTAATTTTCAGTTTACAGTTGAAGCGGTTGCTAAAATCTTTAACGTTGATTATTTTTTATCATCAATAGTTGAAGTATCCAATGGGTTGGTAACTGGCAAAGTAGCACTTTCGCTAGCGGGTAATAAAGGCATAGTGAGAAAAACCGTTGATAATTATGGTAGGACTGGATCAATTGCCGTTGGCGACTCGGAGAATGATGCTCCGATGTTGGAAAGTGTTGAAAACGCATTGGTTTTTGAGCCTAATGAAAAAATGGGGCAAACAGCTGTTACTAAAGGTTGGACAATTGTGGATAGGAATAATGCACACACTCACATATTAGATTTGATATAATTCCACAACATGGCATCAAAACATAAGTTAATTTTGCCCCGAGGTACTCAGGTGCCTAACCATATTGCGATTATTCCAGATGGCAATAGAAGATGGGCCAGGGCAAGAGGTCTTTACACACTTGAAGGCCACAAGGCTGGCTTTGATAATGCAGTTAATCTTATGAAAGCTGCTAGGCAGCTGGGAGTGCACACAGTAACTCTTTGGGGCTTTTCGACAGAAAATTGGGATAGGACGGAAGAGGAGATTGGTTATCTTATGAAGTTGTACCATAAACTTTTGGATGATTACATAAAAGAGGCCCACAAAGACAAAGTAAGGATTCATCATCTGGGCAGGAAGGATAGGTTGCCAACCTCTTTAATCAAAAAAATAGCAGATTCCGAGAGTCAAACTGCACATTATACAAAATATATTGCCAATATTGGTTTAGATTACGGTGGGCAAGATGAAATATTAAGGATTGTTAAGTTATTGATTGACGAGGGCGTACCTCCCGAAAAGATAAATGCAAAATTGTTTGATAAATATTCTGACCTGCAGGGTCAGCCATATCCCAATGTTGACCTTATGATTAGGACGTCAGGTGAGCAACGGACTAGTGGGTTTTTGCTCTGGCACTCTGCTTACACCGAATATTATTGGGAAAACGATCACTTTCCCGATTTCGGTCCTGAAAAGTTACGAGCAGCTATACTTGACTTTAGTAGGAGACGCAGACGATTCGGCGGTAATGACGCCATGGAACACTTTAAGTTTAGCCCCAGTCTTGCTGCTAAATTAGAAATAAATTGGTGGCGACTAAGAAACATTCCTCAAGGCACCGCATTTACTGATTATGCGATGCAACACTTGAAAGAGCAGTTTGGTTTATCAAAAGAATTAGCACATGACGCTGCCACTTTTATGACCGAAGCTTTAGTGCATGGCAGTGAGAACAAGTGGAAGAAAGCATTAGTCTCGCTTAAGAATTTTTACAGACTTATAAAGGAAGAGTTGAAGCTTGCTTTTGAACCTTCACTGGCCGCGTCTCTAGAGGTTAAATTGTGGAAAGACTTAAGTGGCAAAACAAATATACGTGAGGCAGTTGACGTTGAAGAAACTGCTAAGGAACTTTATGCTGAGGTTTATAGAATTTCCCTTTTTCAGGCCGCCAAAGCGGCACACCTTAGAATTCTTGCTGCTATAGAGCGTAACTTAGCTGAACGTGGTATGGGCGAGGTACATTGGGCCAGAGCAGAAGATTATCTTCAAAAGTTTTACAGTGCCCTTAAGGAGCGAATTGCCTAATTTTTAGATGTTGTCTGGGTGTTAAGTAAGCTTATATTTCTTCCAAAATAACACATGCTCCTTCACAGTATTTGCTGGCGGTTTTTTGAAGTATTGCATGTCGTTTGCTTGAAAACTGCCTCGTAGTATTCCACTAATAGGTTCTGTAAGATATACATGACTTACGATATGGCCCCAATTGCCTGTTGGTAAAAACTCCATAACTCCAAGCATTTTTACAACTTTGAGTTTAAGACCTGTTTCCTCAAATGCCACTCTTTTTATGGTTTCATTAATTTTTTCACCCAACAGAATT
>FKKE01000633.1_pt1 | contig 25930 bp, 36 predicted proteins | sample 1106331 | NCBI WGS metagenome assembly FKKE01 (sample SAMEA3931202, study PRJEB13176) | freshwater metagenome | biome: Drinking water system; feature: drinking water; material: freshwater | place: China | collected 2013-02-06
AATAACGTTGGGACACTTTTGACCGAACATGTGTATTTCAAGAACGCTGATATAATGAATCGGTTCGACATGCGAGCCAGACTCCATCTGGCATGGGCCTTCTGGCGGTGGAGGAGAAGGTCATTCACCCACAGAGAGGGGCTCTCGCGATGAACGCTCCAACAGTCCGTCATGATGAGCTCGATGCGCTGGCTCCCATGTCGCCCTTGCCGCAGGAGCGGTCCCTCACAACTCTGGGGTGGTTGTCATCGTGCGTGGACCACCAGCACGACGAATGCGTGACAGCCGGAGGTCGTGCACAGGGGATGGAAGCTCCTCTCAGCGCTCTGGTCGCTGTTTAACAGCATACCACGGAGGGAGCCGATTGACGCGGGTGAACCGGAAATCACCAGGCCCCACAACCCATCCAGGTCACGTGACGCTCGGAGCCGAGGGCCGGCCTGCTGCTCGTTGCCAGCACAACGAAACAATCGACTCTCCCCATACGTGCATGATTGTATCAGACGTTAGGCAAGTTCATGCGGCTATGGTACAAGAGAGCAGGGGGGGATGGTTTCTCGTTGGATTCCGCGCTGGTCGTACGTGACATCGTATGGTCAATCGACCTGGTTATTCTGTCATGCCTCGCGTGCGTGGACTGCTGTTGATGCGAGGGGTGCCGTGAGCGTGAAGAGCTGGGAGGACACATGATCGCATGGTGGCTACTCGGTGGGCTGGCGGCTGTGGCGATCGGGATTGTGTTGTACAAGGAATGGACGGTGCGCCATCGTCCACAGTCCGGTGCTCATTGTGTGATGACCAAAACCACGGATGGTGAACTGCTTCAATTTCTGGTCAGGCCGACACGCAGGACGGGAAAGGACCTGTGGTAGGCGCAGGGAGCCACGTGACCGTTGAGGCGCCGAACGGTTCTGGCCGCGAAGTTGGGAAGATCGCCGAGTTCCTCTCCATTCTGCGAGCCGGGGATCGGTTGCAACCGGACGCACCTTGGCTCGTTTCTGCCTGATCTGGTACTGGCCTTCCACTGCTTGGCATGGCGACCTCTCTCGCAGGCTGCGGAAAACGCTGTGTGAATGCACCTGACGAGCTCCAGGTTGAGCACGCACGAGAGCATCACCAACCCGGGGGTCGCGCAGGCTCGACGCGCGGCGACCAGCGACCGCTCGACACTCACCATCAACGACTCACGCGACGATACGACTACACGCCCACAGCATCATCCCCCACTCACCGGCATCAAACACCGTCAAGACAGAGAAGTCGATTGCAGCAGCGAGCCGGTGTAGGCTGATGCGATGGCGTACGCACCGACCACCCCAACCAAGTGTCTGCTGCTGCGCGCCGTGCTCAACGACGTCCGTCCGATCGTCGCGCGGGTGATTGCAGCCCCCGATCATCTGGATATCCACGAGCTGCGCGAGGTCTTGCTGAGGCTGCTCGGCTGGACGCCTGACCTTGGGTTCCTCGTACGGATCCGCGCACAGGAGGGCACCAGTGTTCGTGGCAAGACTCGTGGCATCCGCCTGTGCGACTGTTCACTGCGGTGCCAGGAGAAATTCCGCTACATCGGCGCACAAGCGCACGACCTTCCGTCAGCGAAACGATTGACCGTCGTGCAAACCTATGCGACGAAACCGTGGCGACGGGTGTGGAAACTCGAACGCGGCTCTGATCTTCGAACCGTCCAGGAGTTGTGAGGGCAACGCGCGGTCACCACGACAACGATCGACACGCATGCCCTTCATCGAGGGCCAGCCGGTGTCCGCAGTCCGCTGGATTGCGGATGAATGTAATTGTGGAAAGGATGGTATGCCGATCCGTATCAGAACCCATGATACATGGTCCTACGGTCGAACTCATGGAAACCGCACCACAAATGGCGTATGGTGTGCGAACGGTCGTCGCGTAGTATGTGGGGTGAAATTGCCAGATGCCGCTCTTATGCGGATCGGCCTAAACATCGTTAGCCGGCTCATTTCACCACGGAGCAACTCAACGGGAGACAAAGTACATGCAAAGGAACAGCAACGTTGTTCGCCGATTCATCGAAGAAGTTCTGAACCAAGGGAAAGTCGATGCTGCGGGACAGTTCTTCTGGGAAGATATGGTCGAGCAAGTTCCGTTTCCTGGCCAAGGGCCGGGCCTTGAAGGGTTGAAGGACGTGCTGCGTGGGCTGAGAGCCGCGTTTCCCGATATGCATTGGACGGTCCAGGAGCAGATTGCCGAAGGCGACAAGGTGCTGTCACGCTTCGAATGGACAGGGACACATCGTGGGGCGTTTCTCGGCGTGCCGCCCACGGATCGATCTGTCACAGTTTGGGGCATGGTGATCGATCACTTCCAAGGCGAAAAAATCAAGGACACGCGCCTCATCATGGACACACTCGGACTGTTGAGGCAGTTGGGCGTGGTTCCGCCGCCAACGGTATGACCCCAACGCCGTCTACCCAGCGCTTCCAGCGGACGGTCCTCGCGCTGTGCGCTCGGCCCGCCGTAGAAGCGCGGCGTTCGGCTGGCGACCATCTGTATGGCGTCCAAGAAAGGGGCTATCACAACGCGCACCGTGGTGCCTGAAGGCCTGAGAGTGCGAGGGAACCTTTAACCACAGGAGGGAACACGATGTCAGAACAAGAACTCATCGATGCAGCAAAGGCTCCGATCGTGGCTTATAACGAAAAAGATTGGAATGCCGTCAGGATGGCTGTCGCTCCGGGATTTGGATACGACGAGGTCGGGACGCAACGGAAGATGGACGGTGTCGACGCGGTCATTGAGGGATGGCGAGGCTGGGCAACGGCGATGCCCGACTCCAGAGCCACCTTCGAGAACGCCTTGGTTCAGGGCGACAGCGTGATCCTCGAAGTCACCTGGCGTGGAACGCACACCGGCTCGTTGCAGTCTCCGAAGGGGGAAATCCGGGCAACGGGTAAGACCTTCGAGGTGCGTGCGTGCCAAGTGTTCACGATCGAAAGTGGCAAGGCGAAGTCGATGCGTCATTACTTCGACATGCTGACCTTGTTGCAGCAGCTAGGCGTGAGCTAGCTCCTGAAGTCCCGGCGTGGCGACGTGGTTGTGGCAGGGCGGGGCATTTCGATGAGACAGGACGAACACTGTGTAACAGCGCAGTCCGGCCCAGCCTCACAAGTTGCTGAACCTGACCGTCCTTCGTGTCGTGTGTCTTGCCTTCGTAAGCCGCACGCCACTCCAGGCTGCAGGTTAGCCAGCATCCGTTAGGCGTATGCGGCACCGCCTTCAACTGCCGCTTTAACAAAAGGACGTCATGACATGAAAATGCTTCTTACCGTCGAATTCCCGCTTGAGCCGTTCAACTCCCTCGTCAGAAATGGCACGGCGGGCGCGGTCATTGGACGTATTCTCGAATCAATCAAGCCGGAGACCGCCTATTTCACGGAGCAAGACGGGAAACGCGGCGGCATCTTCGTGATTGATGTACACACACCATCGGATGTGCCCTTCTTTGCAGAGCCCTTTTTTCTCAACTTTCAGGCTTCGTGTAAATTTCGCATTCTGATGAGCCCTGAGGATTTACAAAAAGCCGGGCTGGAGGAGCTTGGCAAGAAGTGGGCTTGATTCCGCCTATTTCTGAAGCTTACGGTCAACAGTTCAACAGAGGTTAGGAGAAAAACCATGCACAAGAACGCTGAGCTCGTCCGCCGCGCTTACGAGGCTTTCAACAAGGCCGATATGAAGACGCTCACCGAATCGTTCGACGAGAACGCCTCGTGGCACACGCCGGGCCACGGCTCCATCGCCGGCGACCGGGTAGGCCGCTCTGCGGTGTTTGCCCAATTCGGTCGCTATGGCGGGGAGACTGGTGGCACCTTCAAGGCTGAATTACGCCACGTGCTTGCGGATGATGACGGTCGCGTGGTCGGCATCCACCACAACAGTGGAGTGCGAAACGGCAAACCGCTGGATGTCGACTGCTGCATCGTCTTCGAGCTCAAGAACGGCCGGATTACCAGCGGTCGGGAGCACTTCTACAACCTGCATGCGTGGGAGCAGTTCTGGTCGTAACCAAGGCCGTCTCGGATGTGACGGAACCGAGCGGCTTGAGAGCAGCAGGACTACGGGGGATCGCGAAACAGCTCCCCCCATTCATTCAGAGATTCCAGATTCGCTGCGACGATCGGCGTATTGCGGCGCGCAACCTCCAACATCGTGTCCGTCATATCGATGCCGACCACATGTCCGGATGGTCCGACGAGTCGTGCGGCTTCGAAGCAGTCGATTCCTCCACCGGTACCAATATCGAGGACCATCGCGCCGGAACGGATGGTCGTTAAACCGGCTGGTGGGCCGCATCCATAGGAAATAGTGAGCCCCTCGTCCGGAATAAACGACGTCAGCTCTGCGAGGTCGTAACTCGTCGGACAACACATCTGTTCCGCTGTCGTGGCTGCCCGCGTGTACTGGTCACTGACCTTCTCCGTGAGTTCTTCAATCGGCATCGTCTCCTCTTGTGACACGACGGTGTAGGAAAGATCCGTGTCGAGCGATCGTACCTCTATCGAGATCGGTGCAGAGATCCATAGACAGGGAAAGGCTGATCATGTCTGTGAGCGGGCGTACAGTCACACCACGATCAGTGTCTGGACTGTGGAGGCGGTCGAGGACAGTCACAGGCTCAACCGATTCTTAGGACTGGAAGAGAAGGAACAGACACACAGCCTTCTTGACTCAGTACTATGGTACAGGGTGTATCAGTCATCACTGAGGTGGACATGCCGACCGAACTCACAATTGGACAGCTCGCAAAGGATGCTGGGGTCCATATCGAAACCATACGCTACTACGAGCGACGCAATTTGCTCCACCCGACCTCACGGCAGTCATCCGGCTATAGACTCTACAACCGTGAGGCACGGCGACGGCTCCGGTTCATCAAGAACGCCCAGGCGTTAGGCTTCACACTTCAGGAGATCACGGAACTTCTCGATCTTCGTGTCAATTCGAAGGCCAGCTGTGGGGATGTCCAACGCACGGCAGCGGCAAAGGTGAAACACGTGGAAGCCAAAGTGCGGGACCTGCAATCGCTTGCAACGGGGCTGCGGAGCTTAATCCGCGCCTGCCGGGCGAGGCGACCAACAGCGCATTGTCCGATTCTGGCGAGTCTGGAAGATGAGCAAGACGTGTCCAGAAGAAGGAGGCAAACGGAATGCGTGAGGGCCGACGATTGACGACAAGCGGAACGACAACCATGGCTGGTGGGATCGTGGCCGCATTGTTGGCCTCGATCTGCTGCATCGGGCCGGTGGTGTTCGCAGCCCTCGGCGTGGGGGCCACAGGTTTCCTGGTCGGCACGGCCGGATTCTTGAAGGCGCTCTTGCCGTATCGCCCGATCTTCATCGGTCTGACGGTGATCTTATTGGCCATCAGCTTTTATCTGGCCTACCGGAGACCGAGCCACGCCGTGTGTGTGCCGGGGGACGTGTGTGCTCCGGGAGTCGTGAGCCGGGAAAATCGGGCACTGCTTTGGGTGCTGGCAGTCCTCGCACTTGTGCTGATCTTGGCCCCGTACTGGTTGGGGCTGTGAGAATGCGGAAACCGGAGAGGAGGTGCATCCATATGTGGCGACAGTTTGGGTTGGTTGTGCTGATAAGCACCATGACCATGGGCGTGGCTGTTCATTCCGGCCTTGCGGCCGAGAGCCAAGGGCCTCAGACGGTCACCTTGCAGATTGATGGTCTGACCTGCGGGGCTTGCGTCAAGGACGTGAAAGCCGCCCTCGCCAAGGTGTCCGGCGTCAGCGCGGTAGAGGTCACCGTGGCAAAGAAGTGGATCGTTTTCCCCGATTATTCGGACGCGCGCGCCTCGGTGACGTTCGATGCGAACAAAGTGGGTACGGAGGCGTTGGTCAAGGCGATTGAAGGGGCAGCCAGTCCGTTGTCGGAATACAAGGCGCGGCTGCTGCAGAAGTAGCCGGTAGCTGGTGGTGAACAGCCAAGAGCTCACCTCCATCATCCCCTTCGAATGGTCGGGACTCGTGGAGGGAGCCGATATTCGCTACGTGCCGGACGTATAAAGATATAGAAGGAGGAACTGGTCGTGGATCATCGGACAACCGTTGATGCTGAGCTGTTTACTGAGCTGAGAAAGTTGAGTCCGAAAGTTACCGGCGGCCTATTGCGCATGCGGCAGGAGGCCTATCGCGACGGGGTGATTCCGGCCAAACACAAGCTCCTGACCGCCATGGCGATCTCGATCGCGATCCGATGTGAGCCCTGTATTCGGGCTTACGTTCAAATGGCGGTCAAAAATGGAATTACGCGGGACGAATTGATTGAATTCCTTGAAGTCGCCATGACGATGCAAGGTTGTCCCGGTGAGGAATGGGCTCTCAAGGCCTATGCGGCGTATAAAGATTGCCTTGACGGTAGCTCAGGCTTAGAGATGGCCGTTTGCTGTAAGAATGACGATAGCAGTCAGACTGATAAACAGGGTGCCTGATGAATGGGCATGCCGCTGGAGCAAGTTTCTCCGCGTCCCGCCGGAAGGGTGGTAGATTTGTTCTTGTCCACCGATGGAGAGTTGCAGTATTGGAAATGCCGTTGACGATTAAGTTGACGGAAGGATAGACTTACCCCATGCGATTAAGTTCGAATCACTCCCGGTCTTTTCTCGCCGTGACCATCATGGTGTTCCTGTTGACGTTCAGTTTCAACGCCTACGCCTGTCTCTTGCCGCTGTCAGGGACCACCGATGCCTCGATGGCGAACGGCTGCTCAGCTCCTGATGAGCAATCGCCTCGACAATTATGTGATGCCTTCAAAACTCTGGGGGTAGAGTCCTCTCCACAGTTGTCTCTGTTGCACATGGACCATCATTGGTCGGCAGACCATGCTCTGGCCACACTTCCGGCCGTGAGCCACCAGTTCGAACGTATCTCCAGCCCATATCAGTCTTTCGAATCGAGTTCTCCTCCGCACCAGTCTCTCGCCAGCACCGTGCTTCGAATCTGATCTCTCCGGTTCTTCTTTATACCGTTTCATCATTGCGTAATCTGCCCGGTGCCGGGCCTTGCCTCATCCAGTCGCTTCTTCTGTAGCAAGACGGGGCCCGAGATTCACGACAGCCGTGGGCAGGAAAGCATTTGGGGAGGACCATCCCATGACTCGTTCAATTCGGCTTTTGTTGGTGACTATCACAGTCATGAGCATCACCTTCGCGACAGGCGCTGGCCCGGTCGCCCTTGCCGTCGATCAGAACGCACAATCGTCACTGGCGTTACCGGACTTGATCCACGAGACCCTTGAGAGAAATCCGGAGCTTGTCGCAGCACGCAAGCAATGGGAAGCTTCCTCGCAACGGATTGTACAAGCACGGTCACTGGATGACCCCACCCTCTCCGTGCACTTGTGGAATTTCCCGCAGACCTTCAACGTCGCGCGGGCGGACAACAGCATCTTCGGGCTCTCACAGAACTTCCCATTCCCCGGCAAACTGGCCTTGAAGAGCGACATAGCGAGTCGGTCGGCCGAGATGACCGAACAGGCATTGCGCGCCAAGGAGCGGGAGCTGATCGCCCGCCTCAAGCAGGCCTATTACGATCTGTTTCTCGCACACAAGGCGATCCAGATTCACCGTGAACAGGTCGAATTGCTCAGGCAATTCGTCGAGATTGCGAACGCGAAATTCCGCACGGGAAAGGGATCCCAGTCCGATGTGCTCAAAGCCCAGGTCGAGCTGTCGGTGTTGCACCAGCAACTTCCTGTCCTGGAACAGCGTCGGGAGACCGCTGCAGCGCTGTTGAATACGCTTCGGGACCGTGATCCTCTATCACTCTTGGGCATCCCTCAGGAACCGTCGCCGACGCCGCTCGACACAACCATCGACGACCTCCACGGTCTTGCGCTGAATGCCAGACCGGAGTTGAAAGCCGCGGAACTGGCGGTCCAACAGAGCGAGCAGTCCCGCTCGCTGGCCCAGCGTCAGTACTACCCGGACTTCAATGTGACGTTTCAGCGTTTCCAAAACTTTCAAGCCAACGATGGATTCGGCGCTTACGTGGCGATGACCATCCCCTTCGCCTTCTGGACCAAGCCGAAGCATGACGCGGGCGTGCAGGAAGCCGCGGCATCGGTCGCAGCTGCACAGGCCCAACAGCATACGTTGGAAAACCTGACTCGTTTTCAGGTCAAGGACCTCGTGGCCAAGGTTCGGGCGAGTGAACAGGTGGCGAGGTTGTATCACACCACGATCCTGCCACAGGCCGTACAGAACCTTGAAGCGGCGCGAGCGGAGTATCGCGCGGGAAAGGGAGGGTTCCTGGATCTTATTGATACCCAGCGGGCCTGGCGAGGATTTCAGCTTGAGTATTACCGAACGCTGGTCGAGCGGGAGCATCGTCTCGCGGAACTCGAACAGGTGATTGGAACTGATCTGAATGGAAACAGCTAAAAGGGGAGGAATAGGCCATGAGTCAGGACATGCGCAGAAAAAATCTTGTTGTCGGTGTTGCAGCAGCCAGCCTGTTCGTCGGAGCCATCGTCGGGTTCTTCGCTGCGCATCGGGTGATGAACGATATGTCGGGAATGAAGGGAAGTGGGGAGATGAAGGGCCATGAGATGGAAGGTATGTCCATGAAGGGGATGTCGATGGAAGGCGCAAAGCCCACGAGAGACATGGGACCGATGCCAGGCATGTCCGACGCTCCGTCCGGGGCTGTGGCTGTTCCGGCTGTGGCGAGACAGTTGATCGGCATTCGCAGTGCACCAGTTGTCCATGCGACGTTGGAAGAAAAGATTCGGACGGTCGGCACGGTCGGTTATGACGAGCGGGGCTTCACGCAAGTCACGCTGAAAATCCCCGGGTGGCTACGAAAGGTCTTCGTCGATTCGATCGGTCGACCGGTACGCAAAGGGGAGCCGCTCTTCACTGTCTACTCGCCGGATCTCTTGGCCACGCAAGACGAGTATCTCCTGGCCCTGAAAACGCAGGCGCAACTGGCCGCGAGCCCGCTCGACGAAGTGAAAACCAACGCCGATGCTCTCGTAGCGAGCGCGCGGGAGCGCTTGCGACTCTGGGATGTGACCGATGCACAAATCGCGGCGCTGGAGCGTGGTGGCAAGGCAGAGCCGGTGCTCACGGTGTACGCTCCTTCCTCTGGAATCGTGATGAAACGTGAAGCCTTGCCGGGAAAGTATGTGGAGCCGGGCACGATTCTGTACGAGATCGCGGATCTCTCCACGGTCTGGATCTCTGCCGACATTTATGAGTCAGAAGTAGTGGCCACAAAACTCGGTCAGCCGGCAACGGTTACCTTTGCTGCCTATCCGGGAGAAATATTCAGCGGCAAGGTCGCCTATGTCTATCCGACCCTGAATACCGAAACCCGCACGGTGCGGGTGCGGCTGGAATTTCTGAATCCTGGGTTGAAATTAAAGCCGGGCATGTACGGGAACGTGACGTTGCAGACGGATGCAGTCAGGACCTTGGTCGTGCCAAAGGAAGCCGTGTTGGACACGGGCCTTCACCAACTCGTATTCATGGATCGAGGGCAAGGCCGGTATGAGCCTGTTTCCGTCAAGCTGGGTCGCAGGGGTCAGGATGCAGTGGAAGTAATGGAAGGACTCAAAGAAGGAGATCGGATCGCCACCTCGGCCAATTTCTTGTTGGACGCAGAGAGCAAATTGACGTCGGCGTCCAGTATGCAAGCCATGATGGGCCGGATCGGCATGGCCGACTGGCAAATGCGCGGGACACACGAAGGCAAGATGGCCATGGGAGAAGGCGGCGTCTCGGCGCCGCCAGGGCCCTCGGCTTCGCCGCGAGGCGAGCGGGCGGGTGAGATGAACAACATGCAGGGCATGGAGGACATGCAAGGCATGTCAGGAATGAAATGATTGCGCGTCTGATTGAGGGAAGCGCTCGAAATCCGATTCTGATAATTCTGCTGGTGCTCATGCTGAGCGCTTGGGGCCTGTGGGCGTTGTTTCAGGTTCCGTTGGATGCGATCCCGGATTTGTCCGATGTCCAGGTGATCATCTATACCGAATGGCAGGGGCGAAGTCCCACCCTCATTGAAGATCAGATCACCTATCCGGTGGTGACCTCTCTGCTCGCGGGACCCGGGGTCAAACGGGTCCGAGGTGTATCGGAATACGGCGTCTCTTATGTGTATGTGATCTTCGAAGATCGAACCGATCTCTACTGGGCACGAAGCCGTGTTCTCGAATATCTCCAGAAGCTCACCGGCAAGTTGCCGATCGGTGTCACGCCGACTTTGGGGCCGGATGCAACCGGAGTGGGGTGGGTCTATCAGTACGCACTGGTGGACGAGTCCGGGACGCATGATTTGGCGCAGCTCAGGAGCCTTCAGGACTGGTACCTGCGGTACCAACTGGAGAGCGTGCCTGGCGTGGCGGAGGTCTCATCGATCGGTGGATTCGTCAAGCAATACCAAATCGAAGTGGACCCCAACACATTGGCGGCCTATCGACTGCCGATTCAGAGGGTCATCGAAGCCGTCCGCAATAGCAATGCGGAGGTGAGCGGCAGGGTGTTGGAGATGGCCGGCACTGAATACGTGATCCGAGGGCGAGGCTACTTGCGCTCGGTTGACGAGATCGAGCTGATTCCGGTCGGCACGGATGGACGAGGCACGCCGATCTTGGTGCGAGACATCGGGCATGTCCAACTCGGGCCGGATCAGCGGCGGGGCATTGCCGAATTGGACGGTAAGGGCCAGACAGTCGGCGGCATTGTCATCATGCGGGTCGGAGAGAACGCGCTCGCCGTGATCCAGCGGGTTAAAGCAAGACTAGAAGAAATTGCCCCGGCGCTACCTGGAGGAGTGCGCATAGTTCCCGCCTACGATCGGTCAGACCTCATTCATCGCGCGATTGCCGTCCTCCGCGAAAAACTGCTTGAAGAAAGTGTGATCGTCAGCCTGATCGCAGTGCTGTTCTTATTTCACTTTCGAAGCGCTCTGGTCGCCATCCTGATCCTACCGGTTGCGATATTGCTGGCCTTTATCCCGATGGCCTACTTGAAAATTACGTCCAACATCATGTCACTGGGCGGGATCGCCATCGCCATCGGAGCCATGGTCGATGCCGCAATTGTGATGGTGGAGAATGCCCATAAACGGTTGGAGCAATCTCCATCAGGCAACCGAACGGACATCATCATCGCTGCCGCGAAAGAAGTTGGGCGGCCCCTGTTCTTTTCACTGCTGGTGATTGCCGTGTCGTTCCTGCCGATCTTTGCCCTGGAAGCGCAGGAAGGACGGCTATTCACGCCATTGGCCTATACCAAGACCTTTTCGATGCTCTTTGCCACCGCGCTTTCAGTGACATTGGCGCCCGTGCTGATGGTGTTGTTGATTCGTGGGAAGGTTCGTCCTGAAGCCAAGAATCCGCTGAACCGGTGGCTCATTGCCCTGTATCGGCCCATCCTTTCAGGAGCATTGCGAGTGCGGTGGGTGACGCTGGGGCTCGCGATTGCAGCCGTAGCCATCACAGTGCCGGTATTCTCTCGACTCGGCGCGGAATTTATGCCGCCGCTGAACGAGGGCACCATCCTCTACATGCCGACCACCGTCCCAGGCCTTTCGATTCCAGAAGCGACGAAGGTCTTGCAGGTTCAGGATCAGTTGCTCACGGCCTTTCCCGAGGTGGAACGGGTATTCGGCAAAATGGGGAAGGCCCCGACTGCGACTGACCCGGCTTTTGTCGGAATGGCCGAGATCACGGTTACTCTGAAACCGGAGGCACAATGGCGATCAGGCATGACCTGGGACCGGTTGCTGGATGAGATGGATGCCAAACTCCGCATCCCTGGCTTTCCGAACATCTGGTGGATGCCGATCCAGACCCGCACGGAAATGATTACGACCGGTGTCCGAAGTCCGGTCGGCATCAAAGTCCTGGGGCCGGATTTAAAGACGATTGAGCGAATCGGCGTCGAGATCGAACAGGTTTTGGCGACGGTACCGGGCACGAAAAGCGCGTTTGCCGAACGGCTCAATGAGGGCTACTACTTGGATGTGATCGTGAACCGACGTGAGGCGGCCCGCTATGGTCTGACGGTGGGCGATGTGCAAGCGGTGATCACTTCAGCCATCGGAGGAGAAACCGTGACCACCACGGTCGAGGGGCGGGAGCGGTATCCGGTCAACGTTCGCTACAAGCGTGAGTTGCGCGACGATCCGGACCGGCTCAAACGGGTGCTGATTCCCACGCCCAGCGGTGCGCAGATCCCTCTTGGACAAATCGCGGAGCTGGTGATTACGCAAGGACCGTCGTCGATCGCAGATGAAGCGGGCGCGTTGGCGGGTCTCGTGTCGGTATCGGTCGGCGGTCGCGACCTGCGCGGCTATGTCGAGGACGCCCAACGAGCGGTGCGAGACCGAGTGACATTACCTTCCGGCTATCGGCTGATCTGGACTGGGCAATACGAACATCTGGTGCGGGCGGAAGAGCGATTGAAATTGGTGGTCCCCGTGACTCTGGCTGTGATTCTGCTGCTCCTGTATCTCAATTTCCGATCGCTCGCGAAATCGCTGATCGTGCTCTTGTCCGTCCCCTTCGCCGCAATCGGAGCGATCTGGTACCTCCATTTCCTGGGCTACAACCTCAGCGTGGCGGTCTGGGTGGGCATTATCGCGTTGGCTGGCGTGGCGGCGGAGACGGGCGTGGTGATGCTGGTCTATCTCGACGAGGCCTATGAGCGGCGCGTGCGCGAAGGTCGCATGGCCACGGCGCAGGACCTCCGCGACGCCATCATCGAGGGTGCGGTTCAACGAGTGCGGCCCAAGATAATGACGGTGGCGGCGATCATGGGTGGCCTCCTCCCCATCATGTGGACGACCGGCACCGGGGCTGATGTGATGAAACGCATCGCCGCCCCCATGATTGGCGGCATGGTGAGTTCGACGGTGTTGACGTTGCTGGTGATTCCCTTGCTCTATGCCTTGTGGTATGGGCGATGGTCGAAGTGTGATGGATCGCGATGACCCTCCGCCGCGCATGAGAAGCATGACAGATCCGAAAAGCCACGGATGCGATTGTTTTCGTCGAAGGGGACGGCTTGCGTCCCGTGACGGGGTCCTCGCCGAAGGGGGTCCCTCGGGCGCCTGAGGAGTCGGCGGCGTACCCCTCACGACCGAGGGACTCAGAAAGACGGCGGCGCAAGGAAAGTACTGGCATCCTCACCATGCCGGGAAGGATAGGCAACACGAAGTGTCAGGTGCCTACGAAAGAGCCGGTTCCAGAGGGAGCGCATAACAATCTGGGGGAGCTACGCCGTGTGTTTGAGAGAGTCGTCCACGGCCTTCGTCGAGTCGACCGTCAACCAGGTCGTCAACACGCGCATGGCCAAGAACCAGCCGATGGGCTGGACGCCCCGCGGGGGGCACAGCTGCGCCTGCAAGTCCGCACCTGTGTGCTGAACCATGAGCGACGGGAGATCTTCTCTGGTTGGTATCCAGGGATGGAGCCCGTGCGGCAGCCGGCGTTGAAAGAGGCGGCGTAGCCTCGGGGGTGAAATGCGCTCGCTGTCGGTGGGACGTCACGGACCGCGGTTGGACTGTCACCAAGAGTCAGGAGGAAATCGGGTTGCGGCTACGAACAAACGGGCCGATGGACTGACGTCCCTCGGCCCATGCCCTCGTGAGCCGGCGGGCGCTTGATCAGGCGGCTTTTCGGAGGGGCAGCTGTTTGCTGGCAATCAGGTTGCGGCAGAGCTGGCCGAGCTTGATCTGCACCTCGTCAAACGACTCCCCCTGGGCCGTGTGTTCCGGAGAACCCAGTAGATGTCCTCGCCACGTGCCTTGTTCCTGTGACAGCACATACTGTGGTGCATCGACGTCAAGCACGCTTCGCCTGGGTCGTTCAATGCGGGGAATCTCTCGGGAGGGTCTCGCCACTTCTCGGCTCAGCTGCTCCATCTGGGATTGCAGTTCCTCGAAGGAGGCGGCGTGTATTGCTCGATCGGGAGCGCCCTCCGGATAGGCGCGCCACGTGCCCTGATCTGGCCAATAGACCCAATTTGGTCTTTCCATTCCGGTGAGCCTAGCGAACCGGTCACCATCTGACCAGCAATTTCTATTTTCTGACACAGGAGCGAGATCGGCCCCGATGACCACAGCACCGAGGCGTGTTCGTGTGGCCATGTCTCTGCCAACCAGTTGGTGGTTCAGGTGGCCATGGCCGGGATAGCAGAACGACCGATCCTCTACCTCCATGGGTTTCCGGAATCGGCTGTCTCATGGCGGCATCAGATGCAGTTCTTGGCCAGGAGCACGACCGACTCTGTGGCAGGCCCAGGCAGGTTGAGCACCGTGAGGCTGCGCTCTCCAAGATCGATCACCTCGTCATTAGTCCTGCACCACGCCTCCTGTTCAAAGACTGGTCGTGGTCAAGGTCTCCTCCCACCTGCAACGCCATCCCGTCCGCTTCCTGCCACTGTTCAGCGTCGGCCTGTCTAGAGGGCACCCATCGGGGCGCGATCGACAGGGTCATGGCTGTATCGATCCAGATACACCGCTGTCACCATTCAGATACAGTATCGTTTCAGATTCAGAGAGGGACCGCTACCGTTACTGTCACGCTGGTTGTCGCGTTCGCGGCCAGCTGGCGTGTGTTCCTGCGCCATGGCACGTCCTTCGCTACAGATATTGACACGGCTAGCTCAACCTCTGCGCAGGCATGCCACTTGCTGGAGTTCCCACGCAGCTGCTGAAGAAAGAGGGATGGCACTGTCGTGGGGCACTGGTGTGTTGGCTGGTGGTGCCAATCCTGTCGGGCTCAACACCGACGCCTCCGCTGCAAAGACACCGCACGAAAGAGTCCGATGATGGCCACCATCTTGCTGATTGAAGACCATGACGACCTCCGTGGCACGATTCGCATGCGGTTGGAGGCCGACGACCACCGGGTCGTGGAAGCCGAGGATGGGGCCGAGGGGATTCAATGCTGGCGAGCGCTCACCCTCGATGTGATCATCACCGACTTCTCGATGCCACGCATGAACGGCCTGGACGTGATTCGGGTGGTGGCGGCCCACCAGCCGGATCTGCCCATTATTCTGATGTCCGCTGGCATGGAAGAGCACGTGCGCCTGTGTATCCTGCACCAGTTTCCGTCGGTCCGCTATCTGCCGAAGGAGGTGCTCAGCACGCAGCTTCGACAGGTCGTGCGAGACGCATTGATGTCACACGTCTCGTATCCGATCGACCCGTAGTTCCGTGACAACCGGGATGGAGACATGATAACGGGAGCGGCGGGACTGTGTCGCGAAGATCATCCTACTGCGATGGGCTGGGTCTGAGAGCGTACGCGGGAGCGGCTCAGATTCCTACAGAGATCGTGGTCTTGGTGGTGGTGTCGGATTGGCCGTCGCGCCAACGCCCGACACGAGACCCATGATGTGTCGGGGATGGCCTGGATCCCTCGCTGTCACAGGTTCGCCGAACGTGTGGTAGTACACGCGGATAATGTGTTGATGGTCTGCTACCGGATGGAGGGAGACCTTGGCGCCCACCGGGGTCGTGCGTCTCTGATCCTCCCACGAGAGAGGCCCCTCCATCTTTTTCTCGGAACTCGCTCAGTCCTCTGTCTGGGAAGTGTCCGTGGTGATCAGGGTCTTGACGGCGGAAGGGTATTCCAAGTCTAGCCCACGACTCATCGTGCGTGCCAGGGCCATGTCCAGCAGATGATCATAGAGCGAAAAATCTCCCACTGGGATCTGGTCGATGCCGGCCTGTTTCATGGCGCCCCAATGTCGGATCCGCATCTCGGCGGCGATGCGGTGCAGATCACCCGCTGTGCTCTTGGCCGCCCAAAATGATTCGAGCGCCTTCTTCAGCTTCCGCGTGATGCCGATCCGCGGATACCCCAAACACGTCGCGAGGACAGCCATGGTGACTCCTTTTGCTGAACGAGTGAGGGTGTTCCCATCTTCATCGAGGGATGGAGATCCGGATTGTTAGAATGCGGCATCCAAGGCCACGTCTCCTGTCACCCCCACTTGGTAGGCGGACACGCGCCGTTCAAAGAAATTGGCGACTTCCTGGACGTCCTGGAGATCCATGAATGCGAAGGGATTCTTCGTCCCGTATCGTTTCTGGAGACCAAGCGTCGTCAGCCGTTGGTCCGCCACAAACTCCAAGTACTGCCGCATATCGCGGAGCGAAAGCCCTGCCACGCCGCCGCCAAGGAGATCCTCCGCGAACGCGCTCTCACACGCGACGGCATCGTCCATCATCCGACCGACAGTGGCTTCGAATGCGTCGTCGAACAGATCCGGCTCCTCACGCCGGACCTGTCTGACGACTTCAAATGCAAAGGCCATGTGGGCGCTCTCGTCGCGAAACACCCAATTGGTCCCGTTCGCGAGTCCGTGCAGAAGGCCTCGCGAACGGAGAAAGTACACATAGGCAAACGCGGCGAAGAAAAAGAGTCCTTCGATACAGGCGGCGAAGCACACGAGATTGTGTAAGAACCGGCTGCGCTGTTCGCGGGAATCCAGCGTCTCGAGCCGTTGAAGCGAGTCCATCCACGTGAAGCAGAAGTCCGCTTTCCTGCGGATGGACGGAATGGTTTCCACGGCGGCAAACGCCGAAAACCGTTCATCGGGGTCAGGCACGTAGGTATCGAGCAACGTCAAGTAAAACTGAACGTGCAGCGCCTCTTCATAGAGCTGGCGCGAGAGGTACATCCGCGCTTCGGGTGCGTTGATATGTTTGTAGAGATTGAGCACGAGGTTGTTCGCCACGATGGAGTCACCGGTGGCAAAGAAGGCCACGAGCCGGTGCACCAGATGACGCTCGGCGGTGCTCATCTTCGTGCGCAGGTCACTCACGTCGGTGGAGAAATCCACCTCTTCCACGGTCCAGGTATTCTTGATGGCGGCGCGGTACATCTCGAAAAACACGGGATAGGCCATGGGGCGGAGCGTCAAGCACATGCCGGGATCGAGAAGTCGTGAGGGGCGTGTGACATGGCTCATTGGCAGGCCTCACAGGTTCCCGGATTTTCGAGGGAACAGGTCACGTTGCCCGCTCCTCCTTTGCGTGGCGTCGCAACGGTCCATTCGGAGTCGCCGGCAGGCCGCCCGCCGCCCCGTGGCGAGGCCTGATCGGCGGAATCGACCGTCGCTTTCGCAATACGGGTCGCCGGGCGGGAGCGCAGGTAATAGGTCGTCTTCAATCCTTTCTTCCAGGCATAGAAGTACATGCTCGAGAGCTGCCCGATGGTGGGATTTTCAATGAACAGGTTCAACGACTGGCTCTGATCGATGAACGCACCACGGTCCGCCGCCATATCGATGAGGGAGCGCATGGGAATTTCCCACACGGTCCGGTAGACGGCGCGTAGATCGGACGGCAACTCATTGAGCCCTTGCACGGACCCTTCGGCGATTTTGAGGCGCGTGCGGATTTCGTCGTTCCAAAGACCGAGCGTCTTGAGATCCGCCACCAGATAGCGATTGACTTGCAAAAAATCGCCGGAAAGGGTTTCGCGCTTGAACAGATTGGAGACTTGCGGTTCGATACATTCATAGCACCCGGCAATCGATGCGATGGTCGCCGTCGGCGCGATGGCGACGAGCAATGAGTTCCGTAGTCCGTGCGTCTGAATCCGCGCCCGAAGGGCTTCCCATCGCGTGAGATCGCTTGGCGTGACCCCCCAGGCGTCAAACTGCAACTCGCCTCGTGCGGCTCTCGTGTCCTCAAATGCCGGATGACGGCCCTTGGTGATCGCCAAGTCCACCGATGCGGACAGTGCGTGGAAGTAGATATCCTCGACGATCCGCGCCGACAGCGCGCGCGCATCCGGAGCATCGAAGGGCAGACGCATCTGGAAAAAGACATCCTGTAAGCCCATGAGCCCAAGGCCCACCGGCCGCCATAGGCGATTCGATGATCCTGCCGCGGCGAGGGGATAGTAGTTGAGATCGATCACCCGGTCGAGCTGATGGATGGCCGTCCGCACGGTTCGCGCGAGTTTGTCGAAGTCGAACGACAGGCTTCCATCGGATTCAGCCACCGTATGACGGGCGAGATTGATCGAGCCGAGATTGCAGACGGCCGTCTCGTCGCGCGACGTGACTTCGAGGATCTCGGTGCAGAGGTTGGAAAGATGGACCGTCCGCCCCGGTAAGGCAGTCTGGTTGCAGGCGCGGTTGGACTTGTCCTTGAAGGTCATCCATCCGTTGCCGGTCTGCGCCAGTGTGCGCATCATCCGCGCATAGAGCTCGCGAGCCTTGACGGTTTTCGATGCAAGGCCGGCCAGTTCCGCCGCTGCATAGGCCCGCTCGAAATCCTCTCCATAGAGATCGGGCAATTCCGGGGTGGTCTTTGGATCGAAGAGGCTCCACGCACCGTCAGCCTCCACCCGTTTCATGAAGAGATCGGGAATCCAATTGGCGAGGTTTAAGTTATGCGTCCTGCTGGCTTCGTCTCCCGTATTGTCCCGCAGTTCGAGGAACTCTTCGATGTCGGCATGCCACGGTTCCAGATAGACACAGCAGGCGCCCTTGCGTTTCCCGCCCTGATTGACCGCCGCGACGGACGCGTCGAGGGTCTTCAGCCAGGGGATGATCCCGTTCGAATGCCCGTTCGTACTTTCGATCAGGGACCCACGCGACCGAACGCGATGGTAGGCGAGTCCGATCCCTCCGGAGAATTTCGACAGCATCGCGACGTCCGTGTACCGCTGATAGATGTGTTCGAGATGGTCGTCGGGTGAATCGAGGAGGAAGCAGCTCGAGAGTTGCTCGTGTTTTGTTCCGGCGTTGAAGAGCGTCGGTGAGCTGGGTAGATACTCCAACGACGAGAGCAGTCGATACAGTTCGACCGCATCCGTGACCGTCTCGGCGAGGGCACAGGCGATACGCAGGAAGAACTGCTGCGGCGTTTCGATGACCTGTCGGGTCGTCGGATGCTTGAGCAGATAGCGGTCATAGATCGTGCGAAGGCCGAAGTACTCGAACTCCCGGTCGCGTGTCGGAGCCAGCGCGTCGTTCAGCTTGCGGCCGTTTTGCGAGACGAACTCGTGCACTCGCTCGTTGATCAAGCCCAGCCGCCGTCCTGCCGCGATGGACTGGGAGAACGCGTGAATTTCTTGGTTCCGAACTTCCTTGTCGATATAGGTGGCGAGCAAACGTGCCGCCAGCCGGGCATACTGGGGTTCTTCCACGATGAGCGCCGCGGCCGTCTGGATCGAGAGCCGGTCGAGCTCACGGGTCGTCGCCCCGTTGTAGAGCCCGCTGATCGTCTTGGTCGCGATTCGGAGCGGATCGATGTCGGAAAGTCCCCCACAACATCGTTCCACGGCGCGGACAATCTTCATGACGTCGACCGGCTCGGTCGTACCGTTGCGTTTCCTCACCCGCATCGTGTGTTGGGAGGAATCGTCATGGACCGTACGGTCTCCAGAGACAAGCGTGTCAGATGTGACGGCAGGGGTATCGATGTGCTCGGCTGATTCACTGGCCATGAAGGTCCTCCTCGCTCACCGGTTGCGCAAAAGATGATCCTTTGCGGAAAGACCGCGCGAGGTGGGTGCCAGCCGAGACGCGTGAGAGAATTCAGCGCAGTTCTCTGACCGACCATCACCCCTGCGGGCGAAATCAGGCACTCTTGAGAGGGGTTGGTCGTGAACCACGAACGGAAGGAAGGAAAAGAATCCGAACCAGCTCAGACCTACGGTCCTCCCTCGAGGCTTCCAGGTCGAACCGGTTTCGGTTGTCTCTCCGTTACCGGGTGCTGGCAGGTCTTCGGGCTTGCGAGCGCTTCGGCTATGGCCGACTTCCTCTCTCCACCGCTTCCCGGCCGAAACGGCCAGTGCTTTTTTGTGGAGTCGTTCTCGCTTACCGCTGCGGGGCAGCCCCGGATTTCCACCGGGTTCCCTTTTGCTCACTGAGATCAGTGAACCAGCGCGGGCGGGAGTCTATAATCGAAGGGCCTTGATGTCAATGGGGGGTAGTCCCTTGACGGGAGTTCCCCCTACCGGTTGTGTGTTCTGCCCTGTCGACCTCGAACAGGCGTGATGAGGGCACCAGAGTGAGCGTGGCTGACGGCAATCGCTTGCGGGATCAGGCGATAGAAGCGCTTCCCCCGGTGCTGTGAGGTGCGCCGATTGAATCGAAGAGTGAATTCATCCGGGTAGGAGTCGAGGTGCTCACGGCCAGCGCTTCAGCAGGGAGGCTGTCAGCACGGCGAGGCCACGCTCTCGGATGGAGTCGCGGCACGAGTGGTCGCGAAGACGACGAACGTGTGCAGCACGGAACGAGTGAAGCCCGAGCTACACCCGATCACGGCGAGGGTGCGAGACCAACGAGGGGGCATCTCACCGCCTCCTCGTTGGACCTCGGCCGTGGCCAGTGGCTGAAGGGCTCCATCCACTGGGGGCTCCACGGACGCAAAGTCACACCGTTCCGGCATCCACGTCCTCTCAACGATCCGTCCTCTCACTGTACCTGACCGCTCGCGGTCAGGTGAAGACGCGGCATGGTCTCATGGATGCAGTACTCCATTGTCCAGTTTGAGCCTCTGATCCGCGAACACTCCGCATGAGTCGGAACGAGCGTGATTCGTCTGTGGCCCATGAGGACGCGCTGTACGCCTCTCTACCGGAGCGCCACGTGTCTGACACGTGGTGGGATCTGACCAGACGCCGAGTCGGGGTGATGGGAGGGAGGCTGCGACGGCGCGCAAGAGAACTCGGCTTCAGCGGAGCGCATGGCCTCGGTGGCGGCGTTGAAAGGCGTCGTGATCGTGCAAGAACGGCTCCGCGCCCATGCCGACGACGACGCTATCAGTACGGTCGTTCTGGCGAGCTCTACGGTGGGGTGTTCCGTTCTCAACGGGTCTGGCACAATTTGGACGTGCTGACTGAGTTCGTGGCAGGCATCGAGGTCATTGCATTTGTAATGCGTAAGTAGTCTTACTGTACGACCTATACCACTACCCGTATGACTGCTCCACGGACAGCCTAGCCCTCACAAGCCCCCGCCGCACCATCCCACCATTTCCTCCATGCCGCTTGAACTTTCCGTTGCACGCTACGTAGAATAGCCTTCTGCGAGGTGCCCATGGCCCTCACCCTTCGTTTCCTCCCCCGCTTTCCTGTGCAATGCTCCGTCACCCGCGAGACCAATCTCTTTCAAGGGCGCGGTCGTGTCGCGCAGAGAATCCAACGCTCTTGCGATCCATCCACCTACCCCACGGCTGTGATCCGCCCGTCGCTGCCGAATCTATCGTGGACTCCCCCCTTCCGTCTTGCTGGCAGAACCGCCGTTTCTGCCAGCCTGTTGGTCCCAACTACGTTCCGCACCGAGCCGCAGCCTCCCGGTCCTGTTCTCATCACGTGGTAGGGAAAACTCTGTGCAAGGCCCGAAGGCTCTCTGTCACGGGCTGCAGCAGTTGTGTCGGCAAAGCCCACGCAGGATCAGCAACTGAGCAGGTGACATCAGAGGGAGAGGCCATGCGGCCGCCTCTCTCGTTTTGATACCAGGCTGCCTACACAGAGGAGGATTCACCATGCAACGCACCGGTGCATCGCTTGCAGTTGCAGCAGGTCTTCTCTTGTTGTTCACGGGATCGGCTCTTGCCGACGATGATGAACGAGGAGCCTCCAACGCCTCCCTCAGGGGCAAGTTTCGGTTTAACCTCAACAAGACCTGTACAGACTCGTTTAATCAATCGCTTGTCCACACCCACTTCATTGGAGTCACGACCTACGACGGCAACGGTGGCGCGACGGTAACGGAACGCGGGACGCTCTTCTTGCCTGCCACGAACACCTTTCTCACCTTCGAGGAAACGGCCGTGTTGACGTATCAGGTGAAGCGTAACGGGACCTTCACCCAAGAGGGAACCTTCACAGCGACGGATGGGTCCTATACGCTCACGGGTGCCAAACTTGTGGGCCAGATCGATGCGCAGGGGTCGGTCTTGGCCCTCAGCGCAGCCACCCCGCCGGTGCTCGAAACACTCTCGGACTTAGGAGGTCCTTTTACCCAGCGCTCCTGTGGTGGCTTAGGAACAGCGGTGCGGATACGGTAGAACTCAACGAACGTGATAAGAACGAGCTGCCTGTCCTGCTCGATCGTGAGGAGGTGCGCCATGCAGATCGCATACGGGGAACTGGCGTGGTTTCGAGTCTTGCGTGTCGTGGCCCTCGTGCTGACCGTTGCGCTGGGGCTGGAATGGACCGCGCCGCTCGGCGGCGTCGCCCAGCCGAACACGGAGGCGGCTTCCACGCCGGCGGCGAGTGATGGCAATCAGGATCTCCCGCCGACTCAAGAGGCGGAAGTCACTGAAGAATCCAAGCCGTTCTATAAGAGATGGTGGTTCTGGACGCTCGTGGTGGTCGTCTTGACGGGTATTGTGGTGGTGGCCATTACGGCGTCAGCTAGCAGCGAGGGCTGTTTCCCCAACTGTCCGCCACAACTGCAATAGTAGAACGAATCTACAGGAGCGAAGCGCAGGCGGCCTCTTGCGTTAGCCGCTGTCATGCGCTCCCGCTCTTCACGATCCTGGACACCCAGCTCGTCGCGCTGCTCCTTCTCGTCTATTTCATGTCGTGTCGCATGATGGGATGCGATTACGACTGGGCCGTCATGGCGAGCGGCTTTTCAGGCAGCGCTTGTGCTAAAAATTCCTCCAAGGGACGAGACCCATTGGAATCCGTGAAGACAGTGGAAACTGCCTAGGCGCACGATACATGGAGAGAGCGGTAGGTCACAAGGCAGATGACGAACAAGATAAAGCTCAAGGCCGTGAAACTCCAACCACCGCCCCCATCATCTGGGGATAGTCATGTGAACAAATCGAGCAGCGTCCAGGCCTCACGGCGAATCAACGTCTATTCAGCAAATTACCCACTTTTTAGGCATCCGCACGCTGCGAAAGAGACTCCAACTGGTTGTGACGGGCCAGCGACCGAGTGAATCTCGGACATTTCTTCACGTCGCCCCTGTAGGAGTCCATTTCAAACCGGGGGGGGAAACGAGGCCCCTTGCAGGCTCCTCGTGGGGCGCTCGCCAGTCGCGATTGAACCCGTCACGAGCTACGCGACCGTGGTCATGAACGCGACAGCGTAGGCCACCGCCTATCTCATCGAGGGGCAAGACGGGATCACGGAATGTTCGATCAGATGACTGAATTGCCTTGGTTCATCCATGACCGCTGTCTTGCCGAGACGTTCCCCCGCATGATCCGGTTCCTCCCTGCTCCATGAAGCCGGGAGGAGGCGATGGCCACCAGCGATCCCTCAGCCTATCCGCGTGTCCCGCCGAAGGTTGCTCCACCGGATCGTGAACGTCCTCTTCTCTTGGAAGGCATGACGCCGTTCAGGAGGCTCGAACGGGGTCATCGGCTGAAAGAGGTCCTAGGTTGCGGAGTAGAGGTCGGCGATGCCTCGGCGAGCGGAGAATTGCTCTAGCAGTCTGCTGAAAAATCCCTCGCAAATCCTGCGGAGATATGCTGTTCTGTTTTTACGGAGGAGCTGTCATGCGCGGAAGTTTTGAAGATCAGGGACAACGGTTTTCATACCTGACGCTGGAGGCGCAGGAATGGTATCTCGCCACCCTGCGGAATAAATCCAAACCGCGGGCCTTCGTGAACCTGGGGGCGGCGGCCCATATTGCCTATGGCCTCGCCCACGCGCCGATCATGATCGTGAACATGTCCAAAGCGCAGCCGAAGTAACCCGTCCGCTTCCCTGTCCTCCCCCGCCTACACTGTTTCAGCAAGTCCAGCCTTTCTAGAGAAGGCTCGTCCATACACGGTTCTACACTGCAGAATTAATTATCGCTCATGCAGGAGTAACATCTTGACAGGCGTTTCCCATTAACGTAGTAGTGCAACCGAAAAGTGAGTACATACTACAGCCTAGGTATAATACGTACACGGTGATGCAGGCACATTTCGTCACTGGTTCGCGCAAGGACTTGCATGGATGACGGACTCTCGACGAAAGAACGCGCCCGCCGGATGATTGAACGGGACATGGGCACCCAGTTGCTCACAACCCTGCGTGACCCCAGCACCGTGGAAGTCATGCTGAACGCAGATGGGCGGCTCTGGTGTGAACGATTGGGGCAGGGCATGGCCTGCATTGGGACCGTGCCACCCGCCCGGGCGGAAGCGATTATCAAGACCGTGGCGGGGTTTCATCGGAAAGAAATTACGCGGCAATCGCCCTATCTTGATGGGGAATTTCCCCTCGACGGCTCCCGCTTTGCGGCGCAGATTCCACCGATCGTGCCGGCGCCGACCTTTGCCATCCGCAAACGCGCCCTCGCGGTCTATCAACTGGATCAGTATGTGGAGCAGGGGATCATGACGGCTCGACAACGAGACGTGCTCCTCACCGCTATTGCTGATCGTCGCAATATCCTCGTGGTGGGTGGGACCGGCTCGGGCAAGACCACGCTGGTGAATGCGCTGATCGATTGCATGATGGGCCTGTTTCCCCACCTGCGCGTCTTTATCTTCGAAGATACCGCCGAGATCCAATGCCGTGCCGAAAACTGCGTGCAGTACCACACCACGGTCGATGTCACGATGGCGAAGTTGTTGAAGATCTCGATGCGCATGCGGCCCGATACGATCTTAGTCGGAGAAGTCCGAGGGCCGGAAGCGCTAGATCTCCTCATGGCCTGGAACAGCGGCCATGAAGGGGGCATTGCGACCTTGCATGCGAACAACGCGCGAGCCGGATTGTCGAAGCTGGCGCTCTATATCAGCATGAACCAAGACTCTCCCAAACCGATCGAATCGCTGATCGCCGAAGCGGTGCAGGTCGTGGTGCACATCACGCGCTGTGCCGCAGGGCGTCGCGTCGACGACATTCTCGAAGTCCAGGGCTATGAACAGGGTCAGTACATCACCAGGTCATTGATTGAATGAGAGGAGCATACTCGATGGAACGAGCCGAGGACGGATCGCATTGGACAGACTCGCTGTGGTGTGTGGGTTTCCTATTGATGCTGTGCGCGTGCATGCTGCCGCATGACGCCTACGCAGCGGGCACAGCCGGGGGAGGCTTACCCTACGAATCCGCCTTGACCCGGTTGCGCGCCTCGATCACCGGCCCTGTCGCCTTCACCTTGTCGTTAATCGGGATTGTCGGCGCCGCTGGGGCCTTGATCTTTGGCGGCGAGTTGACCGGCTTTCTCCGCATGATGGTCTTCCTCGTGTTGTTGATCGCGATCCTCGTGGGCGCTCAAAACGTGCTGACCACGCTCTTTGCCGCGGGCGCTGAGATCTCATGGATCGGGGAGGGGACAGAGCCACTGGTGGCCTCGTTTCATTCTGAACTCATGAGGTTGAGCTGACCATGGCGCTCCGCACGATTCCGATTCGGCGCGTCATGCACCGGGACAATCTCTTCTTGGGCGGGGACCGCGAACTCGTCCTCTTTTGTGGCGCGGTCGCCTTTGCGCTGATCTTCACCGCGCAAGAGCTGCGAGCCGGGATCATCGGCGTGACCTTGTGGGTGGGTCTCCTCGCTCTCTTACGCCTCATGGCCAAAGCCGATCCCAAGCTGCGGCAGGTCTATCTCCGCCAGTTGCGCTACCACCCTTACTATCCCGCCCGCAGTACGCCCTGGCGGGTCAATAGTTCACGGCAAGGGACCCAGTATTCATGATGGTGACGCTGACGGTCCTGATTGCCGGGCTGGGTCTCGTCTTCCTGTTTGTGTTGCTCCAACGGATCCGTGCAGCCGACGCCAAGGTGACACTCACCAGGCATCGGTCACCAGACCCCGGTCTGTCCGATCTCTTGATCTATGCGGCGATGGTCGAGGATGGCGTGCTGGTCGGGAAAAACGGCGCACTCATGGCGGCCTGGATCTACCGCGGAGACGATCAGGCGAGCAGTCCTGAGCCTCAGCGCGAAGCCCTGTCGTTCCGGATCAATCAAGCCTTGAGTTCCTTCGGCAACGGCTGG
>FKKE01000109.1_pt1 | contig 25875 bp, 31 predicted proteins | sample 1106331 | NCBI WGS metagenome assembly FKKE01 (sample SAMEA3931202, study PRJEB13176) | freshwater metagenome | biome: Drinking water system; feature: drinking water; material: freshwater | place: China | collected 2013-02-06
CAAACGTTGGGACATTACTGATGTTCGGTAAGACCGTATGTCTAGCATCACACCACGTGTCTTGATTCTGGGTGGTGGGTTCGGCGGGATGTATGCTGCATTGGAATTCGAGCGCGCGCTGGCGCGCGGTGCCAAGCTGGATGTCACCCTCGTCAATCACGATAACTTTTTCCTCTTCACCCCGCTGCTGCACGAAGTCGCCGCCAGTGACCTCGATAGCACCAACATCGTCAGCCCGATCCGCAAGCTGTTGCGTCGCGTCGCGTTCTTTCATGGCGAGATCGAAGCCATCGATCTCGTGCATCAACGAGTCGGCGTGTCGCATGGGCATGAGAACCATTGTCACGCACTGCCGTACGATCACCTCGTGCTCGCGCTCGGCTCCACCACGAACTTCTTCGAGACCCCCGGCTTAGCCGATCGTGCCTTCACCATGAAATCACTGAGCGATGCCATCGTGCTGCGCAACCATCTCATCGCGAATCTGGAAGAGGCGGACTTCGAGTGTGGAGGGTCGCCTCGTATGCCCTTATTGAATTTCGTCGTGGCCGGCGGCGGCTTCGCCGGGGTTGAAACCATCGCGGCCATGAATGACTTTTTGCGGGAGGCGGTGCAGTTTTTCCCGCATCTTCGGGAAGACGCGCTGCGAATCATGCTGGTGAGCTCCGGCCCGGTCATTTTGCCGGAACTGGGAGAAAAGCTCGGCACCTACGCGCAGCGCAAGCTCGCGGAACAGAAGGTGGAGATCCGCTCGAACTGCAAAGTGACCGCCGTCACGGACCACGACGTCACACTCAGTGATGGGACGACGATTTCCACCAATACGCTGGTGTGGACTGTCGGCATCAGCCCACACGCCCTGTTGAACACACTCCCATGCGAGAAAACCAACGGCCGCGTCCTCGTCAACGAGTACCTGGAAGTGCCCGGGTGGCCTGGGGTCTGGGCCTTGGGCGACTGTGCCCTCGTGCCGGATCGTCGGACTGGAGAATTCCACCCCCCGACCGCCCAACACACGCTGCGTGAAGGGCAGATCGCCGCGCAGAATATCCTGGCCACCGTGCGACGGGGGTGGAAGAAGCCGTTTGTCTACTCCACAATCGGGCTCCTGGCCCCGATCGGAAAACGCACCGGCGTGGCAAACATTCTCGGCGTGAACTTTTCCGGCTTTCTTGCCTGGTGGCTGTGGCGCACGATCTACTTGCTCAAGCTGCCTCGATTCGAGAAGAAAGTGCTTGTAGCCCTGGACTGGACGCTGGATCTGCTCTTTTCCAAAGATCTGGTCCACTTCAGAACGGCGCGCACCTCATCCTCGTCACCGATAGCAGCACACTTAGAGAAACGACCGTGAAACCTTCAGGGCTCACTCTGGATTGGGATGTCATTGCTGACTTCATGGGAGGGCATTCGCGAGATAGGATTTCGGTTAGTGCAGCTCGCATCCATCACCATGCTCTTTAAACAATTTTGAGAGAGTCACTAAGGTGGCTCACTCTACTTGAAAAACACGCTGCTGTTACCACTCGATAAATAATGTTGTGGAAGGTTTTCTGTCACTGTCTCTGTGGGGCGGTAAGCTCGGGCTTTGGTGAGCGCGTCAGTCTGTTAGACAGTCCTCTGGATTGCGCATACCCTAACCCGATCTCTCAGAGGGAATGGCGTCTGGGGGAGTCAGCTCAATCATGAGTGCTCTATTTGAATTCCAACTCGACGGTGAGGGTTCCGCTGGAAGGGACATGGATTTCCTTGTGCAACTCCCCCAAGGCTTCATGCCACACCGAAACAGTATGCCGCCCAGGCGACAGCCCCTGGATGCGAAATTGCCCCACGTCGTTGGTCTGATCAAACAATGAATCGTTGAAGACATACCGATAGGCTTGCATGAACTTGTGCACATTGCACCGGACCACGTGCAACCCTTGTTTTTTAGTGGTTTCTTGATTGGATTTCCTCCCGGCACCAATGCCACATTTAATACGGTGCTGTTCTGCAGTGATATGTTCGTGTTATGCATCACAGGATCGTCGTTCCGAATCTCCGTCTCCGCACCGACTCGCAGTGCCGCCACCCGTGGAGAGAACACACATCGCCTATTTTGCACAACCGAAATCTGGCCAGAGCCGTTGGCCTTCATTCCCTGCTCCGAGTCGACATGCACGATGGCTTCACGGACACCGTGGGTCGCGGTATCAACAGAAAGTGTCGGCACCGTCACAACGCGGCCACACACTTCACTGTCTCGATCGACCGGTATTTCGCTCGGTGTTGGAACAGATCCACGATAGCTCACCCGTCCTACTACTACAGAACCTGCCGTAGACACCATCTCGTTTCGTGCAGCTGGATCCGCCGCATGAGCAACCGATTGAACATCTCCCATGGGCCAGGCAAGGGCCACACTCCACAGGACGTACCAAACCAGAATCTTCCCTTCCAAAAGAGACGTTACCATCGTAGCAATCCCCTCTCCGAGGACAGCGACATGATGTAATACACAAGATCCCACGCTTCGTTCTCTTTACCTTGTAAGGTATCGGCATATGACGGCATCGGGGTTCCATCGAGTCCGGTCATCAGGCTGCGATAGATGTCACGAGGCGCCGCTCCGTTCTTCATCGATGCGCGATCAGACAGGTTTCCAGCTGAGATAGAAAGTCCTCGGCTATCCTTCAAGTTCCCTTTCAGGGATTCTGGCCCATCCCCATAGCCGTTATCCCCATGACAACTGCTGCAGCTGTACGTCACATACAGCTTCCGCCCATTCTCGATGCTGACCTCAGAGGATGGGAAGGGAGGGTCAGGAATACTCAGCGACGTAGGCGTCTCCTCTTTGAATCTCGAGTTGAATGATTTGATATAGGCAATCACCGCCCACCGTTCTTCTTCCGACAACCCGCCGAACGACGGCATGTACCCTGGAACCCCTTGCGTCACGGTGCGAAAAAGGTCCTGATCCGCCGGCATCTCACCGGACGCGGTGCTGCGAAACTTGAAACTTTCCGTCGTGAAGTCGCGTGGGTGCGGTGAAGAATACCGTCCGATAAACCAGCCGGCTGCACCATCACCCTTCCCATCTCCTCCATGGCACAGGGCACAGGCTCGTTCGTATAGGACCTTGCCCTTTCCCCTGGTCACGACGTTGTCTTCAGGCTTACCGGCAAAGACGAGAGAGGGTGCGCTTGTGCACACGATCAGCATGGCTATGAGTGGAACCATCCGCTTCTTCATGTCTGCTCCTTAAAATACGATGTCGATGCCACTGAAAAAGGCGTTGCGGAGATTGCGACCCGCATGGTCACCTCCTTCAGACTTTCTGATATTAAAATCGTCGCGTACGAACAGCGCGATATTGGTCCGGAGTAATACTTGGCTTGGACGCCGATGAAGGTGGTGGACTTCCGTTGATCCAACATGCCACCGGCATCAAGGTTATCGTAGCGCACGGAGAGCATCGCGCGGTCGGTGACATAGGCATCGGCACCGATAGTGAGTCCGGTGGCGGTCGAGTCAAATAACCCCGCCACCGAGGCCGGGGTCTTATTGATCTTATCGATCGCAAATGCGGCATATAAGTCGATCATCTTGTAGGTCGCCCGAGCCGACACACCGTATCGGTTCCAATTCACGTCGTCCTGCCCCACCACCTTGGCATTGCTGTTACCGATATAGGCAAATCCGGAGACGTTCGCAGCGAAGTTGTTCGATCGGGCGTAGTCGAATCGGATCATCCCGTAGACATCTTTCCCCTTATTGGAGTCACCGAGGGCCTCATTGGCGCCGTTAACAACACCGACTTGGTAGAGGAACCACTCCCCGAACGGCCGCCCATGAATATCGACGCCAACCTCCGCTCCCGAGTTATACAGTGACGCACCGAACGGTGACAGATAGTTGCCGGATCGGTCATACAACCCATAGAACTTGAGAACTTGGTCGCAAAGGCACTCGGCGCCAAGCCGACACGATTCAACGCGCAGGGGGAAAACGCCGCGCATGTGCTCGCAACGCTCTCTCCGATGTCGCCTAGCTGCTGTCGCACCGTGGCATAGGATGAATAGGTATTCGGATCAAACTTGCCGACACGCAGATGGACGAGATCGTGAGGCCCGATGAGGTTGCTAAACGTGAGAAATCCTCGTTCAACAGCGGCCCCACCCTCTTCGACGTCGTGCCCCAACTCCACCATGAAGCCAACATTTTTCGTGACCGTGCCCCCGGCAAACAACACGAAATTCTCCGGAAAAGTGAACTCGGTTTTGTTCTCGACCACGCCGCCATCGAGCCCGGCAGGATTCTCCTTCTTGAAACCCCAATTGCGAACAGCGTTCCCCACCAACCGAAACCCGATGTAGTTCGTGACATCATCCAGCGTCAGATCTCCCAACTTCTTCTTGCCGATGATGCCGCCATCTTCGGTCCCAGGCAGTTGGTACCCGTTCTCGAGGAAGCGCTGACCATAGTGGTTCAAGATCGGCGGGGCGGTGTGGCAGGTCGTACAATTCACGTTGTACTTCCTGGCAAACGCCGGAATGGCCTGCGCCTGATCCGGAAAGACGAAGAGAGAGAGGAGAGTGACGGCTAGAACTCCGCCCCCCACCACGGCCATGGAGAGACGCCTGTACATTCGAAGTTGCTCCTAGATGAATTGCGCTTACCGTAGGAAGGTGGCGGATACTCCCCCCTAAAAACTAGTCGGCGAGTTCCTTCATCAATAGCAGAGTTTTTCGGATGAACAAGAAATAAGCGAGAATCGACCCAGCACGAGTTTTCACGCTGAGCACTCCCTCATGCGGCTCGGGGAAGGTGCCCCTCGCCATACCACTGTCCAAGCACCTTCGCGACGACCGACGAGGAGATGGGTTTGCTGACGAAGTCGTCCATCCCAGCCTCGAGGCAACGTTGCCGATCCTCTTCCATGGCGTTCGCCGTCATCGCAATGATCGGGACGTGGCCCTCCGCTGGGGACCGACCGTCGGTGCCGTGATCATCGCGATCGCATGTCGAACGATTCGCTCGACGATCGTGTTCCCATGCGCGTATCATGCGCGTCGCTTCAAGACCGTCCATCTCCGGCATTTGGCAATCCATCAACACGACCGTGTAGGGCTGCCGCTGCACCGCCTCAACGGCTTCCTTCCCGTTCGAGACGACGTCGACTTTGTACCCCAGTTTTTCGAGCATCTTGACGGCCACCTTCTGATTCACAGGGTTGTCCTCCGCAACCAGAAGCCGACCATGTTTGCTGGAGGCGATCTCAGAGAGAGAATGCTGTGTCACCAACGTCGCAAGGTTGGCACTCCCGATATTCTTACCCTGCGTCTCCTCTCCCATTCCCATCACCAACCGTAGACAATCGAACAACTGGTTCTGACGGATCGGCTTGGTTAGATACCCGGCGAGCCCAGCCTCTCGGGCCCGTTTGGCATCGCCGCGTCCGCCAAGCGACGTCAGCATCACGAGCCGCATCGACGCTAGTGCGGGATCGGCCTTGATCTGTCTGGCCAGTTCCATCCCATCCATTCCAGGCATCTGCATGTCGAGGAGCGCTAAGTCGAATGCCTCGCCCCGCTGGCTCGCCGCTCGCATCGTGGCCAGTGCCTCAGCCCCGCTGAACGCCGTCGCGTGCCGAAGTCCCCAATCCTTTGCGTAGTGTTCAAGGAGCGTGCAATTCGTCGCATTGTCATCGACGATGCAGACGTTCATCCCGGTCAATCGATCCACGTGATGCGCGGCCTGGACCGTCGGATGGGCTGCATCGATCTCGAGACGCACCGTAAACCAAAAGCAGCTACCCTCACCCACGGTGGATTCCATGCCGATCTGGCCGTGCATCAGTCCAGCCAGTTGCTTACAGATCGCCAACCCGAGGCCGGTCCCGCCGTATTTTCTGGCTGTTGATCCATCGGCCTGTGAAAATGATTGAAACAGCCGTCCTTGCGCCTCCTGGCTCACTCCGATTCCCGTATCGGTCACATCGAACCGAATCTCGACGGTCGCATCCATTGCCTGCACCACACCGACTTTGACGACCACTTCTCCAATCTCCGTAAACTTAATCGCATTCCCAACTAGATTCGTCAAAATCTGGCGGACACGGCCAGGGTCGCCGCGTACACCAATTGGTACTGTGGCGGCAATGAGGCCGATGAGTTCCAACTGTTTCCGATGGGCCGTCTCCGCCAAAAGTTCAAGCGTATCCTCAACCATCACTCGCAGATCGAACGAGAGGATCTCCAATGACAAGCGCCCCGCTTCGATCTTTGAAAAATCAAGGATATCGTTGATGATCGTCAGCAAGGCATCCCCTGACCGACGGACCGTCTCGGCATATTCCCGCTGTTCCGTCGACAGCTCAGTATCCAACAGCAGGCCCGTCATGCCGATGACGCCGTTCATCGGCGTGCGGATTTCGTGGCTCATCGTCGCGAGAAACTCGGCCTTGAGCTTGGTAGCCTCAAGGGCTTTGTCGCGAGCGACCGACAGTTCCCTATTCTTCTGTTCAAGATCCCGCGTGGCTTGGGCCAGCGCAACCTCGGACAGCTTGCGCTCCGTGATGTCAGTCATCGTGCCCATCATGCGGGCTGGACGGCCTTGCTCGTCCCACTGCGTCAGCTTCCCCCGCATCGCGAACCATTTCCATTCGCCGGATCGGCAGCGGACACGGTGCTCGACCATATAGCTGGGAGTTTTCCCTTGGAGGTGATCCTCCAGCGCCAGCTCGACCCAAGGACGGTCGTCCGGATGAATGCGGTTTTTCCAATCGAAGATGTTGTTCAGAGGAATGTCTTGGTCCTCAAGGCCCAAGAGGCGAATCCAACTGGGACTGTAGTAGGCCTGTTGCGTCGGGAGATTCCAATCCCACAAACCGTCTGTGGCGACATCGAGCGTGCACCGGAGTCGGAACTCATTGGTCCGGAGTGCTTCTTCGGTCTGTTTGCGGGCGGTGATGTCGTGGGTCACAGCGAGATGCTCCGTGGCACCCGTGACCGGATTCAGGAACGGGACTGCAAACGTTTCCATCCATCGCCGCGTCCCCTTGAATCCTTGCATCTCAAACTGAAGCGTTCGCGATGCCCCCTTGATCACCGCCTGGTGCAAGTCGATGAACGAAGCCCGGTGCTCGGGCGTGACCACATCGAATACGCAGCATTTGATCGCGTCCTTTTCCTCCAGCTCAATCATGGAGAGCCCGGCCGGGTTTATGTGCAACAGGGTCCCATCCGCTGCAACGCGCTTGATACACGCGGGTCCCGTTTGGAGCATCAGCGAGAGGAGGGTTTCCCGTTTGAGTTGCTCTTCTTCCGCCCGCTTGCGCGCGCAGAATTGACTGAGCTGGTCCGCCAGGGCCTGGAAGGTGATCAGGAGCGCGGGATCCGCCGGGATGACCTCATGATGAAAGAATTCCAGCACGGCATACACGCGGTCGCTTAGTCTGACGGGAAACGCCACAGCCGCGTGGAGCCCCGCTTGTTCGGCCAATGCCGCCCGCGGGAAATTCTGGGCATGCGTCACATCTGAAATCCATTCCGGCTTCGCACTTGCCCAGACTCGGCCCGGGAGTCCGACACCCATCGGGAAGGTCATCTCGCGGCTTGTGGTCGCGTAGTCGCCCGATGCTTTCGTGGGCGAGGTCCACGTCGAATGGCATCGAAGCTGCTGGGCCGATTCGTCAACCACCCATAGAAGCCCTTCATCCCACCCCAATGCTTCGCAGACCGGTTGCAGGATTGCGGAGATCGCATCCTCCAATCCTGATGCGCCGGCCAACACATTGGCCACCTCATGCTGGATGGTCAAGCGCCGCTCGAGGTCCTTGCGCTCGGTGATGTCGGTATAGCTGCCGACGACACGGAGCGGTGTGCCATCCGGCGTCCGCGACATGATCTTGCCTTGATCGAGCACCCATTTATACGATCCGTCCTTGCACCGCATCCGATGTTCATTGGCCACGATCGCGGTCTCGCCCCGGATGTGTCGCTGAACATCACCCATGAACTGAGACCGATCGTCCGGATGGACCGGAGGTGTCCATTCGTCGAGGCTGTCGCCGACTTCGTCATGCGCGTAGCCGAACAGGTCCTTCCATCCGTTGGAGAAACGCACTCGGTTCGTGGCGGCATCCCACTCCCACAGACCGATGCCGCTGCGCTCGAACGCGAACGCCCAGTGCTCGTCGGTGAGACGTAGCGTACGTGCGACAGCGTCGTCAGGTTGCCGATCGGTCATGAGGCTCCCGTTGTGATCAGGATGAGACCCCGTCACTCAGTGCACGATCAACGATGATTGATCGCGTCAGGGAGGGCTCGACGATGCTCTCCCTGTCCATTCGTATCGGTTTGTGAATCAGGAACCTTGAGAAGAGCGGAACGGATGGTCACCTACCAGCAAAGACGCCGCGCAGGTGATGCGAAGGCCCCCTGCGCTCGCCTCATGGCTGCCATGTCTTCTATGCCGCTTCCGCTGAGACCGTTTCGTGGGGCAGCCAGCGATTCAGGATTGCGGCGAGGGATTGGCTTGCGACCGACTTGCTGACAAAGTCGTCCATGCCTGCCTTCAGACAACGGTCACGATCTTCCTGCATGGCATTGGCCGTCATGGCAATGATCGGTGTATGCCGGCCGTCGCCTTCTTGGAGACGGATGGCCGCCGTTGCCTCGAGCCCGTCCATCTCCGGCATGTGACAGTCCATGAACACCAAGACATAGGAGTCCATCAACATATGCCCACCCCACTCCCCCACTCGTACGACGAACACCTCTCCAACAAAAGATGTGTTGCCCCCTAGTCTTTCGGAGTTTCCTGGTTCTATGGTTCCGAACAGACGTTCGCGTCAGGTTGAGGACGGAGCGTCCGACGTATCCGTTCGCGTCGGAGAACAGACTGCGCCACCGCGAGCTGCTCGTTGGCCCGCTGGTCAAATTTAGGGTTGGCGTCGATCGCCTTCCGGAAACACACCACCGCGCTGGCCGCCTGCCCGGCGTCGAGATAGACGATGCCGAGATTGTTGAGGGCTTGTGGCTCCGTCCCGCCCAGCCGAAACGCGGCTAGCGCCTCTGTGTACGCGCCCGTCTTGGCCAGCGCGAGACCGAGGTTATTCTGAATGATCGCCTCAGAGTATCCCCGCGTTCTGGCCAGCGTGTATTCCTCGATCGCTTGGCGATAGTCGCCCATAAGGTAGTAGGCACGCCCCAGGTTGTTCTGCAGCTCCAGGCGATCGGGCTTCAGTTCAAGCGCCGTCCGGTACGCCGACACCGCCCGGCTATGGTCTTGGCGACGCTCGTAGAGCACCCCCAACAGGGCATGTGCTCTCCAGAGTCGCGCGTTCTCGCGCACGGCTCGCTGCAAGGCTTCCTCGGCCTGCGCCTCCTGCCCCGCCTGGAGGAGCGATCGGCCAAGGCCCTCCCACGCGTGCGAGTCGTGCGGTTCCTCCCGCACCAGCGCGCGAAACCCGGCGACGGCGTCGGCATAGAGTCCGTTCGCCAGATACAACAAATATTTCTTGTGTCGGACCCGCGCGTGACGCGGCGCCGTTTTCAACACGTGATCGTACTGCAGCAGCGCCAGGGTCCAGTTCCCCTGCCGCACGTAGGTATCGCCGAGTTGCTCGTACTCGTCGGCGGCCGGCGTCTCGCGCGCGATTGATGAGGTGTTCGCCTCATCGGTCTTCTGCTTCGGTTCCGTACTCGTGTCCACGGATGGCACAGAGTTTTTCACCGACGATGCCGCGCCGGATCCACATCCGGCGACACTCAAGCTCATCAGGCCGAGCAGTATCACGAACACCATCCGTTTCATACGCATCCTCCGCTGTCTCACAACTGGCCACGTGGAACGTCCACGCCCTCCTACCCAGCCGCGCCCGGCAACATCGACTGCACCCCTCGAAGCACAATCGGCCCGACCAAGATGATAAACAGCAACGGCAAGACAAAGAACATGAGCGGGAACAGCATCTTCACCGGCAGCTGCGACGCGAGTTCCTCCGCCCTGAGCTGGTGGTGGCGGCGCATGGCCTCCGAATGCACGCGAAGCGATTGCGCCAGTCCCGTCCCAAACCGCTCCGTTTGAACGAGGAGCGCGACGAAATTCTTTACTTCGTCGATGTCTGTTCTAAGACCGAACCTCCGCATAGCCTCCGCCCGTGCCCGCCCTGCCTGGAGTTCCACCGACAGCAGACTCAATTCTTCGCTCAGGTCGCGATGACCGACCCGCAATTCGGTGCCAACGCGGCGAAGCGCAGAGTCTAAGGCCAACCCGGCCTCGACGCATACCACCATCAGATCCAGCGCATCGGGAAACCCGCGCTCGATCATCCGCTTGCGACGGTCGGCGAGTCGGCGCAGCCACAGATCCGGTGCGTACCACCCGCCTGCCGCCAGGCCGATCCCACCCATCCAGACCGCCGCCGAATCGGCTGCGTACAAGGCTGCTAGACCGCCCCACAGACCGGGGAAGCCGACCAGTCCGGCTATCTTGGCGCCATACCAGATGAACGGGATGCGTGGATGACGATACCCGGCCGTGGTGAAGCGGTTCGGGAGATGCATGAGCTCCTCTCCCGCCTTCGCGTCGAGCCTTCGTCCGACGCGCTCGAGCAGGTGCGTTCCGAAGGACACCCAATCCGCAAGTAGATCCTGGAGGCTACGCCGGTCGGAACGCCCGATCACCAGTGTGCGCCAGCGCAACACCTGGCGCCGGTGTTCGGCCCAGGCGGAGAGACTCCAGAGACCGACCGTACAACCGGCGAAGACCAACAAACTGATGCCGAGGCGTCCGTCCATAACGATCCTCTTCAACCTTGCGGCGCGACCATGCGCCGGGTGACGGCCAATCCGATCAACGCCAGTGCGAATCCGGCTCCTGACACCACGCGCCCCACCGGATCCTCATAGAGCGGCGACAAATAGTCGGGATTCAAGACCCACAACAGGCCTCCGACCGCGAAAGGCAGCGCGAAGATGACCCCGACCGACAGCCGTCCCTCAGCCGACACCGCCCGTATTTTCAGCTCCAATTCGAAACGCTTACGCGTCAGCTCACTGATGAAGTCGATGATGCCGGCAAGATTGCCTCCCGTTTCCCGTTGAATCAGGAGCGACGTGACGAAAAAGTTCAGTTCGCGCGATTCCACACGCGCGGCCATCGCCTTAAGGGAATCGGGAAGGCTCACCCCATAGCGAACTTCCTGGACGACACGCCCGAACTCGCTCTTGACCGGTTCTGCCGCTTCCTGCGCCACGATCCCGATGCTCTCCAGCAGCGCGTGCCCGGCCCGCAGCGATCGGCTCATCAACTCCAGCGTGTCGGGAAACAGCTGCTCGAACCGACGCACACGGGCGCGTCGTTGCCGGGCGAGACGGATCGGCGGGCCGAGTAAGACGGCGAGCCCTCCTAACCCCACGACCAACAGCGGCACGCCGACCGCGAGCAGAGTTCCGATCACGATCGCGCCGCCGAGTCCCAGACCGAGCATCACCGAGGTGCGCGCCGCGCCTCGGTCAACCAACCACCTCAGCACGGGGGCCCAGGCATCGCAGAAGAGCCCGCGTGCGCCCGTTCCCGTCGTCGAAGGTGACCGTAGGATCGGTAACGCATCCATCGGCAGCGCAAAGCCGACATCGTCCTGGAGACTGGATGCCCCGGCCTGCGCCCGGCCCGCAACCCAGCTCCGTACGGCAAGCAGGCCGCACACCATGGAGACAGAGATGAGGCCGGCGATGAGCGCGGACATACTCAACAGTCCTCCACCTGCCGGGGATCGAACAGATCCTGACGCACGGCGCAGCCCCGGACGTTCAACCGATCGAGACAGGCCGGCACAAGACCAGTCGCTCTGAACCGCCCTTTCACACGTCCTTGGTCGTCGAGCCCCGTTTGTTCAAATCGGAAGATTTCGCGCAAGTCGATCGCCCCGTCCGTCAGGCCGTGCATTTCTTGCAGCGAGATCAGTTTGCGACTGCCGTCGGACAGCCGTTGCACCTGTACCACTATTTGAATTGCCGACGCGATCTGCTGGCGCACCGCATGGGGCGGGATGTCGAGACCACCCATGGCGACCATGGTTTCGATTCGGGCGACGGCATCCTGCGGCGTGTTGGCGTGCACGGTCGCCAGCGAGCCGTCGTGGCCCGTATTCATCGCCTGCAGCATGTCGAGCGCTTCATCCGACCGAACTTCTCCCAGAATGATCCGATCCGGCCGCATCCGCAGGCTGTTCCGGACCAAGGCACGTTGCGTCACTTCACCCTTCCCTTCCACGTTGGCCGGCCTGGTTTCGAGCCGCACGACATGGTCCTGACGAAGCTGGAGCTCGGCGGAGTCCTCGATGGTGATAATGCGCTCGGTGGGCGGAATGAAACCGGAGAGCAGGTTCAACATCGTGGTCTTGCCGGACCCGGTTCCACCCGAGATCACCACGCTCAGCCGCGCCTGCACGATTCCCTTGAGCAGCTCGCCGATGCCCGCCGTCAGCGCGTTCATGCGCACCAAATCCTCCAGGGTGAGCATGTCCTTGTTGAACTTGCGGATGGAGAGCGTCGGGCCGTCGAGGGCGAGCGGAGGCACGATGGCGTTGACTCGTGATCCGTCAGGAAGCCGCGCATCCACCATCGGAGAGGATTCGTCGATGCGCCGGCCGACCGCCGACACGATCTTCTCGATGACTTCCCGCAGATGCTGGTTGTCGCGAAACTGCTGCTCCGTTCGCTCCAGCCGGCCGCCCCGCTCGACGTAGATCCGACAATAGCTGTTCACCAGAATGTCGGACACGGTGGGATCTTCCAGTAACACTTCCAGCGGGCCCAGGCCGAGCACATCGTGCTGGATCTCGCGAACGACCTGCTGCAGTTCCGCCACCGTGAGCGCGGCGCCCAGCTCTTCGAGAATCTGCATGATCAGGATGGAGAGTTGCGAACGAACGACCTCCGGCTCCCCGCCGGCCATGACGGCGAAATCCAATCGCTCCAGCAACATCGAATGGACGCGCGTCTTGACGGCATGGATATCCGTAGAGGATGTGGTCTGTTCAGCCATGACGCCGCTCACCTCGATCGATCACAGAGTCGTTATGCCGCACGGCGTGTCCCCAGGAATCGGGTTTGCAAGCGTTGGAGCAGCCCTTGGGCTTTCTTGTCCGAAGCGTCCACGGACTGTCCGCTCAAAGAGAGCGCCAACTCCTCATAGCCACGCGAGAGGGCGGTGCGCGAGTCACCGGCCACCAGCGGGACCCCATTGATCAGGGCCTCACGGGCCGTCTCCGGTGACTCCGGCAGATAGACGCCGACGCTGCAGGGGAGCAGCGGTTGCACCTGCCGTCGGTACGCCGCCTCATCCTCCCGACATCGGTTCATCACCACGACCAATTTCCCGCTCGGGACACCGGTGTGGAGCAGCAGTTCTGCCCACTGCTTCACGCGGTGCGCGGCCGGGAGCGCCAGCGTCGCCACGAGCAGCACCCTACTCGCCCGGGGAATCACGACGTGAGTGATTCTCTCTGTCGTACATCCGCAGTCCACGACGATCCAGTCATGCCATCGCGCCAGCAGGTCGAGCGTCCGCGCCAACACCGCCTGCTCTGCGACTGGTCTCACGGGACTGTTGTGGCCGAGCTGTAAGAGGTGCATGCCCGAGCGATGCGCGGCCTGCGCATTCATGAGCAGCGCCTCGTCGACCTGTTGTGGGTCGGTCGGAAGCCGGCGAAGACCAGCGCCCGGCGCCATCCCCAGCAGCATCGGCAGATCGCCGCCGGTCAGGGTCGTGTCGACCACCACGACCGACTGCGCCCGGTGCAGCCGTTGGAGCGAGACGGCCAGGTTGGCGGCCACGGTCGACGCGCCGACCCCCCCGGCTGCGCCGAGCACACACACCAGCTGGGCACGTGAGGGTTGGCTTGTGGCGTCCGTGGTCATCAGTGTCTCGCTACTTCACCAGGCCTGGAATGCTCCCCTTCGTCCCGTAGTCCGTTCCGCCGCCGCGCCCCGCCTGGATTTGATTCGTCACGACCGTCGCCGACAACTGCGTCTTGCCCTTCTGATTGAGCCTCACGGTCGCAAATCCCACGATCATGGTAGGACCGGTTACAGCCGCGCAGGTCCCGCGATCGTAGACCGGCACGACGACGAGCCAGTCCCCCGTTTTAGAATCTCTCCTGCTCTGGTACAGCGATTGTAATTCTTGAAACGCCGCGCCCGGCTTTGTGCCAAGAAACTGAAACCGGGTCTGCCCGCTGTTGGCGACCGGGCTCCTATACGTGCCGGTCCGGATTCTCTTCACGATCGTATGGAGTTGCTTCTGTGTCGCGGGGGTCTGCGTAAACGTGCTCCAGGCTGCACAGACAGGGCTGGTGCCATTCTTGGTGAGAACGAAGGATCGGCTTGCCCATCCCTTGCCCTTGCCGCTGAACCAGCCTCGAGCGATTCCAAAGGGCAGGGCAAGACTTCCCGCGGGCACTTGTGACAAACCGGTCAAGGCAGCCGTAGCATCAGCAGACACCGCAAGCGTCTTGACGCCGACGGCGGACGCCACAACAGTCGGCACCTGTGCCTGCGCTGAGACATGGACACCGTCCGGCAAAACCCTTCCGCCGATCAGCGTGCGCGCCGGCGCGTTCCATACTCCGAGCGTCGACCGCACAGCCGCTGGATGATTCGGCAGCTGATTTTTTCCGCTTACGTCGGCCACTACTCCGTTCACGTGCCCGCGTCCAGAGGGTGGCAGGGTCCTGCCTGCCTTCGTCGGCGGAGTCGCTTCATAGATGCGCCCCAACTGTCGCGCACCGGCCAGCGCCGCGGCATCCACGAGGTTGTGAAGCCCTTGCTTGGCGACCAGCGCCTGTCCGACATCGAGCACCAACGCCAGCAGGGGAATCAGCACGGCGAGCGACAGCGCGACCAGGACCATCACGGCACCCTGCTGATTCGAGCCGTCGGCCAGAGCCTGTAGGCAGCGTGCCGATGACACCACCCGAGACGCGGATGTCCGAGCAACGACCTTATTCATTCTTCATCACCGTTCGACCTCGAAGCGTCACGGAGGACGGCATGCCCGGTGCCAGCGCGGGCAAGAACTGAAACCGATAGGGCGATTCAACGAGCACGGTGAGATCGGTTCCAAAGGCGCCCCCGGCCCCCGTGACCGTAACCGCCGCCGTACCCATGCCGAGGCCGGCCTTCCTCAGAACGGACGACACCACCGCCTCGACCTGCCTGGCCGTCGGTTTCGGGGTGCCCTGCACAATGCCGGTCCGTGCGGCTTCGCGACTCGACCAGGAGATGATCGCTTGCCGGTAAAAGAGGGTTCCAAATTCGACTATGCCCAGAATCAGCAGCAGCAGCAGCGGCAAGACCAGCGCAAATTCGACCGCAGATGCGCCGGACGCCTCGGTGAACCGACATCGGCCTGCGCGCGACCGGGCAGACACCGCATCCGCTGGCTGCCTGTGCCGACGGCCTCGCACCGCTGCGCGCATCACGGATTCACTCCTTCCTATACCCTACTGTCCCACCCCCATACTTCCGGCACTTCCGGGTGACGGCGTGAGCATTCCAGGGGATGTCGCGGATGCTGAGCGATCGAACGACTGGATATAGCGTTGCATGATGCGCTCCGCGGGGTGTCCGTCCAGGACAGGACCTTCTCCGGTCGGTTCGACCGGCCGGGGATGAAGACGTTGGACCTGCGCCGCCGTGGCCGTGGACTCTCCAAAATCCTCCGACAACGACGTGGCGCTCGAACACCCGCTGCTCACCCACAGCAGGCCGCCCACCAGAGCCCCCACGACGTGCCAGTGCTGTCCCATCGGGTAATCCTCCTTACGGCATCACAGATCCGACCGGCCCTTCGAGGCGTTCCTCTGGAATGGAGCGTGCTCCACGAGGTCGCAGCGGGGACCCGGCGCTTTCCAGGCGTCCCATCACATAAAAATCGAAATCGTCCGGTTCGATGAAGCGCCCCGTCGGTAGGGGCAATTTCGCCTCGGTCGTCGGCACGACCAGATGCGGCGTGACCACGATAATGAGCTCGGTCTCGTTCTTCTGAAACTGCGAACTCCGGAAGAGGGCCCCCAAGATGGGGATATCGCCGAGGACCGGATACTTGGAGACGATTTCCCGCACCTGGTCCCGCAGCAGCCCGGCAACGGCGAAGCTTTGCCCATCTCCCAACTCGATGACCGTGGACGCCCGCCGAGTATTGATGGAGGGAACAGTGACGCCCTGGAGAACGAGCCCGTTCGCGAAGTTCAACTCGGATACTTCGGGGGTGACGGTGATGCTCAGGCGACGCTGGTCAAGCACCACGGGAGTAAAGTTCAGTTGCACACCGAATTTCTTGAACTGCACCGTCGTGACGCCGAACGCTTGGGGTACCGGGATCGGAAACTCGCCTCCCGCCAGGAAACTGGCTTCCTGCCCGCTGATCGCCGTCAGCGTCGGCTCAGCCAGCACCTTGGCCAGATTATTCTCTTTCAGCGCATCGATGAATCCGGTCCAGGTGGACGAGCCGCTCTGGAACCGGAACAAGGCGTTGACGGCTTGGCTCACCGCGAGCCCAACGGGCGGCGCGGCGAAGGGGAGGACGCCGTCCGCCGCGACCGAGGCTAAATTCTTCAGCGCCGACACCCCGAAGCTCTTGCCTGATCCATCGGTGACCGAGGCGTTGAACCCTAACCGCCGCAACAGCGTCCGGTCCATTTCCGCCACCCGGACTTCCAACATGACTTGTTGCACGCCGCTGACCTGGAGCAGATTCACCACTTTCTTCGGCGCGTAGGCTTCCGCGAGCGTGAGCACGTGATGCAGGCGGACCGCGCTCCCGATTGAGCCGCTCACCGTCACATGATCGTGCGTCGCCGTGACTTGGATCTGCGTCTCATCGGGAAACAGGTGATGGAGCTGCTCCTTCAGTCGCGTGAGGTCCGGCGCCACCTCCACATGGTACGCCGCCGCCACGCGCCCGTCCTTCCCCCACACCATCAGATTGGTGATTCCCACGGTCTTGCCCGTCACGTACAACTGCCGCGGGGAGATCACAGACGCGTCGGCAATCTCGGGATTCGCGAGGGAGGCCCGCGTGAACGGCACCGGGCTCTCATACACCAGTGACGTTCCCACGACCACCTGCATGGACTGTGCGCGCTTGATCCCCGTGGAGGACGAGACTCCGTCTTGGGCCCGACCATCACTGGAGCCGCTGAGCACGATCAAGGCAGCCAGGAGCCACGCCGTCCAAGACGGACCGCCGAAGATCCGCCTCACGCTCTGTTCAGCGGCCACGGTCATGGACCGGCTCCGGTCGTGGACGTGTCCGCAAACTGGACTTCACTTCGCTGCTGTCCTCGTATCATCTCCACCCGCACGACCGGTTGCCGTGTTCCCCGTTCCCGAGGCACCGAGGCGCGGGACACCGGCGGCGCGTCGACGCCGACCGACACAGGAACGATCCGTTCTCTGCCGCGACCCAGGAGGCCCTCCACCGTGGCGCCGTCGGTGTCGATCGTCTCTCCATTCAACGGATGACGCAGCACGAGGTGGAGTCTTCCCTCGGACGCGGCGAGCGCCAGCTTCTCGGCCTCACGAGGGCTCACTTCCAGCGTCATCACATGGGGTCCCTCTGCATTCCCACCCGGAGCGTTCGTCGACGCGTCCGTGGCATTGCCGCCGGTGGCCAACACCGGCACATTTTCCAAAATCATCTTGGTCACAGGCCGACTCTTGTCGTCATCGGTCTGCAACGTCGCCAGCACGTCGACATGGTCTCCCGGGTGAATGAAGCCGGCCACGGCCACGACTTCGTCAACATGCACGGCCATGGCTCGCTTATCCCGGCCGGTCCGTGTGGCAATCCCGCCGCGTGTAACCTCGACCGGAGCCAACTTGGTTTCAAGAATCGGCTCGTTGCGTCGGAACGGCGAGACAGCGATTCTCCCCGACACCCGACTCATCTCGTCGAAGACGCCGTCCGGAACCGCCTCGAGGGGGAACGACACGAGCCGAACCGATTCGGCTGAAATGGCGGTGCCTGCCTGGATGTCCTCGTTCGCGACGACGACTGATTGCGATCGAGCCGTTCCCTGGATTTCGTCGCGCAGTTCCGTTTCCCGACTCTGGAGCCAGTCGTAAGCTAAGACACTCGCGATCCCGGCCAGAAGCACGGCCAGCGTCATAAACAGGGAGGCACGCTGTTGAAGGTTCACTATCACGACTCCTCGGTGAGAGACGGTACCAGCCCGCACGAGGAACAGGACCGGCTCCGCCATCTGTGGCGGAGCCGGTCCCCTCATAGACAACCATCGTCAATGAGCACAGACCGTCACGAACTGTATCGGTTGGATTGCAAGAATCTTGAACAGCGAGATCGATCTGAGGAGTGATGGGTGAGCGATGAGGGGACGGTCTGTCTGGTTCAAGCAAACAAACCGGACAGACCGAACAGCCCAGACGGACCCAAAATCGGTCTTCTTACGTCGGCAGACGTGTTCAGTATCCTGTTCAGAACTTACCCGCGATGGTCATAAAGACCGCCTTGATCTTATTGCCCAGCAAGGTGACCGACGCGATAATCGCCACGGCGATCAGCGACACCATCAGCGCATACTCCACCGCGCTTGCGCCCCACTGACTGTTGACCACGCGCAGCCATCGGCTGTTCATCCAGTCTTTCATCGTCCCTCCGGTGTGTTGTCGCCCATATGAGATAGACCCACTCGACCTTCTACCTCACGTATCGGCCCCTGGAAGGAAAACTTGAGAGAAGGATCGAACGATGGGGGTACCATCGATCGAACAGGCGTCTCAGGTCGTTGTTGAGCACGCTTGTCCGGACTTGTAAGAGGTGGTGCGCTCCGGCTCACTCCACCGCATGTGCTGCTTCTTCACCAGACGTTTGCTCATCACGTGGTTCACGGCGGATTCAACGAACGCCGTCGAGATCGTCTCTCCATGGCGGTAGCGGTCTCCATAGTTCGGGATCAGGCCCCCGTTGCGTTCGAGGTAGGTCTCAAATTCCCTCGCGGCCCGAAGCAATTTGGACCCGCCGTCTGTTCCATTCGTAGCCTCTTCTACGATGCAGAGGATGTGCTCCATCTCGTCTAACGCCCGGCCTACGTTGCCATGCCATAAGAACCATTTCATGCGATCCAGTCGACGACAGACCTGCTCGCGCGGGTCACCCGTGTCGTCTGCCGCGACAGTTGGCTCGATGCCCTCCATCACCTCGTCTTCTGCCTGCTCTGGTGTGTCGGCCCTGTGCCCAGGCAGACTCTTCGCCAGCTGTCCCATGACCGTCAACCGCATCGTGATGTGAAACCAGTCCAGCACGTGTTCGGACTCCACGCTCAGGAACTCCGGCACCGCGCACACATCGTCCCCTCCGTCCGTCAAAAACCGCACCGTGTGGTTCTCCTGTACTCCGTGCGATCTCAGAAACTCGAACAGGCGCCGCTTCGGCTTGTGATCGTACGTCTGCACATACGCGAAACATTTGCCGTGGCCATCTTCCACGACGCTCTTGCCAACAATGACTTCAAACCACCCATCGTGGTGCGAGCGTTGCTTCTTCGCGTGCACGTAGCCCCCATCCAGCCCCACCGTCAGCGGCGGACCGGGGTCCGGCATCTCGTCCCACTCCCGTTGACAGCCGTCAATAAACGCGGCCCCCTCTGGCCCCAGTTCGCCATCCAGCCGCTCAGCCATCTCCTGGACCTTGCGATGAACCCCGGCCACACTGATCGTGCCGCTGAGCGGCAGCACCTCCTCCAACAGAGCCGCTGACGCCTCGAAGCTCATCACGGCCGCACATCGGTTCTCGAGATACAGGAGTTCCGGGGCCGTTCTCTCGGTAAGTACCTCCGCCAGCGGGCTCGTGCTCTTCGTGGCCCGCGTTCGGCAGGCGCATGCGTACAGACGTGGACTGTGTAACTGCAGCGTGCCAAACACCGTCCGGTAGACGAGGGTATGCGTCCCTTTATGACCGCGTAGCCTGCCGCAGTCGGCACAGTGTCTATGCGCTCCCATATACTGGTTGACCTGTTCTCGCACCATCGCCTGCTGAACATCCTTCAATAACGCTTTGCCTTCATTCAGCGTTAAACCAAGTTGGGGCCTGTCGTTGCGTGCCGCGCTCCATACACGCGATCTTCTGAACGGTCGTGTTTCCACCATCCGATTCGATGATCACCTGCACCGTCAGCTTCATGACGACCTCCTGCAATCATGAGTCGTTCACTCGTCGTCCATCCATTGTGTGTCGCCAGCCGCATACTGCGCCTGTCGTCGGTTCACGGCGCGTCGATCAAAGCGATCCAACCGGAGCCACTCCCGCCACGGGAGTAGTTCGTCGAGCCGATCTTCAACTGCGTCCCGATCGTGGGCGGTGAGGTCATCGGCCAGCTCGTCCAAGAGTTCTTGCACACGAAACGGGGCCTCACACCGTCGCTCCAGAAATGCGGCTGGTCCCCCGCAGTCCTCCGGTGGCCCACCCCACTTTCCTCCGACGCAGACCGGATACGTGCGTCCGGTCTCAAGCGCGCATTGTTGTTCGATCCGAATCTCGTGCTGCCACAGGTCGCCGACGTCATATTCGGAGAGAAAGTGTTTGTTCATACGAAACTTGAGATCTGCCAACTTGACGGCGCGCGCATCGTGGCCTTCCATCATCCCGATCCGTGGAACGGTGTAGCTCTTCTTTCGAATCCAAAATCGATGGAGGTGAAAATTGGTCCATCCGAATCTGATCTGGATAATAATGTAGTGCAGGTCGGCCAGAGTGTTGTCGGAGCGGACCAGGAACCGTCGCCACGGCATCGGGAAGATACCGCGAATCCAGGCATGGATCAGATAGACCGTGGCCAGCGCTGTCGCGTCCATAACCACGGTAACGTAGCAAGGTATGGGTTCAATCGCGACCGGTGAACGCTCACCGAGGTGCCCGCGATGGGACTCGTTTGCCTCCGCTTTGAGATGGACTCGGTGAAATCCTGGACAACGTCAGCTCCGTATCCCCCCTCTGCTGCGCTTCTACCCACCTTCGGTGGCATGGCAGATGGACTCGGGTCCGGTAGAGTTGTGCCTAGGCGATACATTGAAGCTCACGATACGGGCGAGGAGGACACCGCATGACAATCTATGTCGTTCGCCAAGCGTTACGGACTCCCGTGCAGTACCAGTTCTACTGCTTCGCCAGTGGCACGCTGATTACGGGGATGATCTGGGACCTATCGGCCACCGGCTGGCGCGCGACGGTTGATCGCCCATTACCCGTCGGGCTTGAAACGACCGTCTACATCACCCTGCGTGAGGGGCAGGAATGCCACCACCTCCGCGTCGATTCCGCCAGGGTGCGCTGGGCTGACGGGTGCCACGTCGGGTGGGAAATCACGGCCACCGATGAAGTGACCCTCACTCGCTTGACGGATTTTCTGGAACTGTGCGAGCGAGAGACCCTCCTCTCCGGAATCCTGGAGGAGCCCCACCCCGACCTTCCCTGTCGCCCAGCCTATACATAGCGACAATCCATTCAGAACCAATCGATTGCTTTGCCCGATGGACCCCTTGCATCTATACTTAGAACCACATAAGGAGTTGAGACATGACCGTCCTGCAAGCCGTGCCGACACCCGCCGATGTGCCCACGATCTTGGTCGTCGACGATGAACCCTCCGTCCTCAAACTCACCGCCGCTCTGCTGGAAGCGGAAGGCTACCGTGTGCTCCAAGCCACCGGTAGTGCGGAGGCGCTCAAGTTCTGCGCGACGTACGCCGCCGACATCGATCTGCTCATAACTGATCTCGTTCTCCACCCGCAAACTATCCGCCTGGCCGCACGACCCAAGCTGTTCCCGAACGTGCATGGCCATGAATTGGCCTTGCGCGGCGCGGCGATCCGGAAAGGCTTGCGGATCTTGATGATGTCCGGCAATCCGGACAAGGAACTCGCCGGCTACGGCATCCACAGAGGAAATCTCCCGTTCATCCAGAAGCCGTTCGAAACAGAAACGTTGGCGCGGGCGATTCGCGAGGTGTTGGACGCCCCCCCACCGACGCTCAGCTTGATCTGCCGAGCCGTCGCCCCTCCTCCAACAATTATGGAAGGTTAGTTCATTCACGTGTGCACCGAGAACTCTGTGCCTGGGTTGGTCACCACGCCACTTCTCATCGGGCACCAATTCCTGGAGATGCTCAATCCGTGCGCGACTGACCTCAATCGTCCGCAGCCCGGTCTTGAGCATGAGTGAGGCCCTCGCGACATTGCGGGCACGTTGCACCTCCGACTTCCGCGGATCGGTCTCACGCGCGGCGAGCAAGGTTTTCGCATCCTCCACCGGTAAATGCCGCCGCGTGGGCTGCCGACTGCAGCACCAGCCCGGCACAACGTCCGCGGGATTCACCAGGTCCGGATGCATCAGGACGAGCCCGCTCAGGAGCTGGCTGACCGCCATGAAAGACCCATTCTTCGTCCGCGGATTCGCAAACCGCTGATCCACGTAGGCTCGATAGGCCTCGAGACAGCTGCAATCGAGCCACCGCATGCCACGCTCCTACTCGTGGCACTTTGTCGCAGCGTCAGACCCGTTGGGCCTTCTGGGTTCGGAACAGTGCGCCTGGATGAGTCCACGAGGATTGCGATCTCCCCCGGATTTTTATGCTCTCCATTGTTCATCCCCGCCCGTCCGGGCGGGGCACTCACATGCAGGTGTTCGTAGTGCTGTGAACGAAAAAAGAGAGAGCGTAAAGAAAAATTGCAAATCGCTCCCGTTGCAGGAGCGGCGAAATTCTTGCCGTGGGTGGTGGAGGTGCTATCCTGGGCACCATCAGCTACCAGCCTATTGAAATGAAAGCTCGGGAGGCATATGGGGAAACAGACTGAGTACAACGGGTACACGATTGATTCCAACCCTCTGTATGAACCCACCGGGAACAAGTGGCAGCTTCGTATCTACATTTCGTATCAACATGCCCGAGGCGTGCAAACCCGTGAATTGGCCTCCGAGAGTTGGTATGCGACCGAGTCAGAGGCGGATATCCACGGCATTGCGTTCGGACAGCGTGTCATTGACGGGAAGGTGGAGGGCTGGAGCGTTTGGGATATGAAGTCTCAAGACCGGCGGGTAACGCCACGCTTCAAAGTGCAATTCCGTACCACCTTTTCTGCGACTTCGATGCTGGACGGAACGGGCACGATCCTCGATCTGTCGGTAGGTGGATGTCGCGCTGAAAGTCCGGCAGCGCTGACACCGGGCCTTGCACTGGAACTGCGCATTTATGCGCCAGGGTTGGAATGGCCGTTGATGGTGGAGGCCGCGACGGTGCAATGGGTCAGCGGGCAGATGTTTGGGCTCGCGTTCTTTCGCATGACGCCAGCCGAGCGGCACCGGCTGGAACAGCTGATTGGTGATCTGACCGAGCCGCTCACCTGACCCAGCGAACCCTGCTCGCGTAATCGCGACACCCAGCCTATTCCGCTTCTAACAACCCCGAAGAACTCCACCCAAATTGTCCTGAGCCTGGCTCCCTATCCCCCCTTTCGACGTACCTCGTTCTGATCTGGTTCAAATCCTCATTCTTGATACGGTTAACTCAGACGCGAGGCGAACACCAAAGGGAGGATACGATGAACTGTACACGCTGTCAGGGGTTGATGCTGAAAGAACAGATGATCGATCTGGAAGGCGGCTATGGCGAGATGTGGGCCTGTAGCTGGCGCTGTTTCAATTGCGGCCATCGGGATGATGCGGTGCTGCAACAGCACCGGAAGCAATATGCCAAGCCGGTGGCGGTGATCCCCCAAACCGTGACGGCTCAGGAAACTGAAGAGACGATTGACTGGTCGTGGGACGAAGAATCCGTTGAACCGCTTGCAGCCTAAGAGCGTATGCGCCCTGAAGTGAAAGGACCCATCTGATGCGGCCAGCGACGATCTTAGTCATTGAGGATGAACTTCCTGTGCGAACCCTCCTGGCACACGTGCTTCACGATGCCGGGTATCAGGTCTGCGAGGCCGCCAATGGACGAGAGGGACTTGACCAGTTCCGCGTACAGCGGGTCGATTTGGTCATTACCGATCTGGAGATGCCGGAAATGAACGGCTTGGACCTGCTCCTGGAATTGACCCGGACATTCCTGGATGTCAAAACCATTGCCATGAGCGGGCGTTCGCCAGAGGACCTTCAGAAGGCCAAGCTCGTTGGGGCACGGCAGACCTTTTCGAAACCCCTTGATCTGCGGGCATTACTCTACGCGGTTCAATACGAGTTGCAGCACTAGCGATTCTTGAAGAGAGCGGGGTCTTCTGCTGCAACCATAGCTCTCAATACCGAACCCGAAACGTAGGAGAATCTTCGGGACGTGTCTTGCGTCGGTCGTAGAGGCGGGTCGTTGACACATTCGCATGGCCGAGCCATTCCTGCACCTTGGCGATATCGGCTTCATGGGACAGCGCGTTCGTCGCCGCCGTCGCACACATTGAATGGACGCACAGGCCGTTCACTTCGATGTTCAGGCCGGTTTCCAGCCCGTACTTTCTCACCACGTTGCGATAGATTGAATTCGCGTTCAGCGGCCTTTCCAACTCTTTTGTCCTGTTGTTCCGCACCGGGCGGAACAACGGCCCGCCGCCATCATCGCCATGACCGGCCAGCAGCAGGTAGTTTTCAATGTGCCGCTGCGCGAGGGGATGCAGCGGCACATACCGGATCTTGTCCCGCTTGCCCTTCACCTTGAAATACTTCACGCCCTCGCGGCTCTGCATGTCTTTGACCAGCAAGCCGCACAGTTCTTCCCGCCGCATGCCGTGATAGAGCAGGGTGGCCAGTATCGCCCGGTCGCGGATTCCTTTCAGCGTGTCCTCCGGCGGATCGTCGGCGCGGACAGTTCCCGGCCTTCGAGGGTTTCCCGCCACGCGATCACATGCGCCCGCGTGACGGTTCTGAATTCTTCCGGCCTTCGCAGCCCGAGGAATTCTGAAAACTCAGTTACGTCGATCCTGTAGGCCCGGCGGGTTTTCTCGTTCGTGATATTCGCCAGCCACTCGATCTCCGGCGGCACCTCCGCCAGTTTCCCAAACTGTGCGGGCGTCAGCCCATTCTTTTTGATCGGAATCAGGTCTTTCATTTGATCGCGGTCTCAACATCTGTCTGCGAGAAATCGTTTCCCTTGAAGAGGAGGGGAGCTTCCAGCGCCTGTGCCAGCGCATAGGAAAAGCAATCTCCGAAATTCAGGTTCGCCGCATGTCGCCCTTTCCCGAACTTCCTGAACGCGGATCGCGCGATCTTTGCCTGTTCCGCATCCACCGCCGCGACATCTATTCCGGCTTTCAGGATCAATAAATCGAAATCTCTCACGCCGTCATAGCCTCTCCGCGCCTCGATCACCATTGAGGCTTCGACGTAACTGACGGCGGACATCACGCATCGTTCTGCGCGCTCAATGGCCTCCGTCAAGGTTCGCCGTTCCGGTTCATCCTGCAACACGGCCACCACAGCCGATGTATCGATCACGATCACGCGGGCATTCCTTTCTCGTCATATCCGAGAATCTCATCGTCGCTGCGCGTGTCGCGCACCGGCAAGGAGGCGCAATGCTTCGCGATCTCATCCAGCTCGTCGGCCAATCTTTTCCGGCCCCGGCGGCGCTTGAGATTTTCCAGCCGTTCCTTGAGCGCCCTGGTCACCGCTTCCGTTTTTGTTTCGCCGGTCATCGATGCAATCGTCGTCGCCAGTTTCTCGGTTTCTGTGTTTCTGATGTTCAAAGCCATGCTATCACCACTACTACATAATTTACTACGCATCTACATTATAGTGTGAAATCACATGTCGCGCAAGGCGTTCTTGGCCGATCAACTAAACATGATAATGTATTTATCATCAAAAGTGTCCCAACGTTAT